>ERZ772876.3567-NODE-3567-length-11179-cov-3.453434_pt1 | contig 11179 bp, 15 predicted proteins | sample MGYA00580584_ERZ772876 | MGnify/ENA primary metagenome ERZ772876 (study PRJEB29015, sample SAMEA2737728) | human gut metagenome | biome: human gut; feature: human-associated habitat; material: faeces | place: China | collected 2012 ...
ATATAGTAATTTTCTTTTATTTGTGATAAAATGATAAGGAGGTGTGAAATAATGAAAGCAAATAGAACAATAACAAGAGAAAACGCAATGCGTGTATTATATCAAATATTTCTATATAAAAAAAATAAAATAGATTACACAACTAATGGTGTAATAGAAGAATATATGGATAATATTCCATTAGAAGAACGTAAAATAATTAATACAGAATTTTTAAAAGAATTAGTAGAGGGAGTACTAAACAATATAAATGATATAGATAATAATATATCTAAATATTTAGAAAATTGGACAATAGATAGATTAGGATTAACCGATCAAGCAATAATTAGAATATCAGTATATGAACTATTATATACAAATACACCTAATTTAGTATGTATAAACGAAGCAATTGAATTATCAAAAAAATATTCAGATGAAAAAGTATCAAAAATGATAAATGGGGTTTTAGATAAGATATATCACGAAGTAGAAGACAAAAGTGAATAATCATTATAAAATAATACATTACAAAAAAACATTTGATGCTTTAATAAAAAATAAAACTATTACATCTTTAGGAAGATATAAAAGTTCTTTTTATATTAATAAGAGAAAATTATTCTTTAAAGAAGAAGTAGATAGAATGTATTATGAATTACTAGGAAACTCGATTGCAGAATACTTAAACATAAATTACACATATTACGAACCAACGATTATAAAGACTGCTACTAGAGAGATAAAAGGATTAGTAGCAAAAGATTATCGTAGAGAAGGTTATAGTTTAGTAAAGTTTAATAAATTATTAAATGGTAAAGAAATGACTTTAGATAATATTAAAATAGCTTTAGATATATATTTTAATGACTATATAAATAAAGAAGAATTAGTAAATAAAATATATAGTGAAGTAATAAAGCACTATATGTTAGATTTACTCATAGGTAATAATGATAATGGAGAGTATAACTATGAAATGATGGTAAGTAAAGATAATGCCTATTTATCACCATATTCAGATTTTGGTTTAACTTTTAATTTTACTAATACTAGATTAAGAGTAAATGAAGAAGTAGATAATAGTATTTATAGTAATCTTAAAATATTACTTAAAGAGGATAAATACTATCAAGAATTTATTAATATGTATAATAAATTAAATCCATTTATCTTAGAAGAATTAATTGAAGAATTAGAAGAAAAAAGAAAAATAGCTTTAGATGATAATTTTAAAAATATTATTTTTTTATCTTATAGCAAACATTATATGTTATTAAGAAATATATTAGAAATGTTAAGAAATAAAAATAAAATAAAGTAGATAGAGAGGTAAATATATGAATAATAATTATATAACTATAACTGAAGTAAATAGATATATAAAAGAAATAATAAATGAAGATTTACTTCTTAGAAAAGTATATTTAAAAGGAGAAATATCTAACTTCAAAGCCCATTCTAGAGGACATTATTACTTTACTCTAAAAGATGAAACATCTAGAATAGCGGCAGTTATGTTTTCTTTTAATAATAAGAACTTAAAATTTACACCATACGATGGTATGAAAGTATTAGTAACCGGAAAGATAGATGTCTATGAAGCATCAGGATCATATCAAATATATGTCGAAGATATGGCTCCTGATGGAGTAGGAGCTTTATATGTAGCCTTTGAACAGTTAAAAAAGAAACTTCAAATAGAAGGATTATTTGATAAAGATAAAAAGAAAAAAATAAGAAGAGTACCAAATACTATAGGTATAGTAACATCTCCTACTGGAGCTGCTATTAAAGATATATTAACAACAATTAAAAGAAGATTTCCTGTATGTAATACTATTTTATTTCCAGCCTTAGTACAAGGAGAAAACGCTGCTAATGATATAGCAAATAAAATAAAACTAGCTAACGAAGTAAAAGATATATATGGAATAGACACTTTAATAGTAGGCCGTGGTGGTGGTTCATTAGAGGACTTATGGCCATTTAATGAGGAAGTAGTAGCAAGAGCTATCTATGATAGCACGCTTCCAGTAATATCAGCAGTTGGTCATGAAATAGATATAACAATATCTGACTATGTAGCAGATTTAAGAGCTCCAACTCCTACAGCAGCAGCAGAACTAGCAGTACCAGATATAAATACAATAATAACTTATTTAAATACTGTAAGTACTAGAAGTAATACAGCTTTAAATAATATTATAAGTAATAATTATCAAAGATTAGAAAACATAAAAAATAGTTATATCTTAACTAGACCTATAACAATGTATGAAATAAAAGAACAAAAATTAGATATCTTAATAGATAACCTAAATAAAAGTATTAATAAACTACTAGAAGATAACAAAATAAAACTATATACTTATAGTAATAGTTATGTACTAAATAATCCTGAAATATTATATAAATATAGTAGTCAAAAACTAGATCATCTTATATCCAAATTAGAAGTATTAAATCCACTTAATACTCTAAATAGAGGCTATGCCATTATAAAAAAAGATAATAAAGTATTATCTAGTATAAAAAATATAAATAATGATGATATCATAAAAATATCATTAAAAGACGGTGAAGTATCTAGCAAAGTAATAAAGGTAGGTGAATAAAATGGCAAAAGAAAAAGAAGAATTAACATTTGAAGAAAAAATAAAATTACTTGAAGAAATAGTAAAAGAATTAGAAAGCGGTGAAGTACCATTAGATGATGCAATAAATAAATATACAGAAGCTATGAAATTAGCTAAAGAATGTTCTGATAAACTAAATAAAGTATCTGAAAAAGTTAATAAAATTATGACAGAAAATGGAAAATTAGAAGATTTTACAGTAAGTGAATAGTCTTCTTTTTTTCTAAAATTTTGTTGACAAGTAGCAGAAAAAGTAATACAATTAAATAGACATTTGCTTAAGTTAAATTCATCTTTAGAGAAACTACATATATAACTGTAGTTTTTCGTCGTTATATGAAGGAGGTACTTATGAAGATTGAAAGAGAAGAATTTGAAAGAGAAAGAAATTATCTAAACAAAACAGTAAGCCTAATTAGAAAGAAAATATCTAAATTAGGACAAGAATTATTTGATGATGATTCCAAAGTATTAGAATTTAAAAAACTAATATGGGATACTCATACCGAAATGGATCCTAATGAAATGCGTAGCATGATGGCTGAATCAGATTTACAAGTATCAATAATGCAAAGTAAAGGTAATTATCTTCAGAGATTATTTAGAATTCAAAATAAGCCATATTTTGGTTCAATTAGATTTAAAGAAGAAGGTAGTGAAGAAGAAGATAATATCTATATAGGTATTACTCATGTTGAAGATAAACTAGATTATTATGTCCATGACTGGAGAAGTCCAATATGTAGTATGTTCTATGACTATGAAACAGGTCCTGCTTCTTATAAAGCACCATCAGGTATAATAAAAGGAAATATAATTAAGAAAAGACAATATATAATAGAAGATGCCGAGTTAAAACATATCTTTGATAATGATTTAAATATTAGTGATAGCCTATTACAAGAAGTATTAGCAGAAGAATCTTCAGATAAAATGAAGAATATCGTTAATACTATTCAAGAAGAACAAAACAAAGTAATAAGAAATACTGAAGATAAAAATCTAATTGTTGAAGGAATAGCAGGTTCAGGAAAAACAAGTGTAGCTCTACATAGAATAGCCTTCTTATTATATAGAATACCTAATTTAACTTCAAGTAATGTAGTAGTATTTACTCCTAATAAAGTATTTTCAGAGTATATATCAAATGTCTTACCAGAGTTAGGAGAAGATAATACCTATGATATGACCTTCTATGATTTATTATGTCAAAATATAAATGAATATAAAGATATAGAAAACTTTACAGACTTTATATCTAGATATTATAAAAGTAATGTAGATAACTATGATATGGTTAAATATAAACAATCAGACGAAATAATAAAAGATATTGATAGCTATATAAATAACTTACTAAGTACCATTAAATTTAATAATAAACTAGAATATGATAATTTTATTGAAATAGATACTGAAGAATTAAATAATATGTTAAATTATAAATATAATAGATTTCCTTTATTCGAAAGAATAAAAGAAATCTCTAAGAAAATAGCAAGTAATAACTATGAAGGTAGTACTAAGAATGCCAGTTCTATAGAAAAAAAATTAAAAGAATTATAAATATCACTTTACAAAGGGATAAAGATGTGGTAAGATAAAGACAGTTAAAGGAGATAAGCAAAAAGAAAAGGAGATATGAGTTATGAAAAAATTAAACACAGAAGAAATCAAAAAAGAATTATTAAACGAGGAAATGAGCTTCACAGATTTAGATAACTTCATGATGGAATCTGGATACTACAGTGTATTTGATGATGGAGTAACAGCAGACATCAAGCAGGACGGAAATGTCGTGTATACAGCTACAGACTCTAACGAGTGCGAAGTACAGATTTTCTTCGAGATCACAATAGATAATGGAGAGGACGAAGCGGAAGAAGCTTTCTACTTAAAAGTGATAGATGTGCAGGAGTTCTAATATGAGAACAAAATGGTTAGAAATGTTCGGAAAATTTCTGGAAGAGCATAAACAGTATGTAAAGGATAAAAAGGCATTAATAAAAAGAGTGTAAACAAAGGCACTTCCTACTATGTTATAATTATATTAGATAATAACCATAGTTGGGAGGTGTCTTTTTTGATTAATAACAAACTAAAGAATTGCTGTAACGATTGCGTACACTGTGATATTGTGACGGAGACAAAGAGAAGAGCTATCCCCGACAACAAGACAGAAGTTGTCCTAGTAAATATTAAGTGTAGTCATATGTGCGTATGCAGTAAGTACCAGAAAGAGGTGCAGGATGGAAGATAAAAGCCTGTGCTGTGCAGGATGCAAGAATACACTATATGACAGAGGGATTATGTACTGCACTAAGGATAATGGCAAGAGACTGATAAGAGACAGATACTTGACTGTATGTGATGATTACAAGACAGCAAGACCGACAACAAAGGCATATGAGAGATAATAACAGAGAGGATGTGAAAAGATGAATCTAAATAGAATTATGAGAAAACTACAAAAAGCAATAGTATCAAATGGATTTGTAATAAGTTTGGACACAACACAATTCTATTCAGAGGACCAGAAACGAATGATAACAATGTACATCCTGTCTATAAAAGCATATGAGAACACAAGAAAAGGTTGGAGAGATACACGGTACGAGATACTAAGAACCGCTTCACAGGTGGACATAATTAAATGTTTGTCTGACATATGGGCAAGTATAAGAGAAAGGAATGGGCAAATAAATGCGGGATGAACTTACACAGAAGCAAAGAACATTTGCTCATGCATGGATAGAAAACGGTGGGAATGATTATCAAGCGGCAATAGATGCGGGATATTCGCAAGCAACAGCAAAGAATGCAAGAAAGAATATCTTGGAAAAACGTGGAGTAAAGGAATATATTGCTAAACTACAAGCCGACTTAGACAAAGAAAAAGGGTTTGATATTATGAGTCTTGCAGACATACAGCGAAGACGGTCAATGATCGCCACTGGTGCGTTGCAAGATTCTTTTGGATTCACCCCAGACTTTCCAGATCAGCTAAAAGCAATGAACGACTTAGAAAAGGCTTTAACGGTGCAGGCAAAGGAAGAGGAAGAGAAGAAAGCGAGAGAAGAAGCATTAAAGAATAAGACATATCACATGGACCTTGATATAATTCCCGATGTGTTTCATCCGATGATTAGAGATGTACGAAACCATAGGCATACGGAATATGTATTGCCGGGAGGACGTGGTTCTGGTAAATCCTCAACAATCCCAAACATCATTACAGAGTTAATGAGAAACAATCATGACATACATTGTCTTGTTGTAAGAAAAGTATATAACACTGTAAAGGATTCTGTATTTGCTAAAACCAAATGGGCAATAACAAAGCAGGAGTTCTCGGAAAAAGACTATAAATACACAAGCTCGCCTTATGAAATTACAATGAGAGACACAGGACAGAAGATATTCTTTCGTGGTGCTGACGATAAAGAAAAAATAAAGTCGATAGCACCAGATTTTGGATACATAGCGATTGTGTGGTTTGAGGAATTAGACCAGTTCGCAGGACCAGAAGAGATACGAAATATAGAGCAGTCCGCTATTCGTGGTGGAGATTTAGCATGGATATTTAAGAGTTTTAACCCACCGAAGAGTGCTAACAACTGGGCAAATCAATATTTGCAAGAGCCAAAGGAAAACAGGCTCATTACAAGAAGTACATATCTGGACGTGCCGAAAGAGTGGCTAGGACAGCCGTTTATTGACGAGGCGGAACACCTAAAAGAAATTAGACCAGAGGCATACGAGCATGAATACATGGGCATTGCTAACGGTAACGGTGGGGCAGTATTTGAATATGTAGAAGTAAGAGAAATTACAGACAAAGAAATATCACAGATGGACCGCATATATCAAGGCGTTGACTGGGGATGGTATCCAGATAAGTACGCATTTACGAGGACATACTACGATGCGGCAAGGGAAACGATCTATTTAATAGATGAGCATTGCGTAAATAAGCGATCGAATGAGCAGACAGCCGACTGGATAAAGAAAAAAGGCTATAACGATTATGCAATCATTTGTGATAGTGCAGAGCCTAAATCTGTAGAGGACTATAGAAACTTAGGTCTTGTGGCACAGGCAGCAGTTAAAGGCCCAGGGTCAGTTGAATACGGCATGAAATGGCTACAACGTAGGAAGATTGTGATTGACCCACGGAGAACACCATACACATACAAAGAAATTACAACGTATGAGTATGATAGAGACAAAGACGGTAATATAATAAGCGGATACCCCGACAGAGACAATCATGCTATTGATTCGTTGAGATACGCATACAACAGAGTGATTATGAGGAGAGGGGAGAACGCATAAATGGGTATATTTAGCAGAATGAAAGAGATATTAAGTAACCTTTTTAGACAAAAGGCAAGAGACGAATTTAAGATTGATACTGTTACCAGTCCAGAAATGCAGAGAGCTATAGAAAAATGTGCATACATCTATAAGGGCAGTCCGTACTGGTTAGACAAGGACGAGCATATCAAGACTATCAACTTTGCAAAAGCGGTGTGTTCGGAGACAGCACGTCTTGCTACACTTGCAATAGGCATAGAGATAGATGGCAGCGCGAGAGCTAATTGGTTGCAGGAGCAGATAGACAAAGAACTGGAACAGGTACGACATCACGTAGAATATGGCTGTGCATACGGTACAGTTGTATTAAAGCCTAACGGTGCAAGTGTGGACTTGATCACACCAGAAAACTTTATTGTAACAGACGAAAGCAATGGAGAGATTCAAGGCATTGTGTTTGTGCACCGTGAAATTTCCAGTGATGGCAGGACATACTACACAAAACTAGAGTATCATAGGTACATCGAGGACGTGTATCAGATAACAAATCGTTGCTATGCATCTAAGGATGCCAACGACACAGGGAAACCGATTGACATAGACGAGACACCTTGGAGGGGAGAACTGGAAAATGTAGGACTTACAAACCTAAACGGACAACGTCTGTATGCAGTCTTAAGGACACCGCAGGCGAACAACGTTGATTTACATTGCAGTTTAGGACTGCCGATTTTCTACGATGCGATAGAAGAACTTAAAGACTTAGATGTTGCATACAGCAGAAATACAACAGAGATATTCGATAGCCGAAGAATGTTGTTACTAGACTCCGACAAGCTGTTAGAGACTGGTACAAGGGTAAATAATACACAGGATGGATTTGAGAGAAGCAAGAAGCGGTTAAGACTTCCAGAGTACGTCAAGAATGTAAATAGCTCAGACGTTAAAGGATTTTATCAAGAGGTAAACCCAAGCCTCAACACAGATACACGATTGACAGGAATCAATGCCCTGTTGTCTCAGATCGGATATAAATGCGGATTTAGCAACGGATACTTTGTATTTAACGAAACGACAGGCATCCAGACAGCAACAGGAGTTGAAGCAGAGCAACAGAGGACGATACAATTTGTTAAGGACGTAAGAGACAAATTACAAGCCTGCATGGATGATTTAATAGCTGCACTTAATATATTTGCTGATCTGTATCAATTAGCACCAAGAGGACCGTATGAAACCGTGTATGACTTTGGAGACATTACATACAACGAAGATGAAGATAGAGCGAGATGGTACAGCTATGTTACTTCCAACAAGATTCCATTCTGGTACTATCTAGTTAAATTTGAGGGATTCAGTGAAGAAGAAGCAAAAGCACTTGAAGAAGAAGCACAACCGAAAGAGCCAGACTTATTCGGTGCAAGCGGAGAGGAGTGAAAGCATGGGAAAGTACAGGATTGAAAAATACCTTGAATACCTTAATGGCGAAGATGTAAAACTGCCCGAACCATTTACAAAACAAGAAAAGCTGTTGCACAACATCTGCAAAAAAGGAGTTACAGGCAGTACAGAAACAGACAAAACATTATCGCAAGATGGCAAGCCTGCGGATGCGGCAGTAGTTGGGAAGATGCTAGATGCGGCACTAATGGTAAAAGACCCAGAAGAATAGGCAGGTGGGATTATGTTAACACCTACCTATCTCTGGTATGTGCCAGAAAAGGCAGAGAAGCAAGCAGAAGAACTACATAACAAGATAGTATCTGTCATTATAGAGCGAATGATGATAAGGCTAGGACGTGGGGAAGATTACCTTTTTACTCCTATTGACAAGTGGCAGATGGATGTATTGCAGGATGCAGGGTATATCTTGCAAGCGGTGCAGGCAGAGATAGCACAAACGACAAAGATAAGTATTGCAGAGATCGCACGCACTATGAAAGAAGCAGGAATCAAGGCTCTTGAATGGGATGATACAATCTACAAGAAAGCAGGTCTTGAACCAACACCACTCGGGGAAAGTCCTTATCTACAGAGACTGTTGCAAAGGAATTATGAAAAGACTAAGGGAGAGATGTATAACTTTACTGGCACGATGCCGAACGCCTGTCATGATAATTACATTAAGGCAGTGGATAAAGCATATACACAGACTGCAAGCGGTACGACAGGGTACACACAAGCGGTTAAAGAAGCTGTAAACGACATAATAAACAGCGGTGCAGACGTAACCTACCCTAGCGGACACAGAGACAGCATAGAAACAGCAACTACAAGAGCGGTTCGCACTGGTGTAAGTCAGATGGCAGGAGAGATCACGGATGCACGCATGGACGAGATGAACTGGGATATAATTCTCACGTCTGCACATTTAGGAGCAAGAATTGGAGACGGTGGAGACAACTTAACCAATCATTACTGGTGGCAAGGCAAGTTTTACAGCAAAAGCGGTAATGACCCAAGATTCCCACCGTTTAGTGTCTGCGGTATGGGGAATGTGCAGGGAATCCATGGGGCAAACTGCCGACACTCCCACGGTCCGGGGGATGGAATAAACAATCCGTTCGAGGACTACGACAGCGAAGAGAATCGCAAAGAATACGAGAAACGGAAACGACAGAGAGAGCTTGAAAGACGTATTAGAAAGACGAAACGACAGTTAATCGGCATGAAAACTGCTGTGGATAATGCAAAGGACGAAGCCTTAAAGCACGATCTTGACATGGAGTATCAGAAAAAGGCGGCACTATTGCAGAAGCAGAACAAAGCCTACAATGATTACTGCGAAGAGAACAATCTTAAGAAGCAGAACGAACGACTAAACACGGCAGACTGGAACAGGAGTCAAGCATCCTCAGCACGAGGTGCAGCGACACGATACAACAATGCACGAGGTAAATAATGGATACTATAAACAAAATTATGGTAGCCTGTGGGTGGATTATAACAATTGGTAGTGCGATAGGAGTCTTATATACTGCCTATAAGCATTACAAGAAGCCTACGGACGATTTGAAACATCGAATAGATTCTATAGAAACAGATATTAAAGAAATTAAACAAAAGCTAAATAGTGACTACAGTGCTATTAATAATCAACGTGATGATATGAACCTAGTCATGAAAAGCATGTTTAATTTGATTGAGAACAAGATCACAGGAAACAACATTGAGGGTCTAAAAAAAACCAGAGACGATCTGATAAATGCGTTGACAACACACGACAAACAGTGAGGTGTTTGCTTTTGAAAGTATATGATTTTACCGTACCCGAACTAAATATGTTCCGTACGTATTGCAACTTCACAGATGTTGAAAGAACATTGTTCGAGTATCGGGCAAAGAATATACCACTGGATAAATGTGCAGAGCTTATGAACGTAAGTCTGTCTACAGCAAAGAGAATCAGCAGGAGAGTTAATAACAAGATTATTAGAGTATGTTAAGGAGAACAGAATGGTAATTAATGGAAGAATTTTTGAAGAATTAAATATCACAAAAGATGGAGAACTGATTGCATCTATTGCAGACGGAGAACACGGAATCGTACATAAAGATGGCTATAAAGTACAGCTAGTTGTAGATGAAATCGGTATGACGTTTGCAGAAGCATTAGAAGCAATGAAAACAGGTGCAAAGGTTAAGTTACCCACATGGGGTGGGTACTGGTATTGGGATACAGAAAAAGAAACTATTATGATGCAGTGCAGAGACAAGGACAACGGAGAAAAAGGAGACTTATTAGATATTAGGGATACACAGATGGTTGAATACACGATCAGCAATATTTTATCTAATAAATGGAGAATCGCAGAGTAAAAAAAGAGGGTATTGAAAAGGCGAAAATCCATGATACAATATAAATGTAACAAGTAATAAGTTGTTGAATAAATCATTATAAGATTTTTTTAGTTTTAAATGAGAGTGGTTTGTTTCGGAGATACTTTTTCATGTTATAATACTTTAATCCTTTTTTTATTGTTTTGTTATGTATATAGTACGGTGGATTCCTCACGGAGTCCGTGGAAGTATAACTCAGTTGGTCAGAGTAGTCGGCTCATAACCGACCTGTCACAGGTTCGAGTCCTGTTGCTTCCATTTGCTCACTGTTGTGAGCATGAGAAATCATTTTTGAATTTCCTCAATTTTTTGGTTTAAATTTCATTTTTCAACACGACACCTTTTTTCATCAATTGGTGTTCCTCAATCTTATCCTTATTTTCAAGCACCATGGCCCCTAT
>ERZ772876.3578-NODE-3578-length-11153-cov-8.936115_pt1 | contig 11153 bp, 9 predicted proteins | sample MGYA00580584_ERZ772876 | MGnify/ENA primary metagenome ERZ772876 (study PRJEB29015, sample SAMEA2737728) | human gut metagenome | biome: human gut; feature: human-associated habitat; material: faeces | place: China | collected 2012 ...
AAGTGCGAACATAAAAATAGTTTCATCAATATTCTCCTTTATAAATTACTATTTTATTTTTTCTCATATTATCACAATAGTAGATAATTATCAACTAACTATTTGCTCAAAAACTTGACTATCTAATTTTTGTCAAGACTTTTTTTATAAATTTATTATATTATTTTTTTGTATGGCAAACAAGCGAAAACGATATATTTTTTAAAAAATTGTATCTTTTTCACTTTTTTTATGATAAAATTCAATTATGATTAATTTTCTAAGAATTGTTTATTATTTTTACACATTGAATATAACATTCTTAGAATTTTTGTAGAACAAGCAGTTAGGCTTTCGTAGTAGTGTTTGCCTTCTGCTTTTTTATTTTGGTAATAAATATATACTGGATGCTCTGGATAATTTGAAGCACCTAGTTTTACTACCATTTGACTACAATTAAATAATATATATCGTGCATATTTGTTTCCTCTTTTTGATATTGCTCCTTTCACATTTATACTTTTTCCAGACTGCTTTATTGTTGGATCAAGTCCACAAAAAGCTATTATTTCTTTCGGACTATCGAATCTTGTTATATCTCCTAATTCTCCAAGTATCTCTGCTGTTAGTGTATCTCCAATTCCATAAAATGAATTTATTATTTTGTAATATGGAGATTGTTTTGCTGTTTCTATCATTTTTTCTCTTAATTCATTTATGATATTGTTATTATTCTGTACTATTTTAGCCATATATGAAAGATTTTTTACATCTTCGTGTTCTTTATCAACTCCAGGATAAGAATTGATTGAAGCTATCTTTATTGTTGTAGCTAGCTTTTTATAAAAGTTTAAATTTCTTCCATTAGTCTTGTATAAATTATTATACAGTGCATCAATTCGCTTCTCTTTTACTATCTCTGCATGTAGAAATTCTTTAATAAAGTTTAATGCTGTATCATCATAAATTCTTGTTGATTTAAAGATTTTCTCTAGCTCTGGAAAACATATATTTATTAATCTTTTATATCTATTTTTACAACTTACATTGTTTTGTAATAGATAAAAATATTGTCTTGTCATTGCTTTTAAATTAGCATATAAATCCTTTTTAGATAAATCGTGATATTCTACTTCATTTACAAAAAACAACTTTGCTAATCTATAACAATCCTTTTTATCCGTTTTAGTTTTTCTAATAGTATCATAATTGTTTTTAGTAGTTAAACTATTAATAACTAAGGTGTTAAATCCATTTTCTTTAAAATATCTTTCTACTGGTAAATGATATGTACCTGTTGATTCCATAAATACTGTTAGATTTTGTGGATTAATTTCTTTTATTTCTTCTTTTACTTTTTCAAAATCCTCTAAATTATGATTTATTTCTTTCGTATCAATAAATATCCCTCCATCACTATTCATAAGCATTATCATACTTTTATTTTTAGCAACATCTACACTTAATACTGTTTTCAAAATTATTCACCTACTTTCTTTTTGAACTTAAGTCTTTTACCTCTACTATTATTTCATCATGCTTGTTATATAGAGTCTATTGCCCTCACTATCTAAAACTAAATTAATAATAGGAATAAAAGTCGAACCGTCAAGTTGTTAGATTCAAAGACCTCTGTAATTTGATGTTCTAACTTAAATTCTTTGTAAATAATTTTACAACCAAAAAAATTAGATGTAAACTCATTTATTTACATCTAACAGTATACATGTAATTTGTTATTCTCTTATACCTTTTTCTTTTTGTTTCTTCTTTAATCTACTCCAATTATAACTTCCATATATATCATTTATTAATAATAACACAGGACCAACTAAAACTGATATTAGTTCTGTTTGGCCATTTATAATAGGAATTAACCACAATGTTATTATTACTAAGTCATTTGCTATATAGCAGAATAGTGATAATTCACTTCTTCTTGCCTCAAAATAACTAGCCAAAACACTTGTTACAACTGAAATTGTACTTATTACTAATAAATCTGTGTTAAATAACTTTAATAGGAAATAATATATCCAAAATAATACTAATTGAGAAAGTAATACTATAGTTATTTCTTTTTTAGATAATGAACTTATAATAACTGTATCTTCTTTATCTTGATGTCTTAACCAAGATATAATACCTATTATCATTATAGGAAATGTTAAAAATACTGTAATGATCAATTCTCCATAATAGCCTTGATTATATGATACTATTCCATAGAAAAACACACTAACAAACCCAACAAAATAAGATTCTACTTTTCCTTTCGACATCAATAATGCTGTAATTAAATAAAGTTATGTATATATAGTATCAATTATTGTACCATTAAACATAATAGCTGATGTTATTGAAGCTAATAGTCCACATATTAAAAATGATATTTCAAATTTATTCCAATCTTTAAAATATTCCTTTATCATATAAAATAATCCCCCTACAACTTACTATTTATCTTTTATCAAAAATTTATTAACCGCACTTATGTATATAACCAAATATGATATAGATAGCAAAAATCCACCTAAAACATCGCTTGTATAGTGCACACCCAAATAAATTCTACTTACTCCAATAGAACATATTAAAATACTTAATAATACAATAGAAATCCATTTAAGATACTTATTTTTTACATATTTATAAATTAAATATATTAAATAACCATAAAAAGCCATACTCACCATAGAATGACCTGATGGAAAACTATATCCGGTTTCTTCAATTATTCTATATTCAGTTGGTCTCGGTCTTTGTAATATTCTTTTTATTAATTGATTTAAAATTGTAATTATTACTAAATTTGAAAAAATTGAAATTCCTATTTTTTTATTCTTTATTAAAATAACTAAAACAATTGTCAATACTATTAAAAATATTGCCCCTCCAAAATTAGTAACAAATTTTGCTATTGGTGTTGCAAAATCAGATATCAGAAATGTTGATACTATTTTATAACCTATTATATCACCATTCATAAGTTCTTTATTAAATACATCTTCTGCAAGTGCAAAAAATCCAATTAAACAAATAAATAATATAATCCATTTTAAATTTTTTATAATAAATTCCTTTATTTTTTCTTCCATCTCTTCCTTTCATTCCTTCCCCAAAATATTGAACTTTACAAATTTCACATATAAAAAATGTGAAATATTTCTTTAATTTTTTTATTTTACTAACTTGCTAACTTTATCAACAATTATTTTAGGTTCTTCTTTCATCCCTTCTTCTACCCAATTTAAAACAATTTCAACAAAAGCATATTTATAAAAATTCGTAACAAATATTATATCTTCCTTTTTATATTTATTTTCTTTAGACATTCTGTCTATTTCTTCATACATAATAGGATAAACCATATTGTATAAGTTTTTCCTTAAAATTTCTAATGATACAGAGTGATAAATATTTACTACAAATATTTTTTCTTCATAAATTAGATTAAATATAGATAAAAACTTTTCCTGCCAAGTTTTACAATTACTATTACTATTTAATATTTTATTTGTTTCTTCTACGCAAATCCATTCAACTAAATCTTGAATATCTTGAAAATGATAGTAGAATGTTTGTCTATTAATATTACATTTTTTTGCTATATCATTAACTGTAATTTTATTAAATGATTTTTCCTTTAATAAATCTTTAAATTCATATGCTATTACTTTTTTTGTTGTTAAACTACTCATATAATCACCACTTGCATTATATTACATATAATATTTTTTTACAAGATATTTAGCATTAGAAAAAGCGACTTTCATAAGTCGCCCTTTATAAATGTATCAATACATATTCTATTTTATTAAACCACTTTCTTTTAATAATATTTCTAAATCTGTTCCTTGTACCTTTTTCTCTACTGTTTTTAACATTTGCTTTTCAATAAATGTTAATGGAATTTCTTCAATTGATTTTTTGTCTATAGCATAATAACAAGCTTTTAGCAATTCTCTAACATCATACTTGCTTCCCCATACTTCTGGAACAGCTCTATCAACATCAAGTAAAGTATAAACAGCCTCCATTCCAGTTCTAATAGAGTATTCTGTTGTAAATATTGTATCTCTTGGTGTCTCTGCAAATTGACCTAAAAATGCAAAGTTTAATGCTCCTTTTGGAACTACTAATGGTCTATCACTTTCTTTTCTTGGTTGGAAAAATGCATTTATATATGGCATATAACAAGTTGTTGTATTACATCTTTCTGTTGCATATTCTTTAATTTTTTCCTTTGGAAAGCCTATATGATATAGCCATTCTTCACATATTTCTTCACCTGTACATTGTTTCATTGGCTTTTTAACATAATTTCCATCTTTGTTTGTATTTAATGAATATGCCCAAATTAATACAGTATCTTTATCTTGTGATTTAAATTGAGGTTGTCTATTTATTGTCCATGATAAATACCAGTTTTCTGCACTATCTTTTACTGTTACAATTCCTCCTGTTGTAACTTTTCCACTACGAGGATCTCTTTTACATATTTTCATTATATGTTCAATAATTTCCTCATCCTTTGTTTCTATAGTTGCACTCATCCAGTTTGTTGCATCAACATTACTACAAAATGCATCTGGATTTCCAAATTCTCCATTTGTTGCCTGTCTTGCAATATTCTTCCATAAATTCCAAGATTCACCATATCCATTTTTAATTTTTGATAGATCTGGAACTGTGTTTTGGTCTCCATAGCAAGATGTATCTGTACAACATCCATTTGTGATAAATACTAAATCATCTTCAGTTAGTTCTATAATTTCTTCTTTTCCATCTTTTACATATTCTATTTGTTTTGCAACTTTTTTACTTCCTTGTGCTGTTATTACAACATTTTTTACATCAATTCCATATTCTATTGTTGCACCATGGTTCTCAAGATATTTTGCTAATGGTAAAATCATAGATTCATATTGATTATATTTTGTAAATCTTAATGCTGAAAAATCAGGTAATCCATCTATATGATGCACATATCTACATAAATATCTTTTCATCTCTAATGCAGATGACCATTTTTGGAATGCAAACATTGTCTGCCAATATAACCAGAAATTTGTACCCCAGAACGAATCTGGTAATACCTCAGATATTTTTTTATCTTCCAAGTCTTTTTCTGGTGTAATAAATAATTTTGATAATGCCATTGCTGACTCTTTATCTAATTTAAATTGTTTATCTGTATGAGCATCTTCTCCACAATTCACTGTTGCTCTACATAGTGAATAGTTTGGATCATGTTTGTTTAGCCAGTAATACTCATCTAATACTGAAACATTTGGTGTTTCTATTGATGGCACATCTCTAAACATATCCCACATACATTCAAAGTGGTTATCCATTTCTCTTCCACCACGCATATAAAATCCTTTTGTTATATCTTTCCTTCCATCACAAGACCCACCTGCCAAATCTAACTTTTCTAGTAAATGAACGTTTTCACCTTTCATTTGACCATCTCTAATTAAATAGAATGCTGCAGATAATCCTGCAAGTCCTGTTCCTATAATATATGCTTTCTTTCTATCAACTCCCATTGGTTTTTCTGGGTGTGCGAAAGCTTCATAAGTTCCTACACCATAATACATAAAAATTCCTCCTTAAATATAATTTATATTATGATTATATATTAAGGAGTTTTTTATTCAATAATCAATATATTTATTGTGTATAAATTTTAGACATTTTTATAAAAATGTCTAAAATTGTAATTGTTTTTTGATTTGCATATTTTCTAAATCTCTTTTTATCTGCTTACTATATCTATCCTCTTCTGAAAAAACACAACCACAATATTTTTGCATATATAATCCTAATTCTCTTGCTTTCGCTTGTCCTTCTCTAAAACCAACGCGAAAATCTCTATACAAAAATGTTAATCCATACTTCTTTGCAATTTCTTCACCTTGCTCTTTTAAAATATCATGTTTTTGATATGGGCTTACTAATAATGTTGTAGAAATTGCATCATATCCATGTTCTTTTGCATATTTTGCAGTTTGTTCCAATCTTACTCTATAACAATAATTTTGACATCTATTTTGTAAATCTCCAATTACATTTTTGCAAAAGTTATCTAATCCATATTCTTCTTCAAAAATTGCTTCTACATTTATGCTTTTTGTGTATTCTTTTAATGTATCTCTTCTTGTTTTATATTCAATATAAGGATGAATGTTAGGATTATACCAATATACTGTTGGCTCTATTCCTTCTTGCCTTAAAGAATCTATACAATATACACTACAAGGTGCACAACATGTATGCATTAATAATTTCATTTTACTTTCATTCCTTCCCTAGATTTTATTAACTTTATTTTTCACATTTTCTTTTATTTCAATTGATTTTTTTAATATTTTATAATCTAATATTAATAATGAAAAAATTGTCAAAAGCATATTCCTATATGTAAATTTGGGATGTATTGCTGAATGATTCCTTGTTAATACATACCATACAATAGGTAAAACTGCAATAAATAAATATTGCAATATTTCTCTTTTGGATATGTCAATATTTTCTTTTTTCTTTAATATTAAAGCAACTATTGTTACAAATATTAAAGCAAATATCTCATATGAAATATTAAATATATTACATACTATTGTATCAAATACTGTTATTTTTTCACCAGCCCCATCATAAGTTCCACTTCTTTTTGCTATTGCATCAAGTGCATTTTCCATTATATTTTTATCCAATATTATACTTGCTATAACCCATTTGCTCAACCATATTAATCCATAACCTAATACCCAATTTATACAAAGTATTATCATTTTTTTAAATGATATCTCTTTTTTATTTATCATCAAATACATCAAAATTGGTATCCCTAATGTTAATAATGGAGTCGTAAGTAAATCAAAAAAGCTTGTTAATCCACCTATTATAAAAAATAATAAATAATTTACATTTTCTTTCTTTATTATATAAATTGAAGATATCATTGAAATACATAAGACTGGAAAATATGTTAATGACAATCCACAATAATAATATGAAACTATATATAATGATACAAAAAATATAATAGACGTTGCTTTTCCTAATTTTCTATACAATAAGTATCCTAATCTTAGAGCTAATAAATTTAATATAACAGTAAACAAGATTCTTATTTTAGTATAATCTAATAATACAAATAATGGTCTCAAATAAATTAAATATCCATGCCAATATCTTGAATATCCATAATAAGAAACATTCTCGCTTTCTAAATTTTGTCGTAATTTTTCCACTGTATTTATTATTGGTTCTTTTGTTTGCTTATTTTTATCAGACCCGAAATTATTTGTCATTATTGCTTTTATAGGATGATTCGTATCTATTGAGTATGCTACATTTATCATTAATGCATCTGTAAAATCGTCTAAAACAATTTTCTTTATAATTCCTACCTCTTGTGACAAATTTTCTTTTTCGAGTATCTCTAAAGATTTTATTACATTATCTTTTATACATTTTTGTGGGATTAATGCTGATAATATTAATCCCACAATAAATATAAATATTAATATTATATATGTAATTGCATATTTATAAATTACATTTAATATATTTTTCATCTGTTACCTCATTCTATTACTAAATATCTTTTAAATTCAGTTACTTTATGATTTTCTAAATCATAATTATTTTTATATGCTTTATTTATTACATATACATTTCCATCTTCAAGTTCTTCAAAATTAGTAAAATGATAATTTCCAAAAGAATTTACTTTTCTAAATTCTACATATTTATTTTCATATTCAACTGTTTCTACATAGTTTCTTACATCATATTTTGTATAAAATAATACATAAATATAATTCATATTATTTGTAAAATACACTTGTTTATTTTCTATATTTCCAACATAATCCATAACTTCTTCCAAATCTGCTGAAAATGTACCATATGTATCACAGTCCTCTTGTGAATATTTAAACATAAATGCCATAAAAGAAAACATATAAATAATAATTAATCCTGCAGCAATTTTCTTTTGATTCTCTTTTTTAGAAAAATATGTTATAAACAAATATATTCCTATTACAGTATAATAAACTATTGGTATCATAATAATATTTAAACGATTTATATTTGGCTCACATATAAAAGTTAAAATTATACATACAATAAACCAAACATTAAACAAATAATTATATTTTATTTCAATCTTTTTATCTTTTTTGAAACATGCACAAATTCCTATCAAAGTAAATATAGTAGAAAAAATATACATAGTTCCAAATGGTATTACATTATTCCATGGTAATCCATCAGACTGTAAAATTAAAATTTTCATACTATCCATAAAGTTTTTAATTGCAACTGTAAAGAATTGTGAAGAAAAGATTGATGTTAATTCTTTATATCTATTAACTTCTAATTTTGGTACTGTTAAAAATGGTAAATTTATTTGTGGTAAATTTAATGTATTTATTACAACATATAAAACAATTGGTAAAGATACTATTCCAACAATTAAAAGTGAAATAATCGCTTCTTTTATTGTAATTTTCTCTTTCTTTACAAGTATCCATAATAATGGAATTATAAATACTGGTAAAAAGTAATATGAAGTTCCATATGAATATGCTGCTAATCCAGCTACTATAAATGATAAATAATATAAAATTTTATTTTTATCTTCTAATCCTTTTACTAATAAATAAGCAAATATTAAAATTAAATCTGGAAATAAATTAGATTCTAATCCCCATCTGCTTTTCATCACATGCCATGGACATATTGCAAAAAATGTAAGTCCTATTATTGCTATTTTTTGATTTGATATTTTCTTTAATAATAAATAGAATATCACTAATGATATACATCCTAAAATAGCCATTGGAAGTCTAACTGATAATGTCGTTAAACCTAATACTTTTATAAATGGTATCATAACATAAGAAAGTAAAGCATTTTGTCCACTTCCCCAAGCTACTAAAAATGATGGCATAAAATTACCATTTCTATCTATTCCATAATTTAAAATTGAATATGCCTCATACCCTGCTGATGCTTCATCACAATTTAATGCATTTGGAATATTAGATATATTAAATATTCTGATTAAACATCCAAATAAAATAATTGCTATAACTATTATTTTTACTTGATTTTGTTTTATTTTTTCAATAAAATTTTTCTTTTTTTCTTCCATTTTAACTTTATTCCTCCTAAAACTACAGTTATAATATTAATTTGTTTTAAAGGCAAAATACCTGTCCTTTTAAATTTTTTTATATTTATTCATAAATATCATACATACTAACTTGTCCTGTCTTTTGTAAATTTTCTCGTATATATTCAATAACTTTTTTAGGGGTTTGCCAATTTAAACTTATATTTGCATTACGTATTAGATATACTGTATTCTCTTCTCTATTTTGAATTTTAGCAATTTCTCCTTCTTCCCCGGCTTTTCCTAAATTACCTTTTAAAAATAAATCATAATTTTTGTTATATTTATCAAGTGGTATCATATATCCTACCGCTTCTGCATCAAGAATGTATACCTTTTTTCCCTCTGCCTCTTCTTTAATTATAAAGTCGTCAACTACATGTATTCTTTCTTTCAAATATGACTGTATTTCTATATTTCTATAATGATTGATTTCCATATTTTTTTCTGCTTTAGTATATTTCATAATATTTTTTATATCAAATAAAATTATAACTACAAGCAATATTAGCCAAAATAAGAAACTAATGACTTTATATAAAAATTTCTTTTTATTATATAAAATTTTGTTATATAATAAATTTCCAACTAAGAATATCAGATATATTAAGCTTATAATTGTTATTGTGCTACCTTCTAAAAAATGCACATTATCTGTAATTGGATACATAGTAATTATAATTGATATACTATATACAAAAAGAAGTATTAAATTGTTTCCTTTTATAGCATTTTTTTGTTTTATACTATTTATAATAATTTTTATTCCTAATATCAATATTGTAATTGGAACTGCAACTGCAAGTAATTTTATTACTAATTTATCATCATAAAATAATTCTTTATATGGAATTTTATTTGTAAATGTAGATATTCCTAACACTGCATAATTTATAAAGTCCATATAAGATTGTGTTAAAATTAAATATACAATAAATATACAAATTGGTATAATTATTCCTAAAATTCTAGTTAATGCTATCTTGAATTTTTCTTTTATTTCTTCTTTATTATTTATTTCTAGTACTGGAACCGATAAAACACACATTGATAATATTGCCCCTGTGCTCTGCTTTGTACAAAATGCTAATCCTGCTAATAAACCTATTAATAAGTGCTTAAAATAATTTATTTGTTTTTCATCTTTTTCATGTATTTTTATTTCACTATACAAAATAGTTAATGCAAGTAGTACTACTAAAAGATTATAATCTAAAGCATAAATATTTCTAAATAATATCCCTATTAATGTTGTAGCTATTAATGTTATATTTTCTTCTTTTAATAATTCGCCCGGAACATAAAGCGTTCCCTGCGGTCCGACAGACCAATACCTGCCGAGGTTAAAGCCGTTGATTTCGACAAATCCTTTTTCCCACCCCTCGGGGTTAAAGAATGTGTCTGTGCCGGGTTCGGCTTTAAACGTGCCCTCTAACACGGTCGGGCGGTTATCCTGTGCCGCAATGCCGAAATCGGTCTTGCTCATATCACAGCAAGGCAAGGCGATATTCGTCCACTTTGTCTTAAAGCCGTAATTCCACGGATAAAGCGTTCCGTCATCACAGACCGTTTCTATGCGGACATATCCGCAGATGCCCTTTTCTTCGTTCAGCATTGCACAGCCATAGTTCACACGTCCCATATTTTCAACGAGGATGTCAAGACGCGCGTCTTCTTTCGGCATATCAAATATCATCGGCTCGGATTTGCGGTCGCGCATTGCGCATCCTATGTACTTTCCGTTGACATAGACGGTTGCCCTGTCGTGCAAGCCCTCGATTGTCACCGCACGTTTTTGGTCGTCCGTATATTTTATTACGGTTGAATAAAGCATAAAGCCATAGTCCAAGCCCATATCTTCAAAGGTGAGCGGCATTCGCGAATCGCGTATGTCTTGTGCAAGATTCTCGGCGTTAGCAATAAAATCGGCCGCCTTTGTCAGCTTTACATTCTCTATTTTTTGCGTTTTGCATACATATCC
>ERZ772876.3585-NODE-3585-length-11133-cov-3.122946_pt1 | contig 11133 bp, 8 predicted proteins | sample MGYA00580584_ERZ772876 | MGnify/ENA primary metagenome ERZ772876 (study PRJEB29015, sample SAMEA2737728) | human gut metagenome | biome: human gut; feature: human-associated habitat; material: faeces | place: China | collected 2012 ...
GCGGTTGCAGCGGGCGGTCGGCGAGGCTTCCCGTTCCGAAGGATAACGTCTGAGCACCTGGGTCACGTAGCTTTGGCACACGCGACGCGCGAGCGCGTTCATGTCGACGCCCTGCTGGCACAGCTCTTCGGTGTGGGAGATTTCGGTGCCCTGGACGAACTCCATGACGAGCACCGACTCGCAAGAATATTGCGGGTAGGCCACGGGCGAGGTCACGCCCTGCTCGTCGGCCAGCTCGTCGTGGAAGCGCATGAGATTGTGCAGCTCGGAGGTGAAATTCACCTCGCTGGCCGTCGTGCGCTCGATTTCCTCGACGAAGCCCTCAAGCGACAGCAGGATGCTGCGATGGGAATTGGAAGCGAACTCCCCCAAAGCCAACAGGTGCTTCATGAGCATGATGTCCTCGGCCATGGATTCGGCCACACCCGGCCGGCGTACCTTCACCGCCACCGTTGTGCCGTCGAGCAGCGTCGCCTTGTGCACCTGGGCGATGGAGGCCGCGCCCAAAGGCACGGGGTCGATGGAGGCGAACACCTCGTGCCACGACTTCCCGTACGCACGGTCGATCTGCTCGATCACCACATCGAACGGCATTGGATTCGCGTCATCGCGCAGTTTTTCGAAGGCGTCGCAGTAGGCCTTGGGCAGAAGATCGGAACGGTTCGAGGCCAGCTGGCCGATTTTCACGTACGTGGGGCCGAGCGCCTGCAGTACTTCCACGGCCTGCTCGGGGGTAAGCCCGTGCAGCACCTTGTACTGCCGCATGATGCGCACAATCTCGTTCATGCGCTTGTGAGAGGTCTTGTCCTTGATGGAAATCTCGGCGACCTTCATGAACTCCTCGAACGTGGCCATGGGCGCTCCTCCTTTCTGGAAAGCCCATGGTATCGTGCGAAATGAGAAGCGATCTCCTCATCAATTCACCTGGCATCAAGCTGTTTCCCGGCCAATCGAACAAAATTGTCACTGTGGCAATTAAGTAAAATGGTTGGTCGATGAGGTGTGTGCATAGGTTTTATGGCAAAATAAGCTGCTGTGCTACTGAACGCTGCACTGAAAGCGCAGCGTAACCACACAAGAAGAACGCAGCTTAAACACGCAAGAACAAGGAGAAGCACATGGGACTCCTCTCAAAATTCGAAGGCAAGATGGAAGCCACCGTGGAAGGCGCCGCCGATCGCATGGGCGCGGCCCCGCTGTCTCCCGTGCAGATTGCCAAGAAGGCCGAGAAGCAGATGCGCCGCGAGAAGATGGTCGGCGCAGGCAAGCAGTACGCTCCCACGCTTTATACCGTGCTCGTCAACGCCGACGATGACCGCCGCCTTCTGGGCTACTACCCCACCCTGGCTGGCGAGACCGAAACCTACCTTTCCGCCAAAGCCGCCGAGCAGGGCCTCGTCATGGACGGCCAGCCCCTTGTGCGCTTCATCGTCGACGATGATTTGCGCCACGGCAAGTTCGACGTCATCGCCGAGATGGTGGCTTCCCCGCTGGTTGAGCAGCTACGTCAGGAAGAGTACGCCCGCTACGGCATCCGTCCCGGCGGCGGTCCGGCCCGCGCGGCCGCCCCGCAAGCGGGCTACGGCTACCAGCAGCCCGCTCCCGCTCCGGCGCCAGCACCCGCACCCGCCGGCGGCTACGACTACCAGGCCGCTCCCGTCGACGAGTACGTGGAAGACGACTACTACGAGGACGACGAGCCGCGCCAAGCTTATATCTACGACATCACCAACGACCGCGCCTTCACGCTGCCCGGCCAGGCCGAGACCATCGGGCGCGAGTCGAAGAACGACATCGTCATCCCCGACATCAACGTCTCGCGCGTGCACGCGGAAATCCGCCAGGACGAGTCCGGCGCCTGGATTCTCACCGACCTCGGCTCCACCAACGGCACCTTCGTGAACGGGCGCCAGATCAAATCCACCGCGTTGCACGACGCCGACCGCATCATCGTGGGCACCACCAACCTCGAGTTCCAGCTCATCTAGCCCGCCCGCACCTCAGCGAGCCAAAGGAGGCTATCGGTGATCGATCTCGTTCTGCTCATCGCGCGCCTGTTGTTCGTGGCGCTGCTCTATCTGTTTCTGTTCGCCATCATGCGCACCGGCATCGGCATGGTCAAAGGCTCCCGTAAGAAGGAGCGCGGCTGGACGGTGTCGGTGGAACGCGGCCCCAAGGAGCTGCGCGGCGTCTCCATCGCCGTGCACGGGCCCGTCATCGTGGGCCGCTCGCCCGGGGCCGACATCGTCATCGGCGCCGGCTACGTGTCCGGCCGTCATGCCCGCTTCCAGCTGATGGGCCAGAACCTCTTCGTGGAAGATTTGGGTTCGAAGAACGGCACCGCCGTGAACGGACGCCCCGTCCATGACCCGGTAGCCCTGCGCAACAAGGATCTCGTTACCATCGGCGACGTCGACATCCGCGTGAGGAACCAATAATGGCCCGGGCAAAGCGCAAGAAGAGCGGCGCAACTTTCGGCAGTCGCACCGACGTCGGCTGCGTGCGCGAGCACAACGAAGACTCGCTGGCCGTCGCCCCGCCGCTGTACGTGGTGTGCGACGGCATGGGCGGCCACGCCGCCGGGGAAGTGGCGTCCGAAATCGCCGTGGACGTCATCTGCGACCGCGCACCGGCACACCCCGATGCCTCGGCGCTCGGCCAGGCCGTGGAAGAGGCGAACCTCGCCATCATCCGCGCCGCCCGCGAAGGCGTCGGCCGCGCCGGCATGGGCTGCACCTGCACCGCCGCCATGCTTGAGAAGGATAAGCTCGTCATTGCCCAGGTGGGCGACTCACGGGCCTATCTCCTTCACAAAGGGCAGATGCAGCAGCTCACCCGCGACCACTCGCTTGTGGCCGACCTTATCGAGGCCGGGCAAATTACCGAGGCCGAGGCCCGGGTGCACCCCCAGCGCTCGGTCATCACCCGCGCTTTGGGCAGCGACCCGCGCACCCAGCCGGATCTCTTCGAAATCACCGTGGAAGCCGGCGACCGTCTGCTTCTGTGCTCCGATGGCCTTTCCACGATGTTGGAAGACGACCAGATCGCCAAGATCCTCGCCAACCACAGCGAGCCCCAGCGTTGCGCGGCTCAGCTGGTGAACGAGGCCGTGGGCCGGGGCGGCTACGACAACGTCACCGTCATCGTCGTGGACGTCACGGGTCTGGCCGAGCAGCACCGCCGCAAGCTGACGCGCAAGAGCCGCGCGACGGCCATCATGCTGGCGCTTTTGCTGGTGGCCATCATCGCCGGGTGCGCCTATGGGTTCAACTATCTGGCGTCCAACGCCGCCTATCTGGTGGCTCAGGATGGGAAAGTCGCCGTGTACCAGGGCGTTCCAGGCGACATCTTCGGATTCTCGTTCAATCACCTCGACCGCGTGACCGACGTGGCGTTAGACGACTTGCAGCCGGGCACCGCCAATCGCCTGAGCGAGGAGGGCATCAAGGTGGATTCTTTGGAAGCCGCCAACAGCCTCGTCGCGGAATACGAGAAGGAGATCGCCGACCGCAAGGCCGCCGAAGAGGAAGCGGCTCGGGCAGCGGCCGAGGCCAACCAGCCTGAGGAACCCGCGAAGGGTGCGGAAGGTGCTGGCGGCAGCACGGCCAGCGGCGCGCAGGGCGGCACGGACGCACAAGGCACGACGGGCGGCTCGCAAAGTGCGTCGCCTTCATCGGGCGCTGGCTCCGGCACGAGCGACGCGAGCTCCGGCAACACAGGCGCTGGCACGAGCCGCGACGCACAAGGCGGCGCTGCGGGAGGAACCAACCGATGACCCGGCGCAACATAGAGCTGATGCTCCTGCTCATCGCCTCGCCCATCGTCATCGTGCTCTTCGCCATGATGGTGGTCACCGGCGGCCAGGAGCTGTCCTTCAACACCCTGGGCGTGCCGCTCGGCATCTTCGCCGCATTCCTCGTGGCTCACATTGCCGTGCGCCTGCTCGCGCCTGCGGCCGACCCAGCTATTCTGCCCATTTCGTTCGCGCTGTCGGGCATCGGTATCGCGTTTGTGACCCGCATTGTGCCCGATTTGGCCGTGAACCAGCTGCTGTGGCTGTTCATCGGCATCGCGGCCATGATTGCCACCCTCGCCGTCGTGCGCAACTTGGACAAGCTCGCCAACTATAAATACACGCTCATGATCGTGGGCATCTTGCTTTTGCTCTCGCCCATGCTGCCGGTCATCGGCTATGAGTCCGGCGGCGGCCAACTGTGGCTGCGCATCGGCGGCTTCAGCTTCCAGCCCGGCGAGCTGGCGAAGATTCTCATCGTGTTCTTCATCGCCGCCTACCTGGCCGCCAACCGCGAGATGCTCTCGGTGTTCACGTGGAAGGTGGGGCCGCTGTGGCTGCCGAGCCTCGCCACCCTGCTCCCGCTCATCGTCATGTGGGCGCTCGCCTTCATCGTCGTCGTGTTGGAGAAGGACCTCGGCCTCGCCCTGGTACTGTTCTCCGTGTTCGTCATCATGCTGTATGTGGCCACGGGGAAGAAGCTCTACCTCGTGGTGTCCATTGGGCTTGCGGCCATTGCGGCTGTGGCCCTTTACGGCATGATGGGCCACGTGCAGACCCGCGTCGCCATCTGGCAGGATCCCTTCGCCGAGGCTCAGGGCGGCGGCTTCCAGCTAGTGCAGAGCCTCTATTCCATCGCCGACGGCGACCTGTTCGGCACCGGCATCGGGCGGGGCATGGGCGGCGAGCCTGTAGCACAAGGCGGCATCCCCGTCGCCGAGAGCGACTTCATCTTCCCGGTCATCGCCGAGGAGACGGGCCTGCTCGGCGCGGCCGGCGTGCTGCTGCTGTATTTGTGCTTCGCCATTCGCGGCATCGTCACGGCGGCCCGGGCGAAATCCGACGTCAGCTCGTTCACCGCCGTGGGCCTCACCTCCATCATCGTGCTGCAGGCGTTTATCATCGTCGGCGGTGTCACACGTCTCATTCCCCTCACCGGCATCACACTGCCCTTCATCAGCCAGGGCGGCTCGTCGCTCATCGCCAGCTTCATCATCGTCGGCTGCCTGCTGCGCTGCGGAGACGAGGGCACCGGGGTCGACTCCGAAATGCGCCAGACCGGGGCCATCGGCGCCCACGGGTCGGACGCCGTGCTGGGACGCGTGGCGTTGGGCAAGCGACTCACCGGCACCATGATCGTCTTCTCGGTGCTGTTCGCAGTGCTCGTGGCCAACCTCACCTACCTCATGGTCATCAAGGCGCCGGAATACCAGAGCATGCCGTCTAACAACCACACCATCGCGAAAGAGGCCCGCATGGAGCGGGGCACCATCTCCACCGCCGACGGCACGGTGCTCGCCACATCGGTGCGCCAAGAGGACGGCTCCTATAAGCGCGAATACCCTGCCGGCGAGCTGGCGGCGCACATCGTGGGCTACACCTCTGAGCGCTTCGGCACCGCCGGCATCGAAGCCGCCTACAACGACACCCTGCGCGGCGAGCAGAACTTCGCCAGCTTTACCGATGTGGTGAACTCGCTCGCGGGCATCCAGACCAAGGGCAACGACGTCGTGCTTTCCATCGATTCCCGCATCCAGCAGGCGGCGCAAGACGCGCTGGCCGGCCAGGTAGGCGCCGTGGTGGCCCTGAACCCCGAGACCGGCGCCGTGTACGCTCTGGCCTCCTCCCCCACCTTCGACGCCGCCAACTACGAGGAGCTGCTCACCGCCGCCGCAGACGGCGGCAGCGATTCCTCCGAGCTGTTCAACCGCGCCACCCAGGCACTGTACGCGCCCGGCTCCACCTTCAAGATGGTGACCCTGGCCGCCGCGCTGCAGGATCACATCGCCACGGCGGACACCACCTACGACTCCCCCGGCGAGATGGACATCGGCAACGCGCCCGTGACCAACGTGAAGAAGCGCTCCTACGGCAAGATCACCCTGGAACAGGCCATGTGGTACTCGTCGAACACCGTGTTCGGCCAGGTGGGCGTGCAGCTCGGCAGCGATTTGCTCGTGCAGATGGCGTGCAGCTTCGGGTTCAACGAAGGCATCCCCTTCGATTTGCCCCTGGCCACGTCCCTCATGCCCGACCCCGAGGAAATGACCACCTGGGAAACCGCCTGGGCCGCCTGCGGCGAGCCCGTGGGCGAGCACGAGAGCCCCGCCGGACCCCAGGCCACCGTGCTGCAGATGGCGCTGGTGGGCGCCGCCATCGCCAACGAGGGAGCCATCATGCAGCCCTACCTGGTCGACGGCATCTACAACGCCAACGGCGAGCGCAGCTTCTCGCCCATTCCCGTGAAGCTCAAGCAGGCCATGGATGCCGACACCGCCGCCGCTGAGATCGACATCATGAAGGGTGTCGTCACCGAAGGCACCGGCGGCAAGGCGGCCCTGGACGATGTGGCCGTGGCCGGCAAGACCGGCACCCACGAGCGCGGTGACGGCAGCGACGACAGCTGGTTCGTGGGAATGGCCCCCGCCGCCGACCCCAAGGTCGTGGTGGCCGTCGTCATCGAGAAGGGCGAATCGGGGGCTGGCGCCAGCGCCGCCCACGACGTTCTGGAAACGGCTCTCGAAGTGACGGGGGCGCTGTAGTACAATGGCAAGACTCACCAGAGTTCGCATACTTAAACCGCAAACGCACTCGTACATGGAACTTTAAGGAGTATCAAGGTGACCGGACAGGGAACAATGACGGGCAAGGTCTTCGGCGGCCGCTACGAGATAAAGGATCGCATCGGCATCGGCGGCATGGCCGAGGTGTACCGCGCCCAAGATAGCACGCTGGGCCGCGTCGTCGCCGTGAAGGTGATGCTGCCCCAATTCGCCGCTGACCCCTCTTTCACCCAGCGCTTCCGCCAGGAAGCCGCCGCGGCTGCAAACCTGCAGAGCCCCTACATCGTGAACGTGTACGACTGGGGCCAAGACGACGACACCTATTACATCGTCATGGAGTTCGTGCGCGGGTCCGACCTGAAGACCGCCATCCAGCAGCGCGGCGCCATCAACCAGCGCAAGGCCGCCGAAATCGGCGCCCAGGTGTGCCAGGCCCTCACCGTCGCCCACAACCAGGACATCATCCACCGCGACATCAAGCCGCAGAACATCATGGTGCAGCCCGATGGCAACGTGAAGGTGATGGACTTCGGCATCGCCCGGGCGAAGAATTCCGTGAACGACAAAACGTCCGCTGTGCTGGGCACCGCCCACTACATCTCGCCGGAACAGGCCCAGGGCAAAGATCTCACGGCCGCCAGCGACATCTACTCGCTGGGCATCGTGCTGTACGAGGCCACCACGGGCAAGCTCCCCTTCGATGGCCCGGACGCCGTATCGGTAGCCATGCAGCAGGTGAAGGACGAGCCTGCCGCGCCCTCTTCCATCAACCCGAACATCGACCCCGACCTCGAGGACATCATCATGGTGGCCCTCTCGAAGGATCCGGCGCGCCGCTTCGCCACGGCCAACGACATGCGCATCGCACTGAACGACTACCTGGCCGGACGCCCCGTCACCCTGCCGGCCGGCGCCATGAGCTCGTCGTTCACCGAGGCCCAGACCCGCATGATGGGCGCCGTGCCCGCTCCCGTGCCGGGCATCACGAGCACCCAGGTTATGCCGACGGTTGCCGGCGGCACGGCGGCCATGTCGCCGAGTTCCACGGGCAATTTCCAAGCGACGAACTTCCACGACGCCAACACGAAGAAGAGCAAGAAGCCCGTTATCATCGTCCTCTGCGCCATTTTGGCCATCGCGCTGGTGGCCGGCATCGCCTTCGCCGTGTCCGGCGGCTTCAAGCCGGCTGCCCCTGCCGACGAGCCCATCGAGGTGCCCAGCGTGGTGGGCAATACCTTGGACGAGGCGACATTCACCTTGGAGCAAGCGGGCTTCCAAGTAACTACCACTCCTAAGGAAGACGAGTCCGTCGATGAGGGCACCGTGCTGCAGCAAGACCCGGCCGGCGGCACCAAGCAGCCGAAGGGTACGACCATCACCCTCACCATTGCCGTGGGGCCCGATACCGTGGACGCGCCCAACTTCAAGAACATGACCATGGCCGCGGCGCGCCAGGCGGCCGAGGACGCCGGCCTTAAGGTTGTGGAAGCCGAGAGCAAATACTCGGAAGATGTCGCCGAGGGCAAGATCATTTCGCAAAGCCCCGCCGCCGGCGACCCGGTGAAGCCCGGCACCACCATCGAGGTCGTCACCTCCCGCGGAAGCGAGCTGACGACCGTGCCCAACGTCATCGGCATGACCGAGGAGGGGGCCATCGACAAGCTGCAGTCTGAGGGCTTCGGTGCCGACGTGAAGGCCCGCGAGTACAGCGACAAGCAGGGCGAGGGCCGCGTCATGAAGCAGGATCCGCTGAACGACAAGGTGAAGCCTGGCGCTACCGTGCAGATCACCATTTCGAAGGGCCCGGAGCCCGAACCCGAGCCCGACCCCAAGCCGGAGCAGCCCACCAACCCCGGCACGGCCGACCCCGGCACCAACAATCCTGGTGGCACCACCGATCCGGGCACCACCGACCCGGGCAACCAGGGCGGCGACACCGGCACCACCACCCCTTCCACCAACTAGGATCGCATAACGAAACCGTGAAAACCGGGCGCCTCCTCCTTCGGGATGGAGGCGCCCTTCTATAATGGGGCCATGCCCAATTTGCTCGACATATTCGATAAGTTCATCCACGCCGATTGGTTCAACACCCTGCTCGGCGTCGTGATCATCTGCGCGATCACCTTCGTCGTCGCGCGCATCACCGTGGCTTTTATGCGCCGCGTGCTGAACAAGACGACCCTTTTGCCTTCCAGCTCCATCTTCATCAATCTCGTGCGCATCATCGTGTGGGTCATCGGCATCTGTTGCGTGCTGTCGATGTGCTTCAACGTGAACATCTCCGCCATGGTCACCGGCCTTGGCGTCGTCGGTATCGCGGTGTCGTTGGGTTTTCAGGACACGCTTTCGAACCTCATCGGCGGCCTGACCGTCAGCGTGTCGCGCACCGTGGAACCCGGCGACAACATCCGCATGGGACCATCCGGCGTCACTGGCGTCGTGCAGGACGTCACCTGGCGCTACACCTCCATCAAAGACAGTTCGGGCACCATCACCAACATCCCCAACTCGCTCATGACTTCCACGGCCGTCTGCAAGCTGTCGCCCTTGAATGAGATTTCCATTCCCCTGGTGGTCACCACCAACAGCGAGCGCCTCACCGCCACGGCCCATCACATTGAGGACGCCGCCGAGAAGGCTGTCGCCCGCGTGAGCAAGCTGAAGAAACGGCCCAGCGTATCGTTCTCGTCCATCAGCGACTACGGGTTCAAAGGTTCGCTGAGCTTCACCATCGCCGAGGCTTCCAAAGCCTCCTCTGCCACCGATGCCGCTATCCGCGCCGTGGCCCCCTATGTGCACAACCATCTTATCGAGGAGGCCATGGGCGACCTGACCGGGCAGAAACTTACCGACGCCACCGGGTCGCTCGTGCCCGTGAAGGACGAGGAAGGCACTTCGGCCGAAATCGAGACACAAAAATAGCCCTGCCCCACGCCAGAGGATGAACCCACCTCAAAAGGTGGGTGCTCGCATCGGATCTCCCGGCTTTCGCATCAACGGATGCGAATCTCCGTTCCAACCGCTTCTAGAGCTCCCTCGTCATAATACGTCGGTCCATCGCAGTATATGGCGGGAACAAGGCTTGATTTCAGTATACGCAAAACCTGGTGACAGGAAAGTCTTGACATACGGCACAACATAAGCTGTTGGATAAACGTTGCCCGAGGGCTGCAGGCACGCTGGCGCCCGCAGCCCTCGGATTAAGGAACCGTATGTTCCAGCGAATCGCTACTGGACGCTATTCCAGCAGATCCTCCACCGAGCAGAACAGGGCGCGGGCCAGGGCGGCCACGGTTTCGGCGGCGGCCTTGTTCAGGTCCTTGCGGCGCTGCTCGTACTGCTGGATGCTGCGCACCGGCACGCCGGAGATGACGGCCAGCTGGGCCTGGCTCAGCTTCGCAGCCATGCGCCGCATGCGCAGAGGCGGCCGGAAGAAGCGGGCGCGGCGTTCATTCAACGCATCCTCGAAATGGCGGATGTCCATCTCGTGGTAGGCGTCGTACATCTTTCGGACGTCCTCGATGGGCGTGATGCGGTTGATCATGTCGAAGGTCATCGCCGTCTCCCACTGGTAGCGGGCAAGCGCCCAACCGCACCAGTACTCAGGGCTGCGGTCGTAGCGGTAACGCACCCGGGGACGCGGCGGCTCCTCTGCCTGTACCTCTACCGCGACGCGGAAGGCCAGCTCCGTCCCCGAGCATCCCGTAATGAGAGCGTAGTCTCCGGCCCCGAAGCGGCGGGCGAGGCCGGAAGCGAGGAACAGCCCATAGAACTCCCCCAGCCCGAAGCCCATGCTGCCCACGGCCACATCCAACATACGGCCCATATTCGCGCGGGCCGGTTGCAGGTAGACCTCATCGTAGGCGCTCATCGCCGCCCCCCATTCCCTCGTCCATGATGGTCGTTATGAACAGATCGCCTGGCTGGCGCCGGTTTCGCTCCTCGTCCAAATACTCGCGGCGCGCCGCCCGGTCGCGGCTCATCTTGCGCTCGTACCACTCGTCGCGCGAGGCCCCCTCGTAACCGGTGAAGCGCAGCCGGTCGAAGGCGCGCTCGCTCTTCAGCACGAACTGCTGACCGAGCCTGCCCAGATGCATGGCGCGGCCCAACTGCTGGTAGGAGATGGCGCCCGAGATGAAATCCTGGGCGAAGGAGAAGTAGCTGTCGTCGGCCCGGTAGCCCACGATGGCGTCATAGGGGGCGAGGTCGATGGCAAAGTTTTCCAGAAGATACTGCTTGGCCTCGAGGGCCAGAGGGCCCGACGCGTCGAACTCGCGAAACCTCAGCAGGAGCGCCAGCCAGTGGAGGAGCCCGTAGTCCTCCCCGTTCAAATCGAGGATGGCGAGGTCTGCGCAGTCGAATTCATAGCAGTTGGCGAACCCGCCCCGGTCGACGGACACCGCCCATTCCTTCGCAAGATCGAGCGATTCTGTGCAATAGAACCCGAGCCCGTAGTCGTTGTAGGGCTTTCCCGCTCCGTAACGCGGATGCTCGATGATGTCCTTCGACCCATGGTACAGCGTTTTCATCGTAGTACTTCCCTCCTATACTCCT
>ERZ772876.3590-NODE-3590-length-11126-cov-2.433294_pt1 | contig 11126 bp, 10 predicted proteins | sample MGYA00580584_ERZ772876 | MGnify/ENA primary metagenome ERZ772876 (study PRJEB29015, sample SAMEA2737728) | human gut metagenome | biome: human gut; feature: human-associated habitat; material: faeces | place: China | collected 2012 ...
CAGCATCTTAAATATCATAGTCGAACCTGTAGAAAAGGTAAAGAAAAGACTATGACTTAATAGTAATAAAGACCTTGGAGAGGGTCTCTAAAAACTACTACTATATAATACGAGGAGAACATAATCTATGTTCAAGAAAATTTTATCAATTACTTTATGCAGTATATGCATTTTCATGGCGGGGGGAGCAGTATCTGCCCAAGCCGCCGAAACGACGATTTCAAACACAATACCAGAGCAGATGGAAGCGAATACTCTTATTGAATATATCGGAGACTCTAATTGGCGTCTAGTTCCGGATTCTGATTCGATAGAATCTGTGATGGAAAAAGTTGCTCTTTCCCCTGATTATTATAAAGAAGAAGTTGCTAAGTTGCCGAGAAAAATAAGTCTTTTACCTGTCTATGAGGAAGTAAACCCCTCACCGGAAGTCGGCATGAGAGTTCAGTATGACAACTGGGGAGAGAAAGAAGCAATATATGTTTTGAGAGATGGGGAGTATAAAGAAGTTGAGATGCTGATGACACAGGTGTCATCAAGGTTGCAATTCTCTGAAACTTTTGCATATAATCCCCTCCCTCGGGGTAAAAGAAAACCGGTTGGCACATATACATATGGAAAAGTCGTACCAGAAACAACAAAAAAAGCAGGATACAAAAAAAATAAAATTGTCATAAAGAAAAATACAGTTACTGGAACAGGAGATTTTACTGTGTATACGGGTGGTAAAACTGAAGAGGGTAAAACACTCAAGAAAGGAGATTGTGCAACAAAAGGAGAAATAGACAATCCCAACACTGGTAAAAAAATAAAAGTTACCAATAAAATGAATGGAAAACTGTATAATGCAGTAATTGATATATGGAAAACGGGAGTGGAAAAACTAGGAGTCAAATCGAAAAAGTATGATGATATAAAAAAAGCAGCTAAATACACCTATACATATTAAGAGAAAGGATATCCATGAAAAAAATGAAAAAAATTAAAATAATTTCAATGATATTAATTTTATGTATGTTATGTTCAGCTTGTGGGTGGACTTCGGAAGAAGTTGCCCCCATTCATACCGAAAACACAGAAATAAACAAGCTTTCCCCCTATCTGAGTATTACCCGGTCGTTTTATTCAGAGGAATCTGAATCAGGGATGGGCAGCAGATGCTTTTTTTATGATATTAAAGAAAAGAAACTGGAACAAAAAGGAACCGTGTCATATACTTCTTCACATCCACTTACTCTGTATTCAACCAGAAATGATAAGATATACTATTCGGCATTTAGCGGAAAAGGGAAAGGAAACCAGATTTATTTAGATAATAATGAAAACGGAGAAAAAAAGACGGATCAATTTTGTGATTTTAATTATTTGATTCAGTGTGGGGAACAATATTTTATGGCAGCTGAATTACTACACCATTACTGTATTGAACCAATTGTCTGTGATGCGGAGTTTCAGAATTGCAGCCGCGTTATGTTCGATAAGAAAGATGACCGTTTCACATGGATGGTAAGTACGGTTCCAAAGGAAAATAAAATAGTTTTCTCTCATTATTCAGACAATGAAATGAGAGAAGCAGATGACGTAGAAGGTGGTAATGCACCTTCTAAAATTGCCATGCTCGATCTGGAGACAAAAAAGACAGAAACTGTTTATGAAACGAAATATTATATAGACGGAATAGCGTGTGAGGGAAAAAAGCTGATATTAAGTTGTGCACCAAATGGATTTACTACCAGACAGAAACATAAAATCTATGAGGTAAATTTAGACACAAAAAAGAGTGTAAGACTGAAACTGCCTTTTTATATAATGGATCAAATGGCTCTCTATGACAATATTCTGTATTTCTTAGGCTGGAAGGGGGATACAAGGGGCATATATGCTTACAATCTTACTACAAAAGAATATGACGTTATTATGGAAGAAGTAGAAGATGAATTTATCAATGGATTTTCATTAAATTATTAATCTGAAAAATTTGTTTTTTGCAACTTTTTTTTTTCCTGATTTGTTATATATAACGAACAACAAAATGTAGTCTCGGAAAATCGATGAAAAGACAATCAGCACCACTCGTCTAACGGGTGGTTTGCTTTGCGGCTATAAGCCTTTGTTACCGGTCAGTGACTAAAGGCGCTAGCTTTCACTTCGTTCAAGCTATCTTGCCTTTGCCGCTTTTGCCTACCCCTGAAAGGGGTATTTGTACTACTTGCTACCCTTAAAAGAGGTTCCGTACTCTCTTACGCTTAATTTGTCCATTGCTATGTCATGCGTTTCCTGTTCCTGTAATCATAAGGGAAGTGGTATAAAATGATGTAATGAATAAAATAAAGTTGACTTGCTTAAATATAGAGTTTTCAAGGGTTGACGGCATTTTTTATGATAGTCTATAACAATTATTAAATATCCTCAAATGGAAGGATTATCAATTTATATTATATAAGGGGAAAATGAAAGTGAAAAATAGAGTTTTATATTTAAGTACACTATTTTTGTTAACCTTGTGTATTAGTACAAAAGTGGAGGCGAAAAAGATATATGTACAGAAGGATATGGTATACAGCCTTAATCAGTTTAGCAAAAAAAAGGTAAAAGCCGTAAAGTATGACAAAAAGTACATAAATATAAAAGACGGTAAGGTAATTCCTAAGAAAAAAGGAAAGACTTCATTTGTACTGAGAACAAAATCAAATAAGAAAAAAATTACGGTAAATATAGTAAAGAAAGTTGGCTTTGGTGTATCAACGACAATTTATCGTGATGTAGGAAAACGAGTAAATCTTGAATTTACAGTAAAAGAAGGTGTGTCGTACTCATCGTCAAAAAAAAAGTTGCTAGAGTTTCAAAAAAGGGAGTTGTTACATTGTTGAAACGAGGAAAAGCAACGGTTAAGGTAAAGTATTTAGGAAAAACTTATAAAGTTCGAGTGGTTTGCAGACCAAGTTTAATAGGTAAAGTTTTCAGACCAAATCTTTCAAATGTTGCATCGGTTGTCATTCGAAGAATGGATGACACGAATCAGTATACTTGTACGAAACAAGAAATGAGTAACATTCTTGATATGATACGTTGTAAAAACTGGTATTCATATGCAGAAAATCCTGTTGAGAAAAAGATGGGTATGAGCCATCAGATAGGTATGTATGATTTTAATGGGAACAAAATTGTTGTAATAGAGGTGAATCCTAAAATAGCTTGGATTCGTATACCAGAGGATGGTTCATATATGACACCGCTTGGATATACATTGCCTGAGTTTATAAAGAAAATTTAAAAGAGTATTCATGTATCTCTGATTAGGTATGAAAAACATCATGTGTTGTATAAAAAAGGCTAAAAGTGGTCGTTCACTCCGAAAAAAAGGTCGTTCGCGAATTTTATGTTTTATGTAATATAAGTTGTGTTATGATTGTAGACAGGAGATGCCAGAAATTAAAGGAGGATACCATTGAAACACACACACATTTTATTTGTTATCTTAGCCATTATTCTATGTGTTGGCTGCGATTACATTCAAAGCCCGGAAGAGGCAGCAGGCGAAAACAAAAATGATTTACAGTATGTAAATATGGATGGATTAAGACGGGAACTTGCCGATATCCGGTCAACATCGTTTGAAAATCTTGATATTAAAAATTGTGCTTTTTTTGATGTGCCGGATAAGATGTATGAGGCGAAACTTTTGCAGGCAGGTGATTTATTACAGAAAGAAAATCAAATTTTTGAATCCTATGTACCGAAAAAGAGATTCAAAAAAAAGTATTATAAAAAGAACCCGAATAGTTCGCCACCGGGACCGGAGTATGAAAATACAGAGACGGGAGAACGTCTGCTGCTTGGAAATAATGGATTTATCAATTACCGGAAGTCAGAAGAATCGGATGAAATAGAGGAGGAGAATCTTTTTGAAACCGTATGGCTGGATAGAAAGTATGAAAATAAAACATATCAGTTGCAGGATGGTACAATTTCGCTGAAACAGGCGGTGGAACTTGCGAAAAAGGAAGAAGAAAAGTGGGAGAAAACGGTGGCGAAAAACGTACTAAAAAGCCGGCCAAGTAAAGTTGATGTTTACAAAAATGGTGAAGATGGAAATGTTTTCTTACGCTTTTGTTTTCGCAAAACATATCATGGGGTGGAAGAATTAGTTCAAAAGAAATTAATGGAGAGTGCAGATACGAAGTCTTTGTCGGTTGAATATGCGGATTGTTATGATGACCAGATTGTGGTTAGTTCCTGTAAGGGGGCAGATAGTTTTTTGTCAAACGAGGGGGTAATGTACGAGGCGGAAAAGCAAAAAGAAATCAAAACGGTATTATCACTGCAAAGTGCACTAAAACTTGTTTCCAAAGAACTTCCTTCCTATCATGGTTATCATATTTCAAAGATATCGATTTGTTACCGGATGTGCAGCGATGCCGGAAAAGAGAGTGAGCATGAGGCAGGAGAAAAGTATACGACAAGTCCTTGTTATCTGATGTTGTTTTCGGAGAAAGAAAATCAGGAAGAATTTGCTCTCGTCGACTGCAAGACGGGAACCGTTGATTATGTGAGGAATTATTGAGAGGGTAGCGATGAATTGGATGAAAAGTTTTGTAGAACGTATTTTAAAGAATAAGGTGTTTTGGTGTTGTGTTCTATGTGTTACGGCATTAAGTTTTACGGCTGTGTGCTATGCCAATGAAAGCGGAAAGGAATATTCCTTTTGGGATTTGTTTTTTGAGGGACAGATGAGACAGATTTTTCTGGAAAATGATATTACGTTTGAAAGTCTGATTACAAATCCAATCAGTATTTTTATGGCGATGTTTATGCCAATTCTTGTTATCTTTCCATTCTTAAATGTGTTTTGGAATGAAAAGATGACGAACAATTATTTATTTCGTCAGGCAAGAATTGGTGTACGAAAGTATATTGTGGGAAGTATGGCGGAGGCTGTTTTGTCCAGTGGTCTGCTTGCTGTGCTTGGGCGTTTTTTGTATGAAGGAATTTTGTTTGTGATTTTTACCTCTATGGGAAAGATGCCGATTCTTTCACAAATTGTGCCACTTCTTCTTAGGAAGGGAATCCGGTTTTTCTTTTACGGATGTTTGGTGTGTATACCGGTTTTGTTTTTCACTGCGTTATTGAAAAATCGATATATTATTTTATGCATGCCGTTTATCTTGATTTATTTGTATGATTTGCTTCTTCGAAACCGGAATATAGCGATTTGGGAAACGACAGGCATCCTTTATTATCCATGGAAACAATATCTGGTAACGGCAGGCGTTTGGATGGCGGTTGCGGCATTGGTGCTTATGATAGGATGTTACTGTTTGATAAAAAGGAGGTTATTGCGTGGAACATGGTAAATTTTCGGTCAGTAAAATATGGCATATAGCAAAGATGGAGTATATCAAACTTATTATGGATCCGCGCATGATTCTGATTGTGGCAGCGCTTGTTTTTGCCTATCAGTTTATTACGGTTCCTCTGCTGCAAAATGCAGCTATGATGGGAAAACCAATCAATGTGTATGAGCCATTTGTTGCCCTGTTAAATTCCAATTTTATGATTCTTCTTGTGCCGGCAGTGTTTCTTGCGATTATATCAGATTATCCAAGAATTGATGGAAATACACTTTTTGTTGTGCAGAGAGCGGGGAAAGGAAATTGGTTTTTTGGACAGATTTTGTACGCACAGATGAGCATTCTTAGTTACCTGCTCATTGTGTTTGTGGGAATGATGATTCCTGTTTTGTGGGGTGGAAGTTTTTCTGCAAAATGGAGTCCTGTGGTTTCGGAGTTTGCCTATTCGTTTCCGGACTATGCACAAAATACAGGAAGTGTCAGCATTCCGCCGGAAATTTATTATCATATGTCGCCGGCATTTGCTGTTTTTTGCGGGGTGTTATTTGTCTTTTTGTATTTGTTTTTGCTTAGTATGATTCTGTTGCTTTTTGCCACCTTAGGGGCGAAGAAGGCAGGAGTTATCACGGGTTTTTTGGTGATTGCGGCTGGAATTTGTTTTTGTGCAACAAGTTCCCGTTTTAAATTTTTATTTCCGATGGCTAATAGCCTTCTTGGTGTGCATTACACGCGCTACTATAGAGAAATGGTTTTTCCGCTGTCACTTAGTGCCTATTATTTTATCGGATTATTGGCAGTGATTTTATTTGTGGCGTTTATAAGATGTAAAAAGATGAATTATAATTTTGACCACGAAATTGATTAAGGAGGGGCAGTTAATGGAGTGCATGATTGAAATAGAAAATCTTTCTTTGACGATGAAAAAACAGATTATTTTGTCGGATATTAATCTGACTTTTGAAAAAGGGAAAATTCATGGATTGATTGGGCGGAATGGCTCTGGTAAAACAATGCTTATGAAGTGTATTCTTGGATTTATCAGACCGTCGCAGGGAACGATATGGGTGGACCATAAAAGGATAGGAAAAGAGGTGGATTTTCCACCCCACACAGGTGTTATCATTGAGACACCGGGATTTATTCCGCATTATAGTGGGTACAAAAATTTAAAGGTTTTAGCAGAGCTGAATGGGAAAATTGACAGAGGGCAGATTCTTCACACGATGGAACTGGTGGGGTTAAATCCGAACCTTAGACGTTCCGTAAAGAAATATAGTCTTGGAATGCGTCAGCGTCTTGGTATTGCACAGGCTATTATGGAAGAGCCAAATCTTCTTGTTTTAGATGAGCCGTTTAACGGATTGGATGCAGAGGGTGTTTTGCAGATGCGAAAACTGCTGCTTGAGAAAAAAGCGCTGGGAACAACCATTTTGCTTTCCTCTCATAATGCAGAGGATATCGAAACCCTCTGTGATACTGTTTCCAAGATGGAGCAGGGCAAAGTGTTACGAAACGCTTGACCTGAATCTGCTTTCTTGTTATATTGGTTTTGCGATTTAATGCAGGAGAGGACGATACGATGAATCAATATAAGATGAAACCATTTGTGGGAAAACCAATAATCGAAGTTACAGTGCCCGGCTCAAAAAGTATTACGAACCGGGCGCTTTTGCTGGCTGCACTGTCAGAGGGAAAAAGTGTGTTAAAAGGTGTTTTATTTAGTGATGACTCCCGTGTGTTTATGGAGGCGCTAAAAACACTTGGTTATGAGATAGACGTAAACGAAAAAGAGGCTAAGGTGACGATTGTGGGACATGGTACGCAGATTCCTAAGCAGACAGCGGATGTGTATGTCGGAAGTGCCGGAACGGCGGCACGTTTTTTGACGGCAATGCTTGCGTTGTCCGGAGGGCATTATCATGTGACATCGTCAAAGCAGATGCAGGCGAGGCCGATGCGTCCGTTATTGGAAGCATTGGAGTTCCTTGGTGCGAAGTTTCAATTTCTTGAAGATGAATATTGTTTTCCATTTGAAATTCTTGGACGAGAGGAAAGCAGCGAAAAAAAGAAGGTATCGTTAAATATTGATGCCAGCAGTCAGTTTCTATCGGCACTCCTATTAAATGGTGTATTTTCAAAAACAGGATTTGATGTGGTACTAACCGGCAAACGCGATGCGAAAGCGTACGTGAAAATTTCGATGAAAATGATGGAAGAGTTTGGTGTTTCCATGCGTCAGAAATCGGAAAATGAATATGAAATTCTGCCATCAGGGCATTATACGGCAAGAGAATATCAGATTGAGCCGGATGTGTCAGCAGCATGTTATTTTTATGCGATGGCGGCAATTAATGGAGGAGTGGCAAAGGCAGCACATGTCCATTTTGACAGCTCGCAGGGAGATGTAAAGTTCTTACGGGTTCTTGAAAAAATGGGATGTACGGTTACCGACGAGCCGGATGGAATTTGTTTAAGGGGACCGGAAGATGGCATACTTCATGGTGTGGATGTGGTGATGAGTGATTTCTCAGATCAGACAATGACACTTGCAGCTACGGCGGTTTTTGCAAAGGGAGATACGACAATTCATGGGGTGGCACATATCCGCAGGCAGGAATCCAATCGTATGCAGGCAATCGTCAATGAACTGACAAGATTAGGAATTTCTTGTGAAGAGACAGAGGATGGTCTTATCATTCATCCAAAAACACCAAAGTGCTCCGATGAAAATCCGGTTGTCATTCAGACGTACGAGGATCACCGGATGGCAATGGCTTTCGCTGTAATTGGTACAAAAGTTCCGGGAATTCGGATTAATGACCCATATTGTTGTCGAAAAACGTTTGAAAATTATTTTGAATGGTTGACAAAATTAAATTTAGAATTAAAATAAGAATAGGAAATCGTGGCACCGGATGGATTTCGGTGCCTTTCTTATTCAAAATGGAGGAAATGATGAAGAAAATAATTGATTGTTTAAAAGAAAAAATGACAGAGGGCTTTGTGGCAGCAGGCTACGATGAAAAGTATGCGATGGTTTCTGTAAGTAACCGCCCGGACCTTTGCCAGTATCAGTGTAACGGTGCGATGGCAGCAGCCAAAGAATACAAAAAGGCACCGATTCAGATTGCCAATGATGTGGTGGAAAAATTGTCAGAGGATGCAGCTTTTGAGAAAATCGAGGCAGTAAATCCTGGTTTTATTAATATTATTGTGAGTGGTGAATTGTTAGCGGCAAATGCAGAACAGATGGACAAGGAAGAGCGTTTTGGCGTGGAAATTCCCGAAAAACCGAAAACGATTGTCATTGATTACGGCGGACCGAATGTGGCAAAACCGCTTCATGTAGGACATCTTCGTTCAGCGGTAATTGGTGAAAGTGTGAAACGAATCTGCCGTTTTATGGGGAATAAGGTGATTGGTGATGTGCACTTAGGTGACTGGGGACTTCAGATTGGCTTGATTATTACGGAATTAAAGAAAAGACAGCCGGATTTACCTTATTTTGATGAGTCCTTTACGGGAGAATATCCGAAAGAAGCACCATTTACCATTTCGGATTTGGAGGAAATCTATCCGTATGCCAGCGGTTATTCCAAAGAGCATGAGGACTATCTGAAGGAAGCACAGGGAGCAACGGCTCTTTTGCAGGATGGTAATCGTGGATACCGTGCATTGTGGGAGCATGTTTTGAATGTTTCCATTGCCGATTTAAAGAAAAACTATGATAAACTTGATGTTCATTTTGACCTTTGGAAAAAGGAAAGCGATGTGCAGGAGTATATACCGGATATGGTTTCGAAATTAAAAGAGGACGGATTTGCTTATGAGAGCGAGGGTGCTCTTGTTGTGGACGTTACGGAAGAAACGGATAAAAAAGAGATACCGCCGTGTATTATCGTAAAGTCAAATGGCGCGACGTTGTATGCAACAACCGATTTGGCAACGATTGTGGAGCGTGAAAAACTGTTTGAGCCGGATCAGATTATCTACTTGGCGGATAAGCGTCAGTCGCTGCATTTTACCCAGGTATTCCGTGTGGCGAAAAAATCCGGGATTGCAAAAGCAGATACAGAACTTGACTTCATCGGTTTTGGTACCATGAACGGAAAAGACGGAAAACCGTTTAAGACAAGAGATGGTGGTGTGCTTCGCTTACAGGCTCTCAGAGAGCAGATTAATGATGAAGTTTATAAAAAAATGATGGAAAATCGTGATTATGGCGAAGAGGAAGCCAGAGAGATTTCAGCAAAAGTTGGTTTGGCTGCTTTGAAATATGGTGATTTGTCCAATCAGGCATCAAAAGATTATATTTTTGATATTGAGCGTTTTGCTTCCTTTGAGGGAAATACAGGACCGTATATTTTGTATACGATTGTAAGAATTAAATCCCTCCTTGCAAAATATAAGGAGCAGGGGGGCGTACTGAATGAGGATACAAAACTTTTAGCTCCGGCAAATGAGAGTGAGACGGGCGTTTATCTGACACTCAGCCGCTTTGCGGATATGATGGAAACGGCATATAAAGAATTGGCACCACATAAAATCTGCCAGTATATTTATGAGTTGTCGGAAAGTTTTAACCATTTTTACCATGAGACGAAAATTTTGTTAGAAGAGGATGAGAAGAGAAAAGCTTCCTACATCAAACTTCTTTCCTTAGTACAAAAAGTTTTGGAATCTTGTATCGATTTGCTTGGATTTGAGGCACCGGACAAGATGTAAAAGAAAGGGCGTGATGGTTGTGTTTATTGGCCGCGAAAAAGAACTGGCAATGCTAAATCAGGCTTATTTAAAGGGCGGTAATTCCATCGTTGTTCTCTACGGAAGGGAGCAGATTGGAAAAACAACGCTTGTAAAAAAATTTGTGCAGGACAAAACATATGTCTATTATCAGGCGAGAGAGTTGTCTGAAAAAGAACAGAATCGTTATTTTGAAAAAGTACTTTTTTCGGTAAAGGAAAAGGCGGAAAAAGAACGGATTGTATTTGTCGTGGATGAATTTGATTTAATGCAGAAAGGGTACAAGACTTTTTTTGCAGATTTTCTTATGAAATTTGATGAGTTTCCGAAAGGACAGGTGATGGTTCTTTTCGTGAGTTCTGCCATCGGATGGGTGGAAAACGATATGGTTTCGGATATGGGAGAATTGGCAAAATATATGAGTCTGCCAATCAAGTTAAAAGAGTTTACTTTCGTTGAGATGGTAGACCGCTTTCCCAAAAGCACAACCAAAGATTGTATTTTAATTTATGGAATTTTAGGCGGTGTGCCGGGGTATTTGGAACACTGGAATCCAAAAGAAAGTGTAAAACAAAATATTGTACGGCTGATTGTGGACAAAAAGGGGGTGCTTCATACGGCTGATTGTGGACAAAAAGGGGGTGCTTCATACGGAGGCACAGCGTTTTTTGAAAACTTCCCTGCGTGAACTTCCTTTTTACAGCACCATCTTATCGGTGCTTGCGGAAAATGAGCCAAAGTTGAATTATTTGTTTACAAGAACAGGATTTTCCAGAGCAAAAATTTCGGTTTATATTAAAAATCTGATACAGATTGATGTGGCGGAAAAAATCTTTTCCTATGAGCCGGAAAAGCGGGATTCTGTGCAGAAGGGGCTGTATGGTATTACGGATTCCTTTTTGCAGTTTTGGTATCAGTTAATTTATCCGAATTTTTCGGATTTTAGTATGCAGAGCCCGGGTGAATTTTATGAGGCTCATATTAAAAACGGCTTGGATGAATTGGCAGGAAAAGCTTATCAGAAGGTGTGCC
>ERZ772876.3602-NODE-3602-length-11071-cov-6.207607_pt1 | contig 11071 bp, 12 predicted proteins | sample MGYA00580584_ERZ772876 | MGnify/ENA primary metagenome ERZ772876 (study PRJEB29015, sample SAMEA2737728) | human gut metagenome | biome: human gut; feature: human-associated habitat; material: faeces | place: China | collected 2012 ...
TCTACTGTCTTTTTGATTTTTTTGACAGTGGAAAAGTTTGATAAAATGTTCAGCATAAAAATGAAAATTAAATTTCAGTTAAATGAACTTGAACGGCCAATTATCCCTTTACTCCTTCAACTTAAAGGTAATCGGCATTTTTACTTTAAATAATCCTCCCTCCAATATTTCAGGCGGTGGTTTGGGAAGTGGTTGAGCGCGTTCTAAAACAGCAATAGCTTCGCGGTCAAGAGAAAAGGTTCCTGAAGAGATTTCCAAGAAACTACTGACAATAGTGCCTTCCGTGTTTACGGTAAAAGTCACGACGGCTGTGCCGGTTCGTGCACGTTTTCTGGCATCGCCAGGGTAACGTTTATAACGGTTTAGGTGGCCTTTTACTCTGCTTTCCCAAGATGCCTCAGAATTATCTCGCTTTGTTGAGTCACTGTTAAAAGGCGCAGCAATACGGGACGATTCGACCAGAGCCTGAGGTGCAGCATTACTGGAAACGGCTGTGGGGTTGCTGTCGCTGGTTTGAGCCTTTATCTTACGAGGTGGACGTGTCTTTTTCTTTTCTCCATCGGATGACTTTTTCTTCCTAGTTATTTCAATGGTTGCATCACTGTCTTCAGTGACAGGACGTTGTTGTCTGTCCTCAGTTTGTTGCTTTTCTTCTGTCACTGCGGACTCCTGTTGAGCGATTCCCACCGGAAGCGAAAGTGGAGAAGAAGGAGCCTCTATAATTTCTGCCCATTGCAGCATGATCGCCGGTGCAGGAGACATAGCGGGCTGAACTTCGGAAAAACGCCAGATAAACGCAAGGAAAATCAGTCCATGAAGCAGTAGAGAACAGATAAACCAGCTGCTCCATTTTACCGACTGTGAGAAGTGGAGAATATTCATCATCCATGGTTTACCTTTTTGTTGTATCTGGCGCTACAAACCACACGTAGTCAGCATGATCTACTGTGATGTTCATTCCTTTTTCTGCAAGCATCAACACCACTGGATGGGTGCCGGTGGCAAGATCTTCCATGTGTAACGGTACGCCCATGCTTTTTGACGCGTGATAACCACCTGCAATCAACAACGACGGTACCGGGGCACTCAGAAGCTGGCGGGCCATGTAGCGATCCCGCTGCTGCTGAATAGAGAGCATTGACGTCAGTTGCTGGCTTTCAAGGTTGCCTTCATGCATAGATATGATGGTTTCACGCAGAGCTTCTTGTACCACAGGTGCAGTGGATTTTTTTCCTTTAGGAAATTCGTTTTTTTTGTACAGTGCCAATATCTGCTCCCGGCCAATGTTGGCATTGAGCAGCGGGTAAGGCCCACGTAATAGCTGCATGACGATGTCGCCATACATCTCCCAGGACCACCCTTTTTGCCAGTTAAGTAGTTCCTGAACACGGCTATCTCGAACCACAGGATTATCTTTCAGCCAACATTTAACTTGGTTAACTCGGGGCTGTTGCTCTGACGTCAACATCTCAAGCAACACACTCCCCTGTGGTCGCTGGATGAGCAAATTTTGAATAAGCCAAAGCTCAATCTGATGATGCTCGGCATTATCGTGTTTTTCACCAATAATAAGATGTTGAGCGGTAGCAAGATCCGCCAAAAGCTCGCTGCTAGAAATAATTTTGCCACTGTGCAAATCGTAAATCTGCCCGTCAGTCAGGAAAGCTTTCTGCCCTGGCGCATCCTGCTTTATGGTGACATTCTGTCTGCAGGCTCCCAGACTAACACTAGCTAACGTTATCATAGAAATAAGGATGAACTTTCTCATATTCCCATCTGAAACAATATGTTTCCATATATTTATTGACAAAACATTAATTATGATAAAACATCAAAGAATGAATGTAAATGATTATCATTACCAACAAAAAGAATGCACTAGCGAGTGATGTTTACCAGCCGATATTATGGGTCCGCTTGGAAAACGGATCTATGGTCACTCCCGTTTTTGCAACACCGATTTTGACGATAAGTGGGCTTGCTTGAATCTATCCGGAGTCTGAATGGGATTTCATTCCCGCGTCCCGATGAGTTCCGCGCCTGATGTACATGTCGAAGAAAACGGCCGGCGGGGGGAATACGGCGCGCTACCTGGGTCGTTATCGGGGGGTGAGGGCCAATGGAACGAAAACGTACGTTAATGTGTGCGTATCAGCCACATACTGTGCGAAAGTTTCCGGCGTGAAGTTCCTGTGCGTGTATTTCGCAATGCTCTTGCCAATAGCCCGACATTCAGGCGGTGAAAGCGGAACGGGAAGCGATGCGTTGTACATTTCGACACGCTGAATCACGGCATCAAGCCACTGTGAGAATTCAGGCCAGCCCTGACGAATCGCCCTGTAAGCCCATTTGCGCGTCATTTCGAACAGGTGGCAGTTTCGCCCCATCCCGTAATGTTTATCGATGCTACGGCGCGCTGAGGCGCTCAAATCGAGATAATCAGCCAGTTCATCGAGGGTATAGGCTTCCTCTCGCCACTCCATCACCTGCCATTCCAGGTGGAACGGATTTTTACAAATCAGTCCGCTGTAGTTCACATCAGCACAAAGTTTCTCACACAGCGAACGTTCAATCGCAGCGGCGTATTTCAGCGCCTTAACCGAGCTGTCCGGCGCGGTTCTCACGGCGATATTGAGCGCGTAGAGCAGGTGAGCATGACCGTTCACAGGATTTTTTACGGTGATGTTCGGCGCGGGAGCGTTCCGGTCGCTCCAGTCAATCGCTGCCCCCTCGCGGTCAACGTCAAAAACCAGCCAGAACTGCGCATGAGGCTGGTTCTGCTGTATGTACCGCGCAAGAAGCGCACGCCCTTTGCCGGAGATGCGAAGACCAAAAGCGAGATCATCCGTGTGATAGGGACGGTGGGGTAAATTTTCGTCGAAGTATTGAAGCGCGGCGCTCATGTGTTACGATTCTCTCCGGGTTATGCGACCTACACGCCCTCTGTATTTCATGTTGAATCTTGCCGGATCTGGACATGATTTCAGGGGCGTTTGTTTTTCAGTCGCTTACACTACACCCAACGGCAAATCCTGTCGAACCTTCCCGAAAACCCGATCCATTTACCATAACTCCCGTTGTACGCCCCCCTTAAAACGCCCTCAGTCGCTCTCTGGCGCAAAAAACGCAAAAAGACAAGGAAACACCAGGCTAAACCAGAAAAATGCGTCAGAATCGTTTTTAGCGCGTTGCATAACTATGCACGAAAGCGATGCGCGATCGATTTCGGCTGTTCCGAAGGGCGAACAAGTCAAAATGACAAGTTTTCTCGTCTGGAATATGGAGTTCAACCCGGTGATGATTTTAGCGCCCTTCTCCAGCTCAGAATTTTTGTGATACTTCAAAAAAAAGCGCGTCAGGATCAGCCTGACACGCTTTGTTCTTGTCAAATGAGGATTGCTGGTTACTGCGTTTCCACTCCGGTCAGTTCAGCAGTTGATGACGGTGATACAGTCCCGCCCTGAACATCCCGGATATAATTTGCCTGACATGCAGCAAGAATAATGACTGCAAGAAGCAATAAAATAATCCCTGTTATTTTTTTCATAACGACTCCTTGTTGTGAAAGAATGCCAGTCATTCATCCTTAAACAACCGGCATTCATATTTCAGCCCTGTTTAAATCCTGACTTACCGTTAGCGGATCGCCATTCTTTAATCTCTTTAACAATCCCTTCAGGACTATCTTCCCTGTCATCTCGAGGATAATAAATCAGGTCTGAACCATCTGGGTGCTCAGTTAATCGTTCAAACTCACTCACCAATTTCACTTGTTCTTCTTCACTAGCGGTATCTGCATTATAAATTACAGTAACCAACTGTAAAAACTCGGCCTCTGTATAATCACTGATACTATTTTTTATTTCCATCTTTACTGTCCCCTGTGAATATCAATATGACGTTTAGGCGTTGTCACTCTGATATTATCCATATCATAGACCTCACCTCCCTGACTAATAGGATTGTCGTGATGAAGTTCATATACCTTTCTCCCTCCAACCTGCTGCCCCTTTGGAGTAAATGGAGAGTAACCCTTTGAAACACCAGATTTATTACTCGGACTTAGATTTTTACTAAGTTCAGGATCTTTTGAGACTTCTTCCCAGAATTTCTTCCGAAAATCATCAAAGCTTTTGAACTCTTTATCGCGTAACTTATCAGCAATACGATCTGGAATCGGTACACCTGAATCTTTACCCGCATCATCCAGCCATTTATCACCAACTGGTTTACCTTTACCTGTCGCCTTCCCTGGCTTATTCCGTTTACTCTCCTTATCTAATTTATCCTTAGCGTCCTTTTCTTTATTTTCCTTCTGATTACGGCGTTCCAGCGCAGCACCTAACGCAGCATCAGCATCAGACTTGTCTTTTGCAGCAGCATCAAATGCAGCTTGCTTATTATTTACATCCGTCTGTGCCCGCTGAGCTTTAAGCCCAGCCATTTGCCACATTCTGTGGCCGCCAGCCATTGGATCATGGGCAAATCGCTCAAATTGTTTTATTTCAGCTATTGCATCAGCAAAGGTTTTATTTGCCGCATCAAGTTCACTTTTACGAGAATTATAGACCTGCTCAGCCTGAGCCTGTCGTTCCTGATTTCTGGCAACATCTTCATTTGCCTGATTCAGTTCGGCGCGAGCCTGTTCATAATTTCGTTCAGCTACTTCAACCGGATGCGTATCATCCCATTCCTGCTGACGACGATTTTCTTCATCCTGACGCTGTTTTATCTGCTCAGGTGTCAGAACGTCCGTTACCGACACATACACCGGTTTCTGACCACTGTCTGCCGGGAAGCGGATTATCGCCTCATGAGAGCCACCACCGAAGGTAAAGCCTGCCGGAAAAGCTGTCCGGTCTTTATCCTCCGTAACTCCGACGGGAAGCGAGGTTGATACAGGCGCATCGTTGACAGTACTGACAGTCAGGGAAGGAACACCTGGAAATGATGTGCTAAATACACCCGGAGTGTTTGTCGGTTTTGCATCCACAACAGGTACACTCATTGGTATACCTGAAACAACGGCAATATGCTGTCGTTCGTCCTTCACAACATCTGTCACACGTTTCGTCACGCTGACAGTTGCCTGATCCAGTGGCAGAGAACTGACCTGTGCATCTGTCACCGTTTCTGCCGGTAATGACGTCACGATTTTTGACATCATGTTCGGGTCATCTTTTGCTATTTCAGCAGGAAGAATGCCGTAAAGCGCAATACCCCAGGCACTGAATTTAAACGGGCCTTTCAGGGCTGCAAAGATATCCGCTATTGCCGCAGATAAAGCCTCACCAGATACGGAAATACCAAGAGTTCCGGCACCAGGAGCAGCCAAAGCAGGAAAACCAAATGCCATAGGTGCTGCTACGGATGAATTGCTGCCACCACCGGAATTACTATTCCCCCCACCATTGCCATGGCCGGAGCCACCACCCCAGTGAACACCACTACCGGAACCGCCACCCCATGGGTTATTTTCCGAACTCCATCCAGAACCGTCAGAAGCACCGCCATTTCCACCAAGCCCCGTAGGGCCGCCATTAATGTTACCACCTGTGTTATGTGCGCCACTGTTGTGGTCACGTCCATCTCCACCGCTCATAAAAACTCCCTCTTTTAAGCGTTAAAACAATTGATTACATAGTTAATACTGTACATAAAACCACTGGTTTTATGTACAGATCAAAAAGTACTCGCCATTATTTTTTCTGTCAAGTCAGGGAGGGATATTTTTTGGCAGTTCGGAGGAGTCACTCATGAAAACGGTGAACGGAACGCGAAATCCTTTCGCGGGTCGTGAGGCGTTGGACAAGCAAAGCGCGTCAGTTTTTCCGGCTCTTACCCGTGACAGGTTTCTCCGCCAGTTTATCTTCCAGTGTCACAACTTTCTGATACACCGCCGCTGTGGCGTTGTAGTTCCTGTCGAGTATTGTTTTCATTCCCCATCCGAGCACACAGAACATAACCAGAAAAGCCACTGACACCCCACCCAGCCATTTCCAGCTATACCCTTTAAGGGTGTTGTATTCCTGCACGATATTGCTGTGAATTGTCGCAATATCCCTGTTCAGGGCATCCGCGTTTGCCTTCATGTTTGCGACTGACTCTTCCAGCCGCTGAAAATCCTGGCTGATGCGCTCACCTATCAGCCCTGCTACGTCCAGCTTCTGCACCTCGTTTCTGACTTCATCCCTGACCTGTTTTGCCACACCGTCAGAAATATCCCGATATCCGCGAAGTGTTTCCCTTGCCACAGCCAGAGAATCAGCAACAGCTTTCTGTTGCTCCATTGCGGTATGTTGCAGATGCTCCACCGATAACAGGAGCGTGAGTAATTTTTCTTCTGTGCTGGCCATGTTCAGAATCCCATAGAAAATCCACGTGACGGTGATTTAACCCGTTCAGGTGCAGTTCGGTTCTGTCTGCTCACTCTGTCTCTCATGTCAAAGCCATGCTCCCGCGCAACATCATGTTGCAGCCTTCTGACCAGTTCATGTTGCTTAACCGGAGTGTCCAGCCATTCCCTGATGTCATGCCCGACCGTTCGCGCCTGTTCAAGATGGCGGGAATAGTCCGGTTCAGACCGTTTTTGCATGATGTCATGACGCTGGGCATCATCAAGCCGTCCGGCAGCTTCAAAACCCAGATGTACTTCGGGACGTCGTTCAATGCCCTGTTCTTTCAGCGTCCGGCAGTCAATGAAGCCCCTTTCAAAGCCATGCTTTCTCATATGTTCGTTGTGCTTCACCTCCCAGCGTTTTCGCAATTCCCGCAACTGCTCTTTTTGCTGAGTGAGAGTCAGGCTTCCGGAATCCTTTTTCGCACCTCCCCGGTCGGGATACCTGGCGTTATAGCGCCGGAAATACTGTTCCGGTGTACGGTCAATACCATCATTCACACGCTGGCTCATCATGATATGCGCATGAGGCTGTTCGCCACCGTCAATACTCGCTTTCGGATTGTGAATGGAAAAACTCCAGGCGTGCCGTTCGCCGGCTTCCTGACGTACAAAATCCTGCACCAGTTCAAGGCGCTGTTCCGGTGTCAGTTCACGGGGTAATGCAATTTCAAGTTCCCTATAGGTCGAACCGTTCGCACGTTCAAACTGGTCAGCCGCCTGCCAGAAATGGGAGGGATTATCTCGCGCCCATTCCGGCATGTTCCCGTGCTCCGTGTACTCCAGGTCTTTCCGTTTCGCATACTCCCCTTTGCGCTCGATGTAATCGGCGTGGTTTGCAGCCTGTCCCTTGCCTCCAAATTTGACGCTGAGGTGATAGGTTGCCACGGTTTCAGCCCTCCGCAGGAGCGCACTGTTTCTTGACGAAGGAGAGAAACATATAAGTGCGCTTCCTTCTAATTTTACGAATTAGCACGGAAGATACCCCCTGCACCCACCGACCGCAAGCGATATACTGCACGACCACAACACACCGCAAAAAACACCAGGGAGCACAACGAACATGCGCATCAGCAACATCGAATGGCTGAAGAAACGGATCGGATTCATCAGGAAGCTCGGAGAACAGACCGCACGACAGAGACAGATTATTGACCTGCTCGACAACGAAGCCGGACTCACAGAACAGGAACGCAAACTTCTCCACGTACTGGCAACAGCGGAAAAAAACGACTTACAGGCACAGGAGAGCGAACGAAAACAGGCGGTCCAAAAACGAATCGAGGGAAAAAAACAACGACGGGAACGCAATCACCGGCTCTTTCTCGCGGCTGGGCTACTGATCGAAGCAGGACTGGTAGACACAAAAACAGGCGAGCTATGCTATAAAAAAGACAGGATATTACAGGCACTTAAGGAAATTAAGTACGATCTGGAGACATCCCCAAACCCAGACGCGTAAGTGCCTCCATCCGTGTTCCGATTCCCTGGTGCTTCCTCGCTCATTCGCTCGCTACGCTCGGTCATGAGACTGCGGCGAGCACTACCAGCACAATCATGCGGAAAGCAGCACCATTGCAGGGCTGAACGGGGAAAAACGGCAAAAAACCTACTGCTCAAAAAAACGACAGAAAGGCGCTGTTATCTGATATAGGCTTATTTGGTCTACTCTACGAGACCTCGTTTTTTCAGTTGGTAATACCAGGCGCGACTGATCCCTAATGCCTCCCACGGTTTCAGCGTGCGTGCAGATGTAGCCACTGTGCTGCGCTTAGACTTAGAACCGCCCTTGCGACCGCGTGCAGCCTGAATTTCTGGTGTGTGCGTATCAGCCACATACTGTGCGAAAGTTTCCGGCGTGAAGTTCCTGTGCGTGTATTTCGCAATGCTCTTGCCAATAGCCCGACATTCAGGCGGTGAAAGCGGAACGGGAAGCGATGCGTTGTACATTTCGACACGCTGAATCACGGCATCAAGCCACTGTGAGAATTCAGGCCAGCCCTGACGAATCGCCCTGTAAGCCCATTTGCGCGTCATTTCGAACAGGTGGCAGTTTCGCCCCATCCCGTAATGTTTATCGATGCTACGGCGCGCTGAGGCGCTCAAATCGAGATAATCAGCCAGTTCATCGAGGGTATAGGCTTCCTCTCGCCACTCCATCACCTGCCATTCCAGGTGGAACGGATTTTTACAAATCAGTCCGCTGTAGTTCACATCAGCACAAAGTTTCTCACACAGCGAACGTTCAATCGCAGCGGCGTATTTCAGCGCCTTAACCGAGCTGTCCGGCGCGGTTCTCACGGCGATATTGAGCGCGTAGAGCAGGTGAGCATGACCGTTCACAGGATTTTTTACGGTGATGTTCGGCGCGGGAGCGTTCCGGTCGCTCCAGTCAATCGCTGCCCCCTCGCGGTCAACGTCAAAAACCAGCCAGAACTGCGCATGAGGCTGGTTCTGCTGTATGTACCGCGCAAGAAGCGCACGCCCTTTGCCGGAGATGCGAAGACCAAAAGCGAGATCATCCGTGTGATAGGGACGGTGGGGTAAATTTTCGTCGAAGTATTGAAGCGCGGCGCTCATGTGTTACGATTCTCTCCGGGTTATGCGACCTACACGCCCTCTGTATTTCATGTTGAATCTTGCCGGATCTGGACATGATTTCAGGGGCGTTTGTTTTTCAGTCGCTTACACTACACCCAACGGCAAATCCTGTCGAACCTTCCCGAAAACCCGATCCATTTACCATAACTCCCGTTGTACGCCCCCCTTAAAACGCCCTCAGTCGCTCTCTGGCGCAAAAAACGCAAAAAGACAAGGAAACACCAGGCTAAACCAGAAAAATGCGTCAGAATCGTTTTTAGCGCGTTGCATAACTATGCACGAAAGCGATGCGCGATCGGTTTCGTGCGTTCTGAACACCGAACGGCTCAAAACGACAAGTTTTCTCCCCTGGTGCGTGGCGCTCTGACGGGGTTTCCTGTTTCCAAACTTCACATCTCGCCAGGACAAAAAAAAACCGACCTGGGGTCGGTGGCAAGAATCAGAGTCTATGGGAAATATTTTAGTTATCGGATGCTCAATATTCACAAACGCAAAAAATGCCTCAGTGATGCCCTAAAACAACCTTTCCAGAAGGAGTCCGCGCTTTACGATGCACGGAAGAGATAAAAAACCCCACAAAAGTGGGGAACCAAGAGAAACAACAATTACAGGTTGTTGGTTGTGTTCGAACAACGATGAAGTAGCTACGCTAAATAATAATTACCGTACAGGCCCTACATATTCAACACTAAATTTAAGATCCTGACGAAGGATTTATAAATGCACGAAAACACATAGACAGACAAATTCACTAAATTCATACACAAAAACAAGTGTAGTTTTCTAAGTAAATTAGATTCGACAACCAATTAGTTTATCCACATCGCATTCCACTCTTGCTACACCAATCACATTTCTTGATATGTAATAGCAGAAAAAATAAAACCAGACACCAATAGACCAAAAAACAAACATTCAACAAGAAACATTTTGAACAATATCACAAAACTGTCACAACCATCATCAGACTATTGAAAAAAACTGGTTGCTGTTTTATAAAAGCGACTGTAACAACCTCCACTCTATAGTTCCATTAGTTTAAAGTGTCACACAAACTGAGCATCCATTTGTTTTCCTTACTTTTGCCCCTGTATTCCAAGGGGTTTTTTTATAACTTAAAGATTAGCACACCACACAAAAACAATAAAAAAAAACGACAAGTTATACAATAAAACCAGTACTATCCATACAGCTAATTACATATAAATACTATTAAACCATCTGGACATTAAAAATAAACTCTTATAACATAAAATTAATGCGGTTCCGGTACCATATGTCAGGGATAATGTGCAAATGGAGGTATCGGAACTGCATTTCAGTTCATTATTAATTAATGACAAAAAAAACCTCTGCGAGCGCAGAGGGGGTAAGGAATGTTCCCGGTCATAATATGTCGATAGTGTTTATATACATACAGAACAAGAACAACAACCAGCCAACTAATAAATATTTTATTTTTTAGAGCTGAAACCTTAAAGCTTGCTTCCATTCCATGTTTTATTATAAACCTTATCTTGAAAACTGAAAGGAAGTACGGCAGATTAATTAAGTTGCGTGCATTCTTTTCACGTTGTAATACAAACAAGAACACCTGCGAAGTTATTTCTCCTTACATATCCCCCTATGCCAACGGGGGATTTTTTCTGGTTCACTAACGCATAAATAATAGTGACACCCTATCATTCACAAACCGTGATAATATAAGGATTATCATCATGGCAAAATTAGGTGAAAACACCCCACATATTATCGATGCTACTGTAGATTTTATGGCATCAAGCCAGGCATTTCGTGAGTATCTGAAAAAACTTCCCCCTGATAACACAATACCGCCAGCTCTTACTGATGAGCACGTACCGTTATATATACGAAGGCTGGAATACTATCGTCTGCTTTATCGACCAAAGCAGACAGAATCATATTGAAAAAAACGGTGAACGGTTCGCGAAATTCTTTCGCGGGTCGTGAGGCGTTGGACAAGCGAAGCGCGTCAGTTTTTCCGGCTCTTCCCCGTGACAGGTTTCTCCACCAGTTTATCTTCCAGTGTCACAACTTTCTGATACACCGCCG
>ERZ772876.3623-NODE-3623-length-11012-cov-3.650999_pt1 | contig 11012 bp, 8 predicted proteins | sample MGYA00580584_ERZ772876 | MGnify/ENA primary metagenome ERZ772876 (study PRJEB29015, sample SAMEA2737728) | human gut metagenome | biome: human gut; feature: human-associated habitat; material: faeces | place: China | collected 2012 ...
GCTGTCGAAATCCGGAATCAGAATCGCAACAGCCGCTCTGGATTTCTTCAGAGCGGCTGTCCGCTTATGTTCTGTTTCAGTTTTTGAAATCGATTTCTACGCCGCCAATGGTCACACGGGAAATCTGCTCCAAGGGCAGTGGGGAAGTGAATTGGTTTTTGCAAATACGCTCCGTACCGTTCCAGGAGCTGGAAGAACCATTGACGGGAATGGGGGCGCCTGATTTGTCATATGCAAGGATCTCCGGCAGCGGGTCGCTGGAGCCGTTGTCATCCACTGTCACGGATACACCCATCGGCGAAAGTTCTACTTGCGTGACATGCCAGCCGCCAATATTCAGCTCCACATGCGCCACACGCTGACGGGACACACTTTCCAAACGGAAGGTAGTCTCCCATTTGCCGGGTACGGCGTCCTCATAGGAGATGCCGCTGTATGCGACCGTCAGCTTTTCCGGGTCTGCGCCTTGCGGAAGTGGGAGAATATATTCGGTGTATTCGTAATACTGGCTTCCTCCGCGCGTTTCGCATTTCCCGAAATCAATGGAATGAATCGGCAGCTTTTCGTCCTTTTCGGGTTTTCCGGTCATCAGAAATACCTGAGTGAACTGCGCGTATTTGCCGACAGCGCTGTATTTAAGCTGCAAATGGAGCGCGTTATCCGCCACGCCGCCGGATGTGAGACCGCCCCAGGGGAACATGCTGTCCAGCGAACCATCGGATTCCGCAGGGACGAGCGCCTGGTCGCCGTTGAAGGGAGCGCCGGAATCAGAAAAGCCTACAGTGGTGCGGGTGGCGTTGCCTGTTATGGGCTGGAACGCAGGGGAGGGGAACACTGTTTCAATGTCGGAAACGCTGATACCGGTGTTCTGGTCCGACCATTCGGTCCTTCCCAAAAGAACAGCGCCAATGGAAAGCGTGATTTTTTTACCATTTAGATCCTCGCCGCATACGCCTTCAATGCGGAAGGTGGCTGTCGCAGTTTTTTCGTCGAACTGGACCATCTGCACCATCGGCGTCATGGCAATGCCGGAGAGCTGAACATCCGCCAGATTGGTCCGCTCATTGATGCGTGAACCTTCCAGATCCTTGACTGCAACATAAATATCCACCATGTCGTTGTCGTTCATCGCGGCAACAACCGTCGTTTCGATGCCGTTGTCGGTGCAGGAGCGCTCAATGGGCTGCAGCATGGAAGATATCTGTGTGCCCACTATGGCAAACAGATTTTGCACAGAGGGGACGGTGGTGGCCAGTACGCCCATGCTGCAGGCTAATATCAGGCAAAATACAGCCGCCACGGCAAGGGGACGGCGGAACCGGATAACGCGCGGCCTTTTTTTCTGCGCGGCCGCCTGAATGCGCTGCGCCATGTCATCGGGCACACAAAGCGCCGAAAGGCGTCGGTCGATCGCGCTTTTCATCGGGTTATTTTCCGTCGGCATACCATCCCTCCAATCTCTTTTTCAATTGCTCGCGCGCACGCTTGAGCCGCACAGAAACCGTAGATTCCGGCGCGTCCAGCACGCGCGCAATCTCGCTGATTTTCATATCCTGATAATAAAACAGCAGGATGACTTCCTTGTATTTAGGCTTCAGGTTCATGATCTCCCGCAGGAGCGTGTCATCTTCATGGGGAGAATCTTCTGCGGCCGGTATCTCATTCAATGCCTCCACGACGCTGACCCTGCGGTTCCAGGCACTGCGCAGATAGTCCTTACACACATTGATAGCGATACGCATTACCCATGTTTTTTCTCCGGCGGTGCCGTCGAATTGCGCGTAGTTGCGGTACACTTTTAAAAAGGTCTCTTGTGACGCATCCTCGGCAAGGTGTGAATCCTTCAAATAAAGAAAACACATGCGCAATACAGCGTTGCCGTATGCGCCAACGATACGCTCCATATCGGGCGGCGCAGCAGATTGCGCCGTCTGTTCGGGAATCACAGCGGCGTCCACCGCCCTTTCCTGCCGTTTAGACGGCGTTACTCATACAAAATCTTTCAAAATTGCATTGCAAAATCATTATAACCAGATAATGTAAAAAACGCAAATAAAACAGGGAAGAATGGAGATGCGGTGCGTTTTCGCAAACGGAGGCCGGGCGGAGCCAATAAGGCCGCGAAACCGAAAGCGCCTGAGACCTTATATGGCGTCCCAAGCGCTTGTTTTCAGCATTTTGCAGAATAGAAACAGCATGGCGGCACACCCTTGCGAAGCCGGAAAGGCGAACTGCAAAACGGAGACTGTTTTACAATGCCGAAAAATTTTACATCTGCGTGTCCGGCGCAATCAGCTTTTCCGCCAGCGTTTTGCTGGCGTTGGCCCGCACGGCCATTTCCATAGCCAGCGCGGGGCGCGTCCCGGCAGCGGTCTCAAGCTGCGCCGCCTGCCGTGCCAGCCCGCGCACGCTGGACGAGTACGAACCGCTGGCGCCGCAGCCGGGCGACCGCGTGATCGCGAAGCCGCGTTTCTCCGCGCCGACGTCGGTCTGCTCCTGCGCGCCTTCAAACTGGCTTTCCAGCAGCGTTTTCACATCGGGTATGGGCAACACCTGCTTGAGCAGGCCGATTACGAGCAGATAAGCGAGTTGGACGCGTCCATAACGTTTCTTTACCGGCGCGGGCACAATACGGAGCTTTACATAATTATTGATCATGCTGGCTGTCAGTGCATGACCACCGTTTTCAGGCAAAAAAGGCCCCAGATATTTGTCCAGCAGCGTCAGGACCTGATCGAGGTACAGGTCTATATCCGGCAGTTCGTCCCAACGCGGCAAACGTTGTGCGGCCAGCCCGGCACTCCAGGCGGCGACACTATTGTTTATTTCCATGATGATGCGGCACTCCTTTTGATTGGGCTGATTCTTTGGCAAAAATACGCCGGTAAATTGCAAATTCAGTATATCACGGTGCTTGCGAAGGAACAATAGCTTTGCGGAAATAGATTGACAAAAACACAAAACGTGATAATCTAATTATTAAAACCAGATAAAGAGGTGCGATGAATGATATCGAAGATTGAAGTGTGGGGAGACAGTATTTTGCGCGGCGTCGTGCTGGACCCTGAGACACGGCGATATTCCAGGCTGAAGGAAGCGTCCTGCGTGGCGCTTTCGTCACGCGCGCTCGGAATCCCAGCCGAGAATCATGCGCGATTCGGCATGACAAGTGAAAAGGGCCGCGTTGTAATGGAGCGGGAGATCCCTGCCCATGCGGAGGGAGAAGCGGCGCTGATCGGGTTCGGCGGCAACGATATCGATTACGACTGGCGAGCCGTCGCGGCCGACCCGCACGCGGAGCATCTGCCGCATACCCCGCCGAAACGTTTTTGCGAGAACATGCGTGCAATGGTATGCCTTGCGCGGTCGCGCGGGATGGAGCCGCTGCTTATGACCTTGCCGCCCATCGACGCCGTACGCTACTACGAATGGATCGGCCGTGATATCGAAGGGAAAGAGAACATTCTTGTTTGGCTGGGGGATGTGCAGCAGATCTACCGCTCTCATGCTGCATACAACAGACTGGTGGTGGAACTGGCGCGGCAACTTGGATGCCGCCTGGTGGACCTGCGTGCATCTTTTCTGGAGAATGGCGACTATCGTCCGTATTTATGTATGGACGGCATCCATCCAAACGCGGAGGGACATGCGCTGATGGAGCGTGTTTTTCTAAGATATGCACGGGAAAATCTTCGTACGGCATGAATAAAATGAACAGCGTTTGGGAGAAATCCGGGGCGCTGTTTTTGTTGTATTCGCAAAAGGGCAATGTTATAATGTTTTTAAGTTTGCGGAACGCCCATGGCTCTGAAAGTGGGAAGCGTGCAAGACTGCGGCAAGAGTTTTGCCGTGCCGCAACAAAAAAACGTGCCGCCGGGCATGAACCGGACGGACGGCGGAATATATTGTAAGCAAGGAAGTGCCTTTTATGCAGTCTACTTATTTGAATTACGCGCTGCGCCAGCTGGAAGCAATCGTCAATATCCCAAGTCCCAGCGGCTTTACGGCAGAGGCCGTTCGGTACTGTTCGAACGAATTCGCCAATATGGGCTATACGCCTGAGATTACACCAAAGGGCGGCCTGCTTGTCTGCCTGGGCGGCGAGGGCGAAGGACTTTTGCTGGGGGCGCACATCGACACTTTGGGCGCTATGGTGCGCGAGGTAAAAGCGAACGGCGCGCTACGCGTGGCCCCAGTAGGCGGCCTGCAGGCAAACAACACGGAAACGGAGACCGTGCATGTATATACGCGCGCGGGGAAGGTGCTGGAGGGAACGCTTCAGCTTGAAAACGCCTCGGTGCATGTGAACGGAGAATATTCCAAAACACAGCGCACCTTCGATACGCTGGAGCTGCTGTTGGACGCCAAGACGCACTCTGCGGCGGAAACGCGCGCTCTTGGTGTGGATGTGGGCGATTATGTTGCTGTCGAACCGCGTTTCAACGTCACCGAAACAGGATTCATCAAAAGCCGCTTCCTGGACGATAAGCTGTCCGCCGCTATCCTGCTCGCTTATGCCAAATACCTGAAGGATACCGGTCGGAGGCCGCGCCGCAGAGTGTATGTAGATTTCACCGTGTTTGAGGAGGTAGGCCACGGCGGCGCGGTGATTCCGCAGGACGTAGTGGAGATGCTCTCGGTGGACATGGGGTGCGTTGGTACAGGGCTGCAATGCGATGAGACGATGGTCTCCATATGTGTGATGGACTCAAAAGGCCCGTCACATAAAGCGGTGGTGGACGGCCTGGTGGAGGCGGCGCTGCGCGCCGGGGTGCGCTACGCGCTGGATGTTTATCCCCACTATTCCTCGGATGCGGACGTAGCGGTCTGCGCAGGCAACGATGTACGGCATTGTGTGGTGGGGGCTGGTGTGTATGCCTCTCACGGATACGAGCGTTCCCACATTGAGGGGCTGGCCAACACCTTCGACTTATTGAATTCCTATATTGAAACCGCAGATTAAACAAGTTTTCGGGTAAACTGCCCAAATTTTGTGAAAGACTTGTGTTTTTTCGGGGGATACAGTATTATATTTTTCATAACTAATAATTTTTGTTTACACAAACAATGATGTTTGCGCGCAGAAGAGGGATACTCTGGAAGCGGCATTTCAGGGGGCCTTTAAAAAGGTCCCCTGTTGTTTTACACAAAAACGTTGGAAATGGAGGCATGGCAAAATGGAGAAACTCAGACAACAGATTGAACAGAGACTTTCCGCCGTAACGGGCGACGCCTGCTTTTATTACGAGAACCTGGCGACAGGCGTGTGCTTCGGCCACGCGGCTGACAAGCCCGTAGTGGCGGCCAGCGTCATCAAGCTGGCGGTGCTTATTGAAGCGTTCCGCCAGATGGATGCGGACGCTGTGCGCGCGAACGAGATGTTCGTGATTGCGCGTACGGATAAATTGCCGTCCTGCGGTGCGCTCAATTATCTGCATGACGGCCTTTGCGTCACATTCCGCGATCTTTGCGTGCTCATGACCATCCTTTCGGACAATACGGCCACGAATCTGCTCATCAAGCGTCTGGGCATCGGCAACATCAACGACACGCTGCGCATGCTGGGGGCAGAAAAAATGACGCTCAACCGCCTTCTGTTTGACCGTGAAGCATCGTCCCGCGGCATTGAAAATTATATCACGGCGCGGGAGGCAGGGCTACTGCTCAAACGTTTGTACGACGGCGAGGCTGTTTCCGGGCCTGCCAGCGAAGATATGCTTTCGATCCTGAAAGACCAACGCCTCAATGGGAAGATTCCGTTCCTGCTGCCGCACAGCGTGAAGATCGCGCACAAAACAGGTGAGGACGATGGCATTACCCATGACGTGGGCATCGTATACGCGCGGCAGCCGTTTATTGTGTGCTTCTGTGGCGAACATGTATCGCCACCGGAATTCGAGCGCGCAATGCAGGATATCACCCTAATGCTGTATGAAAATGCGGAGCGAATTCGTTAAAATATTGTATAATCGAAGGAAAAAACTTGTAATCGTATGCGCTGTTTGGTATACTGGTTGCAATTTATAACCGCTGTAAAGTGCTAAAGTGTTCCGAGAGGAGGAACAGTACAATAATATGAAAATCACAGAAATTGAAGTCGGAGAGATATTCGTTCCGCTGGCAAAGCCCTTTAAAACGGCGCTTCGCACGGTAGAAAATGTAGAGGATATCGTGGTGCGTATCACAACCGACACCGGGGCCGCAGGGTATGGCGAGGCGCCGCCCACGGCGGTTATCACCGGGGATACCAAGGGAAGCATTCGCTGTGCCATCGAGGATTTTATCCGTCCCGCCTTGCTTGGCATGGAGATCGAAGATCTGGACGGCATTATGTACAGGCTGCATTCCAGCATTGTGAAAAACACTTCCGCCAAGGCTGCGGTGGATATGGCAGTGTATGATTTGTATGCCCAGCGCTTCGGCGCGCCGCTGTACCAGCTTTTGGGAGGCGCTGGGGACACGGTGGAAACGGATATCACCATCAGCGTAAATCCGGTTCCTCAGATGGTGGCGGACAGCCTTGAGGCGGTGCAGCAAGGATATAAGATACTTAAAATCAAAGTCGGCAAAGAGGGCCTGGCCGACGTGGCGCGCATCGCAGGCATCCGCAAGGCCGTAGGCAGCGGCATCCAGATTCGTGTGGATGCAAACCAGGGCTGGACGGCAAAGGAAGCCATTCGTATCATCACCGCGATGGAAGATAAAGGGCTGAACATCGACCTTGTGGAGCAACCGGTGCCCGCGCATGACCTGGACGGCATGCGCGCCGTCACAAAAGCTGTATATACGCCGATTCTTGCGGATGAAAGCGTGTTTTCGCCCGAAGATGCAGCCGAGATCATCCGCACCCGTGCGGCCGACCTGCTCAACATCAAGCTGATGAAGACCGGCGGCATTTGGCAGGCGCTGAAAATCTGCAGCCTGGCCGAGATGTACGGTGTGGAATGCATGATCGGCTGTATGCTGGAATCCAAGCTGGCGGTGAGTGCGGCGGCGCACCTTGCCGCTGCAAAGCGCGTGATCACCCGGGCGGATCTGGACGGCCCGTCCCTGTGCAAAGCAGACCCGTTCACAGGCGGCCCGCTGTATGAAAACGGCGTTATCCGAATGACGGACGCGCCCGGCATCGGCATTACGCGCGTTCCGGCGTTTGTATAAAACGGCCAAACGAAAAGCCCCGGGGCTTTTCGTTTGGGGAACAGGTGTTCCCCAAACGATTCCTTTTGTTCCGCGATGGAAAAGCGTTATCCGGCGTATCTTGTGAAACGCGCCTGATAATAGAGAGAGGGAAACGAAACGGAGGAAAGAACATGAAAAAGTTACTCGCGATCCTTTTGTGTCTGGCACTGGTTGTGGGCTGCTTTGCAGGCTGCGGCCAAAGCGCCGGAAGCGGCACTACGTTCCGCAAGATGTATTCGGGTGAAGTCACCACGATGAACTATCTTGTCACGGGCAGCACCAACGATTTGATCATTCCCGCGAACGTTATCGATACGTTGGTGGAATATGATGCTTACGGCGCCATCAAGCCCGCTTTGGCCGAAAGCTGGGAGACCAGCGAGGATGGCCTGACCTGGACATTCCATCTGCGCGAAGGCGTGAAATGGTACGATTATACGGGCAAGGAAGTCGCGCCTGTCACGGCGCAGGATTTTGTCGACGCCGCCATCTATGCACTGGACGCCAAAAACGCCAGCAGCACGGAATACATGATGGAGGGCATCATCGCAAACGCTACTGAATATTACAAATATACCTCTTATTTGTTGGAAAGCGAAAACGGAACCAAGACCACCGACGAGGATGGGGAAGCCATCGAGCCGGTGGCCGAAGTAAAGCCCGAGGATGTCGGTGTAAAGGCTGTGGACGATTTGACGCTGGAATATACGCTCGTACAGCCCACTCCGTATTTCCTGTCCGTTTTGAACTATGGCTGCTATCTGCCTGCAAACGGTGCATTCATGCAGAGCTGCATTGCCGAAGACGGTACCGATATGTTCGGAACAGACAACACCAAGCTGCTCTATAACGGCGCATATATCCTTTCCACGTTTGAGCCGCAGGGACGCCGCATCATGACGAAGAACCCCAATTACTGGGATAAGGACAATGTGTTCATCGACGCCATCGAGGAGACCTATAACAAAGAGATGGACACCATTGCGCCGGAGATGTTCAAGCGCAATGAAACGGATCTTGCGTACCTCTCCGCCGATATTCTGGATGCATGGCTGGCTGCGGACGACACCAAGAATATGGTCAGCCCGAGCCGGGTGGATTCCAGTTACTCCTATTTTTATGCGTTCAACTTTGAACCGAAGTTCGACGAAGCCTATGAGCCGGACAACTGGACGCTGGCCGTCAATAACGAGAATTTCCGCCAGTCCATTTTCCATGCGCTGGACCGCGTGAAGGCCAAAACCGTCATGCAGCCCTATGATCCGGAATCCTTCATCATCAATACGGTCACCCCGCCGAACTTTACAGATTTGAACGGCGTTGACTTTTCCGAAGTGGGGGACCTGGCCGCGATTTCCGCACGCGATTCCTTCCAGAGCGACAAAGCTCTGGAATACAAGGAAAAAGCTGTGGAGGAGTTAACAGCTGAGGGGGCGACGTTCCCGGTCAAGGTCCTCATGCCTTACAATCCCTCGTCCACGAACTGGGACAAAGAGTGTCAGGTCGTGGAGCAGCAGCTGGAAGGTGATGATCCGGCCGGTCATCATGCTCTGGAAGGGCAGCACGGCGTCCCGGTACTTATAGAATGCGCTGCGGCTGATGTCGGTCATGCGGGTGGCTTCGTTGACGGTGGACGCTTCGCCGGTGGAAAGCAGACGCTTTGCCTCCGCTACCTTCAGGAAAACCTCCGGCAGGGCGGAAGACTCTACAATATAGTATTTGGGTTTGGTCGACATGTCGGACCTCCTTAAAACTGGTTCAATTTGTGTGTGACAGAACAACACCTGTTTCTCCACAATGTATTGTAACATACTTTTCTTAGAATGCAACCCCATATTATCAGAGTTTTTGTCGGAAAGGAGGAATCTTTTTGCGTCCCGCAGTGAAAAAAAGCCTGTCCGTGCTGGCGGCGTTTTTTGCCGTGTGGCTGGCCGCACGGTTTCTTCTGCCCCTGTGCTTTCCCTTTCTGCTGGGGGCGCTGCTGGCCTTCGCGGCGGAGCCTATGGTGGGCTTCCTCCAGAAGCGGCGGGTCCCACGGTGCGTGTGCTCCGGCATCGGCGTCAGTATGGCCTTCTGCTTTCTTGCCATGCTGGTGCTGATTCTCTGCGCCTTTGCTCTGCGGGAGCTGCGGAGGGTGGCCGGGGTGCTGCCCGATCTGGAGGACACGGCAAAATCCGGTATCGGTCTGCTGCAAAGCTGGCTGCTGGAGCTGGCGTCCCACACGCCCCAGAGCGTGCAGCCCCTGCTCAGCGAGAACGTGACCTCCTTCTTCTCCAATGGAACATCCCTGCTGGACAAGGTCATCCGGTATATTCTGGGGCTGGCGGGAAACATTCTGAGCCACATTCCCGACGGTGCGCTGAGTTTGGGAACGGCGGTGATCTCCTCCTTCCTGATCTCCGCCCGGCTGCCGAAGATCAAAAGCTGGCTGAAAAAACGTCTGCCCGAGGAAAAGCTCAAGCCCGCCGCGGACGCCCTGAAGCGTATGAAAAATGCCGTGGGCGGGTGGCTGACGGCGCAGCTGAAGCTGATGGGCGTGACCTTCACCATTCTGACCCTGGGGTTCGTGGTGCTGCGGATCGCCTACGCCCCGCTGTGGGCGCTGGTGGTCGCGCTGGTGGACGCACTGCCCGTGCTGGGTACCGGCACCGTGCTGGTACCATGGGCGGTGATCTGCTTTTTGCAGGGAGAGGGCGCCAGGGCAATCGGCCTGCTGGGCGTTTATGCCGTGGTCACCCTGTCCCGCTCCATGCTGGAGCCGAAGCTGGTGGGGCGGCATCTGGGGCTTGACCCCCTGGTGACGCTGATGGCGCTGTACGTCGGCTACAAGCTCTGGGGCGTGGGCGGCATGATCTTTGCCCCTCTGCTCGCCGTGACCATCATGCAGGTCACGCCGGGGCGGGAGCGGGGAGATACCCCTGAAATCCCTTAAACAAGAAAATTCCCAACTGCCTATTGTACATCCCGTTCATTTTTGCTATAATATAGGGAAAATGTTATTACTGGATGTGCATGAATCGTGAAATACGGAATTTGGAAGGTGTCCCAGCTGGAGGCGGGGGCTGTCAACGCATTGGTTGGCAGCGGCTACGCTCCGCTGGCCGCCATGGTGCTGGCCTCCCGGGGGATCGGGGATGATCGACAGGCCAGAGCTTACTTAGACTGCAATGCGCCCCTGCTTGACCCTTTTTTGATGACGGATATGGACAAGGCTGCCGGACGGGTGGGACTCGCCATGTCCCGGGGTGAGAAGATCGCCGTGTTCGGCGACTACGACGTAGACGGCATCACCGCCACCTGCCTGCTGACGGATTTTCTCCGCCGCCACGGCGCGGATGTGGTGAGCTACATTCCCGGCCGTCTGGAGGAGGGCTACGGCCTGAATCCCATCGCCATTCACCAGCTTCACGCCGAGGGCGTCAAGCTGATCGTCACCGTGGACTGCGGCATCACCGCCGTCAATGAGGCGGAGCTGTGTAAGCAGCTGGGCATTGATCTCGTCATCACCGACCATCATGAGTGCAAGCAGACGCTGCCCGCCGCGGTTGCCGTGGTAGACCCCCACCGCTGCGATGGCGGCTATCCCCATAAGAATCTCTCCGGCGTGGGCGTGGCCTTCAAGCTGGCTTCCGCCCTGTGCGGCTCTCAGGAAACGGTGCTGGAAGAATACGCCGACATGGTATGCCTCGGCACCGTGGCGGATGTGATGCCCCTGCAGGGGGAGAACCGGGTGTTCGTGGCGAGAGGTCTGGAATCTCTGGCGCATACCAAGCGCCCAGGCATCGCGGCGCTGATGGCGGAGTGCGGCTGCGCCCCGGAGACCGTCAGCGCGT
>ERZ772876.3627-NODE-3627-length-11005-cov-2.424110_pt1 | contig 11005 bp, 8 predicted proteins | sample MGYA00580584_ERZ772876 | MGnify/ENA primary metagenome ERZ772876 (study PRJEB29015, sample SAMEA2737728) | human gut metagenome | biome: human gut; feature: human-associated habitat; material: faeces | place: China | collected 2012 ...
GGGATTCTCGCGGGATGCTGCCGCATGGTGCAACTCTACCGGAAATAAATTTATCTCCAAGGATAGTACCGGAGGGAAATCGGTAGTAGTCATTGAGAAAGGCGAACCCCAGGCTTGTAACCTGACTACGACATGTGACAGCAAAGGTAAAACTCTGATTATGTTCAGTGACGACTTGGACAAGGCACTTGCCACTTTCGTCCTGGCCAACGGCGCAGCTGCCACCGGACAAAAAGTAACTATCTTCTTTACTTTCTGGGGGCTGAATGTGATTAAGAAATTGCATAAGCCCAAAGTGGAGAAAGACATTTTCGGCAAGATGTTTGGTACAATGCTCCCATCCAGTTCGCTGAAACTGAAACTTTCTAAAATGAGCATGGGAGGTATGGGTGGAAAGATGATGCGATACATCATGCACCGGAAAGGCATCGACTCACTGGAATCCCTGCGGCAGCAGGCTCTGGAGAACGGGGTGGAGTTTATTGCTTGCCAAATGTCGATGGATGTGATGGGAGTAAAACGTGAAGAGTTGCTTGATGAAGTTACGGTAGGCGGAGTAGCCACTTATATGGAACGTGCCGATAATGCTAACATCAATCTGTTTATTTAATAAGGAAGTATGAATACAATATGTAAGATGCGCGATATCTACAAAGCACTCTCCATTTTCGAAACGGCATTTGAAGAGGTGTATGGAATATCGCTGAACGAAGCAATGGTGCTATGTGCGTTGCGCGAAGCCGGAAAGGAAATTACCTCGACTGCTATAGCCGAACGAACGGAAATGGCTCCGTCGCATACGTCGAAAGTCATCCGTGCGGTAGAAGATAAAGGACTCATCCGACGGGCATTGGGTGAAGTAGACAAACGCCAGATGTACTTCAGCCTCACAGAGGCAGGCAAGAAGCGTTTAAACGAACTGGATCTGGACAAAGTAGAGATACCGGAAATGTTAAAACCACTGATATAAGTTTGTAACATCAGAGGTCACCACAGGTTACACGGATTATCACAGATCACCCATACAAACAGTCATCCATTTGACCTTCATCTGTACAGGTTTGTGTAATCTGTGGTGAAAACACCTCTGTAACTTTTCTATTCATCTACAAAGGGGCAAGAATGGGGTCACTCTTCCAACCACTTCTTTATCAACCCGATGGCTTCTTCTTTCTCTTTTTGAGGCAAAGTGCCGATACGGGCCAAATGACTTCCGTTGGGTTCCACAAAGACATGAATATTCTTTTTCCCTTTCAGCCAGGTGACACCTGCTGCCGTCCATGGATCGTTCTGCCCATAAATAAAGATCATTTTCGGATCATTGTTCTTCAGGAAATGAATTATTTTCCGACTCAGAGTCTTATCAAACTTCATATCACCGAGTTCTTCGGGAAGCATCAAACGCTTCAAGTAATCTTTACTGGTTTTAATGGTAAGGTATTTTTTGAATGGACGGATATCATACCCATAATATCCCAACTCGCGGGCAGCTTGTACAAAGAAAGAAGTATTGGCACCCTCTTCCTCAAAATAAGACGGTTCGCTGATAGCGAGTAAATGTTTAAAGAGTTCGTCATCCGAAGCTGTAACGGCAGGAATCTGATCGACCGGAGTTCCCCATTGCCAGATAGAAAACGAATATTCGAGCACCGAATAATCATAAATCTCCTCTACAGGAGCACGGAACTTATATTTCTTTCCGGCACAATACTTCTCGAAACGAGGTAACAAAGTAGGTTTACGTTTCAACACCTCCAACTGAAAATCTTCAATTTTCTTACGAGCTTCGGGAGTAGATACCATCTTTAAAAAAGGTTCGTGACGCCCGTCTTCAACTCCATAGCAAAGCGGAGCCACATATGGAACAGAGATATCCACATCCTCGGGAAAGAAAGTACGATAAAGTATTGCCGTCTGTCCTCCTTTACTGATGCCGGTGGCAATCCACTTACCGGGATAGATGGAACGGAAAGCCTCCCGTACGGCATGTAAATCTTCGGCAGAATTCTCGGCTGTCAGATATTGCCAATCTTTAGGAGTAGGAGTCGATTCAAGGAAATAGCGGTATTCCACGAATATCATATTAGTATTAAATAGTTTCGATAATTCCTCCCGGTAATTGGCTCCCAAGGCGTAAGAAGCGCCATAGCCTTCGGTAACCATCACAGTAGGACGATCAAATCCGACATGAGAAACAATAACACGCTGACTGAAAGAACCCTTCTCCGGATGACGATGATCTAACGGCTGTGTGAAATAAGCCACATATTTTTCAACAAATTCTGTAGATTCCAAGGGTTGGGTTCCGGTAATGTCGGCAATCTTACCCAATTTCTCTAATAAAGCTGTTTGGGCAGACAGAGGCAAGGATGTAACAAGCAAGACGAGCCATAAGGAAAGTGTCTGCCAGATGCGTAGGTTCTTCATATTTATTTCGGTTTTAATTTTGTACAAAGATAGATCTTTCACCAAAGCCTCCAAGTAATCATACTGCATTTTAACATTATTCTTTGCGAACCTTTTAACAAGAGTCTTGTTATTTTCTGCAAACGCCTTAAGGTACCAGGGCAAGATTTTTTTAATTAACCTAAACATTATAAAGATATGAAGAGATTAATTCCCATCTTATTGGCGGTCTTTGCATTCGCAGCCTGCGAAAAAGACCCTGACATGGACAAATTGGACAATGACTATTTGGTTTACACCAACTACGACAAGAAAGCTGACTTCAAACAATTCAGCACGTACTACATCCCTGACAGCGTTCTCGTCATCGGAGATAAAAAAGATCCGGAATACTGGAAAGGTGAAGCAGCAGAAGCTATCATCAATGCGTACAAAGAAAACCTGAATAGCAAAGGTTTTACATATACAGACAATAAAGATGCTGCCGACCTGGGTATACAGGTAAGTTACGTTCAAAGTACTTATTACTTCACCGATTACGGACAACCTGAGTGGTGGTGGAACTATCCCGGATACTGGGATGCACCTTACTGGGGTAATTGGGGCGGCTGGTATTATCCGTATGTTGTAAACTATAGCATTACAACCAACTCATTCCTTACTGAGATTATGAACCTGAAAGCTCCTGAGGGTGAAAAACAAAAACTCCCCGTTTTGTGGAGCAGCTTCCTGAGCGGACCTGCAAGCTATTCCGGTAAAGTGAACCAAACTCTGGTTGTTCGCGCAATCAATCAGTCGTTTGCACAGTCACCCTATCTCACTAACAAATAATTTAATCAAGAACCGTTATGAAAACAATGAAATATATTTCTCTTAGAGTACTGGCCATAGCGGCCCTTGCTCTGGCCTTTGCCATGCCGGCCAAGGCACAGTTATCAGATAATGGATACGCTAACGTGGACTGGCAGTTCAACGCACCACTGAAGAATCACTTTGCCGATAAAGCCAGCGGATGGGGTATGAACTTCGAAGGCGGTTACTTTGTAACTCCTAATCTCGGACTCGGACTTTTTATGAACTACAGCAGTAACCACGAATACTTCCCACGCGCAACTTTCCCTGTTGGCGAAGGAACCGTGAATACTGACCAGCAACATACCATCTTCCAGTTACCTTTTGGTGCCGCTGCACGTTATCAAATGAATCGTGGCGGAGCATGGCAACCTTATTTCGGTGTCAAGCTGGGTGCCAATTATGCGAAAGTACGTTCTAACTACAATATGTTCGAAACCCGCGATAATACTTGGGGATTCTACGTATCACCGGAAATCGGTCTTAACGTATACCCTTGGGCTTACGGTCCGGGTCTGCATATCGCCGTTTACTACAGCTATGCTACCAACAAGGCCAATGTGCTGACTTACAATGTAGACAAGCTGAACAACTTCGGCTTCAGGGTAGGTCTTGCCTTCTAAAAAGAGCAGAGGTACCTGACTATATATACAAAAGAGGCTGTTATATCACATGACAGCCTCTTCCTTTTTAAAAGCAATACATAGTATGCTTGCCTTTCATTTGACAACTTTATCAATCACTATTTATCTAAATAAAGGCCAATTGGAATCTTCTATATGGGCTTCTTTCATAATCGCTTTCAATTCATCCGCTTTCTCGGGATATTGATTCAGCACATTGTACTTCTCCGACGGATCAGAAGCCAGGTTGTATAATTCGTAATAGGGCTTATTTCCCCGTATATTCATGTGAACAAGCTTCCAGTCACCTTTGCGGACTGCCTGACGCCCATTCATCTCAAGAAATTCGAAATAAAGATATTCATGTTCTTTCTGTCCTTTACGGTTTTGTAACAGAGGAAGTATACTGACACCATCCATATTCCGGGTATCCGCTTTCGGATTCAATACTTCCCTGAAAGTGGGCATTAAGTCCCAGAATGAACACATGAAATCGGTTTCCGTACTGGGTTGTACGTGTCCGGGCCACGATATGATCATGGGTACACGGATACCACCTTCGTACACGTCACGTTTATACCCGCGCCATATGCCATTACTGTTGAAAAAGTCCGGATCGGCACCACCCTCCATATGAGGACCATTATCACTCGAAAAGATGATAATGGTATTATCGTATACTCCCATATCTTTCAACTTCTGTACAATCTGCCCTACATATACATCCAACCGATAGACCATTGCAGCAAATGTAGCGTGCGGATAGAACTGAGTACAATACCCTCCTTTACGGAAAGCAGGACTTCCAGGCTCCACTCCACGATAAGGCTTCTCGGGGTACTTCCCACGAAACTTCTTAATAATACTATCTTCAGGTACTATCAGTTCGGCATGCGGAATAATGGTAGGATACCACATAAAGAAAGGTTGATCTTTCTCCTTAGCGGCTTCATCCAGAAAAGCCAATGCTTTAGAGTGAATCAGGTCCTGCGAATAAGTACCCTTCCCATATTGCACATTGAGATTATTGTCCGGCAAATCTACCCGTTTATCGTTGTCCCACAAATGATCGGGATAATAGCTGTGTGCCAGCAACTGGCAATTATATCCGTAAAACTGATCGATTCCCTGTTTGTAAGGGTCCCCCGCGGAACCGATATAGCCAAGCCCCCATTTACCAAAGGCACCTGTACGATAACCGGCATTACGGAAATCATTGAAAATAGTCTGTGAGTTTTCCGGCAATGGGAATTGTCCTTCCGGAGCAAGCACGGATAGCCGTATGCCCGCTATGGGTTCCGGTTATCAGACACGAACGTGAGGGAGCACTAACCGTTGTTCCCGAATAACATTGGGTAAAACGCATTCCGTTCTGTGCCAACCGGTCGATATTAGGAGTCTCAAACTTTTCCTGCCCATAACAGCTTAAGTCTCCGTATCCCAAATCGTCAGCCAATATGAAAACGACATTCGGACGGGTTTGTTCCTTTGCTTTCTTCTGCCGGGCCAACGCCTGCTGTGTAGAAGCCATTCCCACGAGCAGTGCACTTCCGAGTAATAATTTCTGATTCATAATGTTCATTTAAAGTTTTCAAAACAAAAAGAAGAGAATGTTTCAAAAGCCTCCTTACCACAGATCACTCAGATTATAACAGACTATCCATGCGGATAACCTATATTTTACTATTTCATCCGTGTAATCTGTGGTGCCTTTGACACATTCCCTTCTTCTCAAAATTTAATTAAAAAGAACGGCTACAGATCCTTTTATTCCCATCCCGGGTTTTGTGTCAAGTTAGGATTAAGAGCTATTTCTTCTAACGGAACCTGATAGAGATAATATTTCTCCAGCCAGCCTTTTCCTTCCTTCAACGGATCGTTGAATAGATAGATATACCCTTCGGTCATCGATCCGTTCGCCCCGTCTGAAGTTCCGGTCATTTCGTTGAGCAACGTCAGTGAGCTGAGTTCCGTCTTTGAAATCCACATACCTTTCTGCTGCATATTGACGAACCAAGGAGCCATTCTCCAGCGACGTACATCATAAAAGCCAAATCCTTCGCCCATCAATTCGATAATACGTTCACGACGGATTTCCCATAATACCGGATCAACGAGTATGCCGTTATCATTTCCTTTCGGATAATATTTTCCACGTTTCGGGTCAAAGTTACCATCAATCTGGGCTACTACCATATCGGCTACACCGGCACGTTTACGCAACTTGTTGATCGTCTCGTCGGCAATGGTTTGTGTAAATTGATTCGTTTCGAACATAGCCTCTGCATAGTTCAACAAGACCTCTTCAATTTTAAAGACAGGTTTGTCGGCAGTATTCACCTGGGCATTATTATAGTTTTCCTCCCAATTATCCCAGTTCTTCCATACATAATATCCCGAACGGGAAGCCACATAGGCATGCGGTCCATATTTCTTTCCTTCAATTGTGTATTGTGCGCCCCCTTGCAGGTTAGGAACACGACGTACCAATGAAGCACTCCAGTTTTGTCCCGGCAAGCGCTTCATGCCAATACCCGGATTACTGCACGACTCGTTAGCTCCCATGATATCAATATATTCGCGATCGGCAGGATCACTGGTATAAGACCATGTGGAATAATCCCCCTTACCATCTTTTACCTTATAAGGCGGCATGATGGTGTGATACATACGCGGGTCACGATTGCGGAAAGTAGCATAAATATCCTTATCTCCCTGATATTGGTCTGAATGGGAAATAGTCTTGCCATCCTTACACAAATACAAGTCTACCGTTCCCTGATGCATTTCTATATCATGTGAAGAGGTGTGTTCATAATAGCACGAATGTCCGGGTTTAATGGTTTCCAGCCACTGCTGATACAGAATGACTCCCTGTACCTTACTCAGATCCTCTGTTGTCCACATTTCACCATATCCGGCTGCCGGCTGTCCGTCGGTACCATAATATAATGTAGGATAATCCGCCATCAACAGCTTCGATACACGGATACATTCATCGAAGTATTTGTCATAACTACCCAATTCATGATATTTGCGCCAAGTTGCTTCGCGAAGTGTGAAACGTGAAAGAGCCGCACGTACACAATCACGGTTGATAGTATTCGAACCGTCCTTTTTCTCGTAAACGGACGCATCACCGATATTTTGTTCGGCCCATTGCAAGCGCTCCAGGACTTTATCAGCCACTTCCAGACGAGGCATCCGCGTTCCGTAAGCTTCTTCAGAGGTTTCGTCCAGTGGTTTATCGATCCAAGGCACATCACCGAAACGGTCTATCAACTCCATATACCAAAATGAGTGGAAGAAATATCCAACAGCTTTCCAATGATTCTTTTCAGCTTCTGTCATATCAGAATCATCCACATGCGAAAGCATCAGGTTGATACGGCGAATGAATGTAGAGAAGTTCCATCCATTACCCGACGTAGCATTGGTCACTGTCTGAAACGCATATTTATTCTGACTGCTGGCTCCACGCTGATTCAGGTATCCGGCATACACATCACCCATATAGTGAGAGTTACGCCCGATTGCCGTTGTAGAAGTGGCGATATTCGTATTAGAGAACATTTCATAACATGGCCACATAAAGGCCTTAAAATTGTCATACGACTTGAATGCATTTTCTTCCGTCAGGCTGGTTACAGGATATTTCTCAAGGAAGCTATCGTTGCATCCCGCCAGTATCATCCCTGTAAAGAGGGTTAAAAACAATATCTTTTTCATATTCATGTATCAGATTAGAGTTTATAATGTGATATTTATACCGAACGAAACTGTACGGAATGCCGGATAGTTCCATTCTATTCTCTCCGGGTCGATACCCGAAGGCAAAGAGGTGAAAGTAGCTACGTTTTCAACACTGACAAACGCCTTCATTTGTGAAAGGAAGATCTGAGACAACCACTTCTTTGGTAAATTGTAAGACAAAGTGATGTTCTTAATACGGAGATAAGAAGCATCAGACAAGTATTTGTCGCTCTGACGGAGGTTTGAACCGGAATTACCTCGGTTACCATACAGACGGGGATACTTCGCATTCGGATTGACTGCCGTCCAGTCACCGTTGTCGGGATCTTTAGGCATCCAGTAATCACTCAAACCGTCAAACAACGGAATGAAGTTATCACCATTCATCGGGAAAGTCAAGACATTCGAAATCCAGTAATCACGCTTTCCTGTTCCCTGAAGGATAACATTGAGGTCGAAACCGGCATAGTTAGCTCCCAGATTGATACCATACTGATAACGCGGAGTCGTATTACCGATCACTTTACGGTCACCCGGATTGTCGAATGTATTGTCACCACTGGTAATTACATTAGTAGAACTTTCATCATCACGGAGGTTTTTGAATTTCACATCACCCGGACGTACGTTATAACCATTGATCGAGGTTATTCCCTCTTTCAGTTTCCAGGATGATATATCTTCGAAATCGTCCACAGAATAATAACCATCGGCTATATAGCCCCATATCTCTCCCATCACCTGTCCGGGATAGAAACTGCTCAGCAACTTGGTGGTTGCATTATCATCGTATTTGGTAATTTTCGATTTATAATCCGACAAGTTGAATCCCAAACGATATCCCACCTTACCGATCTGGTCACGCCAGTTCAGGCTCAACTCCCAGCCTCGTGTACGCATATCGGCAGTATTCTGATAAGGAGCGCTTGCACCTACGACAGCCGGTAGCTGTACCCCCGGAGCAAGCATGCCGTTAGTGTTACGCTGATACCATTCAAATACACCATTCAGGCGATTGTTGAATAAGTTAATATCAAGTCCGACATTGACCGTACCTACTTTCTCCCATGTAAAGTTCTGACTTACCAAAGCCGGCAACGAGCTGATAGAGGTGACATACGTATTGTCGATAATCCAGGAAGTAGATTTATTGCTGACACTCATTGTCGGAGTGAAAGTATACGGATTCACATTCTGGTTACCGATCACACCATATGATGCGCGAATCTTCAATCCGTCCAACCAGTTACGGGTAGACTCCATAAACTTCTCCTGAGCGATCTGCCAACCGGCTGATACAGAAGGGAAGAAACCGAAACGAGAGCTCTTCGGGAATTTAGAAGAACCGTCATAACGTCCGTTCACTTCCAGCAAATATTTGTCCTGATAATTATAGTTGACTCTAAAGAATCCACCACGTACGGCATATTCACTGTATGAGTCGGTAGCCTTGATGGTGCCGGTTCCCGATCCCATGGCCGGTACGTCTATCACCGCCTGATTGTAAGAATAAGCATCCAATGTTTCCTGATAGCTCGACTCCTGGTTGAATCCTGCCATTACTTTGAAATTATGGTCACCGAATTTTTTACTATATGTAGCGTAAACGTTGATAGCGTTATAATTCGTATGCTGTTTGTACTTTCTCAGATAATCGTCTACAAATGATTTTGAACTTCCTCCCTGAATGGTAGTATAGTCATACTGTCCTGTATACCAGTGGTAATCATAGATGTTTTTATCAAATGTATATTCAAATACAGCTTCCAGTCCCTTTAGTGGTTTCAATATGGATTTCAGGAAGATACGCGGATTGTCATTATTATTGTTTACCGGATTCGACAACAAGATCTGGTTGCGTGGAGTGAACAAAGGAAGATCCTCGTTTGCCAACGTATTGACTGATGCCGGCAGATCTCCTTCCGGATAATATGAAACCAAACGGGTATTATACACACCTCCCATTCCACCGGGTGAAGTCTGTAGACTATGCGCATAGCTCATAGTCACTTCCTGAGTGAACCAGTTGGTTACATCTGCCGAAATAAAGGTATTGATATTCATACGTTCAAACTTATCACGATCGGACACCAATACACCGTCATTCGAAGTATATCCACCCGAAATACGATAACGCAGTTTGTCCGTACCTCCTGAAGCGGAAATATTATGAGTCATCTGGAAACTGGTCTCCATAAAGTTCTTATAAAGATCTTTTTCATTCAAATAGTATGGTACACCGGATTCATCCATATAAATACCGTCTCCCACCGTATTGAAAGCAGAAGGGTTCTTCTGGTATTCACTCAGATATTCCATCCATTTGCTGACACTTGGCGAACCGAGCGACCAATAGGCATCTGAATATCCACAATCCAGATAAGCTTGCAGATAGTCCATCAGCGGAGCCTGTTTAGGCAGATTGACAGCTGTTCCGAAAGCAAAGTTATTGTTGTAATTCAATGAGAACTTAGCAGCACCTTTAGGGCGTTTAGTCGTAACGACAATTACACCACCGGCTGCACGTGCACCATAGATAGCTGCGGAAGCTGCATCCTTCAGTACACTGATTGACTCGATATCTTCGGGGTTTACCATATCGAGGTCACCTTCCACATTATCAATCAATACGAGTGGCTTAATGGTGTTTCCGTATGAACCGTCCGAGTTCTTGACACCCACCGAATAGGCTCCACGAATCTGGAACGACTTGCTGGTTCCGGGAGCATTACCTCCATTAGATACAAACAGTCCCGGCACGGCTCCCTGAAGAGCATCAGATGCATTCAAGATAGGACGGTCACCCAGTACCTCATCCATTTTCACAGAAGATACGGCTCCGGTCAGATTCGCTTTCTTCTGCGAACCATAACCTACTACCACTACTTCTTCCAGCGCCTGGGTATCATCCATCATAACCACTTTCAGTGAGGTTTGATTAGTTATCTTAATATTTTGTGTTATGTATCCTATATACGAAATACTGATCACAGCATTAGGATGGACCGAAAGAGAGAATTTACCATTGATATCGGTAATCGTACCATTGGAAGGGTTTCCTTTTTCTAAAACAGTAGCACCAATAATAGGTTCACCGACAGCATCGGTCAGTGTACCGGTAATCTTCCTTGCTTGCTGAACAGCAGCTACAGACTGGTTCTCATAAGTCTCTAAAGACGTAGCGAACACATAGTTCGGAGAGAGCAGGCCGGCAGAAATGCCAAGTCCTATCAGAACTTAAAATGACATGAAAGGATTACTTTTCTTTTTATATTACTTTATCATTTATATTAGGCGGAAAAACAAATCAATAAAAGAATTATTTTATATTATTTTTTAGTATTGTTTATTGTATTTATAAAAAATACAGT
>ERZ772876.3630-NODE-3630-length-10997-cov-3.866935_pt1 | contig 10997 bp, 10 predicted proteins | sample MGYA00580584_ERZ772876 | MGnify/ENA primary metagenome ERZ772876 (study PRJEB29015, sample SAMEA2737728) | human gut metagenome | biome: human gut; feature: human-associated habitat; material: faeces | place: China | collected 2012 ...
GGACACCACCTCCAGCAAACCGTCCTTGGGGATGACGCTGCCGTCTGACGCCTCCAAATCCTTCGCCGCATACAGCCCAAAGGATACCTTGCGGATATCCCCGAACAACTGAAACCGCTCATCCTGTTCCAGCAGCTTTTGCATCTCAATCTGCACCCTCTGCCGTTGGTTGGTCAGGGCGATGACGGTCTCCGTCACCGCTGCCTCCTGCCCGGCGTATTCCAGCTTTACCATATGGGGCGTGGACTCCAACACCATGCCCTCCGGCGCCTGCTTCTCCACCAGCCGGTACTGCCCCAGATATAACGCCTTGCTTTTCCCGCCTTCTCCCGTGGTGACAAGGGTATCCACCACCGTGTCCTTTGCCGCCCGCAGCGTGCCGTCCGGCGTATAGATATCCTCGTCTGCAATCAGCTCGAAGACGGCTCCAGCCAGGCTCTGCTCCCGGTACACCGGCTGGTATACTCCGGCCGTCTCCTCCACGCTCCAGAATACCTCGCCGGTCTTTTCAAGGAGAATCACGCCCTTCTGCGGGATATTCGCTTTCTCCACCGTCACCACTTGTCGGCTGCCATCGATGGTGAACGACACCGGCGTCCCATCCAAGACATAGCCCGGTACGGACTGCACCTCTACCAGCTCATACCGGCCCGCTTTCAGCGGCTCCGGCAGCATCAGACGGCCGGTGGAAGCCGTGTAAAAAGTGTCCAGCTCCATCGGCTCCGGGTAGGTGATGTGCTGGGTGATATACTTTCCAGTTTCGATGTCGCGAATTTTAAAGCCGAATCCGGACAGCGGAATGATTTTTCCCGTTTCCGCGTCCTTTTTCACCACTTCCAGCTGAGATTCAAACGAAGCGTTGTTGATGAGGTAGCGGTACACCTTCCCCTGCTCGCTGATATGCACGTCAAAGGCCGGGAGTCGCTCTGTGCCCTCCCGGCCTTTTGTCTGTTTGACCGTATACACCCCAGCGGGCAGCCACTTGCTGACGGCATATCCATTCTCGTCGGTCACCAGCCTGTCCCGTTCGCTTTCTTTAGCCTGCTCATAGCTTCCGGCAGCCTTGAAAAACACCTCGAATTCCGCGCCGACCTCCGGTGTTTCAATTTGTGTGCTGCCATCGTCGTTGTGCTTCAGGATGGCGACGCGGCCCTGAATGACCGATTCCCGGACAGTCAGCGCCTCCCCATTGTATTCCATCGTGTATTGGCCTGGCTCCACGCCCAGCTGGTATTCCTTTGTGTCCAGCTGGTACCCCAAACTGGGGGCAATTTCCTGCAGCGACCAGCCAGCGCCGCAAGGATACCAGTCGGTGGTGAACCGCCCACTAGCGTCTGTGGTATACACCTTCTGCAGCAGGCCATGACGGTACAAACCATATTGTGCTCCGGCCAGGCTCCCCTCTCCTTGCGCCGTGCCGGTTTCCGCGTCCACCTTGCTCACCGTCAGGCTCCATTTCTTGAGCCGGTTGACCACGGTTTTGTCCGTCACCTTGTTCCACTCCACGAGGACATTCTGCGCGGAGGGAACCACATACCGCTCATCGGTATCGACCTCCTCCAGCACGTAAGGCGCGTTTCCAGAAACCAGGACATCCCGGAACTCGGCGACACCAGCGCTGTTGGTTTTCGCATATACCTCCACCCTGTCGCCCGAAAGCGATGTGCCGGACAAGCGGAACGTGTGCCCCTCCAGCCAGTTATCCTCGCTGGTCTTCACCACCCGCAGGCCGCCCCGCTTCAGTGTGTTGCTGAACGTGACGGTTGTCGTCTGACCGGGAACCACCGTCACCATCTGGGATTTCTGAGGCTCGTAGGCGCCGTCCACCTGTTCAGTCACGGTGTATTCACCCGCCAGCAGATTCGGGATTTCCAGCCTCCCGCCGTTTGCTGTCACAAACGTGTCGTTCAACCCGTTTCCGGATACAAGGAACGAAATCCCGTCCACCTTGCCGTCCTCAGAGACCTTCCGGATCTGCATGGTCCCTCTGGCCTCGACCCGCGCCGTCGCACGAAAGAAGAACGGATCCTCCGCGACGCCGGTCATAATCTCCTGTTCCTCGGCGTTCCGCCCCACCGCGACAAATACGCCATGCCTGGGCAGCGGCGGCAGAATCCGCTGGAACGTCAGGGTGATGTTCCCCTCAATCGCCTCCGTACTGGAGAGTGTCAAGGTGTTCCCATTGATTTTCGCTGTCACCCGGCTGTCGCTTGCTGTCACGGAAAAGCCCGCCAGCGTCCCCTTGGTATCGGTTACGGTTACAGCGTAACGACCGTCGCTCTGGGGCTTGAGCACCAGCGTGGAATCTGCAAAGCCCGCGGCTGTAGTATGGTTCCGGATCCCCTCCAAAATCTTGTGGTAGGCCGGTTCCGCCGGAGTCCCTTTGATGAAGGCCCTGTACTCGGCGTCGTTACCAAGCGTAACCGCGTTTGTACGGTATCCCTGCTGGTATTCCCACAGCACCGCCTGAGTGGCCGCCACCGCGTCGTCAATGGCCCTCACCCCCAGCTCCGCCGGCGTCCGGGCCGGAAAGCCATAGAGCGTAGTCAGCTTCAGGCCATATTGAGCTATTGCTCCTAAATCCCTCCAGTAATTGCTCTTTGTGAGATCCTCTGTTCGTCGGAAAGGATGCCCATACGCAACTCCATGATGGATACAGTAGGCCCAGACCTTGCCGTCATACTGCGGTGCCAGATCGTACTTGTCGATATAGGAGTTGGTGGGCGACTGGTCAAACCACATCAGATTGACCCGGGTTCCCAGAGAACTGACGTATCCCTCGCCGGTGCCGCCCCGCAGCGCTTGCCGGGTTTTGAAATACGTCTTGTCTCCCGCTTCCAGATATGACGAAGCCGCCCCGACAGTCATCGGGACGGCCCCTAACAGAAAAAGGGCAGCGCACAGCGCCGCCCACAGTCTCTTGATATGCATTTGTCTTCTCCTCTCAGTCCGTTAAAGAGTATATGAGATAGTCCCCATAGGAGTCCTCATGCGGCTGAAAATATATGCGCATGTTCGTCTTTAAGCCATGATAGTAGTTCCTATCCAACGCAATCATTTCAAATACAGAGTCCTTTAAAGTGCGTGTCACTTCATCCGGATATTTTGTGAATGGGTATGTGCTGACGTTCCCATTCCAACTGCTGTTGGTAAGCGTCAGCGAATCCTTCCACACCCATCCCAGACTCTCCGCATAGGTCCGGCATTCCGCTTCCATCACCGCGATATCATACGGATATGTCCATGGATCGGCCTGTGTCGGCTGAACGAGTGTTGACGTCGTACTCATAGTGCAAAGGCTCGTTTTGGCTGGGGTGGAACTACCAGCCGCAGCCTTAGTCGGAGCAGCGATTCCCGTACTGGAAGCCTTGGAGGGGGCAGTCCCTGTAATCGCCGCAGTTTCCTGCAATTGAGATTGTGAGGTATTTTCCCATGTCGCCGCAGAAGACATGGCAGTACTCCAGACACTCTCCGGGGATTCCGTGGTCAGATGTGTTGCGTACTGGCTGCCCTCAGAAAAATGGGTTATTGGCTCCACAGCCTTGTGACAGGCGGTCAAACACAGCGCAATTCCCGCCAGCAGCCATATTCCGCGTCTCTTCATGCCGACGCCTCCCTTCAAGCCAAACAGTATACCCAACTCTTCGCATAAGTCCAGCACTTTTTCAACCGGCCCTTACGGCTGCAGCTCCATCCCCAGCCGTTCTTCCTGCTTCTGGCTCTCCAAGGCCATGTGGTAGGCCAAATGAGCCGCCTTCTCCAGATATTCCCGTCCGTGCGCCGTGATGGGGTGGAATATCTGCGTGTATTTGGTCTCCCCATCCGCCTCATACGACTGGCTGGGCATGGACAGGAACAGCCCGCCCTTCTCCGTTTCGTACAGCTTTAAGCCATGAATGGCGTATGCACCGCCGATGGTCACGCTCAGTACCGCCCGCAGCTTGCCATGCTCCCCATTGTACAGATTCCGCACTTTTACCGACAGCTTCGGGCTTCTCTCCTCCATCATTTGCCCTCCTTCTCCGCCCAGCGAACCGACAGATGGATCAGCGCCTGCCGCTGCTCCTCCGGGCTCAGCCCGTCCAGAAACTCATGCAGCGGGAGCGTTTCCCGGCAGTTGTCGCAGAGTTTCTCCCGCTTCATCTGCACCGTATCCCCCTCCAGCCGGAAACTCACTACATCGTTGTATCCCAGCCCGATGGCCTTTCGCAGCTCCAGCGGCACCGTGATTCGGCCTCGTTTTCCCAGCACCCGGAGCGTTCGTTCACTCATCGATACCCTTCTCATTTACCCGGTCACAGGCCGACTGGCACGGGCAGTCGGCACAGTTCCCGTCGCAGTCATCCGCTACAAACGGGCACCCCTCGCAGTCCCCATCGCACACGAAGCTCTCCACGCCGGTCGCATTGCGGATGACGAGGGCGCCCTCCCCCGCCTCCAGTTCCAGCACCGCAGACAGGTCGAGCCCGCTTTCCTCCAGCACCTCTACCGGAATGGCGATATTCATCATCTTTGCTTTCATAAAAACTTCCTTTCCGACAGGACTGTCATTTCTCCCGCCAGTCCAAACAGGGTGTCCTGCCACTGCTGGCGGTATTTCTCGGTGGTGTCGTAGTTGGATATCAGCAGCTCCCGGAACTCAGTCCCCGGCTCAAACCGGTGCGCCATGCTGTGCGGCCGCGTCAACTCTTCCAGCCAAATCCCCGGCCGTTTGTAGAGTGCTACGATCTCGTCGCAGTAGTTGTAGGACAGCAGGAACCGCCCCTGTATTCCCAGCAAGCAATCCGCCAGCCGCTGATGATCTTCCCTGCCAAACACCACATTCTCATAATAATCCTCGGTGCTCCAGTATGGCGGGTCGCAGTAGAACAGGCTGTTCTCCCGGTCGTACTGGCCGATCACCTTCTCGAAATCCCGGTTGTCGATGACCACTCGCTGGAGCCGTTCCGCCGCCTGCCGGATGACCGGGAAGGTCGCCCACATTCCTGTCGGCTGCCCGCCGAAGCTGTCCAGTGTGGAGGCATAACTCTGGCGGATCAGCTGGTAGTATCCGGCGGCGCGCTGTATGTCCGTCAGCTCCGCCTTGCTTTTCAGCAGTTTCCGGATATGCTCAAAATCCTCCCGGGCGTTGAGCGTGTACTCCAGCCTCTGTATCAGCTTCTCCGGCTTGTCCCAGATACACCGGTACAGGTTCACCAGGTCGGCATTGAAGTCGTTGAACACCTCAAAGGGCGACGGCTCCTTGTGGAACAGCACCCAGCCGCCCCCACCGAACACCTCGATATACCGCTCCACCCTCACCGGAAACCGCGCCAGAATGCGATCGCGTAATATCTTCTTGCTCCCTATCCATGTGATGGGACTGTTGATGGATATCCACCTCGCTCTCCGCCGAGATCAGCCGTCCCAAACGAAAAACCGATATCTCCCGTTTGGTACGGTTGATATCGGTCTTGTTGTTTGTTCTCTCTAGCCTATGGTGATGTCCTGTTCCTCCTCTTCCCGGTATTCATAGCCATCCCCATTCTCCGTCAGGAAGAGCCCGTACTCCGACAGATCGCTTCTCTGGATATCCGCTGCCAGTTCATACGCCTCTTTACTTTCGTTCAGGGGGATATACTCCTCCATTTGCCCGCCCGGCTTGTATTCACGCTCGCCGCAGTTTCGCTCGATGTCCTCGTCCGCCCATCGATGCGTGAACCCAATCTCCGGATATCGCTCCGCCAGTTTTTCCAGGACGGGATGCGGCGGCGCCCATGCCGTGTAAAAACGGACAGTACCAGCCTCCGGCTCTCCGAGGTACTCAAACCCATACGCGTTCCACTTGGTAGCCCAGTGCTCGTTCGACCAGCTGTACCATGTGGCATGGCCGTATTCCTGCAGATTGTGGTACGCTTGCTCGCCCAGACGGAATGCCTCGTCTTCGCGCAGCTTATGATATTGTTCCGACAACTGACGGTTCCCGGAAGTCGAACCGCCGGCCTCGACCTCCGCAAGGAACTGCTTGACAAAGCTTGTATAGAGCTTGAGGCCCTGCTCCGTCCGGCTTCCGCACTCGATATTCAGGCTGGGCGGCATGAGGATCACCTTATCGAAGTCGATACTGCCGGGGCCGATATCCTCCATCTGGATGGCCTCCAGAATTTCGCGGATTCTCTGTTCATCCCCGTGAAAAATGACCACATTGGTCACGTTGTTTGGCATGGTCATTGCCTTCCTTTCCCGTTACTGGTTCATCCGGGCCAGTTCCATGGCACGACAAATGAGGCGGAACATCCTGCCGGACGCCAGCTTCCTGTCCACCAGTTCCGCTGCGCCGATATATCGGGTGCCCTCGTAGATATCCTGGGCGGCACGGTACAGAACGTACGCCTCGGTGCTGATATCTTTCGGACGGATGGCGGCAAAATCGATACCCGTTTTGCTCACCGCCGGCCGGGCTGCCGCCCACAGCCGGCTGTCCGCCGTCAGCAGATACAAGGCGGCCCGCAGCTTCGGAGAGCCTCCTCCCAGCTTCTTCTCCTCCCTCTCGAAGCACTCCCGATGGCCTCTTCCGCGGTAGAACTGAGCTTCCGCTTTTCTCCTTCTCGGCGGCAGCTGCATCATCCGCTCGTACGCTTGATCCCGTTCGCTTTCCATGAACTGCATGTGGCTTTCTCCTTTCCCTTGGCATGAAAAAAGCCCGCAGCTTTCGTTCAAAAACTGCGGGCAGCTATTATTTTTGCCCTTGTATCCGTTTTCACGGTCACATGGGCTATGTATTCCATTTTCTGTAAAACGCGGGAGTTCGAGTCTCTCCACATCGGGAAAAGGGGCCAAATGCATCCATGGAACGGTACGTCGAAATTTCGGCCTATAGATGCGAAAAAACCCTGATATAATCAGGGTTTTTTGCTCCTGCATCTAAAGTGTCAGGATTATATGGCGGAGAAGGAGGGACTCGAACCCTCGCGCCGGTTACCCGACCTACGCCCTTAGCAGGGGCGCCTCGTCACCAACTTGAGTACTTCTCCATATGGTCACCGGTTGCGGTGGGCAACCGGATATCCTATTCGGTTAACGGCTCATACCAGCCGGCGGATGAGCTCCTCCGTGCTGCCTTCCAGCAAATCAATCGGCGGAATCTCAATCATGGTATAGCACCCGGGCGCCTGCTTTTTCACCGCGCGGGCGGCAGCCACCAGAATCTGTCCAGTTAGGGCGGGGTTATTAATCTCCATCGTGAAGCCCATGCGCTGGCTGTGCGTGCTGCCAGAAACGCCCTTGCGCACCAGGTCGACGCCGTGACCCATGTCTTTAAGCGCGTCGACATCCGGCACCTGGATGACATGGGTTTCATCGTGCTTGAAATAGTCATCATTCTTGATAGCCGCGGCCACATCCGCGAAAGCATAGCCCTCCGCTAGTTCCACATACACCATGCGGCGATGGATACCGGTTCCCAGCGGAATGGTCATGGATAACGCGTTTTTCACGCCGGGAATCGCCTTGACCGCCACCGTATGCCCCATACTCATGCCAGGGCCGAAGTTGGTATAGGTAATCCCCTTGGGCGCCATAGCCTCCAGCAGGGCCCGCACCATCGAGTCGGTGCCAGGATCCCATCCGGCGGACATAACGGCCGCCGCACCGTGGGCTTTCGCCACCGCGTCCAGCCTCTGTCGGACTTCATAAATCGATGAATGGATGTCGTAGCTGTCCACCGTGCAGATCCCTTTTTCCAGGAGGGATGCCGCCAAATCTGGAACCGCGCGGCTGGGGGAGCAAAGGATGGCCACATCCGGCTTCGGCAGCGCCTCAATATCCCGTACCACCGGAATATCGCCGAGAGCGCCGACAGCGAGACTACGGCTGACCACGCCGGCCGCTTCAAAATCAGCGCTTGCAAGCAAGGCTTCCAGAACAGCGTGCCCAATATTTCCGAATCCCACGATGACCGCACGCAGCATAAATTCGCTCCATCCTTCTATTCACGTAGCCTGTCTCTTGGCATCAGAAACATGTTGGCGGAGAGGAAGGGATTCGAACCCTTGGCTCTTTCGAGTCACTGGTTTTCAAGACCAGCTCCATAAACCGCTCGGACACCTCTCCGTGTCAAGTGACGGACAATATGATAGCATCTTTCCTCGGGGTTGTCAATACTTGCCGCTTCGTTTTTTCACTTACCCGCTCTTTTTCGGTGTGCCGTTATCAGGCGTCCGCGCCGCCTGTTCCCCAGCGTCCCGGCGCCTGAGCAGCCCCACCTGCAGGGCCAGCCCGGCCGCCGCCATCAGCAGGACGCTGAAGAAGAGAAAAACCGCCGTCTCCCCCGCCGCCAAAGGCGTCGCCGGATCGTATACAAACCAATAGCGCTTCGTAAAGACGCCGAACAGGGACATCACCAGCAGCAGCGAACCGCTGAGCGCCAGCCCGGTCAGCGCCGCCGGGCGAGGCCGCAGCCAGGACACACCGGCGCCGACGCCCGCCGCCAACAGCGCCCACGGCCACGCCGTGCTGTCAAAGCTGCGCAGTATCAGCAGCCCGCAGGCAAACCCCGTGACCGCCAGACTGACGGCGGAGCCTATCCGCTCGAAGCGGAAAAAGACAACGGCCAGCCCGAGTCCCAGCAGCGCGCCGCACACAACCATGAACACCGGGCTTTGCAGCTGCATTCCCAGCAGGGAACCGACCGAAACGCCCAGCAGCATCCCATTACAGGCGCACCATAGCCGATGCGCCGCATAGCCGCACAGGCAAAACACCAACCCCAGCAAAATCCCCACAATGGCTATGGCAGTATCCATACCTTTCCTCCTAATACAGATTTTAGGAGTAGTATGTCCGCCTGCCGTATGTTTATGTAAGAGGCACGAGCCCCTCGCTGCGATAATAGCCCACTATCAGCTGCACCACCCGGTCATAGCTGAACACGCCTTCCTCCTCCCCCTGGGAGGTGAGGAAGCTGTTGTTGATCGAGCTGGAAATCTCCTGCGTCTTGCCCTCAAACTGCTTCCAGTAGGCGTTGCGCTGTCCCAAATCCCGCAGCATCCCCTTGGAACAGTGCTGCCGCACGGCCCCCCACATGTCGGTATCGTAATCGTACAGCGCGTTGGAGCAATAGATGTACGCCAGCATATAGCCGGAATAGCGGAAATCCGCTGAGTCGCTGTGGGTGGCCGTCAGATAAGCGAAGAAATTGCAGTCGTCCTCCTTGGCAAAGCCGCGGGTGTGGGCCAGCTCATGGGCTGCCGTAGCCGGAATATCGCTGTCCGGCACGTCAATATTGACGTTCGCCTCCGCAAAAAACGGAAAATACATGCCGGTTATCCCCGTATACGACCACCAATGCGACAGCAGCACCGGCTTTGTCCGCCAGACGCCGCCCCACAGATAGGGATACGTATCATCCAGCTTGCGGTAGCCGTTGTCGGCCAGCCGCAGAATTTCCGCCTTGGACACCGACAGCTTGGTATACCCGTCCTCATCCTCCTCCAGCAGCTCCCGCTCCGCCGACGCCTTCTGCGCCAGATCGATGCACACGCGCTGGAGATATGCGGGAGACTGGATGCTGGTGTCCAGCCCCATCAGCTCCGAAACGGGCAGCCGGTAAAAATTCGCACCGTGCATCACCATGTACAGCAGCAGCACAGAGGACAGAACCCAGCCCAGCCCCTTTCCCGCGCGGGCCAGCACCCGCCCCTTCGCTTCCGTCCGGCGCAGCCGCTTTGCCAGCAGGATTCCCAGCGTGACGGCCAGCGGCAGCGCCAGCACCACCAAGCACTCGGTCAGGGAAAAGGGCAGAACGGCCACAAGCCCTCCCAGCGGCACCGAAACCGCGCGGAATATTCCCCGGGAAAAGACCTTCTCCGTCAGCTGCGGGACATGGGGCAGCCACACATACAGCAGCGCGGCTATGATGGCGGGAAGCAGGAACAGTCCGTGACGCAGCCCGCGCCCAATCCGTTTCATGCAGGCAGCCCTCCTTTTCGTTTAAAAAATTCGTTTCTTTCATTATATAGGCGAAACGGTCGTCTGCCAAGCCCCTGTTTTTTCTTTTAAATGCGAAGAAATGCGGAAAAAACTCTTTTCATTCGCGGCGGAAGCGTGTATACTGAAAGACGGTTTGTGAAATCGTATGCGGACGGTAAAGGAGCAAAGGACATGACGTTGTCACTGCAGGACTTTTTATCCAGCCTGGTCTCGAACCCCATGTTGATTCTGACGGTGCTTCTCACCTTGGGCGTCATTTTTGTCAACGGCTGGACGGATGCCCCCAATGCCATTGCCACCTGCGTTTCCACCCGTTCCATGGGCCCCCGCGCCGCCATTTTAATGGCGGCGGGCTGCAACTTCCTCGGGGTGCTGGTCATGACGCTGATCAACGCCTCCGTCGCGCAGACCATCTACAACATGGTGGACTTCCGTGGCAATTCCCACGAGGCCTCCGTCGCCCTGTGCGCCGCACTATTCGCCATTGTGCTGTGGGCCGTGGCCGCTTGGTATTTCGGCATTCCCACCAGCGAAAGCCACGCCCTGATCGCCGGCCTGTCCGGCGCGGCCATCGCGCTGCACGGCGGTCTCGGCGGCATCAACGGCGCTGAATGGGTCAAGGTGCTGTACGGTCTCGCCCTGTCGACCTTCCTTGGTTTTGCCTTCGGCTGGGCGGCCGCTAAGCTGACCGCTCTTCTCTGCCGCGGCATGGACCGCCGGAAAACCACCCGCTTTTTCCGGGGGGCGCAGATTGGCGGCGCCGCCGCCATGGCGTTTATGCACGGTGCCCAGGACGGTCAAAAATTCATGGGTGTGTTTATGCTGGGAGTCTTTCTGGCCAGCGGGAACGGCGATGCCGCACAATTCACGCTGCCCCTCTGGCTGATGATATTGTGCTCCCTGGTGATGGCCGTCGGTACCTCCGTGGGCGGCTACCGCATCATCAAGGCGGTGGGTATGGACATGGTCAAGCTGGAAAAATACCAGGGCTTCGCCGCCGATTTGGCCGCGTCCGCCTGCCTGCTCGT
>ERZ772876.3631-NODE-3631-length-10995-cov-2.692048_pt1 | contig 10995 bp, 9 predicted proteins | sample MGYA00580584_ERZ772876 | MGnify/ENA primary metagenome ERZ772876 (study PRJEB29015, sample SAMEA2737728) | human gut metagenome | biome: human gut; feature: human-associated habitat; material: faeces | place: China | collected 2012 ...
CATCCGCTGTTTCGGCGGGGACGCGATCAACGGCGGCAGCCAGATCGCACTGTTGTCGGCCACGTCGGTCTGCGTCATGCTGGCCATCGGCATTTACCGCTGCAAGTGGGCGGTCTTGGAAGAGGCGATCATCGACAACATCCGGGCTTCGGCTTCGGCAATCATCATCCTGCTGCTGATCGGCGCCATAGCCGGGTCGTGGATGGTGAGCGGCGTGGTGCCGACGATGATCTATTACGGGCTGAAGATCCTGCACCCCTCGTTCTTCCTGGTTGCCTCGTGCGTCATCTGCGCGGGCGTTTCGCTGATTTTCGGAAGGCGCACAAGCGCACGCTCCACCCCGTCATGCGGCACGGTGTAGCGCAGCGTTTCCGGCTCGCCGATGCCCAGCACCTCGAAGGCATGGGCCGCGCCCTGCACTTCTTCCGCGCAGTCGGCCGCCTTCATGGCGAGGAACACGCCGCCGGTCTTGACCATCGGAACGGCAAGCTCACTCAGCGTCCGCAGGTCGGCCACCGCACGCGAAACCGTCATATCGAAGGACGCGCGGTTTTCCTTTGCAAAATCCTCCGCGCGGGCGTGCACGGCGGTGACGTTGGTCAGACCCAGTGTCTCGATAACCTCATTCAGAAAGTCGATGCGCTTGCGCAGAGCGTCGAGCAGAACGAACTCGGTCTGCGGACACAGAATGGCGAGCGGCATACCCGGGAAGCCGGCTCCCGTGCCGACGTCGAGCACCCTTCCCCCCTGCGGCATATGCGACGCGAGGGCGGCGCAGTCGAGGAAATGGCGCGTCACGACCTCGGTCGGGTCGGTGATGGCCGTCAGGTTCATCACCTTGTTTTTCTCAAGCAGAAGCTCGGAAAACTTCAATAAATTATCAATCGTTTTGTCGCTGACCTCGGATAAATATTCATTGAGTCCGGTGCGCAGCAGTTCGCGGTCGGTCATGCCTTTTCCTCCTTTCGATGGGTTTCCATATAAATCATCAGCGCGGTAATATCCGCCGGCGAAACGCCGGAAATGCGTGCCGCCTGACCGAAGTTCAGCGGCTTTACGGCGTTCAGCTTCTGCCGCGCCTCCAGACGCAGCGAATTGACCTCGCCGTAGTCCAGGTCGGGCGGCAGCGGACGGCTCTGGAGCTTGCGGTACTGCTCGACATCGCGCTCCTGACGTTCGATATAACCCGCGTATTTGATACGGATCTCGACCTGCTCACGGATGACCGCAGACAGTTCCGGGCGCTCCGGGTCGAACGGCGCGAGCGCGGCGTAGCTCAGCTCCGGACGGCGCAGCAGGTCGATCAGCTTGCAGCCGGCCTTGAGCGGCGTGGAATGGTGCGCCTCCAGAAGGGCGTTCAACGCTTCGCTCGGCGCGACGCCGACAGAGGCCACGCGGTCGATTTCCTGCTGCACGGTTTCGTACTTTCGGCGCACTTTTTCGCCGCGTTCGGGCGAATTAAGGCCGACACGGACGCCAATCGGCACGAGGCGTTCGTCCGCGTTGTCCTGCCGCAGCAGCAGGCGGTACTCCGAGCGTGAGGTCATCATGCGGTACGGCTCACTCGTGCCGCGCGTCACCAGATCGTCAATCAGCGTACCGATATAGCCGTCCGCACGGTCGAGCACGAGCGGCTCCTCGCCCTTGATTTTGAGGGCGGCGTTGATGCCGGCGACAAGGCCCTGCGCCGCCGCCTCCTCGTAGCCGGACGAGCCGCAGAACTGGCCCGCGCCGTACAGACCGGAAACCTTTTTGGTTTCGAGCGTCGGGCGCAGCTCCAGCGGGTCGATGCAGTCGTACTCGATGGCATACGCCGGGCGCATGATTTCCGCGTGCTCCAGACCCTTGACCGAGTGCAGCATTTTGCGCTGCACATCGAACGGCATGGAGGACGAAAAGCCCTGCACGTAAATCTCCTCGGTGTCCAGACCCATCGGTTCCAGGAACAGCTGATGGCGCGGCTTGTCCGCGAAACGCACGACCTTATCCTCGATGGACGGGCAGTAGCGCGGCCCGACGCCCTCGATTTTGCCGCCATAGAGCGGCGAGCGGTCGAGGTTCTCGCGGATGATTTCGTGGGTTTCGGCGGTCGTATAGGTCAGGTGGCAGACTGCGCGGTTGTCGGGCGGATGGTCGGTTTCGAACGAAAACGGGATGATTTCGTCCTCGCCCTCCTGCACCGCCAGACCCTCGAAGTTGATCGAGCGGCGGTTGACGCGCGGAGGCGTGCCGGTCTTGAAGCGCTGAAGCCGCAGTCCCAGACCGCGCAGCGACTCGGTGAGCGGCTTCGCCGCCGCCATACCGTCCGGGCCGGACTCGCGCGAATACTCGCCGATAATGACGCGGCCGCCGAGGAAGGTGCCCGAGGCGATGACAACCGCCTTGACCGCGTGGCGCACGCCGACAGCGGTCACGACCGCCGAAACCGCGCCGTTCTCCTGCTCGATGGAAACGATCTCGTCCTGCATGAGGAACAGGTTTTCCTGCCGCTCGAGCGCGTGCTTCATATACGCTCTGTATTTAATTCGGTCGGCCTGCGCGCGCAGAGAATGCACGGCGGGACCCTTTCCGCGGTTGAGCATACGGTACTGAATGCAGGCCGCATCGGCCGCCCGCGCCATCTCTCCACCCAGTGCATCGATCTCTCGAACGAGGTGTCCCTTGGCAGTGCCGCCGATGGCAGGATTGCACGGCATATTGCCCACAGCGTCCAGATTGATGGAAAAACACGCGGTTTTCGCACCCAGACGGGCACTTGCGAGCGCGGCCTCGATGCCCGCGTGACCGGCTCCGATCACCGCTACATCAAACGCTTCTGCGTCAAAAACCGTCATCGTGCGGCCCCTCCTTTCTTCTCTCGAAATAGCAAAATGTTCATCGGTCCCTCTCTGTGTATAACTGTTGATAACTCTGTGGAAACTCTGGATAACTCTCAATTTATTGACCAAAAGTAATATACATAAAGTATTATTAGTATATGAATTTACAGTCAGCAATATTTTCGCCTGAAAAAGGGGCCGCTGCGCGCGGCAGGCGACCCCTTATCCACATTGTTTCCACATTCGGGTTTCTGTGTCACTTGCCGACGCAGAAATCGCTGAAAATCCGGGTGACGACCGACTCGGTCACGGTTTCGCCGGTGATCTCGCCGAGCGCGGCAATCGCGCCCTCCGCGTCCATCACAACGGCGTCCGGCGTCATGCCGCACTGGGCGGCGTAAAGCGCCGCTTCGCAGCGTTCTGCGGCGCGGGCAAGCGCGGCGGCCTGCCGGGCGTTCGTGATGAGCGCACCGTCCACGACGGTCTCTCCGAAGCCGATGGTGGACGGGATGAGCGAGAGCAGCTGCTCCATGCCCTCTCCCGTCTTGGCGGACAGGCAGACCACGTGCTCGAACTGCCGGCGGAGAAGCTCGACGTCAAGCTGCTGCGGCAGGTCGGCCTTGTTCAGCACCGCAATGGCGCGGTGGCCCGCCGAACGGGCGAGAACGAGCATGTCCTCCTCCCCCATCGGCCGCGAGCCGTCGAACACCGCGAGAATGAGCGCCGACGCGGACGCTTCCGCCATCGCGCGGTCGATGCCCGCCTGTTCGATGGGGTCAGTCGTGTCGCGCAGTCCCGCCGTATCGGTCACGCGGAGCAGAATCTGTCCGACCTTGACGTTTTCCTCGATAAGGTCGCGCGTCGTGCCGGGAATATCGGTAACGATGGCACGTTCGCGTCCGAGAAGCGTGTTCAGCAGGGTGGATTTTCCCGCATTCGGGCGGCCGAGAATGACGCACGGCACGCCCTCGCGCAGGATACGTCCCCGCTCGTAGCTCTCCGCCATGCGATAGAGCTGACTGGTCGTTTTATGCAGCAGCGCCGCCGCATCGTCGAACAGAACCGGGTCGATATCCTCGTCCGGGAAGTCCACGACCGCGTGGAAATGCGCGACCATGCCGAGCAGATTTTCACGCATCTGCTGCACGGGCGAGCCGACCGCGCCCATCATCTGAGCGGCGGCGTTCTGCGCGGCCTCGACCGTGCGCGAGGTGATAAGGTCGTGCACGGCCTCCGCCTCGGACAGCCCCATTTTGCCGTCGAGGAAGGCTCTGCGCGTGAACTCTCCGGCCTCCGCCTGACGCACGCCGTGCGCAAAGAGCGCATCGAGCGCCGCCGTCATGACGGCTGTCGAGCCGTGGCACTGAATTTCGGCCATATTCTCGCCCGTATAGGTATGCGGTGCGCGGAACACGACCGCGTAGCAGGCATCCAGAAGATGTCCGTTTTTGTTGAAAAGCGTGCCGTAAACCAGCTTCTGCGATGCCGCATCTGCCAGAGAACTGCCGTTTTTCGGCGCAAAAACCGCGCTTACTGCACCGATCGCCTGCTCGCCCGACACACGGATAATGCCGATCGGCCCTCCCGATGTGGCAACAGCGGCAATCGTATCATTCATAGATGATACCTCTGCGTTAATGACGCTGACGGCCGTCCGGTGCGATAACGACACGGCGGTTCGGCTCGGTGCCGGTGGAGTAGGTCGTAACGCCGTTGAAGTCCTGAAGAGCGGCATGGATGATGCGGCGCTCATACGGGTTCATCGGCTCGAGGGTCATCGAGCGGTGGCTCTTGACGACCTTCATCGCCATCTTGCGAGCCAGACGCTCCAGGCTCTCCGAGCGCTTCTCGCGGTAGTTTTCGGTATCGACCGACAGGCGGACGTGCTCATCGAGCGCGTTGTTCAGCACGAGCGAACCGAGGTACTGAATCGCGTCGAGCGTGTCGCCGCGGCGGCCGATGATCGGGCCCATGTCCGGGCCGGACAGCTCAAGACGCAGCTGGTCGCACTCGACCTGCGGCAGAACGGTCACCTGACCCTCGACGCCCATCTTCTCCATCAGGCCGAAGATGAACGAGGTCGCAAGCTCCTCTGCCTTCTTCATGCACTCCTCGGAAACCGGGATCAGCTCGCGCTCCTTGGGAACGGACGGGGTGATCGGGCGCTCCTCGCGCGGACGGCGCTCACGGCGCGGACGGTCGCCGCGTTCACGGTGCGGGCGGTCGCTGCGCTCACGGCGCGGACGCTCTACCTCGAGCTTTTCCGGAACGAAATCCGCCGGAGCCGCCTTGACCAGACGCGGGGTGTCGTCCTCGTCGGTGATGGACAGCTTCTGCGGCTTCTGAGCCGGCTTTTCCGGCTTCGGCACCGGCTTTTCCGCCTTGGGAGCCGGCTTCGGCTCGGGCTTCTTTTCTGCAACATCGGGGGCTTCGTAGGTCACGCGGACGCGCGCCGGGGTCGCACCGATGCCGAAAATGCCCTTTTTGCCGTTGTCGAGTACCTCTACGGATACGTCATCGCGGTCAAGACCCAGCTGACGCAGCGCGTTTTCGATCGCTGCATCGCGGTTCTCGCCGGTTGCTTCTAAAAACTTCTGCATGATTTACTTGTCCCCCTTCTTTTTCTCGCTTCGGGACTTCTGTGCCGCGCGGTTTGCCTCGCGCTTGGCCTTTTTCTCTGCCTCGACCCGTTCGGCTTCGGCGGCCTGCTCGGCCTCCTGCTTGCCGCGGATGTGCTTGGTCAGAATGATTTCCTGTACGCAGGTGAATACGTTGTTGAAGATCCAGTAAATGCCGATCGCGCCCGGAAGAATGAACGCGAAGTACAGCGACATCAGCGGCATCAGCATGGTCATCATCTTCATCTGGTTCGCAGCCGCATCGTTGCCCTGCGGCATCTTCTGCATCTTCTGCATGATGTAGCTGGACAGGTAAGCGGTCAGACCGGACAGAATCGGGATGATCCAGATGAGGCCCGGGTGCTTGATGGACGGGGTATCCGCCAGATTAAGGCCGAAGAAGTTGAAGTCCATCGGGAAGATGCTCTCGCCGTCGCCGAGGCACTTGAGGACCTCGGGTGCGAACTGGCCGGCGGCATCCTTGAATGCGTTCAGCTTTTCGGCGATAACGATCTGTACGGTGTAGTTTGCGCCCGCGAGATTGTCCAGACCGACCAGCTGCGCGAGCTTGATAACGGTCTCGCTGCTCAGGCCGACGATGTACTGCAGCGGCTGCTGAACCGCGTAGTACAGACCCATCATGATGGGGAGCGGAATGAACTGGGGCAGACAGCCGCTCATCGGGCTGACGCCGCGGCGTTCATAGAGCGCCTGGATTTCCTCGTTGAGCTTGGCGCGGTTGTTTGCGTACTTCTTCTGAAGCTGCTGCATTTCCGCGTTGAGCGCGGTCATGGCGAGCATGCTCTTCTTGCCCTTGATGGCAAGCGGTACGCAGCACAGCTTGACAATCAGCGCGAACAGGATAACGGCAAGGCCGTAGTTGTGCACGAAATTATACAGGCTGAGCAGGATCAGACCGAACGGTCTGACGATCAGAATGCCAAAGAGATTCGGGTCTTTGATCAGGTTGGAAAGTTGTTCGATGGTCATAAGAACCTCCAGAAATGCGCGCCGGAGGCGCGTGATTGTCAGGGAAGCTGCTTTTCTGCGTTTCTGCTGCCGTGCGGCAGCACGCATAAAATACAATCTGCGCAGCAGATTGATAAAAACCGGGGGCGTGTACCTCGGTTTTTATACTTCCAGAGAGAAAAAAGTTTCTGCATAGGAACTTTTTTCCGTCCGTGTTTTGCGAAGTCAAAACACATTTGTCGGCGAAACTGTAGTTTCGCGACAGAGAAAAGGAAGAAGGTCAGTCATGAAAGAAAAGAAAAAGCTCTCCCTTGCGGCACGCATCTTCATCGCGCTTGTGCTTGCCATCATCGCAGGTCTGCTCCTGCAAAGCCACTCGGAATTTGCCGTCAGCTACATCAAGCCGTTCGGCACGATTTTCCTCAACCTCGTTAAGTTCATCGTTGTCCCCATCGTGCTGTTCTCCATCATGTGCGGCATCATTTCGATGAGCGACGTCCGCAAGGTCGGTTCGATCGGCCTGAAAACCGTGCTGTACTACCTGTGCACCACCGCGTTCGCCATCACCATCGGCCTTATCGGCGGCAACATCTTCAAGAAATTCTTCCCGGTCATCGCGACCACCGACCTCAGCTATGAGGCGGCCGAGGCGACCTCGTTTATGGATACCATCGTCGGCATCTTCCCGTCCAACTTCATCGAGCCGATGGTGAACGCCAATATGCTTCAGATCATCGTCATGGCGATCCTGCTTGGCTTCGGCATCATCCTCATCGGCGAGGAAAAGAACCACCGTATCGTTGCGGCGTTCAATGACCTCAACGAGGTGTTCATGAAGGTCATGGAGCTGATTCTTGCGCTGTCCCCGTTCGGCGTGTTCTGCCTGCTGTGCCCGGTCGTTGCGGAAAACGGCCATCATCGGCTCGCTCGCGACCGTTCTTCTCGCGGCGTACATCTGCTACGCGGTACACGCGATCGTCGTTTACTCCTCGACCGTTTCCGCCCTCGGCGGCATGAGCCCGCTCAAGTTCTTTGAGGGAATGCTGCCGGCCATCATGTTCGCGTTTTCGAGCGCGTCCTCGGTCGGCACCCTCCCCATCAACCTTGAATGCACGGAAAAGCTCGGCGCGAAGCGTGAGGTTGCGTCCTTCGTTCTGCCGCTCGGCGCAACCATCAACATGGACGGCACCGCGATTTATCAGGGCATCTGCGCGATTTTCATCGCCTCCTGCTACGGTATTTCGCTCACTCTGCCGCAGATGCTGACCATTATCCTCACCGCGACCCTCGCCTCCATCGGCACCGCCGGTGTGCCGGGCGCCGGCATGGTCATGCTCGCCATGGTGCTCACCTCGGTCGGCCTGCCGGTTGACGGCATCGCGCTCGTTGCCGGCGTGGACCGCATCTTCGATATGGGCCGCACCACGGTCAATATCACCGGCGACGCCGCCTGCACCATCATCGTTTCCCGTCTGGAAGAGAAGCGCGGAGCAAAGAAGCTGTCGAAAAACTAATTAAAAAAAACCAAGCCTCGGTGTCACATGGATACCGAGGCTTTTGTAATATTTACTTTTATAATTACTAAAAGTAATCAGTTCGCCGTATAGCTCTCCGCCGGATTGAGGGTGACGGCACGGGTCGCGTTGTCGTAGCCAACGCCGCAGTCGATGGCCTGCGCCAGGTCGCGGAGCTTTACGTAATTCGCGTCGTCGATGAGGTAGGTCTTGAGCGAAAGCCCCTCGCCGTCCAGCGTAATGCGCTGCGAGCCGCTCCCGGCCTGCACGACCGCCGCGTTCCGCACGCCGGAAAGCTCGGTGCCGAGCGCCTCATATGCGCCGCCGCGCGTCAGCTGAACGCTGTCGTCCGCCGCGTCATACGCAACCGAAAACGCTTTTTCCGTGCCGGAGAGGGCCGCCGCCGCGTCGCGCAGCTTGATGTAGTTCGCCCCGTCGATCAGGAAGGCGGTGAACGCCGCCGGGGTTCCGTTCACCGCGAACGCCGCGTCATTCGGGAGTGCCGAAACGGTCGGGTCCTTGAGTCCGGGCAGGGCGCTCAGCGCCTTGAAGGTGTAGCCCTCGGCCTTCCAGCCGGAAATCAGGTCGTTCAGGATAGCGGCGTTGGTCGAAGAAACCGCGTGCAGCAGGATGATCGCGCCGTTGTGCGTGCGGCTGCGGATGGTCTGCTTGGCGGAAGCATAGGACGGCTGATTTGCCGGGTCCCAGTCCGCGTAGGCCACGCTCCAGAGCGTCGTGTGCCAGCCGAGCGACTGCGCCCACGCGAGGTTGTCTTAGCCGTACGCGCCCTCGGGCGGGCGGTAGAACGGGGCAAGCCTGCGCCCGGTGAGCTGCTTATACTGCGCGCTGACTGAGGTCAGCTCCTCGGCGAAGCGTTCGCGGCCGACCTTGCTCATGTTCGGGTGGTTATAGGTGTGGTTGCACACGAGATGCCCCTCGTCCCCCATGCGCTTTACGAGCGCCGGGGCGGTTTTCAGGTAGTCGCCCACCACGAAAAACGCGCCGGGAACGTGCTGTTTTTTGAGCGTATCGAGGATTTTTGCGGTGTTTCCGTTCTCATAGCCGCAGTCAAACGTTAGATAGAGCGTTTTCTCGTCCGCGCTCCCCATGTAGTACGCGCCGTATTTCGCGAGCGTCTGCACCGTGTCCTCGCCGTTCGGCGGCTGATGCAGGCCGTTGCCGTACCACAGACCCCAGTTTGTCGCGCCCGCCGGAAGCAGCGCCATGCCGAGCGCGAGCGCCGCGCAGAGCGTCCGTTTGCAGATGTTTTTCATGCGTTTTCTCCTCCTTTTACTGCGGCGGACCCCCCCCGGCCCGCCGTTCTTTTCTCTATCATAGGATAAACGCATCGACCATGCAAGCGCTGTTCGGAATTGTAACCGTAAAAAAATCCGCCTGAAGTTTGGGCAGAATGCCGCTTCGGGCGCAAAAAAGCAGAAACCCTCGTCTTTCTGAGAGCTTCTGCTTTTAATTATCATCTTTCTGTTCTTTCAGCGGCACCATGAACCGCATGGTGAATGTTCCGTTTTCCGCGCGGAACTCACACAGACCGCCGTGCTTATGCGCGATGGCCTGAATGCTGCGGCAGCCGAAGCCGTGTCCCTCCCGCTGCGCGGCCGGCAGACCGCCATGCAGTTCGAGCGACTTTTCGCACGGATTGGAAACCGAAATGAGCAACCGGCTGCGCCGCAGACCGCAGTAAAGCGAAATCTGTCGATTCGGCTCGTCCAGCTTTTCGACCGCGTGGAGCGCGTTTTCCAGACCGTTGGACAGCACCGAGCACAGCTCGTTATCGGGCAGCGACAGCGTGTCCGGCAGCTTCGCCTCGACCGTGAGGCGCACCCCCTTGCGCTCCGCCCGTCCCACGAACGAGGAGCACAGCAGGTTCACCGTATCGTTCGCGCAGAAGCGGCGCGGCGTGACCGCCTCGATGTCGCTGCGCACCCGATGGATGTACTCAGCCGCCTGCTGCGGCTTGTCCGCCGTCAGGAGACCGTCGATCATGTTCAGATGATGGCGCATATCGTGCTGATAGACCGCTGTCTGGGTCTCTGCGCGGCGGAGCGCGTCCATTTCGGTCTGCGACTGCCGGAGCGCCGACTGGAGCACCGCGTTCTGCATTTCGGACTGCATCCGTGCGCGGCTCTGCGCGTGATACGCGGTCATGAACGCGACGTAGAACACGATGAGCACGGTCGGGAGAAACTCGTCAAGCGCGTAAATTCCCGCGTGCAGCGCGTCCGAATAGATGGTCGTTGCGTAGTCGAACAGGTAATACGCCACCGGCAGACTGCCGAACAGCAGCAGCGAATCCGACATGGCGTCATGCGCCGTGCCGGTAAAGCAGCGCAGCAGCGCGAACAGGAACGGGACGATGGACAGCGTGTAGCATATCTCGCCCGCGAGCGCCGACCCGGAAACCGCCGTGACCGCGATGTTCACCCAGCGCGGCAGCTGACAGCAGAGGTAAGCGGTGCAGGTGCAGACGATTGCCTCGCCGACCCGCTTTTTCAGCACGCAAATCAGCGCGAGGGTCAGCGGCAGATGCACGATGAGCGGATAGAGCTGCTTGACCGTGGCGACGCCGAGTATCAGCCAGCACGGCGTCTGAATGAGCAGGAACAGCGGTGCGAGTGCGATGAAAATGCGTTTCTGCCGCGCCGTGCGGCAGCCGCCCGCAATCGCCACGCTGAGGATAAGGCCGTAGATGAGCACCAGACCGTAGTTAAACACGCCGAGGGCGGAAAGCAGCGTCATTCTCCGGCCTCCCCCTCAGAAAACAGCAGATTCATGTATTCCTTTTGCACCTGCGGATAAATCAGCCGGGAAACCGGCAGGGTCCTGCCCGTAAACGTGCGCACGCTGCTCGGCGTAAGCTCCTCGATCTGGAACATATTGATGATGTAGGAGCGGTGAATGCGGGTGAACTCCGGCCTCGCCAGAAGTGGCTTTTCGTAGTCGCGCATACGACCCGGCACCTCGCGCACCTGTCCGTTCGTCAGGTTGAAATACAGGTGGCGGTTATTGATTTCGACGTAGGTCAGCTGGGAAAACGGGATGCGGAACAGAGAATTT
>ERZ772876.3632-NODE-3632-length-10990-cov-9.097942_pt1 | contig 10990 bp, 9 predicted proteins | sample MGYA00580584_ERZ772876 | MGnify/ENA primary metagenome ERZ772876 (study PRJEB29015, sample SAMEA2737728) | human gut metagenome | biome: human gut; feature: human-associated habitat; material: faeces | place: China | collected 2012 ...
CGTAGGTGGCCACCATCTCCTTGTTGGAGGTGCACACGCTGCGGCCGCTCTCCAGGCAGGCCTTCACGTATGGGTAAGCAAAACGGGTGCCGCCGATGGTCTCCACCACCACCCGGACCTCCGGGTCCTGCAGGATGGTGTCGATGTTCTTGACGAACAGGTTTGCAGCCGGGTGACCCGAAAAATCCTTCGGGTCCAGGATGTACTTGACCTCCACCGGCTCACCGGCGCGGCGCGACACGCCCGCAGCGTTGCGGCACAGCACCTCGTACACGCCGCTGCCCACCGTGCCAAAGCCCAGAATTGCAATTTTAGCCATTTGCGTTCCCTCTCCCTCTGTTACAGATTGTACCCGCAGTGCACGCCCACCACCATGCGCTGGCGGGAGAGCTTTTCAGTCAGCTCCTCCGGGGTCATCTGCATGGTATCGGTGCGGATGGTCACCGCCACCAGGGCAGCCCCGTTTTCCGGCGTGGACTGGTTGATGGTCACGATGCTGGCCCCGGCGGCACTGATGCCGGCCAGCAGGCTCTGCAGTGCACCGGTCTCGTCCCGCAGGGTGGCCATCACGGTGACCACCTCGCGGTCGTTCTCGGAATCAAAGATGCAATCTTTATACTTATAAAAAGCGCTGCGCGACAGGTCCACGGCGCGGGTCGCAGCCGAAATGCTGCGCGCTTCCCCGCTGGCCAGAAGCTCCTTGGCGCGGACCACCTTGAGAAATACCTCCGGCAGGACCTGTGCGTCCACCAGATAAAAGCGGCGTTCCAACTTGTTCACCTCACAAACACAAGTGTTCTTGCAGAGAATATAATAACATCCGACCCCCTGCAATGCAAGAGGCCGGATGTGATTTTGGCAGATTATCCAGTTTTGACTCGTGAAGTACCGTTTTTCCTTGCCGGTATTGCGGCTCCGGGGGCGCAATAGTGCGACTTTTGTTGTTCTTCGTCCACGCTCGGCGCACAGATCAGTCGGTATCGAGGTTGCTTGTATCTGTGGGGATGACAGTCTGCGAGGGAGCTTCCTCTGCCGGGGCCGCCGGATCCGCTGCCTGCGTGGAGGCACCGTGCGAGTAGGTGCAGGTGTCGGGCAGGTCGTCGGCACGGTAGTAGCCCACTGCCGTGCTGGGGCAGGAGCTGCCGGCCAGCAGGCCGCTCTGGGTGCAGTAGCGGCGCTCCACCACCCCGGACGAAGTCGGGAAGGACTTGTACGGCAGGTCTGCCTGAGCCTGCTCCATCAGAGCCTTCCAGGCCATGACACAGGTGCTGGTCTTGGCCTGCTTCTTGGTCAGGGTCTTGGTCATGTCATAGGGCGCATCGTAGCCCCACCACACGGCCGTGACGTAGTAGGGGGTGCCGCCCACGAACCACAGATCCTTTTCGTCGCTGGCCGTACCGGTCTTGCCAAAGGCTTCCATGCCGTTGGAGTTGGGGTAGCGGCCGCTGGCGGTGCCCACGCTGGAGTACAGCACGTTCTTCAGCAGGCGGTTCATGACATACGCAGTGTCGCTGGTCAAGGCCTGATAGCTGGTGGCGTTGTTTTCCAGGTAGATGTTGCCGTCCCGGTCCAGCACACGGGTGTACAGGTGCGGGGTGGTATACTCACCGTCGTAGAAGATCTGGAAGGCCGCCGCCAGTGCCATGGGGGTCACGCCCTTGGTCTGGCTGCCCATGACCATCTGGGCCAGACCCACGTCATTGGTGGGGTCCAGCGTGGTCAGCTGCAGGGTGTTGTACAGGAAGTTGAAGATGTTGCTTGCGCCCACAAGGTCGCCCACACGCACCGCAATGGTGTTCAGGGAGCGGGCCAAGCCGTTCCACAGCGGCACATCGCTGTTGTCGCCGTAGTTGCCGCCGTAGTTGCGGGGCCAGCTGCGCCAGGCGTTGGGGTAGGCACGGAGCTGCTTGTCGGAAAGGCCCATCAGGCCGTTCTTGCGGCAGTAGTCCTCATCCCGGATGACCATGTCCTGCTTCTGGTACAGGGGCGAATTGTTGAGCATGGTGGACCAGTTCACCAGCCCGTACTCCACGCCCAGTGCATAGGCGCCGATGGGCTTGATGGTGGAGCCGGTCTGCCGCTCCACGCTGTAGGCGCGGTTCAGCGAGAGGCTCTTGGTCTTTTCGCCCAGACCGCCCACGATGGCCACCACGTTGCCGTCGTAGTCCAGCGTGACCATGGCCGCCTGGGTGCGCACGTTGCGGTAATAATACACGGTGCCGTCCTCGGCAACGCGGGTCTTGGGGGTGCCGTCCTCGTTCATCACCTGCACGTCGTCGTCCGAAATGGAGGTCACTTCTTCCTCATGCCAGCCGGCCGGGAAGTAAGCGTCGTTGGTGTTCAGCATCAGGTTTTCCATCTGGGACTGCAGCTTGGTGTTCACGGTGGCCTCGATGGTAAAGCCGCCGGTGTACAGCATCTTCTGGGCGTCCGCCTCCGAGATGCCCTCCTTGGCCATGATGTCCTCCACCACTTCCTGGAACAGTGCATCGGTGAAGTAGGAGGTCACGGAGGTGTTCTTCTTGTCGCTGTCGTCCTCCGCCAGCGTCAGGGGCTGGGCGGCGGCGTTGCGGTAGTCCTCCTCGCTGATGACCCCCTGCTGCCACATGTTGTACATGATGAAGTTTCGGCGGTTGATCAGGTTCTCAGGGTTGGTGTAGGGGTTGTAGTTGGTGGGGTTCTTGGTGATGGAAGCGATGGTAGCACACTCCCACAGGGTCAGCTCGCTGACATCCTTGTTGAAGTACTCGTTGGCCGCCGTCTGAACGCCCTGGATGGTGCCGGTGAAGCTGATGGTGTTCAGGTACGCCTCCAGGATGGTCTCCTTGGAGTAGCTGCGGCTCAGGCAGAGCGCACGGTAGATCTCGCGCAGCTTACGCAGAGCGCCCTCGATGCCGCTGGCGCTGTTGTCATCGGTCAGGTTCTTGATGAGCTGCTGCTCCAGCGTGGAAGCACCCTGCTTGGAGCTGTAGATGGGCAGCAGATACTCATTGACCATGGCACCAATGGTGCGTTTGAAGTTGACGCCCGGCTCGTTGTAGAAATCCTTGTCCTCGGTGCAGATGAATGCATACTGCAGGTTGGTGGGGATCTGCTCCAGGTCGGCCCACACGCGGTGGCTGTTGGAGGAGCGCAGGGTGGCATACTCCACCTGTGCACCGGTGTCCGGATCGTTGGCCATGACCACGCTGGACTGGCTCAGCTGGATGTTGTCCAGGTCCAGCAGGTCGCCGTCGTTGGCCGTGGCCTGCACCACATAGAACACCATGCCCACGGCCAGCAGGCTGCCGGCCATGATGCCCAGGCACAGCAGGGTGGCAATGGTGCGGCCGATGAACCGCAGGATCGGGTGCTTTGCCTTTTCCTTCGGTTCCTTCGGAGCCTTTCCGGGCTTCCCGGGTTCCCTGACCGGCTGCTCCCGGCGGCTCTGGCTCACATTTACCTTACGTCCCGCCGCAGACTGCGAAGAACTGCCTTCGCCGCCCCGGTGGATCTTTCTCATCTCATTGCTGGAGATAGGGATCGCCTCCTGACCCATACTGGTAAACTGCAGCGCACGCGGCGCTGTGATTTTCCTTTCAAAAAACCGCTGGTCACCCAGCATACGATACCATATTATAGCACGCCGGCCGGACGCGGGCAAGGACCAATCTTCTGCCGCGGGGCCGGTGTCCCATTCAATCATGGTCAGTATACCACATCCGGCCCGGCAAAGTACAGCATTCCACCGCAAAAAATGATTTTCCGGCGCACTTCCGGGCCATACTTCCGGTAAAGCCACGAAAGGGGTGTTCCCTGCCCATGCGCAAATTCGGTCTGTGCCTGTTCTACGGGCTCTGTGTGTTCACCATCGCGTTCAGTCTGTTCTGGATGGCGCTGCCCCGCCTCCCCCTGCCGGAGGCCCCGGCGGACGAAACTCCGCCCATTTCCGGCAGCGTCAGTTCCCTGGTGCAGGCGGCAGCTCCCACGGCGGCGGGCTACTACCTGTGCGACACCGGCGGCCGGGTGGCCGTGTATGCCTGCAATGCCGACGGCACCCCCGGTGCCCTGCAGCAGCTCACCGGCATCTATGTGAACCTTCTGCCCGAAAACGACGTACTGCGCATCCGGCGCGGCATCCGGGTGCACAGCCTGCCGGAGCTGCAGGCCCTGCTGGAGGACCTGGGTGGGTGATTTTTCTCAGTTTCTTCCAATTTTTATTGACATTGGTGCATTAGAATTATATAATCAGAGTATCGAAGCAAAGATTCTTAGTTCCGGGCTTCCGGAGGGAAGGAGTGCATCCAAATGTCTGAACCGGTCAGCATCCGCTACAAGTGCAAGTTCTGCGGCAATCAGCAGAACAAGAGCCTGCGCTCCGGCCCGCCCAACCCCGGCGTCTGCCTCAAGGCACCGGAGGATGGCAAGGGCTGGCATGGCCCGCACAAGTGGGTAGCCGTGCCGCACTGAGCCCGCACCGCATTTCCGGCATCCATCTGCGCAAAACAGCCCCGGACCGAATGGTCCGGGGCTGTTGTTTTTTGGGGGTCAGGCTTCCATCTGCTCCAGCGGCACAAGGTACTCCCTGCGGCACTGCTCGTACTCCAGCATGTAGTCCTTGGTGGGGTTGTGGTGCATGATGCTCTTGAGGGTGTGGGAGTCGTAATCCTCGCCGCCCTCCATGCCGATCATACGCACGGCCACGTTGGAGCAGTGGTCGGAGATGCGCTCCACGTTGTTCAGCACGTCCAGGAACACCACACCGGTGTCAATGGAGCACACGCCGTCCTTCAGGCGGCGGATGTGCTGGTCGCGCAGGCGCTCCACCATCACGTCGATCACCTCTTCCAGCGGCTCCACCTGCATGGCCTTCTGGGTGTCGTCGCCCTCAAAGGCCTCGCCGGTCACGGTCAGGATGCGCTCCACGGCCTTTTCCAGCAGGATGAGTTCCTTCTGGGCGCTCTCGGAGAAGGAGGCCTCCTTCTCGTTCAGCTCCTCGGCCTTTTCCATGATGTTCACGGCATAGTCGCCGATGCGCTCGAACTCGGTGACAAAGTTCAGCAGCTCGGTCACGGCATGGCTCTCGTCATCGCCCAGCTCCTGATCGGTCATCTTAATAAGGTAATTGGAGATGGCCACCTCCATGCGGTCGATGAGGTTCTCCCGCACCTTGATGGCGCTCACGGTGTCCTCGTCCATCTTCAGCAGCAGCGGCGCAGCCAGATTGACGTTGCGGGCGGCACGGCGGGACATTTTGACCACCGCGTTCTTGGCTTGCTGCAGGGCCACGGCCGGGCTCTTGAACAGACGCTCGTCCAGCACCGGCATGCTCAGTTCCTGCGCTTCCTCAGCGTTGTCCGGCACCGTGAGCATGGCCAGCTTGGACAGCACCCCGCTGCACGGCAGGAACAGCAGCATGGCACACACACTGGACAGGGTGTGGATGTTTGCGATGGAGCTCTTGTTCATCACGTCATGCCACATGGGGATGCCGAAGGTGAACTGCACCGCATAGATCAGGGCCAGCAGTACGATGCTGCCGATCACGTTGAAGTACAGGTGGATGAGGGCGGCGCGCTTGCCGTCCTTGGAGGAGCCGCCGATGGTCAGCAGGGGGGTGAAGGCCGTGCCGATGTGGGCGCCCAGCACGATGGGGATGGCCGAGCTGAAGGTGACGAGGCCGGTGCTGGACAGCGCCTGCAGGATACCCACAGAGGCCGAAGAGGACTGGATGATGACCGTGACCACCACGCCCACGAGAACGCCGAGGATGGGGTTGGTCATGGTGACGAACAGCTCCTGGAACGCTGCGCTCTCACGCAGGGGAGACACGCCGGTGTCCATCAGGCTCATGCCGGTGAACAGGATGCCGAAGCCCAGCATAATCTGGCCGATGTTCTTTTTCTTCGCGTTGCGGATGAACACATAAAAAATGCAGCCGATAAACGCCACCACCGGCGCAAACGTCTTGGGCTGGATGAGGGTCAGGATGAGGCTGTCGCCCGAAATATCCGCCATGCGGATGAGCTGACCGGTGACCGTAGTACCAATGTTTGCACCCATGATAACGCCTACCGACTGCGTAAGGGTCATGATGCCGGAGTTGACGAGGCCGACGCAAATGACGACCGTGCCGGCCGACGACTGGATGACGCCGGTGATGAGGGTGCCGAAAATGACGCCCTTGATGGTGGACGAAGTCAGTTTCTGCAATACGCCCTGCATCTTGCCGCCGGCCAGCTTTTCGAGGCCGGCACCCATGATCGACATACCATACAGGAACAGCGCAATACCGCCCAGCAGAGAGGTGATGTGTGTAATGTCCATAAAACAATGCTCCTAAAATCTTCCTATTGCTCCATTGCACAAGACGGCTGTGCTTAGCTCTCCATACGCAAAACGCCGTCCTTTTTATTATAGCATCGAACCCCCCGGCTCAACAAGCATTATTTTACAGGAAAATCACTTTTTTGACCGGAATTTTAAGATTTCCGGGCCTTCTTAGACGGTTCTTTTCTTGAATTTTACATTCATTTTACATTAGTATTTTCTAACTCCCGTCCGGTGCTTTCCGGTATTTCCGGGAATGCATCAAGCGGCATCCAGCTCTTCCATCGCCTCCCGCAGGGTGTCCGCCGAGAACAGGAACGCGCCCGCCTCCGTATACACCTCCACATGACCGCCCACATACCGAAGTTCAATGTCTTTCATTCCTCTTCCCTCCTGTGTCTTTTTGTTCTGACAAGAGTATAGCAGAATAAAAGTCCAATAAAATGTGCTTTCAGGCAGTTTTTTGAGCAAAAAGGCGCAAAAAAGCTCTCTGTCAGCGTCCTTGCCCTCTCAGGTGCTCCGCGCAAGCTCCCCCAAGGGGAGAGCCAAGATCTGTCCGAACTTCTCCATTCACGCAGGAAAGAGGGTGATTCGCGCAGGTTTTATTGATTTTTCTCCGCAGATGTGGTACATTCAGGGTAATTAGACACCCCCTGTTTTTCACCGTTCAAAGGAGGTTTTTGTATGTTGTCTTATCGTAAGCTTGCGATGCGTGTTTTGGGTCGCCCTCTCCATACGGGGGGTAATGATTCACCCCGTCCGGCCTCTCAGCGGGCAGCAGCGTTTATCCTGACTGCCGCAATGCTCACCACCCTTGCCGCCCCGGCCTTTGCAAAGACATGGCACATCGAGGATGGTGACATCACCGTGAAGGCAGGTGACACCAAAGGGACAAACAAGGTCTCACAGGGAGAGAGTACGGATGTGCCGGACACCGATACCGTCATCACAAATCGTGAGAAGAACGCTTCTTCCAACACCGTGACCATCGAGACCAACGATAAGAACGATAAGGTCGAGGTCACACTCAAGGATGTGAACATCGACACCAGCAGCCGGAACAAAGCCGCCGTAAGCGTGACCGGCGAGGGCGACACCAATATCAAGCTGGATGGCGACAACGCGCTGAAGAGCGACATCTACCGCAGCGGCATCTACGGCAGCGGCAGCGGCAGCCTCACCATCTCCGGCGGCGAAAATGACAGCCTGACGGCCCAAGGCGGCAGCGGCGCAAACGGCATCTCCAGCAGCGGCAGCCTCACCATCTCCGGCGGTACGGTCACTGCCAACGGCGACGACGGCGGCCGCGGCATCTCCAGCAGCGGCAGCGTCACCATCTCTGGCGGTAGTACGGTCACTGCCAACGGCGGAAACGGCACCATCTCCGGCGGCGACGGCATCTGCAGCAACGGTGGCGTCACCATCTCCGGCGGTAGTACGGTCACTGTCAATGGCGGTAACGGCGGCAGCCTCGTCGGCGGCGACGGCATCCGCAGCGGCGGCGGCCTCACCGTCTCCGACGGTACGGTCACCGCCAAGGGCGGTAACGGCGACAGCAAAGACGGCTACGGCGGCGACGGCATCCGCAGCGGCGGCGTCATCACCATCTCCGGCAATACGGTCAACGCCGCTGGCGGCTACGGCGGCAAAGTCGGCGGCTACGGCATCTGCAGCTTCGACCGTGTCGCCATCTCCGGCGGTACGGTCGAAGCCGCTGGCGGTAACGGCAGCACCGGCGGCGGCAGCGGCATCTACAGCAGCGTCATCGATCTGTCGGGCAGCCTCGAGCTGACCGCCAAGGCCGGCAGTCCCAACGGCAAGGCCCTCTTGCAGGCCGGCCATGAGCTCGACCTCGACACCATCAAGGACAAGCTAGGCCCGGGCGCAAAAGTCACCGTCACCGATGCCGACGGCAAGGTCAATCAGGTCTCCATCCCCCGTCCTGTGGAGCCGGAAGAGCCTGTTATCCCCGAGGAGTCTTCTTCCTCTTCTGACGGCGGCTCTGCCACCCCGTCCACACCCGCCTCTCCCCTCCCCGGCCTGACTGTCACCGACAAGAGCGGCGCGGTCATCTCCTACACCAGCACCCAGAGCGGCAATACCCTCACCGTCTGCGTCGGACGGTTCACAGCCTCCTTCCGCATCTCGCTGGCCGCGCTGCGTCAGCTGCGGGCTGAGGGCATCGAGACCATCACCTTCCAGACCATCCTCTGCTCCACCACCCTCTCGGTGGACGAGCTGCTGGCCATGGGCGGCGAGGACGCCGAGGCTGTCCTGACCCACCGGCTCACCGATTCCAGCCTCACCGTGGGCTGAAGCTCTACGTTCCCCTTCCCACAGGCATAGAAAGGCCCCGCTGCCCTGCACATTTTATGCAGAGCAGCGGGGCCTTTTCCTGTTTTACTGCACCCCGGCAGAAACCGGGACTCGTTTTTCCTGCTTTTCGGGCTTTCTGCGCTGCTCTGCGGCGGCAGCGCGGGAGCGGTCGTAACAGTAGCGGATGATAGCCTGACGGCGGACGATGCCGATGAACATTCCCCGGTCATCCACGACGGGGACGAAGTTCTGGTTCATGGCCGCCTCGATGAGCTGGTCCATGCTCGTGGTGACCGTGACGGCCTTGTAGTCCCGCTTGTGGGCAAAGTCCCGGATCGGGATGTCCTCTGCCGCCTCAAGGTCGAGGCCGTGGAACTTTTTCAGCCCCCAGAGGATGTCCCCTTCCGTCAGGGTCCCCACATACTCTCCCTTGCGGTTGAGCACCGGGATGGATGCGTAGCGGTTGTTCTCCCATTTTTCCAGCGTCTGGCGAAGGGTGAAGTCATCGTACACATACATCAGGTCCTGCTTGGGGGAAAGGAAAAACAGAATATTCATGAAAACAACTCCTATTGTGAACTTTTCCGCCGCTGGGCCGCAGCTCCTGTGCAGCCGCAGCAAATTCCTGTCTTCAGCACCTTGGCAGTCGAATGCCCCTGCATCCTGCGCCGGATACAGTCTTACTCTTGCCACCTTAGATTTTAGCACTTTTTCATAGTAAGATAAAGATGTCTGCGTCATCTTTTATATTTTATTCACAATCACTTTTTGCTTTGTCGGATAAATATTCACGAAATGGATGCACTGCGAAGGATTTTGTGCTATACTAACAGCAGGAACGCGGCCCTTTGCGGCTCTGTCTGTCTTTCAGTATACCGGCTTTGCGGTGTCGAAGCAGGCCGAGACGGGTAAGCCGTGCCTGACTTTTTTCTTTCTGTTAGCAATTATGTGCTGTACAGCTTCCTCATAAAGTTGTATAATAAAAGTGGTACGCCGCCTTCTCAGGCCCGCGCACCGCCCCGCCGCCGTGCGGACCGGGGTATCATAATGAATAAAAGGAGCAGAGCGACTATGATCACTTCCCGTTTCCCGCTGGGAGATGTCAGCTTTTCCGCCGAGTACTTCTCTACGCTGGTAGGCGAAGCAACCAAACAATGCTACGGCGTGGCCGCAATGGCCCCCCGTGATCTGACCGACCGTGTCCGCAGCGCCGTGCGCGGCGTGGACGATTCTGCCAAGGGCGTCCGTGTCACACAGGAAGAGGGCCGTCTCGTGATCGAGCTGCACATTGCCGTCAGCTACGGGCTGAACATCTCCACCGCCGCGCGATCCATCTCGCACCGCGTGAAGGACGAGGTTGAGCAGGCCACCGGCCTGAAAGTCGCCCGCGTGGTCGTATCGGTCGATGACGTGGTTGCCTGATGAGACAAAGCCCGCCCGGGGGTACCGGGAAGATATAAGGAGTAAAAAGCAATGATTTCTGGTAAGATCCTGCGCGACGCCATTATTTCCGGCGCAAACAACATCAACAACCAGCGCTCCCGCGTGGACGAGCTGAACGTGTTCCCCGTCCCCGACGGCGACACCGGCACCAACATGGGCATGACCGTCGGCGCAGCCGTCCGTGAGCTGCAGGCCATGGACGACAGCTGCACCGTGGGCGAGGCTGCAAAGACCGCTGCCTCCGCCATGCTGCGCGGCGCCCGCGGCAACTCCGGCGTCATCACCAGCCTGCTGTTCCGCGGCTTTTCCAAGGCTCTGGAGGGCAAAAAGGAGGCTGACGCTTCCGACATCGTGGCTGCGCTGAAGAAGGGCGTCGAGGGCGCTTACAAGGCTGTCATGAAGCCCACCGAAGGTACCATCCTGACCGTTGCCCGCATCGCTTCCGAGGAAGCTGCTGCCTGTGGCAAAGAGGACGTGGCCGAGCTGTGGGACGTGGTGATGACCGCCGGTCAGAAGGCTCTAGAGGACACCCCCAACCTGCTGCCCGTTCTGAAGAAGGCTGGCGTCGTGGACGCCGGCGGTCAGGGCATCATGATCATCTTTGAGGGTATGGGCAAGGTCTTCCACGGCGAGGCCATCGTGGCCGGCGGCGAGGCTGTCCCCAACAAGGCCAAGCTCTCCACCGCGAACGCGGGCAAGGGCGTCTTTACCGACGACCTGATGAAGGTCGAGGACATCAAGAACGGCTACTGCACCCAGTTCCTCATCAATAAGAACGAGGGCGCAAGCGCCGCAAAGATGCGCGCCTTCGCCGAGTCCAACGGCGACAGCGTCGTCTGCATCGAGGACGATGACGTCATCAACCTCCATGTCCACACCGCCGACCCCGGCAAGATCCTGAGCGAGGCCATCAAGTACGGCT
>ERZ772876.3633-NODE-3633-length-10986-cov-26.839813_pt1 | contig 10986 bp, 9 predicted proteins | sample MGYA00580584_ERZ772876 | MGnify/ENA primary metagenome ERZ772876 (study PRJEB29015, sample SAMEA2737728) | human gut metagenome | biome: human gut; feature: human-associated habitat; material: faeces | place: China | collected 2012 ...
GCGCCAGCTCGTCCGCAAGGTCGAGCGGAAGCAGGACGCGGATACGGTCCGCGCGTTCCGCCTCGTATCGGCTCCCCACATCCTCCGGCCGGCTGCTTGCCTCTGGTTCCTCCGGCACAGCAAGGAAAAACAGCACGCCGCGCAGCAGCTCCTGCGCGGCAGCGGTCGGTACGGAGCTGCTTTCATTCGCGGTGTAAAGCGCGATCTGCCGCACGAGCAGCGCGGCGAGCTTTTCCTGCCACAGCCCCTCCTCAGCGCCCGTCAGGGGGCACGTCAGTTCATTCGACATCGTCCCCCACCTTTCCCGTGCGCGAAAAGCGCAGCATCGCGCGGCCATCGAGATCGGCGATGCGGTCCGCGCAGCCGCCCGCCCAGCCGTTGTATAGCCGCACCAGCGCGGCGAGCAGCTCGTCGTCGCCGAGACGTTCGCCGCACGCGCCCTTGAAGTGGTAGAACAGCTCCGTCAGCCCGCCGAGCGCTTCCTCCCAGTTCTCCGGCCCGACGCAGGGCGAGTCGCACAGCGCGACCGCCAGCTTCGGCAGGATGCCCTCGCCCGGCTCGATGCGTTCCGTCTCCCGCAAGGCTTCGGCGCGGCGCGCCAGCAATCGTCCGCATTGCTCCGGCGTGAGCGTCAGGCCAAAGCGTTCCGTCACGGCGTTCCCGCGCAGCAGCGCCGCCTCGGTCCGCTGCGCGGACAGCGCGCTGAATAACATCAATTCATTCATCTCTTTTTCACCTCGCCATGTTATCTACACCCCCGACGAGGAAAAGACAAGACTTGAAAATTTGCCGGAAATGTGGTAATATAGGACTCGTAAAAAGCAAAAAAGCGCAGAAGAAAGCCGCCCAAACGGGCGGCTTTCCTAATTGTGCAGTTTTTTACTTGACGGGAACGGTCAGGATCTGGCCGATGTAGATGATATACGGATCGGCGAGCTTGTTGGCCTCGGCCAGCTTGGTGTAGAGCGTGCCGGTGCCGTAGAGCTTGTAGGCGATATTCCACAGGCAGTCGCCCGCGACGACGGTGTAGGTATCGCCCTCGGTCACGGTGGTATTGCGGCCGGCGATGACCTTTTCGCTTTCGTTCGTCGGGACATCGGAAGCAGCAGTCTTGATGGTGATGCGACCCTGCGGGGCGGCATACTGCTCGCCGACCACGCCGCCGAGATTATTGACGATATAGTTGATAAGGACCTGGTTGTCAATCATCACGCCGTCCTTGAGGAGCTTGACGTTGTCGGTACCGAACATCGCGTAGCCGTCGCCGCCCTGCTTGAGCATATAGTTATGGGAAGCGAGGGTATAGGTCTTGCTGACGTCGAGGGGCTGACCGCCGACCATGATGTCAGACACACGGTACGCGCCGTCGACCTTGACGAACTCGGACTTATCGTTCTTCACCACGGAGCTGGGAATGTCCGCATTGATGGTGTAGGTCAGGCCGGAAACCTGCAAGAAGCCGCCGCTCTCGCCGGGATAGGCCGCGGAGCCGAGCTCCAGAGCGTCCTTGATCTGCTGACCGGTGACCTCAACGAGGCAGGCCTCGTTGCCGAAGGGATGGACCTTGATAATATCGCCGTAGGTGATGTCGCCGACCTTGATGTTGTCGCGCACGCCGCCGCCGTTGACGAAGGCGATGTCAGCGCCCAGCAGGATGCGGTAGGCGTCCGCGCACAGGTCGCCGAGGTTGGTCTCGGCATTGCGGACCGCGCGCTTGCCGTCCGCGCCGTTGATGGTCAGCTCCACGCTGGTCTTGGCAACGACCTGCTTCTGCAGGGCGTCGAACTTATCGGTGATGGTCTGGATATAGGCCGCCGCCTCGGCGTCGGGCTCGACCGTGTTCAGGTCAACATTCTCGTGGGTGATGGTGCCGTCGGCCTTAATGATGATCTTGCCGACGTTGGCGAGCTTGGTGCCGGTCTGCTCAAAGACGACCTCCTTGCCGGACTTATCCTTGATCGTTTCGGAGAAGGTGGAGTGGGAGTGACCGTCGATGAAGGCGTCAAAGCCGGTGGTGTTGGCAATGACTTCCTTGCTCATCCAGGGAGAGGACTGCTCGTCGATGCCGAGATGGCCGAGGCCGATGACATAATCGGCGCCCGCGGCCTTGGCCGCATCGATGGCCTTCTGCACCGCCTTGTAGAGGTCAGCGCCGTTGTTGCCCTCGCAGAAGCCATAGATGTAATTGCCGTTGGCATCCTGGAAGTAGGTCGGGGTGGACTTGGTAAAGGTCTCCGGCGTGCAGACGCCGACGAACGCGACCTTCACGCCCTTGACCTCGAAGATCTTATAGGCGTCGAAGTAAGGCGTGCCGTCCTTGCCGGTGAAGTTGGCGGAGAGATACGGGTACTTGGCCAGATCCTTGGCAATGTGCAGGAACTGATCCATGCCGTAATCGAACTCATGGTTGCCGGGAACGGCCGCATCGTACTTGAGGTAGTTCATGATGTCAACGATGTACTCGCCCTTGGAGAGCGTACCGATGACATCGCCCTGAACGTGGTCGCCCGCATCCACGAGCAGATCCGCGTCCTTGTGCAGCGTTGCGACCTTGGCATAGGCCTCATAGCCGCAGTGGACGTCGTTGGTGTGCAGGATGGTGATATCTTCCTTGGGTGCGGCGGCGTTGACCGTCACAGCCAGAGAGAAGACCATCGCCATCGTCAGCAGCAGGGACAAAAACTTGCGCATGGCTTTTTTCCTCCTGAAAATTTTTGCCGGAGCGCTTGTCCGGATCGGGCGCACAGCTTCGGCAGGATATGTTTATTGTATCTTCTTTTCCGCTTTTTCACAAGCCGCATTCTCTCGCCATAATCACAGATTTTCACCGCGCTTTCTTGTCGCTTTTGCCGATTTCTCTTTTCCTATGGAAATCGCGGCAAAAACGTGCTATGGTAAAGGTGTATGAATATTTTTCAGACAAAGGAGCTGAATGGATATGAAAAAACTGCTCAGGGGCGGCTTTGTCGTCACGCCCCGCGGCTCCCGCCGCGCGGACGTCCTGCTCGACGGCGAGAAGATCGCGCAGGTCGGCCACATCTCCCCCGCCGAGGCAAAAAGCGCCGAGGTGACGGACGTTTCCGGCTGCTACCTCTTCCCCGGCTTCATCGACGCGCACACGCACTTTGATCTCGACGTGTGCAACACGACCACCGCCGACGATTTCGCGTCCGGCACCCGCAGCGCCATCCGCGGCGGCACGACCACCATCATCGACTTCGCCTGCCCCAACAAGGGCGAGACGCTTGCCTACGGTCTTGATCTCTGGCACAAAAAGGCCGACGGCAAATGCTCGTGCGACTATGGCTTCCACATGACCATCGACGACTGGAACGAGGGCATCGAGGGCGAGCTGGACGATATGTTCGCCGCAGGCATCACGTCCTTTAAGATGTACCTCACCTACCCCGCCATGATGATCGGCGACGGCGCGGTGTATTCCGCGCTCAAGGCGCTGAAAAAGCGCGGCGGCATCGCGGGCGTCCACTGCGAGAACGCCGGCGTGATCGACGCGCGCATTGCCGAGCTCAAGGCCGCCGGACGCGCGGCGGACGTTTCCGCCCACCCCGAGGCAAGGCCCGACTATCTCGAGGCCGAGGCGGTCGCGCGGCTGCTGCGCATCGCCGAGGCGGCGGACGCGCCGGTGGTCATCGTCCACCTGACCAACCGCGAGGCGCTCGACGAGGTCGCCTTTGCCCGCGCCCGCGGGCAGAGGGTCTATGTCGAGACCTGCCCGCAGTACCTTGCCCTCGACGACGGCGTGTACTACGACGCCAACTGGTCCATGGCCGCGCGCTATGTCTGCGCGCCGCCCATCCGCGCCGAGGAAAATCAGCGCGCGCTCTGGCGCGGTCTGCGCCGCGGCGAGATCCAGACCATCTCCACCGACCACTGCTCGTTCACCCTCGCGCAGAAGGACATGGGCCGCGAGGACTTCACGAAGATCCCCGGCGGTCTGCCCGGCGTGGAGACGCGCGGCGAGGTCGTCTACACCCGCGGCGTCGCCGCGGGCAGAATGACCGTCGCCGGAATGTGCCGCACCCTGTGCGAAAATCCCGCGAAGCTCTACGGGCTCTATCCCCGCAAGGGCGTCATCGCCGCGGGCTCCGACGCGGACATCGTGGTCTACGATCCCAAGGCCAGCCACATCCTCTCCGCGCGCGACATGGTCACAAAGGCCGGCTACACGCCCTTTGAGGGTCTGCGCACCGAGGGCGGCATCGCTAAGGTCTACCTGCGCGGCAGCCTGATGGTCGAGGACGGCAGGATCGTCGGCGGCCCCGAGGGTCAATACCTCCGCCGCGGTCTCTGCACCCTCTGAGCAAAACAAGAGAAGAAAAGAGGAACGCTTCCATGAACCTTCGTACCATTCTGTTTTCGCAGTATCCCGCGCTGTTCCTGCTCGCGGTGCTGTTTCTGATCGCGCACCTGCGCGTGCGCAAGACCTCCGCGGTCAAGTCGGTGCTGTGGGTCATTCTCTTCGGCGTGGCGCTCGCCGCGTCGGTGGTGTGCTGCTTTCTCGGCATCCAGGCCGAGCTATGGACGCTCAAAACGCTCATCACCCTCGGCTTCTGGAGCTGGTTCGGCGTGGGTCTCGTGCTGCTCTTCCTCGTGCTGCGCGTCGTGCACGGCATGGAGAAGCGCTCCAGTCGGCGCAGGCTCGACAAGGCCATGAAGCAGGCGGAGAAGCAGAAGGAAGAGGAGGTCTCCCGCGCCCGCGCCGAGGGCGCCGCCGCCGAGCGTGAGCGCGCCGAGGCGGAGGCCGCCGCCCGGGCAGAGGAAGCCGCTCGGGAAGAAGCCGCCCGTGCCGCGGCGGAAGCGGCTGCCGCGCAGGACGCTCCGTCCGGGGAGACTGCCACGGCAGAGGCAAACGAAACCGCCGAAGCGGCAACGGAGGAATAACCATGGAACGATCCGGATCGCAGCGCGTCGCCTGCTATGACGTGCTGCGCGTCGCGGCGACCTTTGCCGTCGTTGCACTCCACCTTTCCGCGCAGCATTGGGCGGACACCGATATTTATTCAACCGCGTGGCAGGCCTTTAACCTGTATGACAGCCTCGTCCGCTGGACCGTTCCCGTCTTCGTGATGATCAGCGGCGTATTCTTTCTCGCCGGCACGCAAAGCCTGCGGCAGATCCTGCGGAAAAACGTCCTGCGCATCGTTACGGCCTTTGTTTTCTGGTCTGCGCTCTATGCCGCTTACGCATACTTCTTCAACAAATGCGCCCTGTCCACCGCGGTCACGCTGTTTTTCTCCGGACACTACCATATGTGGTTTCTGTTTATGATCGTGGGACTGTATCTGATCGTCCCGCTGCTGCGGCCCATCGCGCAGAACGAGACGCTGCTGCGCTATTTTCTGCTGCTTGCGCTTGTTTTCAACTTTCTGCTGCCGCAGCTCGGCGCACTTCTTTCTCTGTTTTCCTGGCCGCTCTACAGCAGCTACCTCTCGCTGTCGGGAATGCTATACTATCACTTCACGCTCGGCTTTGCCGCCTATTTTATGCTGGGCCGCTATCTCAGCCGCAAGGAGCTTTCGCCCAAAGCGGCCCGTTGGTGCTATGCGCTCGGCGCGGCCGGTCTCATCGTCACCGTCGTTATGACGTCCTATGCCTCCCGCCGTCTGGGCACCGCCACCGTGCTCTTCTACAACTACGACTCGGTCGGTGTGCTGCTGATGTGTCTCGCCGTCTTTGTATTCGCCCGCAGGCATTTGAATTTTCCCTCACTCGGCGAAAAGGGACACGCGCGCATCCGCGCGCTCTCCCGCTGGAGCTTCGGCGCCTACCTTGTGCATCCGCTGTTCATCGAGACGTTCGATCAATTTCTCGGCGTCAACACGCTCTCCTGCAACGCCTTTTTCTCCGTGCCGCTTCTGACGCTGCTCATCGGCACGCTGTCCTTTTTGGTCTCCGCGCTGCTGAACCGGGTCCCCATCGTCAACAAATACTTCGTCTGAGCGCAAAGGGAGCGCGGGCCAACGGTCCGCGCTCCTGTGTTCGTTCACTTTTTTCTTGCTGCGACAAAGAGGTTCGGCGGCGCGGGAAACAGGTTTTCGGTCTCCAGCACCTCAAAGCCAGCCGCGGCGATGGACGCCTCCAGCGTGTGCATACGGTCAAACGACACATAGGGCATTTTCCCCGTGTGGCTGCGCCACCACTTGCGAACACCCTCGCGTGTGAGCCGCTCGCCCAGGCAGTCCGTCGCCGAGAGGAACATTCCCTCCGGCCGCAGCAGCTCACGGATGCGCGCGAGCACCTCCGCGCGGTTTTCGAGGTAGAGCAGCACATTGCAGGCCACCACCGCGTCAAAGCTGCCGGGCCGCAGGCTCTCGTCAAAGAGATCCATGCACGAGGCGCTGACGTTGCCGACCCCCTGCTCTGCTATTTTTTCCTTCAGATGCCGCACCATCTCGTCCGAAATGTCGATGGCGCACACCTCGGCGGCCATCTGCGCGACCGGCAGCGCGACAAGTCCCGTGCCGCAGGCGAAATCCAGCACACGGTCGTTCGGCGTGAGATAGGGGCGGATGCACTCCGCCGTTTTGCGGTAGGCGTCCGCATACGCTGCTCCCGATTGCTCGTCATAATGCTGCGAGCGGCGGTTCCAAAACTCGCGCGGCGCTATTTTTTCTCTCATTTGGTCTCGATGCCCCGCTTGGCGAACTCCTCGACCAGCAGGTCAAGGTCGTTCGGCAGGCTCATCGGCTCGCCGCAGAACTTGATGGCGTTGGCAACATCCTTGAGGCCGTTGCCGGTGACGACGGAGGCGACCGTGTCGTTCGCGCCGAGCACGCCCCGCTCGCAGAGCTTCTTCACGCCCGCCGTGCCGGTCACGCCCGCCGGCTCGCCGAACACGCCGCAGGTGGTGCCGAGCAGCTTCTGCGCCGCCATGATCTCCTCGTCGGTCACGTTGACCACGATGCCGTTGGACTCACGGATCGCCATGAGCGCCTTGTCCGCGTTGCGCGGCACACCGACGGCGATGGAGTCGGCGAGGGTGTTCTCCTCCATCGGCTCCCAGGGCTTATTCTCCGCGATGGCGCGGTTGATGGGGTGGCAGCCCTCCGCCTGCGCGGAGATCAGGCGCGGCAGCTTGTCGATAAAGCCGATGGCGTAGAGGTCCTTGAGACCCTTCCACACGCCCGCGATGGTGCAGCCGTCGCCGACGGAGATGGCGAGGTAGTCGGGCATCTTCCATCCGAGCTGCTCGGCGATCTCGAGCGAGACAGTCTTCTTGCCCTCGGAGAGGTAGGGGTTGATGGCAGCGTTGCGGTTGTACCAGCCCCACTTGTCAATGGCCTTCTTGCTCAGCTCGAAGGTCTCCTCATAGTTGCCCTGCACGGAAATGACGTTCGCGCCGAAGGTCATCAGCTGCGCGACCTTGCCCTTGGGGGCGCGGGAGGGAACGAAGATGAAGGTCTTGAGACCCGCGGCGGCGGCGTTGCCTGCCAGCGACGAGGCCGCATTGCCCGTGGACGAGCAGGCGATGATCTCCGCGCCCGCCTCCTTCGCCTTGGCGACCGCCATGGCGGAGGCACGATCCTTGAGGGACGCGGTGGGGTTCTGGCCGTCGTCCTTCACCCACAGCTTCTTGAGACCGAGGAGCTTTGCAAGACGGTCCTCCTCGTAGAGCGGGCTCCAGCCCACGCGCAGCGGCGTGTCGGGCGTGGTCTCCTCCACGGGCAGCAGCTCGCGGTAGCGCCACATCGTGTTCGGGCGGCTCTTGAGCTTTTCCTTCGTGAGGTTGGCCTTGATGTAATCGTAATCGTAGATGATGTCGAGGATACCGCCGCACGAGCAGTTCGTGAGGTTGGGCACGGCCTCGTATTCCTTGCCGCACTTGACGCAGCGCGCGCATTTCACATTTTTCAGCATAATAATTTCTCCTAAAACGGAAGATTGAAAATGGTCTCGAATCCCGCAGCAAAAGCAATCGCTTCGTAACCCCGCAGCAGCTGAGGAGACATATACCCGCACAGGCGCAGATGCCGCTCAAAAGGGGATATCTCTTACCGTAAGAGATATCCCCTTTTGGAAACCCCAGAGAAGCGCAAGGGCTGCGCCCTTGACCTGCCATTGCCGGCCCCTATCTGCGGGGATGCTGCACACGCTGTGCAATGAAATTTTATTCAGCTTTCGATCCGGTCCGCTCCTCTTTCCGCTCAGCCGCTGCTGCGGTGGCGTTTCGGAGCAGGCTTTGTCTCTGCTTCTTAGAGCGCCTTGAGAAGGCCGGTGGCCTCATTGAACTCGTTGATGAGCTCGTCGAGCTCGGCAGCCTGCGCGTGAACGGCGTCCCAGGTGCCCTTGGTGTCGTACCAGAGCGCGTTGAGGTCCTTGACGTCGCGGGCCTGCTGCTCGACCCAGGTGTAATACTTGAGGTTGTGGATGCGCTTGCGGTCGGTGTAGGTCAGCTCCATCAGGTTGTCGGTCTTGAGGCCGAGCATGTGGAGGTTGTGGTCGAGCTTGGCTTCCTCGACGTTGTACGCGCCGTGCATCTCGTTGAGCTCCTCGATGCGGGACTGATACATCGCGGCGGAGTCGGTCAGAACCGTGCCGACGACATCGTTCTCGGTCAGCTCATAATACTTCGCCATCTTGATGCAGCAAAGGACATTCGCGATGCCGGAGATGCCGAGCCAGGTCAGCTTCTCGATCAGCTCGTCGGAGAGCTTGAGCTCTTCCTTGAGGTACTTCTGGCCTTCCTTGGTGTTGAACAGGCGCAGCAGGCGCTGGCTGTCCTCATCGTCGATGGCGATGGCCATGTCGGTGTTCTTCACGTTGTGGATCCAGGGAATGTGCTTGTCGCCGATGCCCTCGATGCGGTGGCCGCCGAAGCCGTTCTCGAGAATGGTGGGGCACTGCAGCGCCTCGCCCACGCCGAGCTTGAGGCCGGGATAGCGCTCCTTGAGCAGGTCGCCCGCGCTCATGGTGCCGGCGGAGCCGGAGGTGAAGCAGGCGCCGGCAAAGTTCTGTCCGGGCTTCTTGACGGCTTCAAAGAGGTCCGCGAGGGCGTAGCCCGTGACGTTGTAGTGCCAGAGGGGATTGCCCATCTCCTCGAACTGGTTGAAGATCATCATGCTGGGATCCTGCTTGAGCTCCCAGGTCTTGTCGAAGATCTCCTTGACGTTGGACTCGCAGCCGGGCGTAGCGATGACCTGACCAGCGATCTTGCTCAGCCAGTCGAAGCGCTCCTTGCTCATCTCGGCGGGGAGAATGGCGACGGAGTCAACGGCGAGCAGCTTGGAGTTGAACGCGCCGCCGCGGCAGTAGTTGCCCGTGGAGGGCCAAACGGCGTGGTGATAGTTGGCGTCGAACTGGCCGGTGACCAGACGCGGAGCGAGGCAGCCGAAGGAAGCGCCGACCTTGTGGCAGCCGGTGGGGAACCACTTGCCCGCCATGGCGATGATGCGGCAGGGTACGCCCGAAAGCTCGCTGGGGATCTCTACATAGTTGGGGACCTCCTGAAAGAGGCCGCCGGACTCCTTGGCCTCGTTCTTCCAGGTGATGCGGAAGAGGTTGAGGGGGTTGACGTCCCACAGACCCACGTTCTTCAGCTTGGCCTGGATCTTCTCGGGAATGGTCTCGGGATGCTGCATCTGCGCGATGGTGGGGATGATGACGTTGTTTTCCTTGGCCTTCTGGATGTTATGCTCCAGTCCGACCTTGTTGATGCTCAGATCGATTTTACCCATTTTGCTTGTCCTCCTGTTGTTTGTCAATGTAAGAATAAAGTGTATATTTTGAAATTCCGAAATATTTGGCGACCTTGTCGCCGGACTTGGTGACGAGGAATGCACCGCTCTGGCTCAAAAAGCCGATGGCGCGCATCTTGTCCTCCTTGTTCATCAGCGCCGCGGGCTTGCCCACGAGGGCGACCGACTGGGCGATGAGCTCGTCGAGCACGTCGTTGACGTTGATGATCTTCTCCGGCTCCGTCTGTGTGCTGTCGCCCGCGGCGGTCAGCTCGCGCACGGCGCTCTCGACCATCAGAAGCGAGGAGATGTCGTAGTTGATGCCGAGGATGGCCACGACCTTGCCGCCCTTGCCGCGAATGTACATCGTGGAGGACTTTAAGATCTTGCCGTCCGGCGTCTTGGTGAGGTAGCTGAGATGATCCATGGGCTGCGCGTCCGCGTTGCGCACCTGCTCCATCGCGACGTGGGATGCGCCGTCGCCAACCTTGCGGCCCGTGACGTGTCCGTTCTCGATGATGACGATGGAATGCTCGGGATGCTTGGCAGCCACGTCGTGGACCACGACCTCGCAGCTGCTGCCGAACTGGGCGGCGATGCCCTTGGCAATCTGCCGCAGAGTCTCCAGCTTTGACGCTTCTATAGTTTATCTCCTCCCTTACGCTGTTTTCACGTTTACATCATACCATAGATAAAAGAAAAAGCAATCATTTTTTCAAAAAAATTTTCAGATTTGCAAATTTTTTGTTTGACTTTGCCGAAGCTTATGCTATGATAGAGGCAGAGTAAAAGGAAATGAGAATTACAATAGACAAATCTGAATTTATGTACGGAGGTTTTCTCATGGATTTTGAAGCGATCAAAAAGGCTGCTCAAGGCTATCAGGCGGACATGACCCGTTTCCTGCGCGACATGATCGCCATTCCCAGCGAGAGCTGCGAGGAAAAGGGCGTCGCCAACCGCATTGCCGAGGAAATGAAGAAGCTTGGCTACGATAAGGTCGAGTTCGACAAGCTCGGCAACGTCATCGGCTGGATGGGCACGGGCGACAAGATCATCGCGCTCGACTCCCACATCGACACCGTCGGCATCGGCAACATCGAGAACTGGACCCACGACCCCTATCAGGGCTATGAGGACGAGAAGGTCATCTACGGCCGCGGCGGCTCCGACCAGGAGGGCGGCATGGCCTCCGCCACCTACGGCGCGAAGATCATGAAGGACCTCGGCCTCATCCCCGAGGGCTACAAGATCATGGTCGTCGGCTCCGTGCAGGAGGAGGACTGCGACG
>ERZ772876.3643-NODE-3643-length-10961-cov-2.723638_pt1 | contig 10961 bp, 7 predicted proteins | sample MGYA00580584_ERZ772876 | MGnify/ENA primary metagenome ERZ772876 (study PRJEB29015, sample SAMEA2737728) | human gut metagenome | biome: human gut; feature: human-associated habitat; material: faeces | place: China | collected 2012 ...
GGTCAATCTCTTCATCCGGCATCAGATCTTTCACATCCACAATTCCGATTCCATCATGGGTGTCTAACGTGGTAAACTGATGCTTCGGACTCATTTCCAGCCATTTTTTAAGATAAGTTCCCTTTCCAAAGTAAAGGGCGTTTAATACCAGCACCGGAAGTGCAAAATCGTAAATCCAGAAATTCTGATTGGCAATTTTCATCTGAATACTGTAATGCTCATGAATTTCCGGCAGAATTATCACATCATGTTTCTTTACGATTGCTTCAATTCGATGCAGGAGATTCCAGATTTCCGGTTCCACAAAGAAACAGCTTGTATTCGCTTTCTTTACGGCATAAGCAAATGCATCCAGCCGGATAATGGAAGCATTTTTACTGCACATCAGTTCCAGTGTATCTTCCATAAATTTCTGAACAGCTTTAGATTCCACATTTAAATCAATCTGCTCTTCTCCAAAGGTGCACCAGACCTTCTCGCTGCTTCCGTCAGCAAAGTCCGCATCAATATAAGGTGCTCTTGGTTTCCTTTTATAAATCAAATCAACCTGTTCTTCTGTCGGTTCTCCGTTTTCCCAGAAATCCTTATATTCCGATGCATCCTTTTTCTCTAAGAAATCTTTAAAATACGGAGACTGTCTGGAAATGTGGTTGACCATAAAATCAAACATCAGATAATATTCTTCTCCAATTTTGCGTACATCTTCATAGGTTCCAAACTGCTCGTCTACCATGTCATAACGCATCGGTGCAAATCCCCGGTCTGCCGAGGACGGAAAGAACGGAAGAATGTGTACGCCACCTACTGCCTTATGAAAATAAGTTTCTAACATTTCTTTTAATTCAGAAAGATTTTTTCCAAGACTGTCTGCATAAGTGATCAGCATAATTTTATTTGTCAGTTTCAAGTTTCTTCCCTCCTTTTATTGTAAATGTAAATTCATATTTTCCCGGCTGTTCCATCCGGTACTGCGGATGTGGTTTGGAAAGCCAGCTATCATCGCCGCCAACTCCCATCTGATGAAGGGATGGACGGAGAACCGTATATTCACTATCCGGCAGCTCGTAAAGATGTCTGGCATTTTCCAGTTCATGCGGTGTATATGGCAACGCTGAAAAATCCATTTCTTCTGCACTAATCCGAAGTCCATAACCATTCTCATCTTCGATTACTGCTTCTCTGACACCACTGCGTCCGCCACTTTCCTGCGGAGCCAGATATTCTGACAGATTTTCCTTTACGGAAAAATGGAATTTTCCAAGTCTGCTGCCCTGACGGCGGTCCCAGTAATTTTCTTCCGGACCGTATCCGTAGTAAGTTACTTTATCATATTGCTCCGGGATTCGAAGCAGCATACCAAATTCCGGCATTTCATGGGTCTTGATTTTCTCATCGGCTTCATATCCCATATGGATGGTGAGTGCTCCGTCTTTTCTGATACCATAAGTCACCCTGCACTCATTTCCCAGGATGTTCTCTCCCGCATCAAAGAGACGGTATACATAAGAAATTTCTGCACCATCCTTTGTTTCTTTCAGCTCTGCCGGCATTGCTTTTGCATACATGCTGGCTGTCTTCCAGCATCCGCAACGCAGCGGCATTCCACTTCCTTTGTCATTGTCTGTCGGTGCCCGCCAGAAATTCGGTCTTGGAACGGATACGATAAATTCTTTCTCTTCTACCTGATAAGAGGTCAGTCCGCCACCTTCTTTTGCAAAAAGCATTTTTATATTGCCTGCTCTCACGCCGATATTCATAAGTCCATCAACCAGCTCAAAATCTTCTGCTTCTCTGATTACTTCTTCCGGAGCTTCCTTTTTTCCTACATACTGACCAAAGGCAAGCTCATATCCGGCTTTCGCCCATGCAGTATCTTCTTTGGTAAGTAAGGAGGCGGTCACCGTAAATTCTCCGGCTATCTTAAGCCCCTTGGAAAGGCTGCTGATATCTATCGTCTCTTCTTCCTGTGGTGCTGCCTGAAGTTCATAAGCATTCTCTGCACATACGTCGTCTTTTGTTGCAATAACAACTTTTAATATATAGTTTTTTAAAGAAATAAATGAATTTTCGTTTTTTACAATAACCTTTGTTTCCTCAGGCAAAAGCTTCACACTCTGATACTGGAATTTTACTTCCTGCATCTTTGGAGTCACTTTGCGGTCAGCATAGAGAAGTCCGTTTCCACAGAAGGTTCCATCATTCGGACGGTCTCCGAAGTCTCCTCCGTAGGCTAAATATTTCTCACCCTTTTTATTGGTAAGATAAAAGCTCTGGTCAATAAAATCCCAGATAAATCCACCCTGATAACGTGGTTCTTCTTCTGTAAGGCGGATATATTCGTCCATTCCACCGGTGGAATTGCCCATGGAATGCATATATTCGCAACTGATTACCGGTTTTGTCCTTTCATTGACAACGGCTTCACCCTCTCTTAAATATTTCCGCAGTTTTTCCGCCGGAGCATACATAAAGCTCTTCACATCAGAAGTATTCGGATAAGTATCATCAAAGGTAATGCCCTCATAATGCACCAGGCGTTCGGAATCATTTTTCCGGAAGAACTCTGACATTTCATATAAATTGCTTCCGCCACAGGACTCATTTCCGCAGGACCAAAGCATAATGCAGGCATGGTTCTTGTCCCGCTGATACATGGAGTTAGCGCGGTCTAAGACGTTTTCTCTCCACTCTGCTTTGCTGCCCGGTATCGTCTCACTCATCGGTGCCTTTCCTACTGTTGCAAGGAAACAATCCGCATGGGACTCAAGGTTCGCCTCGTCTATCACATATAATCCCAATTCGTCGCAAAGTTCATAGAAATAACTTTGATTTGGATAATGTGAAGTCCGCACTGCATTGATATTATTCTGCTTCATGATAAGAAGGTCATGAAGAATCTCTTCTTTTGTAATACTTCTTCCATGGTTGCAGCTTAATTCATGGCGGTTTACACCGCGAAATACAATACGTTTTCCATTCAGGCACATGATGCCATTTTCCATAGCAAAATACCGGAAGCCGATACGCTGTTTTATTACTTCTGTTACGGTATCATCGGAGTCTGTTACTTCTATATATAAGGTATAAAGATTCGGCTCCTCCGCACTCCAAAACTTCGGTGCTGTTATTTTTAACTCTGTTCTAGCTTCTGTATAAACTGTCTCCGTCTTTGCGACACATTCCTTTTTATCATCATATAAGGAAACATGCAGCTTGCAGCCGGTATCTGCACCGGCTCCTACCGGCTCTTTCTCCTGCCAGTTTTCCTGTACCGGCTGGTCTTCCTGTTCCGGTACACCCTTCCACTGCAATTTCAAAACTGCTTCTGTCAGATTATCCTGAAACTGCTGGCTTACCTTCAAATCATAGATATGATGTGCCGGCATACGACGCAGTGTCACATCACGGAAGATTCCAGACATCCGGAAGAAATCCTGACTCTCTAAAATACTTCCGGTGCAGAAGTGAAAGACTTCTGCCGCCAGCTTATTTTCTCCCTTGCAGACCAATTCTGTGATATCAAATTCTGCCGGTGTAAAAGAGTCTTCGCTATAGCCTGCAAATCTGCCATTTACCCAGAGTGCCATAGCACTTTCCACACCATCAAACCGGAGGGATAACCTGTCCTTTAACATTTCTCCGGTCACTGTAAAAGAATGCACATACATTGCAACCGGATTATATTTCTTTGGAATCCCTTTGCCACGGACAGCTTCTTTTCCATCCCATGGATACTGGGAATTCACATACTGCAATTTGCCATAACCAAAAAGCTGGATGGAAGAAGGCACCATAATCTCATCCCAGTCTCCGCTGTCATAATCCTTACGATAAAAGCCCTCTATGACTTCCGCTAAGTTATTGGCATATGCAAATTTCCATCTGCCATTGAGGCTGGTGAGAAAACTGCTTTTCCCACCGTCTGCCTCTTTTCCGGTTGCATAATATCCATGGTCTGAATGTGCCGGCATCCGCCGGATTGCAAAACAGTCTGGCTCATAAATTACATTTTCGTTAAATTCCATAGCTCTTCTCCTTTATGATTTTACAGAACCGGTAATTCCTTCTACAAAGTTCTTCTGTAATACGAAGAATATAATCAACATCGGAATTGTAGAAATCGTGACTGCAAGCATCATGCTTCCATAATCAATGGTATATCGTGCGGTCAGTCCAGATACCAGAATCGGCATAGTCTTGGAATTTTCATTCTGTAATACAATCAACGGCCACATATAACTGTTCCATGCATTCATAAAGCTTACGATTGCTGCTGCTGCGTAGGTAGATTTCATAATCGGTAAGAACATTTTAAAGTAAATGCCCCATTCACCTACTCCATCAATCCGGGCTGCTTCAATGATTTCATCCGGAAATGATTTTGCTGCCTGGCGGAACATGAATATCATAAATGCAGTAGAAACGGTCGGTAAAATACATCCAACGGTTGTATTTAAAAGTCCCATCTTTCCAAACATACGGAACAGCGGAATTACAGTTGCAGCAGTCGGTACCATCATGGAAAGTAATAGGATGGACATAATTTTATTTTTGTATTTATCATGAAATTTTTCGAATCCATAACCTGCCAGTGAGCAGACAAATACATTTAAAACCATGGAAACCACTGCGTTCCGGATGGAATTCCACATTGCCTGTGAAAGAACCGTTGTATCCAGAAGAGATTTTAAGTTTTCCATCAGGTAATTGCCCGGAAGAATTTTTCCTGCAATGACATCCACACTTTTATTGGTTCCACTGACAATCATCCAGTACATTGGGAAGATGGAAATGATTGCGACCAGAATCAGGAATACATATTTCCAGAAATATACGAATTTTCTTTTACTCATTTCTCATCACCTACTTTCATCTGAATAAAGGCAAGGATTGCCACCAGGATAAATACTACATAAGAAATTGCAGATGCATATCCAAAGTTTGGATTTCCTGCAAAAGACAAATTGTATATGTAGTGGGATATTGTCATGGACGTATTTGCCGGTCCACCATTGGTAATATTCATAGACTCATCGAAGAGCTGTAAGGTTCCATTGGTTGACATAATTGCTGTCAGTAAAATTGTCGGACGAAGCATCGGGATTGTAATCTTAGTAAACTTCTGGAATGCATTGGCTCCATCTACAACTGCTGCTTCATAAATAGAACTGTCAATATTCTGCAATGCTGCCAGGAAAAATATCATATTATAACCGGTCCATCTCCACAATAATGCCAGTACGATTACAATTCGTGCGGTCCAGGTATTTCCCAGCCAGTTGATTGGAGATGCAATCAGATGCAGATTCGTAAGAATCGTATTGATGAATCCGTCCACAGAGAAAAGGGAACGGAAAATAATGGAATACGATACCAGTGAAGTAGTACATGGTAAGAAAATTGCAAGGCGGAAAAACCATTTTCCTTTTAATCTCTTATCATTCAAAAGTGATGCCAAGAACATTGCCATCACCAGCATGATTGCTACTTCTAAGATCAGATAAATAAAAGTATTGCTTAATGTCATTTTAAAAATTTTATCCTGAAACATTCTTTTATAATTAGAAAGTCCGGTAAAAGTCATGTTCGTTCCGCTTCCGCGTTTTAAGGATAAAATAAAGGACTGTATCATCGGCACGAAATTGAATATGACAATCATTATCGATGCCGGTATTACGAATGTCCATCCCATAATCTTTCTTTTCTTCGTTTTCACTGTTGTACCTCCAATTCGTATCGACTTTACAGCTTTCCCTTCTTCTTGAAAATTCTGCCTGCACAGCAGCTGCTATGCAGGCAGTTTGTAAAGTGCTAATGCTAATTTATTCGCTCATTGCAAATGATACAGTATCATCTGCTTCTTTTAACGCTTCCTGAATATCCTGTCCCTGCTGAATCTGGGTAAGTGCTGTTCCAAGTGCGGATTTTGCTTCCTCCCAGTACTGGCCTAATGTGATAGCCGGTACTTCAGCACCGTAGTTGGCAAATTTCTCATAAATCTTATCGCCACCGAAGAATTCATTTTCCTGTGAGTATGCATCACTTTCTGCTGCCGGAAGGTAGGTTGCTACTGCACCGGTAGTAGGAAGAATAGTATCATAAAGCTCCGTGCTGCTTGCAAATGTGTTCTTTAAGAAATCGATAGCAAGGTCTTTGTTTGGTGAGTCATTCATAACCATCCATCCTGCACCACCATTGTTACTGTAGTTGGTTGCATTTGGAGCATTGTCCAGTCTTGGCATTGTAGTAACGCCCCAGTCACCGGACTGATCTTCCTGCGCCTGAATGGTACTTGTAATCCAGCATCCATTGATTACGCTTGCTACTGTTCCGTTGTTAATGGTTCCAATATACTGATCCCAGTCATTTACTTCTACTAAAATTCCCTTGTCAACCATGGTCTCATAATCTTCTACAGCTTCTGCAACTACATCATTTCCTGCAAAATTCGGATTGCCGTCTTCATCAAACATGCTGTCTCCTGCACTTCTTAACATTGCAATCAGTAAGTCAGGTCCACCAGCCTGTGCGCTTAATAATGGTTTTCCGGTCTTTGCTAATACATCTTCACCAAGTTCAATGAATTTGGACCATGTAATATCGGTAAAGTCATCGATAGAATAACCAGCTTCACCGATTACATCGGTACGAATATATAATGCGGTTACACCACTGTCGAATGGTACATTGTAATTCTTTCCATCTACTGTTCCAATTGCTGTTTTATAACTTGCAAATTTGGAGAAATCGATTCCGGAATCAGATAAATCTGCAAATAAGTCCGGATAGTTCTTTACATTGTTTAATAAAGCAGTGTCATTCATAAGAATGATGTCTGGCAGTGTATCGGTCTGTCCAGAGGTTGCTGCTGTTGTAAGCTTGGTCTGAATATCCTCCCAGGATGTTTCTACTACATTTACGTTTACATCCGGATGGTCTTTCTGATAAATCTTTTCTGCCTCTTCCATTGCCGGAATATTAAAGGTTGCATCCCAGCACCAAACGGTCAGTTCGTTTGAAGATGCTTCGGTATTTGAAGCGGAATTGTTTCCATTATCAGAGCTGCTGGTGGAACCACATCCAACCATTCCAATTGTCATTGCTGCAGTAAGAATTGCAGCCAAAATCTTTTTCTTCATTTGTCTTCCTCCTGTCATTGTAAAAAGTATCTCTTCCCCGTTCCTTATATTTTCTTATCGTGAACGCGTTTCACTTGATTACATTTCTAATATAATACCTCTTTCGCAAAATGTCAAGCGGTTAACATACAAAATATCAGATTTTCACAAGATAGCGTCCTGTTTTTTGTTCATAATGCACTAATATCAACCAATTTATCCGTTTTTATCACAAAAAATAGTTCTTAATTCATGTCAACCGAGGAACACGAATCAGGAACTATCATTTATTCTTTTATTTACTTATTATTTCTGTCAATCTATTACTTTTCTTTTGTTGTACCGCGCTTCATCAGGCTGACCGGAAGTACCACCTTTGCCGGCATTACGCCGCCACCGCGTTTTTTTAAGATAGCATCCACTGCTAACTGTGCCATTTCCTTAATCGGCTGCCGGATGGTTGTCAGCATCGGATTTACCAATGTTGCAATATTGACATCATCAAAACCTACAATCTGCACATCCTCCGGAACCCGCTTTCCAAGAGCACTGCATGCCTGAATGGACTGGGCTGCAATAACATCACTGCTGGCAAAAATCCCATCCATTTCCGGATATTTCTGCAGTGTCTGCTTGATATTTTCCAGATATTCCATCACACTGTAGGATGCCTCGCTTGTCTCTATTTCATGATGCCGGATTCCATATTTCTCACAGACTTCCCGAAAACCTACACAACGTCTGTCTGCCGGCATCACCTGACGCTCTACTCCACTGAAATGTACAATTTCTTTACATCCGCATTTAGCAAGATGTTCTGTGGCAAGCACTCCGCCCATATAGTTGTCACACTGAATATTGCAGTCCCCCAATGCATCATCACACTCTATGGTAACAATTGGGATATTCAGGTTCAGGAATTCATTGGCACTTACCGTTCCACTGCACAATATAATTCCCGCCACCTGATTACTCTTAAACATCTCTACATATTTCCGTTCGTTGTTGCGCTCCTCCTTGGAATTGCAGACAATCATTTTATAATTCTCTGCTGCCGCCGCTGATTCAATATTGCTTAAAAGCTTTGCAAAATACGGATGAACGATATGCGGTACGATTACGCCAATCGTGCTGGTATGCTGTTTTGAAAGAGAACGGGCTACCTCATTGGGCTGATAGCCTATCTCCTTCATGACATCATATACCTTCTGCCTGGTCTTCTCACTGATATATCCACGGTTATTAATTACTCTCGAAACAGTCGTAACAGTTACTCCTGCCCGTTCTGCCACATCCTTTAATGTACTCAAAATTGTCCCCCTTCTCCTTGGTTGTTACTATAACGATAGCACTTTTATATCATTATGTCAACATGACATATCAACCTGTCACATGTTGATGAAGATATTTTTCTCTCGTTGCCAGTCCCCCACGGATATGACGCTCCGACTTATTGACATCCAGCACTTTCCTTGCTTCCCGCGCCAGGGTCGGATTCACCTGGGATAAACGTTCTGTTACGTCCTTATGTACCGTGCTCTTACTGATTCCAAACTGCTTTGCGGTCTGACGCACTGTCGCATTGTTATCTATAATGTATTTGGCTATTTCTACGGCTCTTTCTTCTATATAGCTTTTCAAAGAAAATCCCCTGCAATACTTGTTTTTACATTGTATGCAGAGGATTTGCTTTTATGTATGGCTTTTTTATCTCATCTATATTCTATTTCAAATAACCCTTTTTCCCTGTGAATACTACTGCCGCTCCGCATAATGCCAAGAGTGCAAGCAGATATCCAACCGGTGATTCATCACCTGTTTTCAATACTTTTGTTTTCTGTGCTGTGGTCTGCTCAGTATTTGGAGTGCTATTTCCACTTGTTGTATCAGCTTTCTTCGCAACGGTAAATTCGGCGGTTGCTTTCTTTTCTTCTCCACTGATAGAAGATACAATCGCAACCGTATGCTTTCCGGTAGCAAGGCTTTCTAAGTATTCTGCAGTAAAGGTGACAATGGTAGAGCCTTCTGTTACCGTATAGTTTTTCGCATCTACTACGGTGCCATCCACTTCTACACGAAGGAATCTGCTGATACCAGCGTCACTGCGGAAACGAAGCGTTGCACCACTTTCCTTTGTCCATTCTCCACCGGCACCTTCAATAATGACCGGTGTTGCCGGTTTATAATCCGGGTTCTTCTCATTACAACCTTCCCGTCTGCAGGCTTCTGCATTGTTGCTAAAGTCATGTCCTAATGGATTTCCGCTGGTAAATGTCTCTGTTCCCTTTGCCCCACACAGCTTACAGGATTTGTAGTAAACTGCCGGTGCCGTACAGGTTGCTGCTGTTTTCAGATAGGAATCTGATACTGTTTCCACCCATTCACCATACTTGCATGTAATTGTAAATTCTTTTGTTGCTTTCGTATCTGTTCCAACTGTAATCTGTGCCTTATAACTGCCCGGTAACTTTGGTGCACCTCCAACGGCTTCTGCTCCGCTGTTGTCACTGTTGGTCTTTGTGTCTGTTCCACTCAGATAATATACGATTTCCGGAACCGGAAGATTAAGTCTCTTCCAGTCTTCGGATGTTGTTATATTGGCAGCTTTTGCTGTTCCATCATAGTCTGTATTCTCAGCTGATAAGGATAACCATAAAGATGCATATTTCTCATTGCAGTCTTCCAGGCCACTGCAGGCTGCAAGAATACGGCTTCCATCTTTGCCTTCATCCACTGCATAACTCCATGTGTGTCTGTGCTTCCACTCACCAATCAGGAGTGTTTTGGCAGATTTTTGACCTACTCCAATATGACCTCTCCAAACTTGTGGCGTATCTGTCAATTCTGAAATATCTGCCATCATAGCTGTAGAACCTTTCATTGACATGGCATCTCCAACTGTAATGCATGCATCACTTTTTCCATATCCATCTGATGTAAAAATGGCACCCCAGCCAAGTCCATCTGCAGTCGCATAAAGGGAACCATTTGGACTATTCTCAATACTTACACTTCCACATCCAAAAATTGCAAAATCACCATAGGTTCTAGATTCTTCTTTTATGCTGACCAGCTCATTGTTTCCAACCAGTGTAATATGAATGTTATCTACATAGCTTAATACATTATAAGAATAAGATTTTAATTTTAAATTAGAAAATGTCACCTTTGAAAAACTGTCAAGTGGTGGTTCATTATATTCTCCCAGCTCAATAATATCTGATGTAGGTTCTGCATTTTCATCCATTGCAATCGTAATGTCATCCGTCAGAATGGTAAGCGAATTTCTATTTCCAGATCCATATTTTCCATAGGTATAATCGACTCCTTCTACAATCGTCCCCGAATCCCTTGACAACGTAAATGGTCCTGCCTGAACCGAATTTGTAGCTGCATTTGTCTCAACTGTCATCCCCTGCATAAGACCTGCTACCATCATCAACGCAAGGAACAAGGAAAATAAACTTTTCTTCTTTTGTTTCATGTACATCCTTCCCTTCTTAAATTACCTTTTTTCACTTTTCACACTCTCAATGCTGTGTTACAATTACACTGTTATTTTACACCGCACATCAATGTACGATGCAATCATTTTACAAATTTTGCCGATATTTGAGAAAAGAAATATGATATGGAAATTTTTGAAGAGTTAAAGAGTGTTGCTTTGTCTTAAAATACCACAGTTCTAAAATACATGTTTTGCTTTTCTTTATGAAAGCCCGTCTTTCCAATGTTTGACAGTCTGCACCAGCTGTCCGCCTGCATACAGATACATAAACAAGCCTGTTAGGAGGTCTTGGCATTCTGTTATGCAACCGGCAATGCAGGCACAGGGATGTGCCT
>ERZ772876.3656-NODE-3656-length-10923-cov-2.830236_pt1 | contig 10923 bp, 22 predicted proteins | sample MGYA00580584_ERZ772876 | MGnify/ENA primary metagenome ERZ772876 (study PRJEB29015, sample SAMEA2737728) | human gut metagenome | biome: human gut; feature: human-associated habitat; material: faeces | place: China | collected 2012 ...
ACTCCCCATTTCATTCCTTTAACGCCATGGTGATACAATTCGTTATTCATTTTGAATTTCCATCCTTTTTGATTTTTACAATATTTAGAGGATTGATTTTATTAAATACTAAAAGAAAATGGCTATTTTATCCTCTCTCTTCATAAAAGGGAATGTTTTTTTCGCGCGCAAAAAAAAGCAATAAAAAACAGAGACACCGCTTAAAGTATCTCTGCTCAAAACAACCGAATCATTTATTATCAAGATGCTTTTAAATATACATTCGCATCTTTATCGATATAGCATTTCATATCTTTACCCATTGAATGTAATGCTGAAAGAAATTGTTTATGTATATCTGATTCTCTACCACTTCCGAAAGAATCTATAACTTCATTCACCATATCTCCCAACGCAATTTTATCTATTTTTTTCAATGGTCCATTTTTAAAATCATGAATGCTTGCGCTCAATTTACTAAATCCACTAAGCATTCGTTTTTCGCATTTCATCAAATATTCAACAACATTGTTTTCAATCCATTGAATGTGTGTATTCTCAAAATTCTGCGAATAATAAATCTCTAGCAAATTACTCATAACATGTAACTGCATGGAAAGTTCTAAACAACTTTTAATTCTAAAAGCCTTATCAACGCATTCCTGTAAATCGCTTGTTTCGCTAACCGCATCATTTAAATCAGACATATAAAATTCAATATCCTTCATTGCAACTTTTCTAGCAGCTTGAAGACTACTGATGGTCGCAATCCTTTGCTCATTACATGACATTATAGAAGCGTAATTTTCATAAGCATATTTTGTAAAACTAACTTCTGCAATTAACTCAGCCTTCTTATCTCCATAAAGGAATTCAAGAATTTTATCAATACTTTTGCTTAATGCTTTTAACTGATGACTAATCTCAGTCAAAAAATACTGACTGGTAATAATTGACATTACAGCAAATCCTTGTACTATTGCAATCTGTCCGGCACCGGTCTTTTCTAAAGAAGCATGAGCGATGATATTTCCTGTGCTATCTTGAATCGGTGTTCCGACTCCACCCTTAGCATAATTCATTAAATGGCCATCTACCCCATTTGGAAAATGAACAATATATGCATCACTTAATTTCTCCGTTGCTAAGAGTGTTGGAAATTGTTGCACCAACCCACTAATTTGTATTTTCTGTTCATCCGTAAGAATAAGCTTTTTATACTCTTGCTTTTGCGAAATATCGGTGATTTTTTCACAACCAACAACATCAAACGTTTTCATCATAGCCCTCTCTTCTTTGTAAGGATTCTTCAGACGCAAATAAAAAGTGCGCCCCAATTTGAGAGACGCACCGAAAAAGAGCATCTCTTATTGTTGCCACACAATCTCTTCGCCATTCAAGGGTACGAGTAAAAGAGAATACACTTTTTACCAAAGTTATTCCCTTGAACGCGATTTTTACTATTAGATTGTGTGGCTCTTATAGTATAGCATGAAGCACACTAAATGGAAAGTGGATTCTGTAGCAAGATCCTATGCCGCAAGCATCTTAGCACGCTTTGCCATATCATCGTAAATAACCTTTGTTCCATCCTCCAAATATACGATAATGCTCATATAATTGTACGGACGATAATCTTGAGCTGTTTTGGATAACCGCGGATATACTGATTTGAAATTATTGAAAATATCTTTCCATGTCACTTTACGCTTTACATTCACGGTGCACCTCCTGTCATTGGATACAATGCCTCAACTGGATATCCACAATACGGAGCTCCGGCACCTGAATAAAAATCCCTAGGAATGGTATAACCGAACATTACATCATCAAAAGATTGATATGGTGGATTATCAACCCATAACCATCCTTGTGACATGAACATTTCGCTCTTAATCATCACATACGCATCTTTCGGAATATCTTTATTCAATTGCAGGTGATACGGAAAATGTTCGCACAACCAATCCTCGACTAATTTCTTGTCATCTGTCATAAAATCACCTCTTTCTTGCTTCTGGTCAAAAACCCACTTTTATTCGCCTATTACTATATATTTTTAATCTTTCTATCATAATAGTTTAGTATTAAAAGTGGGAAAGTGGGCAGAAAGCCCGCAAACCCGCATAAATACTGGGTTTTTACTGGTCAAATCCGGGTTTTTGAAAGTGGGCAAAACCGGGCAAATGACCAGAAAATTGACCAAAATTATGAATCTTTCATCAAATCGACACAATTTTTTCAGCTTTGGTCAAAAATATCCGGGCTTTGGTCAAATCCTAAAACCCAAAAGTGGGCAGAAAATGACCTGCTACTACAAAGATTTTTAACCTAGATTAGCTGAAATCGATCAGAAATTTCGTCTCTGGTAGGGTAAATTACGCTTCATAACAGGTTTATAATTGTACGTAGACATCTTAGAATCCAGCACACGCTTTACAGATTTATGCTTCCGACCGGTGCGAATTTTGTGAGTTTCTTCATCAGAACCATACATTCGTCCGAAGAAATTACTCAAAGCTTTAGCCAGTTTCTTCATCGTCTCCAATGCTTTCTTAAATTCTTCTATAGTCATCATGAATTCTCCTTTACATCATAAACACGGTTTAATGATACTTTGGTAATTTTGCCGTCCTTTTGAACCATTGCATAGTCACCACTCCAAAATCCAGTTCCGACCTGCAATAATTCGTAAGTATCAGTATTTAATTTACATTTACCGCAATCGTCAACCACGTTGAACATTTCTTGAGTAGCTATACAAGCGGAACAGGTTGAAATATCTGGTTTTACTTTGCAGAGTTTCATCACACCTACCTCCAAACCTTTCCAGTTCTCTTATCTTTAAGTACAACTCGTTCTTCAATATGAAAATCTGCTAATTCACAAAGCGAAAACATGGTGTTCAGTAACTGATGAAATCTAGCATCATCCTTGTCCTGTTCCTGCTCAACATTCTTAATCGCATTGTAAGCTGTCGGGTCGTTGTAACCCTCTGCATTTTTTCTGTCGTCCTTAGCTGTCATCTCTACCTCCCCATTTCATGGAATCGTCCATCCACATTGCAGCATTTATAACGGACAGAACTATATATCCACCGAAAATAAGAATAGCTGCCAGAATAATAATTCCTAAAATTAAATATCCCATTTACTTACCCTCCACTTCTTCTAATCGAACACCGCCGTATACCCACAGATCCTCTTTGAGCTTGTCCATATCCAACTCATCGTTTTGCCACTTTTCATAATATTTGAGAACATACTCTGTAAACTCCGGAATCCGCTTTGCATATGACTTTGGCCAATAATGATCCATCAGCACTTCAAGCGGCAGAGTAAGCAGAAGAATCATCGCCTGATTGATAGCATCATTTGTAGCCTCCCGCTTAACTCTATCCAGTTCACCAGATATCTTTTCTCGAACCAGGGCATCTAACTGAGCTCTTGTAAGATTGTATGTAGCGGTTTTAGATTTCTGCTCGCACTTCTGTGCTCTTCTCCTTTCAGCCCGGCTCATATAGCCGCCTCCTTAATTCATAATGCAATTTTCTCTTGATACAAATAATAAAACGCCCAACATTAGAGTAAATAAAAAGAACGTTGCGTCCCATTCAATCGGGACTGTCAACGCTCCAAGTATAATGAATATGATTCCGTATATCTTGTTTTTAATTAAGTCCCTTCTCAATATTGTCTTTCTCCTTTTTTGACTTTGCGATGCCAGCTGCTACATCATCCATTTTTATCATTACTCCGGCTTCTTTGAACTGTCCGTATGCTCTGGCTGTAGCACAGTGCTCAATACACTTCATAATCCTGTCAATCAGTGTGTAGAGGCATACATAGCCGATAAGAAACATGATAATAATCTGAATAACTGTAAAATGCATAAATTTAATCCTCCTCTAAAATGTTCAATTTAAATTTTAGTCGCTGACCACAATGCGGACAACAAATATAATCCTCTGAAACACTAAATCCACAGTTTTTGTTAGGGCATCTCCACTCGTCAAATACTTCTTCCTGAAAATATGTGTGTCCTATAAATTCTGCATTCTTCTTAATGAATTTCATATTTACCCTTTCTCCTTATCTTCTTCCATATGACGAGATAAGCCTTTCTTAGCATTAATAGAATTATCGTCCAATCCAGCCGCCCCCATAATTAATTCCGAATATGGAAGAGTTTCAATCCACTTACAGAATTCTCGCCATTCATCCAGCTTATGATATTTACGAGACTTATAGATATTTGCCAGAACTTCATAATTCATCATGACATTACGTGTCTGGTTATAGCTGCTCGGAAGAAGCTGGATCATCTGCCACCAAATATCTTTCTTACTCGGACACCCTTTAATCTCGAAATCGTCCGGATTGTATCCGATATATAATTTTCGATAATCATTTAATGCCTTTATTATTTCTTCCAGTAGTGCTTTGGTGCGGATATCGAGATGTTCACGACTGAAATCATCCATTGTAAATTCCTTAGCCTGGATTTTATGCATGGTACTACAGCTGTTGGCAACAGTTCCGACTTTGTAAGTATCAAATTCTTTGTTATCTCTCTCCAATTTTCTAATTTGTTAATCATTTTTGTTCCCCTTTCCAAATTTCCAGACGCCCACCCCATCTGGAAATTCTATGCGTTCCTTGATCGTTATTGCATAGATCCCGGTATCATTATCTTAGACTACTCTTCCTTCTCATAAGGAATCTGGATCACATCTCCACCAGGAATCGTAACTGACTGCATAAGCTGACCGGTTTCCTCATCGAAGTAAATGTTATCCATAGCGTGATCCCACTCTTCGAACTGCTCAGCGATGTTTCTACCCTTTTCCTTTCGCATGTTGATAAGTTCGTCATGAACCACACGTCTCCAGGATCTTGCAATCTCCATACGGCTCTGAGCAAGGATATTGTATAGACCGTTCTCAGTCACAAAGTTGATGGAACGTCTCTGGCCTGCTACTACCAAAGGTAGTTTCAGCTTTTCATCTTCCTCGCACATTTCGAGCATTCTCCACTCGTTACCGCTACTGTAGCCGATAGCATGACTAATATCTTTTGCCTTGAACAATGGAGCGTCCAGATCTCCATACACATTAAGGCGCTTTCCTCCAAACGAAATACTTCCGGCAATTTTAATCTCTTTACTCATCTCTGTTTGTTCCTTTCTCTTTGTAATTTAACATCCATAGCCTTCTGCAATTCTTCCGGTGTAATATTAAAAATGGACTTAAGGAGTTCCAGGCAAATATAAGCATCTGCCATCTCTTCCAAAAGTCCAATTCTATTATCATACCCTCGAATCTGTTTACTGATTGCCTGCGTAAGTTCTGCAAATTCTTCCATAGCGATCGTACAATTCAATTTCCACGGCTTACTTTCAACGCATTTTCTGATGATTCTCCGCCGCTCTTTATCTGACAATTCGATGCCGCTTTTCATGCACTGGATAAATCTATTTCGATCCATTGGATACCTCCATCCGAGCTTTCGCAGCTTCTTTGCGCTCCTTGTATTCTGCCTCGTCGATCTCAGCAAAGCCATTCGGAGCTTCTTTGAAATATCTGTTGATTTCTACTCTATCAAAGTCCGGTGTAACTGTCATGATTATACCGACAGTATCAAAATCTCCGTTCTTTGGATCTACAAGAAAATCCTCAGTATAAACCTTAAATGCTCTATCGGCTGGCATGTAGGGCATAGTGATAGGATACAGTTCATCCATAACAGTATCAATCAGTCCACTGTGATATGGAGCATCCGGACAGTTGATGTTCACGCCATGATAGCGATCCACGTCTCTGTACTTAACTGTTCCATCAGCATACACGTACTTAAATAAGGAAGACATGCGTTTGCACTGATAGTTACGCTCTTCTTCCTTCAGACCACTCATATCAGAAATATCACTCCATACCTCGTCGGTATCCTCAATCGGAAGAAGTGGCTTGTTGTTGATCAGACGGTTCAGAATAGCCTTAGTCAGACCAATGCTGAAACCAGAATAACCGTCCTCACACAGAGAGCCAAAAGCCTTCAATGCGCTCTCATAGCAAGCACAACCATAATCCCACTCTCCGTCTTTTCTGTCCGGCTTTTCTCGACGGCAAGCAATGGCGACCTCGTTTTCAGCCCAACGCTCCATGCTTGATTTTTCACGGCAGGAACCGATAGAGCGGTTGCGATCGTCTATGTACTCATTTGCAAATATCTTTCTGCAATTTCCACCAAATGCTTCCACGATTTCCGGAAGATTGTCGTTTACAGCATCGAAGATCAGTCCGTGCTCTTTACACCACTTCACAGCCTCTTTGGTCTGCTCCTCGTTTCTGGATGTCCAAAGGATCAGTTTTTCTCCGTTAGCCTGTCTTTTTTTCAGATACTCGATAAGCTCCTCGTTCGGCATACCAATCTCCGGCCATTTGTTCTCACATAAAGTTCCATCAAAATCTACTGCAATAATGTTCTGTTTCATCTTTACTTGTCCTCCTTAATAATCCCGATAAATTCTACCCGCTCTTCTGCCAGACTTACGAAATACCTTTTTCCCTTATAATCGACGATGTCACCCTCGTACTTATAGTTCTTGTCCGGCTCCGAAGCATACGCTAAGATGTTTATTTTTGTCGTTCTATTCATAGCTCCTCCAAATATCAAGCTCCAGGTTGCATGGCTGATTGATCCGCATACTGCAATGCCTGAAGTTTTTTCTTCATATTGTCTAAAATATACTCGACTGTGATTTTCGTTGTCTGCGCCAGTTTTATATACTTAGAATGTTCCTCGTACCACTTGAATATCTCATAGAGATTTCCACTCTGCCAACTGAATGACCACCAGTCACAAATCATCTCAATAATGTAATCGTACGGCATTTCCAAAATGGTCTCCAGTTCGCCGTTTTCCATATCATCGTGGATAAGAATCCAGTGCTGCCAATGATGCGGATTTCTGTGAATATGAAGTAACCATGCACGCTGATATTTCTGTACAACCTCATAAGAGCGATTGTTTCCATAGAAATATGCGTCGTATGCCTCGTATTCATCCGGCTCATTCTTAGACTGATCATGGGCGAATTCTGTATTCCACCCAGCAGTGAGTGTATCAGTCATAAGTCCGGGTAAATTCTCAGAAAGCCAGTCGAACCCTCTTTTCACATTAGCTCGATGTCTGGCTAAATATTGATCGTACTGAAAGCTCACTTTTGACCCTCCTTCTTTTTCTTTGTTATTAACCTTTCATAAAGCTCTCTCGCTTCATCTCCTTGGAAAGCATTGATAATCTCTACAGACTGATTCATCTGTTTTCTTCCCACAACCATTACTCCAGTGTCGTTTTTGTTTGAGAAATCAACACTAACTAATATACTATCTACCATTTTCAGCCTCCTTCCAGTAAACAGGTTTATCTGAATTGGCATTCATCGGCTCTGCCAAACAGTCGTTACACGGATCAAATTTTTCTTCGAGATCCTTATGCTCGCAGGTTTTGCAATAGGTTTTGAAATCAACCTCTTTGTAAATATTTTCCATAAGCTATTCCTTTCACATATAGTAGCGGAGCCAGATCGCATACCATACCTGCTCATATGTACAGTTGGATAATAAAGTTTTAAATTCCTCCTCCGATAGAGACTTTATCCGAAATGACATAACTCGCAAAAATACAATGATGTTCCTAAGGACTTCTATCATCTGTGTCACCTCCGCTTTATGCTGCCATACCAGATGACTGCTCAAATACTATGGGCTTTTTATTTATCCATTTGGTCTCATTAAATGTTTTCTTGTCCTTCAATGCTTTGCTGATGGCAAGATCAATACCAGACCTGGATTTCAAATGATAGTAATACAGATCCGTATATGGCGTATTCATCCTGTCTATTCGACCAGCAGACTGTGCCATGATCTTATACGAATAATTCTGAGAATAGAATATAATCGTGTCTGTTGTAATACAGTTCCATCCTTCAGCCCCGGCATTGTACTGAACTAAATATACCCATGCATCGCTAGTCGGCACTGGCTGATGTTTGTGACCATTCCATTCCCCGACTTCGTAGCCAGAGAATATTTCCTTCAGAAGCTCAAGCTCGTAATCAAAATTGTAGAATATAATCGCTTTCGGATGCTTCTCCACAATTTCGAGTAAAGCTATTTGTCTGGACTGATCGGTGTTTACAATTTTTCTCCATACATAGCACAGACCAGCAGCATTGATAATTGGTTCTTTTTTAAACGGGTCCCATCTGGTTTTTCCGACATCTTTATACCTTTCGATATTGTACTTGACATAAATATCCTCATGGTGCGAAACCGTCTGGCGTTTGAAATCCATATTCACCAAGATTTTGTTTCGCAATCGAATCAATCTACCAGTATTCAAATATCGGTCAACTTTAGGAAATTTGCTAAATCGGCTATAGACTATATGCTCTCTTGTGAATTCGCTTCGGTTTTTATAAAATCCGTTAGCCACAAACACCGGAATATAATCCTGCCACGTATCGCCAGGAGTTGCGGATAGTAATATCCACTCATTTACCTTGGCGATTTTCAAGAATGCTTTAACCCATGTTCCAGAGCCTATGACACGCTGCTCATCGAATATAAAGAAAGCATCTTTGACATCTGCATATTTCTTGATGTTGTTCCAAGAATCAATTACAACCTTATTGGTATATAAATTTTCTTTCTTATTGGTCGATAGCAGAAATGGTGAGAGCTCCTCTTCCCATTCAAATGTATCCCGTTTCCTAGCAGTTGTGATTATGTATAAATCCTTAATATTCACATCGTCCATAGGAACGTATTCATTTGTTCCGAGCTCACCACCGTTTCGAACATAATAGTAGGCCAGCGAAGTTCTGGATTTTCCACTACCAACACCGCCGCAAAGTATGCAGCCGTTTCGCATTTGCCGTACAGCATCTTCCTGATAGTCCCGTAATTCTACGCCAGCCATTACACACCTTTCATGACAAATCCATCTTCTACCTCGACTTCGTAGCCATCGCCATCCAGATCTGCTTTGGGACCATACAAGAGCATACAGGTTGTTATGGTTTCATCGCTCTGATTCTCTGAATGATAGAACTCATACAGGCAGTCCAGCACTTTTTTGGTGATAGATAATTTACGACAATCGTACACAACTTTGCTTAAATCTGAAACGCCCATGATTTTAGCAACATTGTCATAAAGCTCGCTGATTCCGCATGTACACTGCTCTTTTGAAATAGAATATCTTTTTTTCATTCGTCATCACCCTTTCCAAATAACTTGTTAATCTGACGGAGCATTCTTCTGGTACTCCATACGTCTGAGAAATACATAGGTGTATACCAATAATTTTCATATGAATCGTCCGTAGACATTGGGTCAGTTATCGAGTTACCTATTTTTATAAATCCAGCCAATCCAAGAAGCGAGATTTGGATATAACACATCAGCCCAACAATTTCATCAATGTCCTGTGCAACTACTAAAATATGATTCTGGTAGTTCCTCGGCGGATCACAATGTTCAAGTTGCTTTCGTATTACATGCACACCGGCAATCAAAGTTGCTCCAGCACCGCAGCATGGATCGTTAATTGAGATATAACCATACTGCTCTATTTTTTCTAAAGCATCAGTCGCTACCACTTCGGCCATAAGTTCGCAAACATGATACGGTGTGAAGAATTGACCGGCCGAACGATTTCCAAGATCCAACCGCATAAACATTTTTCCGAGAAAATCCTGCTCCTGGTTCTGATCCAGTGCCATAGTTGTGTACGCTGCTAATTCTGGAAATATAGCTTGCTCTTCTTTTGAATACTGACGAATAATTTTAAGATATCGCTTCTCTCTTTGGTCGTAGTTTTCTTGGTCTAAAACATTCGAGATTGAACACGCATGAAGTAAAATATAATCTCTCCACACATCCCATGCTCGATGTCTGTATGTAAGTTTCTGAAAAGATTTTAAGAATTTATTCTCCCAGTCAATTTTCGATTCAGATTTCGTAGTTACTTCCGGTGGTTTCTCATCCTTCTTTTTCGTTTCACCGAAAGTTGGTTGCCACTTAGGTGGCGGTTCTTTTGCTTTGAATGCTTTAGGTACCGTAGTCTTGATCTGTGGTTTCGACTTCGGTTTTTTCTTATTCCAAAACATAATTTTTCTCCTTTCATAAAGTAAGAGTGCCGGCTTTGACACCGACACCCTCAAAACATGATTTATGCGAACGGCGGCTCCTCTTCATCCGCATATTTCTCAGCAAACACATCCTCTTCAATCGTGACATACATGGTCTTCAGATATGCCTTGATGCCAGATTTTCCATTCACTTCCCACTTTGACGGGCTGATGACCAGATCAACATTTCTGATTTCAGCATAGTCAAGAGAAGATACAGACTCCTCATCCAGCTTTGTTTTAGCTCTTCTGGTAACCATGTATACATTCGGCGGAATGTTATCGAATCGAACTGCTACCTGAATATAGTGAAGAGGCGCTTCATCCTCGTCTCTCGGCGGAAGGATTCTCACATTCCATCCATCTTCGCCGAGTTTCTGTGCCTGGTCGGCATCCGGAATTACAACGCAAAAGTTACGGTTACCTGCTCTGTTGTACTTTGTCTCTTCTCCTCTGAAATTTCTGAACATAATACGAGCATTCTCAATAATCAGCTCATTTACATTTGCTCTTGCCATGATTAAATTCTCCTTTATTTTTTTTAATTTTCCGGCGGATTCATTGCGTGCTTCATCACAATATCTGCAATATCATAATCAAGATTGCAATCCATATGGAAGTTATCATTGTTGAAATGCGGGCAGTCGAAGCATGTCCGATACTTATCCTCTCCGCAAGGCATCGCCTATGGAACAACACAATCAACATCAGCGTCATTTGCGCCAAGCTCTGGAATATACGGATCGT
>ERZ772876.3662-NODE-3662-length-10906-cov-3.315916_pt1 | contig 10906 bp, 8 predicted proteins | sample MGYA00580584_ERZ772876 | MGnify/ENA primary metagenome ERZ772876 (study PRJEB29015, sample SAMEA2737728) | human gut metagenome | biome: human gut; feature: human-associated habitat; material: faeces | place: China | collected 2012 ...
TATTGCCTACATTGATCAGCAGTACAATTCGGAACGTCTGACCCGGATCCTAACGTCGCTGACAGATATGATCGGGGCGCGGGTATTGAGTATTTCCCAGCAGGACTACGATCCGCAGGGGGCTTCGGTCACGCTTCTGATTGCGGAAGGCTCTATGGTGCCGGTGCAGGGGGAGACGCAGGTGGCGCATCTGGACAAGAGCCATGTGACCGTCCATACCTATCCGGAATACCATCCGGAGACCTGTCTGGCGACCTTCCGGGTGGATATCGATGTGGCGACCTGCGGGGAGATCACGCCGCTTTCGACTCTCGATTATCTGATCGGTTCGTTTGATTCGGACATCATCACGATGGACTACCGGGTGCGCGGGTTCACTCGGGATGTGGACGGAAAAAAGCTGTTTATGGATCGTGAGATCCGCTCAATTCAGGATTATATCTCCAAGGAAACGCTGCGGCGCTACGATGTGGTCGATATCAATGTGTACGAGGCGAATCTGTTCCATACCAAGATGATGCTGAAAGAGATCGATCTGCAGAATTATCTGTTTAAGACAGATGTCTATGAACTTCCGCCGACCACCAGGCTCAGTATTATGGACAGCCTGCGGCGGGAGATGATTGAAATTTTCAGCGGAAGAAATGTGTTTTAAAAGAAATGCTTTTTGAGAGGAAAGAGAATGGTTTGACTGGAAAATACCGCGAAAACCAGGGAAATTCGATAGAAGAAACGAATGAGTGATTTTCAGGAGGGACGGCAGATGGAAGAAGAGAGAAGGAATCTGGAGCCGGGCGTCGGACGGAGTGCACGGCGCAGAAAGGAAGCTTCAGGACCGAAAGAAACGGGGGGAGGCAGTCGAAGAGATGACGCGCTGACCCAGGAGCGCGCGCCGATCTATGAGGCGCTGGAAGCATTTCAGAAGATGCGCGTGGTGCCGTTTGATGTGCCGGGGCACAAGAGGGGGCGCGGCAACCCGGAGCTGACGAAACTTTTAGGAGAGACCTGCATGCGGCTGGACGTCAATTCCATGAAGCCGCTCGATAACCTCTGCCATCCGGTGTCCGTCATCGCGGATGCGGAGCAGCTGGCGGCTGAGGCATTCGGGGCGGCACACGCATTCCTGATGGTCGGCGGTACGACATCGGCGGTTCAGAGCATGGTGCTGACGGCAGTCAAGCGGGGCGAGAAGATTATATTGCCGCGAAATGTCCACCGCAGCGTCATGGGCGCCATGGTGCTTGGAGGCGCGGTTCCGGTCTATGTGAATCCGGCGGGTGATAAGAGACTGGGGATTCCTCTTGGAATGCGTGTGGAAGATGTGCGCCGGGCGATCAAGGAAAATCCAGATGCTAAGGCGGTGTTTGTGAATAATCCGACGTATTACGGCATTTGTTCGGATCTGCGCTCGATCGTAAAGCTGGCACATGAGCATGGGATGTTGTGTTTAGCTGATGAGGCACATGGAACCCATTTTTATTTCGGGGAAAATATGCCGGTTTCCGCGATGGCAGCTGGGGCGGATATGGCGGCGGTTTCGATGCACAAATCGGGTGGAAGCCTGACGCAGAGCTCGATTCTTCTGACGGGGCCGGGTATGTCCGCCGGGTATGTCCGCCAGATTATCAATCTGACGCAGACGACGAGCGGTTCCTACCTGCTCCTTTCCAGCCTCGATATCTCCAGACGGAACCTGGCGCTTCGCGGGCGTGAGGCATTTAAGCAGGTGGTGGAGCTGGCGGAGTATGCGAGAACAGAAATCAACCGGATTGGCGGTTATTATGCCTATTCGAAGGAGCTGGTGAACGGCGACAGCATTTATGATTTCGATGTGACCAAACTTTCAATTCACACGCGCGATATCGGGCTGGCGGGGATCGAGGTTTATGATCTTCTCCGGGACGAGTACGATATCCAGGCGGAATTTGGTGATCTGGGAAATATTCTGGCATATCTGTCCATCGGTGACCGGCAGCGGGAGGTAGAGCGCCTGGTCAGCGCACTGGCGGAGATCAAGCGCCGGTTCAGCCGGGATAAATCGACGCTGATGGATTTTGACTATATTGACCCGATCGTGGCGATGTCGCCGCAGGAGGCATTTTATGGAGAAAAAGAATCCCTTCCGATTCGCGAGACAGCCGGGCGTGTGTGCAGTGAGTTTGTCATGTGCTATCCGCCGGGCATCCCGATTCTGACGCCGGGCGAGCAGATCACGGAAGAGATCATTGACTACATTGCGTATGCGCTGGAAAAAGGATGTTCAATGACTGGACCGGAGGATCCGGGGATTGAGCGCCTGAATGTGCTGAAATAAATAAGCAGTAGATAGAAAGGGGAAAATTATGAATTTCTGGTTTTCAGAGAATCATACGCCAAATGTAAAACTTTCCATCCGGGTGGATCGCCAGCTTTACAGCGGAAAGAGCGAGTTTCAGCGGATCGATGTCTTTGACTCGCCGGAATTTGGGCGGTTTCTGACTTTGGATGGATATATGATGCTGACGGAAAAGGATGAATTTATCTATCACGAAATGATCACGCATGTGCCGATGGCAGTGCATCCGTTGGTCAAAAAGGTACTGGTAATTGGAGCCGGGGATGGAGGCGTGATCCGGGAGCTGACCCGCTATCCGGAGATCGAGCACATCGACATGGTGGAGATCGACCCGCTGGTGCTGGAGGTCTGCCGGAAATATCTGCCAAAGACAGCGTGCCGTCTCGATGATCCGAGACTCTCGATCCACTATGAGGATGGGCTGAAATATGTCCGCTTTAAGGAAAATGAATACGATCTGATCATCGTGGATTCGACCGACCCGTTTGGACCGGGCGAGGGGCTTTTTACCCGGGAATTTTACGGGAACTGCTATAAGGCGTTAAAAGAGGACGGAATCATGGTTTATCAGCATGGAAGTCCATTTTATGATGAGGATAAGGAAGAGTGCATGAAGATGCACCGCAAGGCATTCCGGGCATTTCCGGTAAGCCGCGTATATCAGGCACATATCCCGACCTGTTCGTCCGGCTACTGGCTGTTTGGATTTGCTTCCAAAAAATATCACCCACTCAACAATCTGCGCGTGAAAGAGTGGAAAAAATTACATATCAAAACAAGATATTACACAACGAATCTTCACCGGGGAGCCTTCATGCTCCCGAAATATTTAGAAGATATGTTAGAGGACGAGGAAGACCGGTAGCGAGAGCGTGTTATCGAAAATTTTGTTAAGTTTGAACAATTTAGAGAAGATATGAGGAGTTTCGCAATTATCTAAAAAACAATAACGTAAAAAAAGGAGAGAAAAAAATGAGCAGAGTAATGATTATCGGATGTGGAGGCGTAGCTTCCGTAGCAATTGCAAAATGTTGCCAGAACAGTGATGTTTTCACTGAGATTATGATCGCAAGCAGAACAAAATCCAAATGTGATGCTATGAAAGAAAAATTACAGCCAACAACCAAAACAGTCATCACAACCGCACAGGTAGATGCTGACAATACAGAGGAACTGATCGCACTGATCAACGAATATAAGCCGGATGCAGTGTTAAATGTGGCACTTCCATATCAGGATCTGACGATCATGGATGCCTGCCTTGCAACAGGAGTAGATTATATTGACACCGCAAACTACGAAGCAGAGAATACGGATGATCCGGAGTGGAGAAAAATCTACGAAGAACGCTGCAAGAAAGAGGGATTTACAGCATACTTTGATTATTCCTGGCAGTGGGCTTACAAGAAAAAGTTTGAAGATGCAGGTATTACAGCAATCCTCGGAAGCGGATTTGATCCGGGTGTAACAAGTGTTTATTCCGCATATGCATTAAAACATTATTTCGATGAGATCCATTACATTGATATTTTAGACTGTAATGGTGGCGACCATGGCTATCCATTTGCAACAAACTTTAATCCTGAGATCAATTTAAGAGAAGTATCTGCAATGGGTTCTTATTGGGAAGATGGCCACTGGGTAGAAGTAGAGCCAATGTCTATTAAGCGTGAATATGATTTCCCGGAAGTTGGAGAAAAAGATATGTATCTGCTTCATCATGAAGAGATCGAATCACTTGCAAAAAATATTCCGGGAGTCAAGAGAATCCGTTTCTTCATGACATTCGGACAGAGCTATTTAACACATATGAAATGTCTGGAAAACGTTGGAATGCTTTCCACAACACCGATCAACTTTGAAGGAAAAGAGATCGTGCCGATCCAGTTCTTAAAAGCATTATTGCCGGATCCTGCAAGCCTTGGACCAAGAACGGTAGGAAAAACAAACATCGGATGTATTTTCAAAGGTGTAAAAGACGGAAAAGAAAAGACAATCTATATTTACAATGTATGCGATCATCAGGAGTGCTACAAAGAGGTTGGTTCTCAGGCAATCTCCTACACAACAGGAGTTCCGGCTATGATCGGAACAATGATGGTAGTAGAGGGACTCTGGAAAAAACCTGGCGTATTCAATGTAGAGGAGTTTGATCCGGATCCATATATGGAAGCACTGAATAAATGGGGACTTCCTTGGGTAGTCTGCGAGAATCCGCAGGAAGTTGAGTAAGAATCTGAAGAAAACGAAGATACAATGCAGTTGATATAAGTAGGCTGTGTTTGCAAAATTGTTCTGACAGAATGTAAAATGTCGGAAAGCAATGACAGAAAGAGGAATGAACAGACAGAATGAGAATTGAAGAATTAAAAACACCGTGCTATGTCATAGATGAAAAACAGTTGAAAAAAAATCTTTCCATTCTCCAGAAAGTGGAAAAGGATACCGGATGTAAAATCCTTCTTGCACAGAAGGCTTTTTCCTGCTTTTACGAATACCCGCTGATCGGTCAGTATATCAGCGGAACAACGGCAAGCGGACTTTTTGAGGCTCGTCTCGGAAAAGAGGAAATGGGAAAAGAAAACCATGTATTTGCTCCGGCGTATAAAGAAGAGGATGTAAAGGAACTGGTAAAAATCTGCGATCACATGGTTTTTAATTCTTTTTCCCAGTTGGAAAAATACAAAACTCTCTGTAAAGAGACCAGCGTGGGAATCCGTATTAACCCGGAGTGTTCCACGCAGGGGGATCATGCGATCTATGATCCATGTGCAAAGGGTTCGCGTCTCGGTGTGACAATTGCACATTTTAAAGAGCAGTTTACAGATGAGATGTATGATTATGTGGATGGACTGCATTTTCACACGCTCTGTGAGCAGAATGCGGATGATCTTGCAAAAACCCTTGAGGCGGTAGAAGAAAAATTCGGCAGTTATCTTTACAAAATGAAATGGCTGAATTTTGGCGGCGGACATCATATTACAAGAGCAGATTATGACATCGGACTGTTAGAAAAATGTATTCTGCACATGAAGGAAAAATATGATCTTGACATTTATTTAGAACCGGGCGAAGCGATTGCATTGAATGCCGGATATCTTGCCACAACCGTTATGGATGTGGTAGATAACGATATACAGACGTTGATTCTGGACGCATCCGCAGCATGCCATATGCCGGATGTGCTGGAAATGCCGTATCGTCCACCGCTTCGCAGTTCGGGAATGCCGGAAGAAAAGAAGCATACTTACCGGTTATCTTCCTATACCTGCCTGGCGGGAGACATTATTGGAGATTATTCTTTTGATGAAGAGAAAAAAGTGGATGACAGACTGTATTTTGAGGATATGGCGATTTACTCCATGGTGAAAAACAATACATTTAACGGAATCCCACTGCCGGATATTGCAGTGATGGACGAGAGTGGTGAATGTAAAGTGATCCGCAGCTTTTCTTATGATGATTTTAAAGGAAGACTGTCATGAGAAAGTCCGGCAGGACGAAAGAACATGTGACAGGATGAGACAAATTTGCTATCACTCGCTACCTAAAGAGGTGGGAGTCTTCTCGACTGAGATAAAAGATCCATGGAAAGACAACACGGAAAAAGGCAGGAAAACAGAAGTATGAAGATAGAAAACAGAACTCCTCATCAGGATGGATTTTATATGCCGGGGGAATTTGAACCGCAGGATGGTGTGATCTTAATCTGGCCGAAACGTCCGGGTTCCTGGCCATATGAGGCAAAAGAAGCCGGAAAAGTATTTGCAGAGATTGCCAATAAGCTGGCAGAGACAGAAAAAGTATATATGCTGACAGAACCGGAAACGGAAGCGGCGGCAAGAGAGCTGCTGTGTGAGAATGTAGAAATTTTAACAATTCCGACAGACGATGCATGGGCAAGGGATGTCGGACCAACCTTTGTGACGGATGGAAAAGAAGTCCGTGGGGTCAACTGGAGCTTTAATGCCTGGGGCGGAACCTATGATGGTCTTTATCAGGACTGGCAAAAGGATGATAAGGTTGCAGAAGAATTTTGTAAACTGACCGGTTATGATTATTATGATGCGGCTCCTTTTGTGCTGGAAGGCGGTTCCATCCATTCAGACGGACAGGGAACGGTGATCGCAACGGAAGCCTGTCTGCTCAGTAAGGGAAGAAATCCGGAACTTACGAAAGAGCAGATCGAAGCAAAATTGCAGGAATATCTCGGCGCAGAGAAGATCATCTGGCTTCCAAACGGAATCTATCAGGATGAAACAAATGAACATGTAGACAATGTCTGTGCATTTATAAAACCGGGTGAGGTTGTCCTTGCATGGACAGATGACGAGAGTGATCCGCAGTACGCACTTTCAGCGGAAGATCTTAAGGTTCTTGAACAGGAGACAGACGCCAAAGGAAGGAAGTTCCGTGTGCATAAAATGCTGATCCCGAAGAAACCGGTCTGTATTACGGAAAAAGAACTGGCAGGTTACGTGTTTGAAGAAGGCGAGGATACAAGAGAAGCAGGAGAACGGTTAGCTGCAAGCTATGTGAATTTTTATATTGGAAATCAGGTTGTGCTTGTGCCGCAGTTTGGAGACGAGCATGATGTTCTGGCAACAGATTTATTGCAGAAGCTGTTCCCGGAGCGTGAGATCGTGCCAGTCTTTGCAAGGGAGATCATCATTGGCGGTGGCAATATCCACTGCATCACACAGCAGATACCGGTACGCAGATGACGGATAGCAGGAAATCATATAAAGTATCGTTGCAAGACAGATGGAAAGATAAAAATGCCGGATTTCAGAATAAACAGGAATAGAACGAAAAAGCATGGAAAATATTAAGAAGCGGGAGACAGCATATTATGAGCAGAAAACGTAACGTCACAGTAGCCGCAGTTCAGATGAAATGCAGCACACATGTGGAAGAAAATATCGCAAAGGCAGATGCACTTGTCCGGGAAGCGGCAGAAAAAGGAGCACAGATCATCCTTTTGCCGGAGCTTTTTGAAAGACAGTATTTTTGTCAGGAACGCAGATATGAATACTATGAATTTGCAAAAGAAGTGAATGAAAATGATGCGGTAAAACATTTTTCTGCACTGGCAAAGGAATTGTCTGTTGTGATCCCAGTCAGCTTTTATGAAAAAGATGTGAACCGCCTGTTCAATACTGTTGCAGTGATCAATGCAGACGGAAGCAATCTTGGCATATACCGCAAGACACATATTCCGGACGACCATTATTATCAGGAAAAATTTTACTTTGTTCCGGGAGATACCGGATTTCAAGTGTTTGATACGGCGTATGGGAAAATCGGTGTCGGCATCTGCTGGGATCAGTGGTTCCCGGAGACAGCAAGAGCCATGGCGGTCAAAGGAGCAGAGCTGCTTTTTTACCCGACCGCAATCGGCAGTGAACCAATCTTAGAGTGTGACAGCATGCCGCACTGGAGAAGGGCGATGCAGGGACATGCAGCAGCAAACCTCATGCCGGTGATCGCAGCAAACCGTATCGGAACAGAAGAAGTAGTTCCATGTGAGGAAAACGGCGGACAGAGATCAGCACTCACATTTTACGGATCCTCTTTTATCACAGACCAGACCGGAGAACTTGTGGCAGAGGCAGACCGCAAGACGGAACAGGTGATCCTTGCAACGTTCGACTTAAATGAAATGCAGGAGAACCGTCTTTCATGGGGAATCTTCCGGGACAGAAGACCGGAGTGCTACGGGGATATCTGTAAATAAAAAAGGACGCATGAAAAACGAAAAAATTTTCATGCGTCCTTTTTTGTGCAATTTGACATCATAATTTTAGTATCCTAATTCTTCACCAATTAAAATGACTTTAATCCTTCCCTGAATGCCACTTCTTCTAGTAATAACGACCTGATTGCAGATACAGTCAGGAGAGAGGCAGTCGGCACAGACTCCGGTGACAGCACATGGTGTCTGCTTGTTCAGACGTACGCAGTTCATAGGAGTAGCGGTTAAGTGGACACGGTCAACAGCTTCTGCAACGTCCTTTGCAACCTTGTTCATTCCGGCAAGAATAATGACATTTTCAGGACCATAGATCAAAGCAGCAACCCGGTTTCCATTACCATCGATATTGACTAATTCTCCATCAATTGTCATGGCGTTGGTGCTCATGAAATAGTAGTCAGCCATCAGTGCGTCGTGGAATATTTTTCTGGAATCTTCCGGCGTCTTACAGACTGCCCGGTCTAAAAACTGAATATCGGCTGAACGCAGTGCATCCATCATGCCGGTTTCCTCTAATGTCATGGAGCCGCCGTGAGCCACGACTGCACCGGATGGCAGGAAAGAAAGTGCCTTTTCTACGGCTTCTTTTGCGGTCGGGCAGTAGTATGCTTCCATTCTTCTTTTTTCAAAATTTTTGATCATGGTATTGGCGAGTGTTTCGTAATATTTTGCTTTTGGTGTCATATGATCCTTCTGCCACTCAAAATATGATTTAATATACTCACATCGAGATAATGTAAACTCTCACGAGTTTTACTTACTGTTTCATCGTGTATGCTTTGGATTGACCAAAATCATATCTACTCACAGGTTCTTGTACACTCCACAGTCGTCAATTCCCGAAATAGCCTTCGGTACACACTTACATTTGCGTTTTCGTTATGCAACTTCGTAAGTTATAGCATCTCTCAGATTAAGTGCAGCGTTAAAATCCCTATCTTCAACATAACCACAGTCGCATTTGAAGATCCTGTCTGAAAGTTTTAAGTCTTTCCTGATAGCTCCGCAACAGTGACAAGTTTTAGATGATGGATACCATCTGTCTACTACACGAAGTTCAATGCCGTTTTCCTTGCATTTAGCTTGAAGTTTTGTTCTAAATTCATAAAACTTCTGCGAAGCAACTGCCTTTGAAAGATGTTTGTTCTTCATCATCCCTGATACGTTTAAATCTTCAATCGTTATATAAGATGGTTTGGTTTTCACTATCTCTGCGATTATTTTGTTGATATAGTCAGTACGGATGTTGTCAGTTCTATGATGAAGTTTCTGTACCTTAAGCCTTTGTTTTTGTATATTTGCTTTTTGAGTGGACTCTCCTTTCTTTAAATTTTCATACTTTCGAGAAAGTATTCTCTGTTCTCGAATAAGCTGTTTTTCAAGTTTCTTAAATTTTGCAGATTTATTAATGTTCTTATAAGTTTTACCATTAGAAACAATGGCAAAATCCTTTAATCCAAGGTCAATGCCAATTCCTTCATTGGAATTATCAGCTGTCTTGTTATCCGGCAGTTCTACAAGAACTGAAACATAGTATCTGTCAGCTTTTATTGAAACCGTACCGCTTTTGATTACATATCCATCTTTTGTTGTTGGAATATATCCTTTCTCTTTGATGCGGACCCAACCCAAAGTTGGAATCTTAAGTCTATGCCTTTCACACACGCAATCCTTTGGGTTATTTCTAACGAAATACATTTTTACATCTGATTTACCTTTCTTTTTAAATTTAGGAAAATCACTCTGATGTTTAAAAAATCTTGTAAAAGCAGTACATCCGTCTTCAATGGATCTTTTCACGGCTTTTGAATACACTTCCTTAATCCATGCTTTATCAGGATTATTTGGAAGGTATTCATTGTTAAGCCATACACTAAAGCCCTTACCAGTCATAAACTTTTCACCTTTATCATACAAGGCTTTGTTGTGACAAAGGTAGAAGTTATAGACATATCGGCAAGTGCCTATCGTCTTGTGGATCCTGATTTTCTGCTCCGGTGTGGGATTGATTTCCGTCTTGAAGCTCTTTAACAATTTCTTCATCCCTCTCTATTTGTTTTTTATACTTACGGAGTCCATACAACCTGCAGGAGAACACACGAAGAATAGAAACAATATCCTGCACGAGTTCTTCTTGTGGTGATAGTTCTTCCTTGTTTACTATCACTATGGTCGTATGAAACTTCATGCAGAATTTTTCAAACCAATCATAGCCAAATCTGATAAATCTATCTTTGTGCGTTATGATTATGGTTTTGATTTTTTGTTCCATTACTTCATCCAATAATTTATTCCACTTCTTACGATTGTAATTCAGACCACTTCCATATTCTTCCATACATTGGTCTACAATAATGCCTCTGGCATTACAGAATTGACGTAAAAACGATACTTGATTCTGTAAATCATCCTTTTGATTCTTTGTAGAAACTCTTGCATAAATAACTACCTGGCGTATATCATTTTGGGTTTTTATGCCTTTAAATTGAAGATATTGGTCGTAAGTATAATAACGCCTATCCGTTGGAGTCCGATTTGCCTCTAGAATTCCTTCCCTGTCCCAACGCTGTAATGTTTTCACAGAAACACCTATTAATTCAGCAAAATCTTTTGGTTTATAATTCGTGATATTTGGCGTGTTCATAATAATACCTCCATAGGTATATTTAAACACATTTAACCATATTAAGCAATATATTTAGTTACTTATAAATTCCTCCTACATTTAAAGCTGCTTCCGGCACAGCTCTTTTACTTTATCCAGAACGCTGTCCATCGTTGCTTTTTCAGACATCCAACTCTGCATTTCAAGCTCA
>ERZ772876.3667-NODE-3667-length-10895-cov-9.455535_pt1 | contig 10895 bp, 7 predicted proteins | sample MGYA00580584_ERZ772876 | MGnify/ENA primary metagenome ERZ772876 (study PRJEB29015, sample SAMEA2737728) | human gut metagenome | biome: human gut; feature: human-associated habitat; material: faeces | place: China | collected 2012 ...
ACCCGAACCCTTTTTCATAAAGAATCGGGTTCGAGTACGAACTGTATGGTGGGCCAGGCAGGACTTGAACCCGCGATAACCCCGTTATGAGCGGGGAGTTCTAACCACTGAACTACTGGCCCTTATGACGTTGTTTCAAAGATCTGTAAAGTGGCTTTCGTACCCAGAAAATACCCAAGTCCGATTTTTAAGCCACTCGCAAACCAAAAAACAACGAAAAAACGCTGTTTAGAAAAGGTGGAAACGGTAAGGTCTGGCGGTTATGAGCCGCCAGCTCTGACCAACTGAGCTACTAGCCCGCAGAGCGCCGCAGCGCTATTATTTAGTATAACAAATTCTGCGGCAAATGAAAAGCCCTTTTGCCCGCAAAAATCACCGGGTGCGGTGGGCGTCCAGCTTCTGGGCCATAAATTCGTCCAGCATCTCCTGCGGGAACAGCGGCTCCTTGTAGCCAAAGGCCTCCCGGATGAAGATCAGGGTGACCACGGTCTGGCGGCCGGGGTCCAGCCGCAGGGTGTACAGGGTGTCCAGCGGCTGCTGGGTGGGCTGGTGCAGGGTCAGGTGCAGCAAAAAGCCGCCGTCCCGCTCCCGGCGGCAGTCGTAGACGAACACGTCGGAGTCGTTGTGTTCGTCCAGCCGGTCGAAGCACTCGTCCAGTGCAAGGTCGGTGCGGAACTCGGACAGCCCGGCCGGGCCGTACTGACTGCGGCGACCGTTTTCCCGCCGGGAGAGCAGAAACACGATCACGCCCAGCACGGCGGCCAGCAGGACGATGGAAACAACAGCGTTCATGGAAAACCTCCGGAATAGTTTTCCTTATTGTAACACAACCTGCGCGGTTTTGTGCTATAATATTTTTAATTCTTTGAAAAATTCAGCAGGCCCGCTGCACGCTGCACCGGGCGGGAGGAACGCAATGAAGCTCAAATTCACACGCAAGACCTGGTACTTCTTTCTGCTGGCCGCAGCGGCGGTTTCCATGCTGGGCGGCTTTGCCGTGCTGGGCGGCATGGACTTTTCAGCGCTGGAACTGGTGGCGTTCTGCCTGACCGGCATCGCGGCACTGTTTCTGGCAGCACAAAAGGGTGCCCCGGCGGCCGAAAAGCGCAATTACACGCTGGTGTTCGTGCTGCTGATGCTCAGCAAGCTGGCGGCCGGCGGCTGGGCGGGCGACCTGTGCTCGGCACTGGTGTGGCCTGCCCTGCTGGGCATCGAGTACAGCCGCGGCAAGCCCATTCAGCGGCAGCTGCAGCTGGTGTGCGCGGCAGAGGTGCTGCGCACGGTGTTCTGGCTGCTCACCCGCTATGCGGGCATGGCCGGGCTTGCCTTCTGGACGAACCTGCTGTTCGTGCTGCTGGCCTGTGCCCGCGGCTGGGCGGCGCTGACCCTGTATAAATTGCAGGAGGAAGAGCTGTGACCCGGCGCAGCCGGAAAAAGACAGGACGCAAAAACCGCCGCATGGGGCGGCGCACCTTTCTGCTGGGGGCCGGGGCGGCTGTGTGTGCCGCGGCAGGGCTGGCCCTGCGCCGGGGCACTTCCCCTGCGGCCGCCGACAGCACCCCAGCACCCCCGGCAGCCCCCAACCCGGCGCTGCCGGCCGGAGAGTGGCGGGCTGTGTGGGTGAGCTATCTGGAATGGGCCGCCATGGACTTTTCCACGGAGGATGCCTTCCGCGCCGGAGTGGTGCAGCTGCTGGACAACTGTGCCGGGCTGGGGCTGAACACAGTGCTGGCCCAGGTGCGCCCCTTCGGGGATGCGCTGTACCGCAGCACCCTGTTCCCATGGAGCCATCTATGCACCGGGGTGCAGGGCAAGGACCCGGGCTTTGACCCGCTGGACGTGCTGCTGCAGGAAGCCCACACCCGGGGCATCTCGGTGGAAGCGTGGGTCAACCCCTACCGCCTGCGCTCCTCGGCGGCCATGCCGCCAAACCTTGCGGACAGCAATCTGGCCAACACCCACCCGGAGTGGGTATGCACGGTGGACGAGGGCCTTTACCTGAACCCCGCCGAGCCTGCCGCCGCCGACTATGTGGTGCAGGGTGTGGCCGAGCTGGTGCAGAACTACGCGGTGGACGGCATCCACTTTGACGATTACTTCTACCCTACCACCGACGAGAGCATCGACGCGGCGCAGTTTGCGGCGTCCGGGGCGGGAAATCTTGCCGCGTGGCGGCGGGAAAATGTGACCGCGCTGGTGCGGGCCGTGCACGACACGGTGAAAGCGGCGGACCCCACCCTGCGGTTCGGCATCAGCCCCCAGGGCAACCCGGACAACGACGAAAACCAGCAGTACAGCGATGTGACCGGCTGGCTGGCGTCCGGCGGCGAGGATGCGGTGGTCGATTATCTGTGCCCGCAGGTGTACTGGGGGCAGGGCTTTGCCCTGCACAACGGCAGCACCCGCTTTGCCTTTGAAAATATCGTGCCCGCATGGCTGGCCTATCCCCGCGCGGCGGACGTGGCCCTGTATTTCGGGCTGGGAGCCTACCGTGTGGGAGTGGGCGACGGCGGCAGCAACGAAAACAGCCTGTCGGGCTGGAGCACCGGCCGTGCGCTGGCCGACCAGGTGGCCTTTCTGCGGGAGCAGGGAGCCGGGGGCTGGGCCCTGTACCGGTACGGTTCGCTGTTCGGGCCGGAGCAGACTTCCCTCGCCGCTGCCGAGTGTGGGGCACTGGCGGCCGCCGACGGCAAAGAAACTGCATAAAATCGGGCGGCAGCGCGCGCAAAAGCCGGGCGGCTCTCTTGTGCGGTGCTGCAAAATGCGGTATACTATACAGATGGACCCGGCTCTGCCGGAACCCGAAAAAACAGGAACATCAAACCCTTTGACAGGTTGAGGAAACGTTTATGAAAACGAAAAAACGCTTTTTGGCCGTTGTGCTGGCCGCCGCTCTGCTGGTGGCCGGTCTGACCGGCTGCAAGGACGCACTGCGCGGTGTGGCGCAGAAGATCTCCGGCAGCTCCGGCGAGGTGCAGGAAGAGGACACCACCCGCTGGGCGGACGCTACCGCAGACCCGCTGATCATTCAGGGCATTGCGGACGCTTCGGCAAAGTTTGACACTGCCATGGTGGACGGCACCCTGTACGCCGTGTTCAACGGCATCTGGAGCCGTCAGACCAACTATTTTGCGGCACCCACCGGCACGCTGACCGTCATGGCCTGCGGCACCGCCGAGGGCACCCAGAAGTTCAAGGTGGCGCTGTGGAAAAAGGTAGACGGCGGCGTGGAGTATGTGCCGGACAGCACCTACTACATCAAGACCGACGGCACCGACTACACCTGCACCATCTCCGGGCTGGACCCGGCGGCCATCTACCGCATGACCATCTCCTATGATTCCAGCCGTTACTACCTCTACGGTCTGCTCAAGGTGGAGGGCGTCGGCTGATGAATACACAACGCAAGAATTCGCTTTTGCTGCTGCTGTGCGCGTTTATCTGGGGCACGGCCTTCGTGGCCCAGAGCGCCGGTTCCGGCATGGGAGCCTGCAGCTTTCTGGCCGGGCGCAGCTGGCTGGCGGTGCTGGTGCTGCTGCCCACGGTCAAGGTGTTTGACCTGGTGCGTCAGCGCAGCACCGGCACCACTGGGGCACCGAAAACGCCGGAGGAGCGCCGCTGCCTGCGCCGGGCCAGCCTTGTGTGCGGCACGCTGCTGTTTGTGGCGTCGGCTGCCCAGCAGTTCGGCCTGACACTGAACCCCTCCACGGCCAAAGCAGGCTTCCTCACGGCGATGTATGTGGTGCTGGTGCCCATCTTCGGGCTGGCACTGGGCCGCCGCGGCAGCCCCCAGCTGTGGCTCAGCGTGGCCATTGCGGTGTGCGGGCTGTATCTGCTGTGCATGCAGAACGGCTTTGGCGGCGTGGAACGCAGCGACATGGTGCTGCTGCTGTGCGCCGTGCTGTTCAGTTTCCAGATCATGGCGGTGAACCATTATGGTCCGCAGGTGGATGGCGTGCGCCTGAGCCTGCGGCAGTTCTTTGTGGTGGCGGTGGAAAGCTCGGTGGCAGCGCTGCTGCTGGAGCACCCGGCCCCGGCGGAATTTGCCGTGAACGCGGTGCCCCTGCTGTACTGCGGCGTGATGTCCAGCGGCGTGGCCTACACGCTGCAGATTTTGGGCCAGCGGGATATGAACCCTGCCGTGGGCAGCCTGATCATGTGCCTGGAAAGCGTGTTCAGCGCACTGGGCGGCTGGGTGCTGCTGCATCAGAGCCTTTCCCCGCGCGAAGGCGTGGGCTGTGTGCTGATCTTTGCCGCCGTGGTGCTGGCCCAGCTGCCGGCCCCGCAGCGGGCAGAGCGTGCGTCCTGACGTGGCCGCACAAAAACCGGAAGTCCAGCTGCGCAGCGCGGGCGGCATCCAGTACGAGCTGTACCGCAAAAAGATCAAACAGCTGCATCTGCGGGTACGGGACAACGGCACCGTGATGGTCAGCATCCCGCTGCGCACCAGCCTGGAACAGGCGGACGCCTTTGTGTGCAAGAACGCACAGTGGGTCCACGACACCCGGCAGAAAGTGATGGCAAAAGCGGCCCGCGACAATGCCGACCTGCCGGACAAGGAGACCGCACGGACCTACTTTACCGCCATGAGCGATCAGGTCTACCCGGCCTTTGCCGGGGTGCTGGGCGGCCAGAAACCCACCCTCAAGGTGCGCAGCATGACCACCCGCTGGGGCGTGTGCTGCCCCGGCAAAAAGCAGATCACCTTTGCGCTGCAGCTGTACAACATGCCGCCTGCGGCGCAGATCTATGTGGTGGTGCACGAGTACTGCCACTTTTTGCAGGCCAACCACAGCCCGGCGTTCTGGGCCGAGGTGGCAAAGCTGCTTCCGGACTGGAAAGCCCGGCGGGAGCTATTGAAGAAGTAAAAACAGGAGGCAGACTTCCCTTGGAAAACGAAAAAAAGTCCGGCGGCGATAAATACTCCAAACTGGCCGGCAACACCCTCATCTTTGCCATTTCCAGCTTTTCGTCCAAACTGCTCACGCTGATCGTGCAGCCGTTCCTGACCTACGCCATGGCCGAGATCTCGGATCTGGGCCTGTCCAAGATCCTGAGCCAGTACGCGAACCTGCTCATCCCCTTTGTGTCCATGGGCATGTCCAATGCGATCATCCGCTTTGGTCTGGACAAGGGCAACAGCGAAAAGCAGGTGTTCACCAACGGCCTGCTCACCATTCTGGGCGGCTTTGGCATCCTGGTCCTGTGCTGGCCCATTGCACGGTTCCTGCCCGACATGGCCCAGTACGGCCTGCTCATTTACCTCTATGTGCTCATGAGCTGCCTGCGCACTCTGTGCACCCAGTTCGTGCGCAGCCGCCAGTGGAACAAGCTGGTGGCTGTGGACGGCGTGCTGTGCACCGTGGCCACCATGGCATTCTATGTGCTGTATCTGGTGGGCTTCAAGTGGGGTGCCAACGGCTACCTGCTGGCCATCATCAGCGGTGATCTGGTCAGCGTGCTGTTCCTGATGGTCACCGGCAAGCTGTGGAACTATGTGGAGCTCAAGGGCATCAACAAGGACCTGTGGAAGCAGATGCTCCACTTCTCGCTGCCCATGATCCCCGCGCAGATCAGCTTCTGGATCATCAACGCCTCCGACCTGTTCTTTGTGCGTGAGATGTGCAACGGACTGGACGGCCGGGACGGCAACGCCTGGAGCGGCCTGCTCTCCACGGGCTACTTCCTGCCCACCATCCTCACCACGCTGGGCCTGATCTTCTACGACGCCTGGCAGCTCTCGGCTGTCACCGAGGAGGAGGGCCGGGCACGGTTCTTTACCAAGATCTTCCGCACCTATTCCAGTGTGCTGTTCTGCTGTGCGGCGGGCATCATCTGGCTGTGCCGCCCGGTGATGCACATTATGAAGTCCAACTACTACTATGCCTGGCACTTTGTGCCTTTCCTGGTGCTGGCCTCCACCTGCAGCTGCTTCAACCAGTTCATGAACAGCGTGTATGTGGTGACCAAAAAGTCCAGCCGCAGCATGGTCACCATGATGGCCGGTGCCATCAGCAACTGCATCATGAACTACTTCTTCATCAAGTGGTGGGGCCCCATCGGTGCCACATACGCTTCCTTCCTGGGGCTGGGGCTGGTGTTCACCCTGCGCTCCATCGACGCAAACCGCATGATCCATATGCATGTGCATCCGGGCCGGGTGCTGCTGAACGTGGGTCTGCTGGTGTTCGAGGCCTTTGTGCTGCTGGCCGAGACCTCGCTGTACGGCCTGTGGACCGGCCTGATCACCGCAGTGGTCATCCTGATCAACTTTGCAGGCGTGTGGGCCATGGCCCGTGTGCTGCTGCCCCGCCTGCTGGGCCGCCGCGGCAAGGCGCTGGTGGCCGCTGTGGACGGCTGGCTGAGAAAATAAAAACCGATAGAAACAACAATGCCCCCGGAGAACTCTCCGGGGGCATTGTTGTTGTGTGCGAGGGACAGCGAGCTTTTTACGGCTCACTGGGGGTTGGTCTTGTCAGCGCATCAGTGCTTGCTCTTGGCAAACAGGCTGGTGAACGCACCGGCTACGGTGAGGGCCATGCCGCTCAGAGCCATGGCCAGAGCGGTGAACCAGTTCACGCCGGTCTTGGGCAGGGCGGCCACGGTATCGGGGGTGGCATCCTGCACGGGAGGATTGGTGGGGTTCTCCGGGTTCACGGGCGTCTCGGCTTCGTCCGGAGTAGCGTCCTGCACGGGAGGCGTGGTGGGGTCTTCCGGGCTGACGGGGGTGTCCGGGGTGTCAGGATCCGGGGTGGGTTCGGGATCCGGGTCCGGGGTGGGCTTGGGAATCACATTGTGGGCAGCCTTGAGGGCAATGCTGCCGTCATCGCTGAGGATGGTAATGGTGTAGGAACCATCCTCGTTCTTGGTGACGGCATAGCCGTCGGCCTTGAAATCGTCCAGGTTGGTCACATGTTCACCCTTGCCATCGGCATCCCAACGGGCGTCCAGCCCATCCAGGAACCAGCCGGTGATCTTGTGGCCGCAGTCGTCCAGCATCCAGTCGTCGCCCACCTTGGTGAGGGTCAGGGTGCTGCCCTTGCCGGTGATGTAGATGTCTGCTGCCTGCTCGGTGGCTGTGTTGTTGGCAAAAGTACAGCCGGTGCTGATGGTCGCGTTGTTGGTGGAGTACAGGCCGCCGCCAACGTCTGCAGAGTTGCCCGCGACGGTGGTGCCGTCAGCCAGCGTCAGAGTACCGCCGTTGTAGATGGCACCGCCCTTATTAGCGCTGTTGTTGGTCAGTGCAGTGCCGGAGTTGGCGGTAACAGAGCTGGTGGCGTCCCAAATGTAGATGCCGCCGCCGTTGGTGGCCGTATTCTCAGTGAACTGCGTGTTGTTCAGCGTAGCATGACTGTTCGAGAACAGGAACAGTGCGCCGCCTGTGGCAGCGTGGTTGTCAGAAAGGGTTACTTTCGTGAGAGTGGCCTTGGAGTTGGCAGATACATAAACAGCACCGCCATATTTTGTAGCGGTATTGTGGGAAAGGTCGGTGTCAAACAGTTCTGCAGAAGAACCACTCTCGACCCACAGAGAACCGCCGCCAAGGGTGGTGTTATTGTTGTTCATGGTGGTTTTCTCAGAGGAACTGACGGAAGCACCCTGTGTAAGGAAGAGCGCACCACCATAAACGGCATTATTATTGGAGACCGAGGTGTTCTTCAGGTCCAGATGAGCCTTCCGGATGAGATAGATGCCGCCGCCATTGGCAGCACTGTTGTTCTCAATGGTGGAATTCTCAATCGAGATGCCGATCTTTTTATTGAAGTCCTGCCGAACCATTACGCCGCCGCCAGCGTAGACGGACTTGTTGCCGGTGATCTTGCAGTTGTTTTTGATGGTGACATTGGTATCAACGTCATCACGAACCCAGATGCCGCCGCCGTCCTTGGCGCTGTTGTTGGTGACCTTGGTGTTGTCGAGGGTGACATCCTTGCCGCCTCTGACGCTCAGACCGCCGCCTTCCGAGGATGCCTGAGAACCGTCGGTGTGCTTGGCATGATTATTATCCAGCGTGGAATCCTTAATGGTGATGCTGGCCTGCTCTACATACACACCGCCGCCGCGTTCTTCCGCACAGTTGCCGGTGATCTCGGTATTGATGATGGTATGTTCCTTGTTGTCGGTTGTGCTTCCGATGATCTCCACGCCGCCGCCATTCGAGCCGCCGGCCACATTGTTGCGGATTTCGGAATCGGTGACAGTCAGCACGCTGTCCTTCACAGAGATGCCGCCGCCGTTACTGTTGGTGGTGTTTTCAAGGATCTTGACGTGATCAGCAGACAGCGTGCCGTTATTGACCCGCACACCGCCGCCGCTGCCGTAATTGCCGGTAACGTGGTTGTTGGCAATGGTGGTGTCGTTCAGGTCAACGGTCGAACCGCCCTCGGCATAGATACCGCCGCCGCCAGAGGTGTTCCGGTTGGTTCCGGCTGCACTGTTGCCGCTGATGGAGCCGCCGTTCACAGTGACGGTGCTGCCATCCTTTGCGTAGATGCCGCCGCCATTGCGGATAGCTTCGTTTCCGGTAATGGTGCAGTCCGTGAAGGTGACGTTGCTCTTCTGGTCGATGGAAACGCCGCCGCCATAGGTGCCCTTATTACCGGTGATGGTCACATCTTTCAGTTCGACGTCTGCACCGATGATCTTCACGCCGCTGTCGGTGCCGCCGGTGATGGTGCCATCAACGATCTCTACCTTCTTCTCAACGGCAGTCTCGCCGTCCTGGCTGGTGGCGGTGTTGTCCTTTTTGCCGGACAGGTCAACCTCCACGTTGCCTTCGATCTTCTTGCCATTCAGGTTCAGCTTGATCCACTCGGCAATTTTGATATTGCCCGTGTGGTTCTTCTGCAGGACGACCTCATTACCGGCCTTGGCATTCTTCAGAGCATCGTCCAGGGTGCCATAGCTGTTGCCGTCAATAGTGGCTGCGTCTCCACTGACTTCTTTCTCCACGCCGTCCATGGTGGCGATGCCTGCATCCGGGTCCTCGATCAGGTTGTCTACGTCCGCCTCCGCAGGGGTCACCTTTTCCACCACGGCGTCCTCAGTGGTGGCGACCTTCGCAGGGGTCTCCTTTTCCACTACAGCGTCCTCCGTGGGGGTGACCTCCACAGGGGTCTCCTCCTTTTCCTCGGGAGCTTCCTCCTCCTCGGGAGTTTCCTCTGCGGTGGGGGTTGCTTCCGGAGCGGCAGGCTGCGCAGCGGCCTCTGCAGCGGGCTGAGCTTCCGGCTCTTCCTCTGCAGGCAGTTCGGCTTCCGGGGCTTCCTGCGTGTCGGCCTCGGTATGATCAACGGCAGCAGGAGCCTGTACGTCGGCTGCGTTTTCAGGGGTCTCAGCGTTAGCGGCCAGAGGGGTGGCTGCAACACAGGCGGTCAGGGCCAGAGCCATTGCGGCTTTTTTGAATTTCTTGTTCGTCATAAGATTCGCTCCTTTCGTTCTGCACACAAAAGATACCATAAAACGTATCTATTCGTAGATAAATGTCCGCATTGATCTACAGCTATCATATAACATATAAAATGAAAAAAGTCAATAAAACTGTCGATAAAAAGCAAATTTCAGCGGGATGCTAAAAATAAAAAAGGAGAAATATGCAGTTTGTATGAGAGTGACTCCAACTGAGTTACACAACAGATACGGTTTTGAGATGCTTCTGAAACGCTATTGAAACGCTATTGAAACGCAGTGAAGATCCAGCCTGCGGGCCCGGGATAGTCACTGCCTGCCGGGCCGTTTCCGGGCAACAACAAAGCCCCCGGAAAACTCTCCGGGGGCCTTGCTGTTGTGTGCGAGGAACAACGGGTTTTCAGGCCCGTTGGGGGTTGGCTTTTAGTGCTTGCTCTTGGCAAACAGGCTGGTGAAGGCACCGGCTACGGTGAGGGCCATGCCGCTCAGGGCCATGGCCAGAGCCGCCATCCAGTTGACGCCGGTCTTGGGCAGGGCGGCCACGGTGCTGTCCGGGGTGGCATCCTGCACAGAAGGATTGGTGGGGTTCTCCGGGTTCGCGGGCGTCTCGGCTTCGTCCGGGGTGGCGTCCTGCACGGGAGTATCGGTGGAGCCTTCCGGGCTGACGGGGGTGTCCGGGCCCTCGGGATCGACCGGGGTGGGCTCCGGATCGGGGGTGGGCTCCGGATCCGGTTCCGGGGTGGGCTCCACGACTTCACGCAGGGCACCGTAGATGGTCACGGTGTAGTCGTCAGAGCTTTTGCCGGTGATGTTGTTGCCGGTCACCTTCACGTTGGAATCGGCATCGAAAGCATCCAGAATGTTCTGGTCGCGCCCGGCAGCGCCGTTGGCGTTGTTCTTGTGCTCGTAGCCCCACACGATGGTGTAGGTCTTGCCTTCATACTCGTACTCGGTGCCGTACACCATATCGTAGGCGTTGGGGGTACCGTCGGTGCGGTTCTCGTAGTTGCCCCAGATCAGCTTGGTGTTGCCGTTTTCGTCGGTGGTCTTGGTGAAGTTCAGGCTGTGGCCGTTCACCACCATATCCCGCAGGACGAACACGCCGTCGCTGGTCTTGTACGGGGTGTTGAACTTGTAACCGTCGGCCCGCAGGTCAGCCAGCAGCTTGCCGACGATCTCCGGGTCGTGGCTGCCATCCACATCCAGCATGTATTCCAGCGCGGCGGCGGGCACCCACACGGACAGGTACTGCTTGCCCTTTTCCTTATTCAGGTCGGAGACGTACTCGTACTTGGTGCCGTTGTAGGCAAAGGCACCAAAGTCGGCGTGGTCGGCGTCCTTGGTCAGCAGGAAGTTGGTCAGCTTGTTGCCCTGTTCGTTTTCCGGCCAGAGAGTGTTGGCCTTGCTGTAATCATAGGTCAGGGTGCCGCCGGTGACGACGAGCTTCTGACCGGGGTAGTACGTGTTCCCTACAATGGTGGGAGCTTCCA
>ERZ772876.3670-NODE-3670-length-10887-cov-8.201348_pt1 | contig 10887 bp, 9 predicted proteins | sample MGYA00580584_ERZ772876 | MGnify/ENA primary metagenome ERZ772876 (study PRJEB29015, sample SAMEA2737728) | human gut metagenome | biome: human gut; feature: human-associated habitat; material: faeces | place: China | collected 2012 ...
TCGAAAGTGAAAAAGACAAAATTCAGGAGTTGCTTAAACATAGACCGCATAACATCCGAAGCCTTAAATGCGCAATTCAAGATTTTAAAAGAATATATATATTACTTAATGAAAAGCATATTGATAATAGAGAAAAATGGCTTTTTACATATCTTTCATATGTATTGTGTTTCCGGGCGGGATTGATTCCAGAAAGTGCACGATATGGAACGCTTTTTTCTGATGAAAAGGTGTCTATACTTTACCCTGGATTTTATGATGATAAATTCATTACGGGTGGAATTAAGCAATGGATTTGGCATGGAGAGTGGGCGAAAGATACTCTTGATGCAGAATTTGATTATGTCATAAATAGAGACAAAGCTATTACCCCGGAAGAAAAAGTGCGAATGAATAGACTTTTAGATTTAGATGAAGTTGATATAAGAGACGGATACCCGATACTTTTGGAAGAAGCATATACTGGCACATTGGAGTTAAATGATTATGTGAATTTGCTGTACAATAGTTGTTGGGCTAGAAAGTATAATATTCAGCTTCCAGACATTAAGTGGGAAAAAATTTGCGATGGGATTCATAAGCAGATTGAGAAAATGATTCATACCGGAGAAGAGCAACCACGCCACCGTATGATTATTGGTGATGACAATAAGGATTTATTTTTGCCGGAAGAATGGAATGCATATAAAATAATTAATGAATTTTTGAGTTCCAACACATTGATGTTTGAAAAGAACAAAGCTCTTTATGTGAGCTTGATGAAGAAAAAACCCTTGAATGCCCTGGCTCAAACGCAGAATAAGCGGTTTGATATGTTTGATGTCGAGATGGCCGAGGCCACAGCGGATGGGTTCGAAAAGGTGACAAATGCAGAAAAAAGTAGCTTTGTAGATTACTTTAAGAGAATGTGGCAGGTTAATATATGCACACAGGACTATAAGATTAAGTTGCCAGAAGAGGGATTCCAAACCTTAAAACGGCGTGTATTGCAGATTTTGGATAAATGCCGAGTTGAATCTTTACCAATATCTGAGGCACATGCAAATAGTTTTCTTGAAGTAATCGATAATTTGATTGTTGAACAGAAGCAAAAGCTACAAGAAATTCAAAATAAAGAGGAAGAAGATAGAATAAAAGCTGAGGAAAAGGCATTAGCAGAGAAACAAGAAGCGGAACAAGCAAAGAAATCTGAGATAGACGATGTGATTGAAAAGATGCTGTCAGATGGTGTAAGTGCTGATGATATTCTCGCTAAGTTGAAATAATATTTCTGCAGTGCTATACTTAAAACATTAAAAAAAGAAAGAGGTTATCACCTATGCCCAGAACGAAAGGCAGCAAAAACCGTCCCAAAACCAATACCACCAAAGACTACACATCTCAGGTAAACGTCAAATCCTGCGCCTTGGCTAATTAGTTTTTTTATGCCACACTCTAAATGACACGAAAAAACTATTAGTTTTTTAGAGGAGGCTAAAGCGCATGGATCAATTAACTCACACTGTCCGCAGGTCGAACTGGATAAACATCATTCGACAGTGCCAGGACAGACCGGCAGGCACTACGGCAAAGCAGTGGCTTGCTGAAAACGATATTTCTGAAAAATCTTACTATTACTGGCTCCGAAAGATCCGCCGGGAAGTCTGTGAACAGGAGGAACTCCAGAAAGTTACCAACCCATCTGCCCTCTCTTTTGTAGAAATCCCGGTAAAAACTGCTCTGGACATAGCACCAGTGCCAACCGTCCCTGCAACAATGACTCCGGTTGCTGTAATCAGATCTGGCCGCCTGACGCTGGAATTATCAAACGATATTTCAGAGTCCCTGCTTTGCAGGCTGTTGCAGGAGGTGCTTCATGCTTGAAGATGCTGCCGGTATCCGCAGAGTCGTGATTGCCTGCGGATATGTGGATCTGCGCAAAGGGATCGATGGGCTGTCCATGATCATCGGAGACAGATACCATCAAAATCCTTTTGAAAAGGGAACTTTATTCCTATTCTGTGGCAGACGGTCCGACCGCATCAAGGGACTTCTGTGGATGGGAGACGGTTTTCTTCAGCTCTACAAACGGCTGGAGGCAGGTTCCCTGTCCTGGCCGAGAACCAGCGAAGAGGCCGCAGACCTTACAGAGGAACAGTTCCGTTATCTTATGATTGGGCTGAATCCCCTGAACCCCAAAGTCAGGGAAGTAACACCGCAAAAGCCCACCTGATCTTTGTGCAAAACATAGATTTTTTATGCCTGTTATCCAGTCAGATTCATTCCCGGTGTTACAGCCTCTTCGGACGCTGTTTCATGGTCTGTGACGTATCCACAGGAGAATCCGGATAAAATTTCAGCACCTTGAAAACTTTATATTTCCCTGGCTCTATGACCATCACACCGCCATACAGGCATAGGCAGAATGACGAAACCTGCGGGGTTGCCGGTTCGCAATCCTTTGTGTTTTCTGGTATAATAAAAACAGTTTAAGGAGCGGGACAATGGCAGACAGACATACACTGGAAGAACTGAATAACTGCAGCCGGGAGGAACTGATCACCATCGTTCTTATGATGCAGGGGCAGCTGGATACCCTGAATGAGAACATCGAGCGGCTGATCGAACAGGTACGCATAGCGAACAGCTATCGTTTCGGAAAACACGCAGAAACACTGGATTCCATAGATGGTCAGCTGTCCTTCTTTGATGAGGCAGAAAGCTGCTGTGATCTGTCTGTCCCGGAGCCTGCTGCGGAGGAAGTACTTCCATCCCGACGTAACCATAAGAAAAAAGGGCAACGGGAAATGAATCTGAAAGATTTTCCGGAAGAAATACTTCCTCCTTATCAGGTATCCACAGAAGAACTGGATACGTTTTATGGTGCAGGCAACTGGCGCAGAATGAAGGATGAAACCTACAAAAGGCTGCGTCATGAACCGGAATCCTGGACGGTGGAAGTCCATACCGTGGAAGTCTATGTAGGCACCGGCGGAGACCATCAGGATGAATTCTTACGGGGAAAGCGTCCCAGGGATCTTCTCCGGGGAAGCATCGTTACTCCTTCCCTGCTTGCCTCCATTCTGAATGTTAAATATGTGAATTCCTCTGCACTGCACAGAGTCGAGCAGGAGTTTCAACGCAATGGTGTAAATATCTCCAGACAGACCATGTCGAACTGGATCATCCGGTGTGCTGAGAAATATTTTGCACCGTTTGTGGAACGCATGAAGCAGGAGCTGCTGTCCCTGCCGGTGACACAGTCGGACGAAACACCTACACAGGTGATCGGTGACAGTGACCGTCCGAACAGTAAATGCTACATGTGGGTACACCGTTCCGGGGAGTTCTATAAGGAACGTCCTGTGGTGATCTACGAATACCAGAAAGGCAGGGATCACGAAAAGCCGCTGGAGTTTTACCGGAGCTACAAAGGAGTTCTGGTCACGGACAGTCTGGAGCAGTATCATCTGCTGGACAAAAAACTGCCGGGAGTGACAAACGCAAACTGCTGGGCACATGCAAGAAGAGCCTTTGCAGATGCCGTAAAGGCAGCGGATAAAAAGGATCCCGGGGCAGTAAAAAGTTCCGTGGCATACCAGGCATTACAAAAGATCGCGGAATTCTACCGGATTGATACTGAACTGAAAGAACTTCCTGCAACGGATCGCCTTACACAGCGGCAGACAAGGATAAAACCGCTGGTTGAGGACTTCTTTGCGTGGGCAAAACAACAGGTTACAGAGTGCGCAGTACCTCCGAAATCCAGGACCGGACAGGGTCTAAATTTCGTTATCCATCAGGAAAAATATTTGAAAATATTTCTGACCGATGGGGATATCCCAATTGATAACTCCGCTTCCGAGCGGGCTATCCGGACTTTCTGTATCGGCAAGAAGAACTGGATGTTCCATAACACAGCAAAAGGTGCCGGAGCCAGCGCTCTTGTTTACAGTATTTCAGAAACAGCAAAGCTGAACAATCTGCGCCCATACTACTACTTCAGGCATATCCTCACGGAGTTGCCTAAGTATTGTGACGAAAAAGGAAATATAGATCCGGCAAAACTGGACCATCTGATGCCCTGGGCAGAGGAGCTTCCCGAGGAATGCCGGAAACCACGCCGCTCATAAAAGCGGCGTTAAATTTAAGGGTAGGCGCAGGATTTGACGTTTACAAAATAACTGCGCTGCTGCTTGCGCTTTTGATGCTCGTCGGCGCTCTTGCCGGCTGCGGAAAGCAGAACGATACCAACAAAACCGACAAACTGAGCATTGTCACCACCATTTTCCCCGAATATGACTGGGTGCGTGAGATTTTAGGTGACAAAGCCGATAACGCCGAAGTCACGATGCTGCTTGATAACGGCGTTGACCTGCACAGCTATCAGCCCACTGCCGATGACATTGTCAAAATCTCCGACTGCGACCTGTTCATCTATGTGGGCGGCGAGTCCGACGGCTGGGTGGACGATGCTCTGAAAAATGCCACCAACAAGAACATGAAGGTCATCAACCTGCTGGATGTCCTTGGCGACAGCGTCAAGACCGAAGAAGTGGTCGAGGGTATGCAGGAAACAGAGCACGATCACGACCATGACCACAGCAAGGAAGTCTCCACCTTTGAAGATGACGAGGTTCAGGACAGAAGCCTGTCTGATTGGGCGGGCGACTGGCAGTCTGCCTATCCCTTTGTGCTGGACGGAACGCTGGATGATGCGTTTGCAGCGATGGCAGAGAAAGGCGAGATGACCGCCAAAGAGTACAAGACCTACTATCAGAACGGATACAAAACGGATATTTCAAACATCAATATTGAGGGCGACCACATCGAGTTCACCTACGAAGATGGCAAGAAGGTCGGCTCTGACTACAAGTATGTCGGCTATTACATTCAGAACTGGTCTACCGGCACCAAGGCGGCCATGTATCGCTTTGAAGCGGTAGACAGAACCTCCGGCGCACCGGTCTACATCGAATTCAACGACCACATGATCGAATCAGCTGCGCCCGAGCATTTCCACATCCGGATGAGCAACGAGAGCTTTGACGCGATCGTCGATCCCGAAAACTCCTGGCCTACCTTCTTCCCGGCTGATATGACCGGCGAAGAGATCTGCGAACACATGGAAGGGCATGACCACGACGAGGACGAAGACCACGAGCATGAAGAAGGCGAAGAGCACGAGCATGAGGAAGAAAAGGACGAGCACGTTTGGCTTTCTCTGAAAAACGCGGAGGTTCTTGTAAATGCCATTTCCAAGTCTTTGCAGGAGCTGGACCCCGACAATAAGGACACCTACGCTACCAACGCCGCTGCCTATATTGAAAAGCTCTCTGCGCTGGATGGCGAATATCAGGCTGCCGTGGACGCTGCGACCTATAAGACCGTTCTGTTCGGCGACCGTTTCCCGTTCCGCTATCTGGTGGACGATTACGGTCTGAGCTACTATGCCGCTTTTGTGGGCTGCTCCGCCGAAACGGAAGCCAGCTTTGAGACCGTTTCGTTCCTTGCTAAGAAGGTGGATGAATTGAAACTGCCCTGCGTTCTGACCATTGAGGGCGCACAGCATAAAATTTCCGAAACCATTGTCCAGAACACCGCTGAGAAAAATCAAAAGGTGCTGACCATGGATTCCATGCAGTCCACCACTTCTAAAGATGTGGCAAACGGTACGACCTATCTCTCCGTGATGGAAAAGAACCTGTCCGTGCTGAAAGAAGCATTGGGTTAAGGAGGTAGGTTTATGGCTCAGCTCACTTGTCAAAATCTCCGCGTCGGCTATGATGGGAAGTCCGTTCTGCAAGATCTCAGCTTTGAGGTCTTTGCAGGCGACTACCTCTGCATCGTAGGGGAAAACGGCTCTGGTAAGAGTACACTTATGAAAACGATCCTTGGCTTGCAGCCGCCCATCAGCGGCAGAATTTTGACAGGCGACGGGCTGAGGAAAAATGAGATCGGCTACCTGCCGCAGCAAACTGTCGTACAAAAGGATTTCCCTGCATCCGTGAGAGAAATCGTTCTCTCCGGGTGTCAGGGGCGCTGCGGCAGCCGCCCCTTTTATAGCAAAGAAGAAAAACAGCTTGCCGAAGAAAACATTCGGAAAATGCAGATTGATAAGCTCTCAAAGCGGTGTTATCGAGAGTTGTCCGGCGGGCAGCAACAGCGGGTATTGCTTGCCCGTGCGCTGTGCGCCACACAAAAAATGCTGCTCTTGGACGAGCCTGTTTCCGGGCTTGATCCCAAAGTGACAGCGGAAATGTATCGTCTGATCGGCGAACTGAACCATCGGGACGGTATCACCATTATTATGATTTCTCACGATATTGCCGCCGCAGTCAAATACGCCAGCCATATTCTGCATATTGGCAACACCGTTTTCTTCGGAACAAAGGCAGAGTATCTCCAAAGCCCGCAAGGGCGGCTATTTGCCGCAGAGAAAGGCGGTGATGAACAATGACCGCAATCTTGGAAAAACTGACCCTCTATTGGGCGTACCCCTTTGTCCGCTATGCGCTGGTGGTCGGCGTGCTGATTGCGCTCTGTTCCTCTCTGCTGGGCGTAACGCTGGTGCTGAAACGGTTTTCCTTCATCGGTGACGGACTTTCTCATGTGGCGTTCGGAGCCATGGCGATTGCCGCTGTGCTGCAAATCACCAACGAAATGCCGCTGGTCATGGTCATTACAATCATCAGTGCCGTGCTGCTTCTGCGTACCGGGCAGAACACGAAGATCAAGGGCGACGCCGCCATCGCCATGATCTCGGTGGGGGTACTTGCTATCGGCTATCTGCTGATGAATTTGTTCTCCACATCCTCTAACTTGTCCGGCGATGTGTGCAGTACGCTGTTCGGCTCGACCTCTATTCTGACGCTGACGAAAAGCGAGGTCTGGCTGTGCGCGGTGCTGTCGGTGGCGGTCGTGGCGGTATTTGTTCTTTGCTACAACAAAATTTTCGCTGTGACCTTTGATGAAAACTTTGCAAAGGCTGTGGGGACAAAGGCCGATTTATATAACTTACTGATTGCCATAACGATCGCCGTTGTGATCGTGTTGGCAATGAACCTTGTCGGCTCACTGCTCATATCCGCCCTTGTTATTTTCCCGGCGCTGTCTGCCATGCGGGTCTACAAAAACTTCCGTGCGGTGACGATCTGTGCGGCCGTCCTTTCCGTCTGCTGCGCCGCACTGGGCATTCTGATCTCCATCCTAGCTGGAACGCCGGTCGGCTCGACCATTGTGGCCGTGGACATTTTTGCATTTCTGATTTTCTCGGGAATATCCCGATTGGGAGGTATCCGCACATGAAACAGGCTTTGTTTATTCTCGCCGTCGCGCTTTATCTGGTTTCCCTCTGCGCCTGCGGCGATCAGAAGATCCAGTCCAAATCGAAACAGGGCAGTGCGACCCAGCAGGTCGTTCAGGAGCAGATGGCGAATGCCACAGGCGAAACGACCACTCCGCCGACTGCAATTCCGGAGCAGCAGCCTGCTTCGGATGAAACTACACCGGAAACATCCGTTCCGGAACCAGAGCAGATGCAGCCCGCCGAAGCGCTTCCGGACTATGAACAGGCACAGGCCTCCGGCGAACTGGATGTCGATCTGACTACGCTCAGCAGCACGATGATCTACTCCGAGATCTATAACATGATGTACGAGCCGGATCGGTATGTCGGAAAGCGCATCAAAATGAATGGGCAGTTTGCGGTCTATGAGGACCCGAACACCGGCGCGGTGTACACGGCCTGCATCATCATGGACGCGACTGCCTGCTGCTCGCAGGGGCTGGAGTTCGTCCTCGCGGGCGAGCATAGCTATCCTGCCGACGATCCCGAACCGGGAACAGAAATCACGGTCGTTGGCACATTCCAGACCTACGAAGAAAACGGATATATGTACTGCCATCTGGTCGATGCGGAGATGATCGAGTAAGAAATCGTATCTAGCAAAAAAACAGACAGCTTTCCACCGAAGCCGCATTTCTGCGCAACGGTTGACGAAAGCTGTCTGTTTTACTATATTATGCTCGTCCGTACAGAATATATCCGATGCGTGGCTTCCTGCATCGAGCGAGCCGGGTGGTATTGAATAGCGCTTTACAATCACCCGGCGGTTATCGCCCTAAAATATAACTTTTCTGCGAATACAAGCTGATTTTCAGTTTCCACAGTGTCGAACATACTCTGCATCGAAATACCCACCTATCGACTTTGCGGTTTTGTGGGATATTTTGCACGACCGCAAATATACGCACGCCCCAGCGAATGGTGTTCACTCCGCAGCAATTCACTGTTTCACAAAGGAACTGCACAAAAGCGATAACTATTTCACCTTTTTCACTGCCCTTGCTTTACAGAGACGAAAATTGGTGATTTTCGACCCTTAGATGTACAAAAACAGGATTCCAGAAGCTCCTGTTCCCGATGTTTGCCATCCCTCCAACGCGGTCCAACTGCATGGATCACATATTTGCAGGGCAGACGGTATCCTTTTGTGATTTTTGCGCTGCCGGTCTCGCAGCCATGCAGCATACTGCATTCTGCAAGCAGTTCCGGTCCGGCGGCACGATGCATGCAGCCGTCCACACCGCCGCCACCCAAAAGAGAAGTGTTGCAGCATTGACGATTGCGTCAATGCTCATTTTTGTAATATCGTTTCTGATAATCTGCAACGGCATGAAGCATACCCCCATTCGTCAAATCAATGCCCGTGTCTGTTCCAATATCTATTTAAAGTGTCTCATACATTCCTTTCAATTCTTCCAGAATCTTCTCCTTTGTTCTGCCAACCAACCCCAACTGCTTAGTATCCACGTTTTCATTTTTCATCCGCTGAACAAACTCTTGAATATCGGCATAAACTCCTTGGGGAGCCGCTATCTTGACCGTGGGATCAATCAATTCCGTCAGACGGAAAACATCATTCTTCCTCCAATGATGGCATATTGTTCTTCACTGCCCTTGAACCATTCCTTAAAACTATCAATTCCTGTAACCATCTATCTTCCTCCACAGTTCATTCAGCATTTCTTCCACTGCTTCTTCAACTCGTTCATCTGTGTCTTCTCTCAATGCCAAAGAAAGCTCGTCTACAGTATTTCGTGTGGACAATTTTCGTGGATTGTATCTCCACATCTCTACGGCCGCTTGCACCTGCGAATTCTACAAGCTATTAGTCATAACATCTTTCCATTGAGAGATTCTTTCTGCCGCATAACATCTGACATTCGGTGTGTTCAGCATGGAATACTCTGCCAACGCCGAATATCCACTTTCCAACAGCTCTGTTCCCACCAATTCTTTCGGAATATAAACCGTTCGTTTTATTGGGTTCAGGAACTTATCTCCTGCTTTTTGGAACAGTGTTTTCGGAGAATCCTCAGATTGCATGATCCTCTGCACACCGACTTTTCTGATATGCAGCAATCCCATTTCTTCAAGCTGTCTTGATGCCCTTGATATAGAAGTAGGTGTCAGTTCCAAGTCCTTCGCAGCTTGACTTGTAGATAGTTCCTGTGCGCCTCCATAAATGAAATGCAGTAGAAGCATCTGCGCCGATGGAAGTATTTCTTCCCTTGTCTTTTTTTCGGCGCTGCACCGTTCCTGCAAATACACTGCCATAAAAGGCAAATAAATTTGCTTTCCATCTACAATAAATGGAATCTTCTCACGAATCAAATATTCTTTCTGGCGAAAGCTAAGTTCTTTTAGCACCAGCACAACAGGCACGTTCTCATTTTTCTGTATCCGAGCAATATGTTTTTTCAGTACTTCAATCTGCTCCAGTTCTGTCTTAGGATAAAGAAAAATCATCTTCTGTTCAATCATTGACACCATCCTTAAACGGTACCTTGTGGCTATAAAATTGGGCAAATGCTTAAACTCCACATCATCATAGGTAACCTTGACTCCCAGAACTTTATCGAGATATTCCATGTCATCACCTGCAATCTTAACTCTTTTTCTGTATTATAACTCTTTTTAAGTTAAGATGCAATATTTGAGTTAAGAGCAGTTAAAAATCAACATTATTAAAAATTATTTTTACAAAAAAACCGATGCAACATGAGCATTACACCCACACTGCACCGGACAGTTCGATCAGCAAATCACTCATGATCACTCTATCATGGGCACAGCCAATGATAAGTCCTATGACACAACCCATGATAACTTAGAGGATGACACCCATCAAGATATCCACCAAGTTAGCCACCAAGATTCTACGCCGTCAGCAGTTATATTGCACCTAATCCCCCATTTCCAACTCGTTCAAAAGCGAATCCTGCGGAAGCGAGTCAAACACATCATTCTCGACCGCACAGCGTAAAGAATCTGTATTTCGTTTCAGTACATCCGATGCAGAAACAGCAGAAACTTGATATACGCCTTCCTCCAGATGTTTACGTAAAAACACATAACTATTCTTTGGCAGGTTCAAATCCAGCATATCTGTATCCCGTGCTGTACACAGGGCTCAGACCGTTTCGCTTTCCTTCTCTGTTATGCCTTAATCAACGACCAGCCTTGGCTCTTAGTCTGGAGCTGTACCATGTGGGCAAAAATGCCGCCCTTATGCAGCAACTGTGCAGGCGATCCCTGTTCTGCTACTGCTCCATCTTTGAGCACCACAATCTTATCTGCACTGGAAACAGTGCGCATTCGGTGAGCAATAATGAGAACCGTTTTATCCTTGATAAGTCGTGACAGTGCTTCCTGAATGGCAGTTTCGTTCTCCACATCCAAACTGGCTGTGGCCTCGTCCAGCAGGATGATAGGCGCATCCTTCAGAAAAGCACGGGCGATGGAAATGCGCTGACGCTCGCCGCCGGAAAGGGCACAGCCGTTCTCACCGATGTTGGTGTTCCACTTGTCCGGCAGCTTTTCGGCAAATTCCTCGCAGTTTG
>ERZ772876.3682-NODE-3682-length-10840-cov-17.666759_pt1 | contig 10840 bp, 8 predicted proteins | sample MGYA00580584_ERZ772876 | MGnify/ENA primary metagenome ERZ772876 (study PRJEB29015, sample SAMEA2737728) | human gut metagenome | biome: human gut; feature: human-associated habitat; material: faeces | place: China | collected 2012 ...
GCAGGCATTTGCGCCCGCACAGGCAAACGAGCAAGAATGTTCCGCCGCTATTTTGTCCGAAAGCCGGCATACTGATACTGCACGCAAAAAGGGGGGATTTTTTGCAGACAAAACCACGGAGATTGTGCCGCACGGCCTTGCTCGCGCTTGCGTTTGCATTTTGCATGGGCGTGGCTGTACAGGCGGCGTCACTTGTGCCGCTCGGTCAGGCGGTCGGCATCCAGATGACCACGGCAGGCGTGCTCGTGGCGGATCTGGCCGAGGTGGACACGCCCGACGGTACGTGTACGCCCGCAAAGGACGCGGGACTGCGCCCAGGCGATGTGATCTGCCGCATGGACGGGCAGGAGATCGTGTCGTCGGCAGACTTTCTGGCGGCGCTCGACGCAGCGGGGGACACCGTGAGCGTGACCGTCCGGCGCGGTGGTGCCGAGATCACGGCTGCGGTCACGCCCGCCGTTATGCCCGACGGCACGCGGCAGCTCGGGCTCTGGCTGCGCGACGGTGTGACCGGCGTCGGCACGCTCACGTACTACGATCCGTCCACGGGGCGCTACGGCGCGCTCGGCCACGGCATCGCGGACGAGACGAGCGGTGCGCTCATGCCGCTGCGCGACGGCAGCGTGCTCTCGGCCGTCGTTGCGGATGTGCGTCCGGGCGGGCACGGTACGGCCGGTGAGCTGGTCGGCAGCTTCGATGCCGCCGACCGCATCGGTGCGATCGAGCGCAACGGCCTGTTCGGTATCTTCGGCACGCTCGACGCGCCGCCGGACGGCACGCCTGTCGAGACCGCGCCCGCAAGCGCGGTCAGGACCGGCAGCGCGACCATCCTGTCCACGGTCGCGGGCGACACCGTGCAGGCGTACACCGTGAACATCACGCGGGTCTATCACGACGGGGCGAGCACGCGCTTTGCCATCACCGTCACAGACCCCGCGCTGCTCGCGGCGACCGGCGGCATCGTGCAGGGCATGAGCGGCAGCCCCATCCTGCAGGACGGCAGACTCATCGGCGCGGTGACGCACGTGCTGCTCTCCGACCCCGCCAAGGGCTACGGCGTGAGCATTGACGATATGCTCGCGGCGGCACAGGCAGCGTAAGCAGCAGGAGCGGGCGAGTGTGCGCGGGTGTTACCCGCGCACGCTTTGCATCTGACAAGAAGACAGAAAAAAGCCAGCCGCGGCAACGCCGCAGCTGGCTTGTTTGCTGTTTATGTGCGCTGTGCAGACGGTATGTCCTTGCGCTCAGCGCTTTTTCTTGTTGCCGAAGATGCCGCTGCGCGGTTCGCTCACGGTCTCGTTCATCGACTCGGCATAGGCGTGCAGACGCTCCTTCTGCTCGGCTGTCATATTCTTCGGCACGGTGATCGTGATCGTGACGAACTGGTCGCCGCGGCCGCCCTTGCTCTGCAGGTACGGGATGCCTTTGCCGCGCAGACGGAACACGCTGCCCGGCTGCGTCCCCTCGGGGATGGTGAGCTTGACGCGGCCGTCGATGGTCGGCACTTCGATCTCTGCACCGAGCGCCGCCTGTGCAAACGTGACCGGCATCTCCATGAGCACGGAGTTGCCGTCGCGCTCGAAGAACGGGTGCGGCTTGACAAAGACCGTGATGAGCAGGTCGCCCGCCGGTCCGCCGTCAAGTCCGGCATTGCCCTTGCCGCGCAGATTCAGCGTCTGCCCGTCGTCGATGCCGGCCGGGATCTTGACCTTGATGGTCTGATTCTTGCGCACGGCGCCGCGCCCGCCGCAGCGCGGGCACGGCTGGTGGATGATCTTGCCGCGGCCGCCGCACTTCTTGCACGCGCCGCTGGTCTGCACCATGCCGAACGGGGTGCGCTGCGTGGTGCGCACGCTGCCGGTGCCCTTGCAGTCCGGGCAGACCTCCGGCGTCGTGCCGGGGGCGCAGCCGGTGCCTTTGCAGTCCGGGCACTGCTCGACGCGGCCGACGTTGATCTCCTTCTCGCAGCCGAACGCCGCCTCTTCAAAGGTGATGTTCAGGCGCACGCGCAGGTTTTCGCCGCGGCGCGGGCCGCTGCGCTGGGTCTGGCCGCCGCCGAAGCCGCCGCCGAAAATGTCGCCGAAGCCGCCGCCGAAAATGTCACCGAAGATATCGCCGAAGCCGCCGAAACCGCCAAACCCGGCGCCGCCGGGGCCGCCGGCGGACGGGTCAAACGCCGCATGGCCGAACTGGTCATACTTCGCGCGCTTGTCGGGATCGGACAGCACCTCGTAGGCCTCGTTGACTTCCTTGAAGCGCTCCTCGCATTCCTTGTCGCCCGGATGCAGATCCGGGTGGTTGGCTTTGGCCAGCTTGCGGTAGGCTTTTTTGATCTCGTCCTCGGATGCGCCTTTTTCGACGCCGAGCACTTCATAATAATCTCGTTTTTCAGCCATACATGAACCTCAACTGTCTATTGTCTATGGATTCCCCCGTGCGGGGGGTCAGAAAGCTCCAAATGCGGGCGCGCTTTTGTGGCGCGCCCGCGTTGCTTTGCCCGTAGTCGGGGGCGGGGTGTTTACTTCTTGTCGTCGTCAACGACGGTGTAGTCCGCGTCGTAGTACTGCTGGCCGTTGTCGCCGCCGTTGCCGCAGTCGCCGCCCTGGCAGTTCGGGTCACAGCCCGGGTTCGCGCCCGGCTGGCCGCCCTGCGGGTTGGCCTGCTGGTACATCTTCTCGCTGAGCTTGTAGAACACCTGCGTCAGCGCCTCGGTCGCGGCCTTGATGGCTGCGGTGTCGCTGCCCTTGAGGGTCTCCTTGAGCTCGTTGAGCTTGCTCTCGACCTCAGCCTTCTCAGCCGCGTCGACCTTGTCGCCCAGCTCCTCGAGCGTGCGCTCGGTCTGGTAGACCATCTGGTCGCCCTGGTTGCGGGTGTCGATCTCTTCCTTGCGCTTGGCGTCCTCTGCAGCGTATTGCTCCGCCTCGTGCACGGCCTTCTCCACGTCCTCCTTGGACATGTTGGTGGAGGAGGTGATGGTGATGTGCTGCTCCTTGCCGGTGCCGAGATCCTTGGCCGAGACGTTCACGATGCCGTTGGCGTCGATGTCGAACGTGACCTCGATCTGCGGCACGCCGCGGCGGGCCGGGGCAATGCCGTCGAGCTGGAAGCGGCCGAGGCTCTTGTTGTAAGCGGCCATCTCGCGCTCGCCCTGCAGGACGTTGACCTCAACGGAGGTCTGGTTGTCGGCTGCGGTGGAGAACACCTGGCTCTTCTTGGTCGGGATGGTGGTGTTGCGCTCAATGAGCTTGGTGAACACGCCGCCGAGGGTCTCAATGCCGAGGGACAGCGGAGTCACGTCGAGCAGGACAACGCCGGAGACGTCGCCGCCGAGCACGCCGCCCTGAATGGCAGCGCCGTCGGCCACGCACTCATCGGGGTTGATGCCCTTGAAGCCTTCCTTGCCGGTGAGCTTCTTGACCATTTCCTGCACGGCCGGGACACGGCTGGAGCCGCCGACGAGCAGCACCTTCGTCAGGTCGGACGCGGTGATGCCGGCGTCGCTCATGGCCTGACGCACCGGGCCTGCGGTCTTTTCGACGAGGTGGGCGGTGAGCTCATTGAACTTGGCGCGCGTGAGCGTCACGTCGAGGTGCTTCGGGCCGGTGGCGTCCGCCGTGATGTACGGCAGGTTGATGTTCGTGCTCGTCACGCCGGACAGCTCGATCTTCGCCTTCTCGGCCGCTTCCTTCAGACGCTGCATGGCCACGCGGTCGCCCGAGAGGTCAATGCCGTCGCTCTTCTTGAACTCCTCAACGAGGTAGTTGGTGATGCACTGGTCGAAGTCGTCGCCGCCGAGGCGGTTGTTGCCGGCCGTGGCCAGCACTTCGATGACACCGTCGCCGATCTCCAGCACGGAGACATCGAACGTGCCGCCGCCGAGGTCGTAGACCATGATCTTCTGGTCGGTCTCCTTATCGAGGCCGTAGGCCAGCGCGGCCGCCGTCGGCTCGTTGATGATACGCTTGACGTCGAGGCCGGCGATCTTGCCGGCGTCCTTGGTCGCCTGACGCTGTGCGTCGGTGAAGTAGGCCGGCACAGTGATGACGGCCTCGGTCACGGGCTCGCCCAGATAGGCTTCCGCATCGGCTTTGAGCTTCTGCAGGATCATCGCGCTGATCTCCTGCGGGGTGTACTTCTTGCCGTCGATGGTGACTTTATAATCCGAGCCCATCTCGCGCTTGATCGAGCTGATCGTGCGGTCCGGGTTCGTGACGGCCTGACGCTTTGCTACCTGACCGACCATACGCTCGCCGGTCTTGGAAAACGCGACGACGGACGGGGTGGTGCGATGACCTTCCGCGTTGGGGATGACGGTCGCTTCGCCGCCCTCCATGACGGAGACGCAGCTGTTGGTGGTGCCAAGGTCGATACCGATAATTTTACTCATAATGATTTCCTCCTGTATTGAAAGCAGATTGTGTATACGATTTATATTGGAATCAGTTTGCGACCTTCACGACGGAATACCGCAGCACGCGGTCTCCGATGCAAAAGCCCTTTTCAAACTCTTCCACGACAACGCCCTCGCCGTAGGCATCATCTTCGATGTGCATGACGGCGTTGTGGCGGTTGGCGTCAAACGGTTTGCCGACGGCTTCGATCTCCGACACGCCGAGCTGATTGAGCGCGGTGTGATACTGGTTCATGATGCCCTCGATGCCCTTGCGGGCGGGGTCGTCGTCCGGGGTCTGTGCCAGTGCGCGCGACAGACTGTCGTACACCGGCAGAAACTTTTTCAGCGTCTCGCAGCGGACATCGGCATAGATGTTCTCGCGCTCACGCGCGCTGCGTCGGCGGAAGTTGTCATATTCGGCGAGCAGGCGGAGGTATTTGTCCTTTTCCGCCGCGAGATCGGCCTCGATCTCTTTTTTCGTCTCTTTCTTTTCTTTGGAGGCTTTGGGCTCTTTTTCCTTGCCCTCCTTCTGCGCGGTCTTCTTGTCCGCCTTTTCTTCGGCGTCCGGCGCGACCGGTTCGGTCTTTATGTCGTCGACGACCGGCTCTGTCTCCGGAGCGGTCTGCTTCGGGTCATTTGTTTTCGTGCTCATCTGAATCGTCTCCCTTAATGATCAGCTTGTTATCCAGCCCGGGGGGCGGAAGCGTACCGCCGCCGAGCAGCTTGGACAGGCCGGCCGCAATGAAGCTGAGCTTCGCGGCGACCTTGGAATAGTCCATACGTGTCGGACCGACCACACCGATCAGCCCGCGCATATTTTCGCCCGCGTCATACGTCGCGAGCACGACGCTGCTGTCGCGCAGCTCCTCGGCCACATTCTCCGGGCCGATGAGCACGCGCACCTCGTTTTCACCGCCGAGCTGCTCCATCGGGATCTCGAGCAGGTTGCTGCCGTCGGACAGGTAGCTCATGAGGCGGTGCGCCTTGTCGGGGTCGCGGAACTCCGGCTGGTGCAGCAGCTGCGACTCGCCGACGAGATACGTCTGCGCGGCGCCGGCGCCGGTGAGCGCCTCGATCGCGAAGGCCGCGATCACAGCCGTGATGCCGAGGTTATCCTGCGCGGCGCGCTCCACGGAGCTGATGAGCGTCGGCGTGATGTCCGGCTCACGGATGCCCGTGAAGTGGGCGTTGAAGACGGCGGCGAGCTTCTGGATCATGCTCTGCTCGGCCGAGACCGGCAGGTGCACGAGCTTGTTTTTCACCGTGTCGTCGCTCAGCAGCAGCACGATGATGAAGCTGTTGGCGTCGAGATAAATGAGGTCAAAGCGTCGGATCGTGACACCGGCACTCGCCGTGAGCGTCACGGCGGGGTAATTCGTCAGCTGCGAGGCCAGACGGCTCGCGTCCGTCATGAGCTCGCCGCGCTGGTGGCGTCCTGTCAGGCTCTGGGTGATGGCCTGCGTCTCCTCGGCGGTGAGGTCCTTGTGCTCCATGAGCTCGTTGACGTACATCCGGTAGCCGAGCGGGGTGGGCACGCGGCCGGCCGATGTGTGCGGCTGCTCGAGATAGCCCATGGCGGCCAGCTCCGCAAGCTCGTTGCGGATCGTGGCCGAGGAACAGCCGAGGTCCGCGCTCGCGGCGATGGCCTTCGAGCCGACCGGCTCCGCCGTGCGGATGTATTCCTCAATGACCGCGGCAAGTATTTTCTTTTTGCGGCTGCTGATATCCATAGGTCCCTCCGCTGGCACTCGGAGCTCCTGAGTGTTGGCACTCCTAACCTTCGAGTGCTAATTTACACCCGGGCGGGCGGAAAGTCAAGGGCTTTCTCTATATTATTGATAGAAAGTTCATATTTATTTTTCCGGCCGCGTGCGGCGGAAAAAACGCCCGCTTTTCCGGCGCAGAAACCGGGCGCGGCGGAGTTGCCCGCCGCGCCCGGAAAGCGCTGATATTTCATGATTTCTGCCGCGGTGCGCGGCGTTGGGGGGATCAGTTCAGGAAGTCGCGCAGCTTCTTGCTGCGGCTGGGGTGGCGCAGCTTGCGCAGGGCCTTGGCCTCGATCTGGCGGATGCGCTCACGCGTGACGTTGAACTCCTTGCCGACCTCCTCAAGCGTGCGGGTGCGGCCGTCGACGATGCCGAAGCGCAGCTCGAGCACCTTTTTCTCGCGCGGGGTGAGCGTGTCGAGCACCTCCATGAGCTGCTCCTTGAGCAGCGAGAAGCTCGCCGCCTCGCTCGGCTCGGACGCGTCCTCGTCGGGGATGAAGTCGCCGAGGTGAGAGTCCTCCTCCTCGCCGATCGGCGTCTCGAGCGAGACCGGCTCCTGCGCGATCTTGAGGATGTCGCGCACCTTATCGACGGGCATGTTCATTTCCGCCGCGATCTCCTCGGCGCTCGGGTCGTGGCCGAGCTCCTGCAGGAGCTGACGGCTGACGCGGATGACCTTGTTGATCGTCTCGACCATGTGCACGGGGATGCGGATCGTGCGCGCCTGGTCGGCGATGGCGCGGGTGATGGCCTGGCGGATCCACCAGGTGGCGTAGGTGGAGAACTTGTAGCCCTTCGTGTAGTCGAACTTCTCAACGGCCTTGATCAGGCCGAGGTTGCCCTCCTGAATGAGGTCGAGAAACAGCATACCGCGCCCGACGTAGCGCTTGGCGATCGACACGACCAGACGCAGGTTTGCCTCGGCCATGCGGCGCTTGGCCTCCTCGTCACCCTCGGCCATGCGCTTGGCCAGATCCTGCTCCTCCTCGGGGGTGAGCAGCGGCACCTTGCCGATCTCCTTGAGGTACATGCGCACCGGGTCGTCGGTCGAGAACGTGTCGGCCATGGCCTCGGTCTCGTTCATCTCCTCCTCGGTGACTTCCTCGATCTCCTCGAGCTCCTCGAGCTCGGGCAGCGCGTCCTCGTCCACGGGGAGCAGCGCATCGTCGCCGAGCACGTCGATGCCAAGACTCTCGAGCCGGTCGTAAAACTTCTCGGTCTCCTCGCTCGAGAGGTTCATGTCCTCGAGCGCCATGAGATCCTTGCTCGAGAGCTTTCCGGCCTTTTTGCCGCGCTCGATAAGCTCGTTGAGCTTTTCCTCCGTGGTTTTTTCCGCCTCGGGCTTGTCCGCCGCTGCGGTCTTGTCCGCGGCGGGTGCGGCCTTGGTTTTGGCTTTCGCCTGCTTTTCGTCGTCGGCCGCGAGCAGTGCGTCGGCCATGGCCTTGAGTTCCGCCGGGGAGAGATTATTCATGTCTTTCTGTTCCATCTTTACCACCATACCCTTTATGTTCTTTGAGTTTGTTTGCAAATGCCAGCAGATCCGCCTCCGACACCGCAGCGCCGGCGGAGGACTGGGTCTGAAGAATGCTTATGTAATCATCGAGCGCACGCGCGCCGTTGGAAAGCTCCGCCGGCTGCTGGATGATGCCCGTGAGCAGCGCCAGCTCGTCCGGCGTCAGCTCACCCGAGAGCGCCGCAATCTGCACCGTGCCCGTGCCGCCGTGGGCGAGCAGGACGGTGTAAATGTGCCGCAGCTCCGGCGAGGAAAACTGCGCCGCGTCCGGCACGTTCGTCCGGCCGTAAAACAGGCCGGGGTCGAGATAGAGGAGCCGGATGATGCCCTGCTCGGCGGCTGCCGAGCGCGGATCGTCAAAGCGGATGCTCCGGCCGGGCGGCTGCATCGCCGTCGCGGGGCGCAGCAGGTCGCGTTCCTGCTCTTTGCGCGCGCGGCTGAGCCGCCGCTTGCGCTGGCGCTGCACCTCGTCGGTCACGACTGCGGCGGGCATGCCCGCCGTCTCCGCGACGCGCATGGCGTACACCTCGCGCTCGACGCTGCCGGGCAGCTCCGCGACGATGCCCGCCGCCTCCTTGACGAAGGCCACGCGCTGCTCGTCGACCTTGAGGTCATACTTTCGCTGCACGGCGCCGAGCCGGTAATCGATGTGGTTTTCCGACTGCTCGAGCAGGTTTCGAAACGCGTCCGCGCCGAAGGTCTTGATGTATTCGTCCGGGTCCTTTGCGCCCTGCATCTGCAGCACGCGCACGCGCACCTCCAGCTTTTCGAGGATGCCGATCGCGCGCTGCGACGCCTTCTGTCCCGCGCCGTCGTTGTCGTAGGCGATGACGATCTCGCCCGTGTAGCGCGACAGCAGCCGCGCCTGCTCCGGCGTGAGCGACGTGCCGAGCGAGGCGACCGCACTGTCGAAGCCCGCCTGATGCAGGCTCGCCACGTCGATGTTGCCCTCTGCCAGTATGATATACCCGCACTTTGACTTTTTAGCCAAATTGAGCGCGAACAAATTGTGGCTCTTGCTGAAAACAATGGTTTCCGGGCTGTTCATGTACTTCGGCTCGCCGTCGCCGAGGATGCGTCCGGAGAAGCCGATGACGTTGCCGCGCACGTCGATGACCGGGAACATGAGCCGGTTGCGGAACGTGTCGTACACGCCGCCGGATTTTCCGTGGCGCACGAGCCCGCCGTCAAAGAGCTCCTGCTCAGAGTAGCCGAGCGCCTTCATCGCGCGCACGAGGCTGTCCCACGTGTCGGGCGCAAAGCCGAGGCCGAAGCGCGTCACGGTCTGCGCCGTGAGCTGCCGGCGGGCGAGATAGTCGCGCGCGATCTGCCCGGCGGGGGTCTTGAGCTGCGCGTGGAAAAAGCGTGCAGCGTCCCGGTTGAGCGCGAGCAGCCGCTGGCGCTTTTTCGCGCCGGGGTCGTCCGCCTGCTCGGGCAGCTGCATGCCGGCGCGGTTGGCCAGAAACGCCACCGCCTCCGGGAACGAGAGATTCTCGATCTCCATGATGAAGCTGATGACGCTGCCGCCCTTGCCGCAGCCGAAGCAGTGGTAGATCTGCTTATCGGGCGAGACGGAAAACGACGGCGTCTTTTCGCTGTGAAACGGGCAGAGCCCGAAGAGGTTCGACCCGCTCTTTTTCGTCAGGCGCACGTAGCTGCCCACGACATCGACGATGTCGTTGCGCTCGGCGAGCTCCTGCAGAAAGGATTCCGGAAAAGCCACGTGCGTCACCTACTTTCTGTGGTTTCCGTTGGATGTACTTCCTTATTTAATCGTCCACGCTGCGGGGATGAAGAGTTCGCTGTACACCTCCAGCGCGTAGCTGTCGGTCATGCCGGACACATAGTCGCATACCGCGCGCTGCGGCCCCTCGTCGTCCGCGATGGATTGATAGACCGCAGGCAGCTCGTCGATGTGGTTGACATAATGTTCCCAGATGCTGCCGAGAATGTTCTGCACCTTGCGCTCCTCGCCCTTGGCGATGGGGTTGTAGTACACGCCCTGATACATGAAGTCCGTGAACACGTCCACGGCCTCCTGCATCTCCGGCGACATCTTCAGCGCGCCGTCGCCGCTGTGGGCGATGATGTCCGTGAGGATGGAGTTGATGCGCACGCTGTTGCGCTCGCCCACGCGCTCGCGCACGATGGCGGGAACGTCCTCCGGCTGCACGATGCCGCCGCGCATGGCGTCGTCAAGGTCGTGGTTGATGTAGGCCACGCGGTCGGCCAGGCGCACGATGTCGGCCTCGAGCGTGCCGCGCGGCTGCCCGGTCGTGTGGTTGAGGATGCCGATGCGCGTCTCGTTGCAGAGGTTCAGACCGCGTCCGTCGCGCTCGATGCGGTCGACGACACGCAGGCTCTGCTCATAGTGCCGGAAGCCGACGCCGGTGTAGATCGCGTTGAGCGCGCGCTCTCCGGCGTGGCCGAAGGGCGTGTGGCCGAGGTCGTGCCCGAGGCTGATGGCCTCGGTGAGATCCTCGTTGAGCTCGAGCGCGCGGGCGATCGTGCGCGCGAGACGCGCGACCTCGAGCGTGTGCGTCAGGCGCGTGCGGTAGTGGTCGCCCTCGGGGCGCAGAAACACCTGCGTCTTGTGCTTGAGGCGGCGGAACGATTTCGAGTGCGTGATGCGGTCGACGTCGCGCTGAAAGCACGTGCGCATCTCACACGGCGCCTCCGGTGTCGGACGCCCGGTGGACTGCGCGCTCAGCAGACCGTGCGGCCCGATGAGCAGCGCCTCGGCGGCCTCGCGTTTTTCTCTCGGACAGAGCACAGGGATCCCTCCGTTTCCACAAAAAAATCAGAAAATGCGGCCGGATCGCCTTGCGCCATTTCCGGCTGCAATACTCTTATACGACATTGCTGTGCATTTCCCTCTTTTTTTTGAAAAAAAGCAGAAAAATCGCCCCGCATCCGAATATGCGGGGCGATTGTGTGCTTTGCGTGCGCGGATATCTCAGGCGGCCTTTGCGGTCTTGGCTGCGCGCCATGCCTCGAATCTGGCGCGCATGTGGTCGTTCAGGCGGCAGAACGCCTTCATCACCGGCCACGACAGCAGACCGAACACGATGAGGATGAGTGCGCTCTGCAGATCGAGCTTCTGCAGGTTGAACAGCGTCGGGAAGCCGAAATACGCGATCACGAACAGCACGCCGAGCACGACGATCA
>ERZ772876.3684-NODE-3684-length-10837-cov-4.717307_pt1 | contig 10837 bp, 9 predicted proteins | sample MGYA00580584_ERZ772876 | MGnify/ENA primary metagenome ERZ772876 (study PRJEB29015, sample SAMEA2737728) | human gut metagenome | biome: human gut; feature: human-associated habitat; material: faeces | place: China | collected 2012 ...
TCCGCATGGTCTAAGCCATACGGAGGATTAACTGTTTTACGGACACCCGTCTATGCCCCGTGGGTTTTGTGTTATCTCAGGCGGACAGATTCGCCGTCCGCGCAAATCTGCGTCAGGTGCCCATCCCGGATTCTGTAGGCTTCTCCGTACAGCGTCGCCCGCCCGTCGTCGAGCAGAATATAGCTTCCGTCGTTCAGGGCGATGATCTCATGACCCATGCTGTCCGCAAAGGTGATGTCCTCGATCAGACGCAGGCCGTCCAGATAATCGTCCTTCAGGCTCTGGAAATGGGGAAAAATGTTGATATCCGTCAGGCCAAGTCCCGGGATCCACCGCTCAAACAGCGGGTCGATGGCCTCGCCCTCCAGCTCCGGCCCGGCGTAGACCGTCTGTGCGCAGTTCATGGAACCGGCACTCCACGCTGCGACGATCCCGCCGTAGCCTTGCAGACGCTCTTTCAGGTGAAGCCGCTTCAAAAAGCGGTTCTGTGTCGGCACATGTCCGCCCGACAGGATAACCACATCCACATCTTCCAAATCCCCGTCCGGATTCCGGTCGTCGCACATGTCCACCCGGGAAACGCTCAGAGCGCTCATGGGCAGGGCTTCTCTCAGGCAGGCGCGAACACTGTCGTTCTTTTCGTAGTCCGCCGGGTTGGCGCAGACGATCAGCACCCGCGCGTTCTCCGGCCACATGGATTTCAGGTTTTCCAGCAGGTGGTTACTCTGTATCAGCAAGGCGGGGACGCGCTTTCCGTTCTCCCGGACGGAACCGCCGAGGGAGCTTGTCAGCATGGCCTTCATGGCGTTCCTCTCACTTTCTTCTCCGCCGCAGGCGAACCGGTATCCACCGTTCGATCTGCATCTGCCGGAGCTTTTCGTCCATCCGGTCGGCCGTTTCCAGCATAATGCCCGCCCATTCCTCCGCCGTCTGGACGTTCCGGGCGCGGGTGACGAGGTACGGGCACCGCTCCAGCTTCCGATGGCCGAAGGCTCTGGCAAAGGGATTGATGACCCCCAGCGCCAGCGTAAAGGGCGCAAGATTGAAGAAATAATCCGGGTCGTTGGCCATCAGGCGGCTGACATCCTCCGTGGGAAGTTTCTTTGCGTAGCGCCGGAATCCCAGCACCTGCGCCGCCGCGTAGCTGCCCAGATCGCTGCGTTTTCCGCCGTAAGCGGCGAAATAACCCAGCAGGAATTCGCCGATCGCGCTGAGCAGCGGTATCCAGACCTGCCCGCACAGCAGCCCCAGCACTACCCATAGGGCAATACACACTGCCCCGATCAACATGGGCAGCTTGCCCCGCAGATGGGTGCGGTAGGCCATATCCTGAATCAGCCACCCGGACACCGCGCCGAAGGCCCCCAGAATGACGGAAAGCAGAATCTCGATCGCCCGGACGGAGGACATATTCATAGCCACGCACACGCCGCAGAAAATCTGAGCGCCGCAACAAAGTCCCCGGAAAATCTTCATGTTTCCGCTGACGCCCTTGTACATGTTCCGCTCGTTGGGAACGATGGCGGAAACCTTGCGGCTGAGCTTGGCGTAGGGGTAGCCGGTGGCATCCACCGTCCGGCGGCTGCCGAAGAGAAGGCCGAAAATCTTGTTTTCAAAGAGGCTGCGCTCGTTGCCCATGTCCATGCGCTTGTGCAGCAGCACCTTCCCGCCGCTGTCCGTCTGGATGAGCAGGTAGCCCAGCTGCGCCCACGTAAACACCATCATGGTCAGATCGCCGCCGGACAGGGTCAGACGGCAGCCCAGCTCGCCCGCGGTAATGCCCTCGGGCGGGGTCGTGCTGCGGATGTGGGCGATGGGCTTCGTGCGCAGGAAAATCAGCCAGTATACCAGCGCGAGACCCACGCAGATCAGCATGTATTTGATCTCCGGGTTGCCCTCCCGGATGTAGGTGCTGACAGTGGGGAACATTTTCTGATCCACCAGCATGGTCATGGTGATGCCTTCGTGGTCGTTCAGAATGGTCTTGCTGGCGCCGATGATCTGGTTGCTGCTCACCGTGACGGTCAGGTCGGAGGCAATGCTCTCCTGACGGTAGATGCTGGTGAACTTCGGCGCGTTGGGCATATTTCCCGGGGGCATGGTGATGACAAAGCTCAGCTGCTCCACCGGGAACTCAAAGCCGCTGAGCAGCTCGACGCTCAGCTGTAACTTCCGCTCCTTGTCAACGGTCACAACGCCCACGGACTTGGGGAGTGTAAAGCTGAAATTCAGGGGAATCTCCCCGGTAATGCCGCTGACCACCCGGCTGATATCGACCATGGTCGCGGAGGATGTCTTGCTGGTGGAGACGGAAGCGCCGTTCAGGGTAATGCCCGTGGCGTTGGCGGGCAGGGGGAAACTCATGGAAGTAGTGACATACTCCATGCGCAAAGTGACGGTCATATTCACCTGACAGTCGCCCTCGGCGCTGACGGTGCAGTAGGTATCCACCCGGGAGGCCGCGCTCTCAGCGGACGCGGGCAGCACGAAAAAGCCCATCAGCAATATGCACAGAAAAAGCCCGATCCCGATACGCTTCAAGCAAACTCCCCCTTTTATCAGTTTCGCCAGAACATTTTACCATGCGGCGAGGGAAAAAGCAAGGGAATTTGCCCATATCTTAAGAAATCCGCTCCCTTGTCTCTCCCCTTGGAAGATGTGGCTGAGCGCAGCGAAGACGGAGAGGATATACTAGGTTGCAAATGCCCTCTCAGTCACCTTCGGTGACAGCTCCCCCAAAGGGGGAGCCAAGGGGGCTGTATCTGGGAACGAAAAATGGAGCGTATCGGTAACCGATACGCTCCATTCACTTTACGCCCACCCTAGGGTGGTTTTTTCTGCTTTGCCTTACTTCTTCAGGAACGCGTCAATGGCGTCCGCGCCCTTCTTGCCCGCGCCCATGGCCAGGATGACGGTGGCAGCGCCGGTAACGGCGTCACCGCCGGCGAACACGGCGTTGCGGGTGGTCATCTCGTTCTCGTCCACGATCAGGCAGCCCTTACGGTTGGTGTCCAGACCGGGGGTGGTGGAGCGGATCAGGGGGTTGGGGCTGGTGCCGAGGGCCATAATAACGGTGTCCACGTCCAGCACAAACTCGCTGCCCTCAATGGCGATGGGACGACGGCGTCCGGAGGCGTCCGGCTCGCCCAGCTCCATGCGCACGCACTTGATGCCGTTCACGCGGCCATCTTCGCCGCCCAGAATCTCCACGGGGTTGCAAAGGGTCTTGAACTCGATGCCCTCTTCCTTGGCGTGGTGCTGCTCTTCCAGACGGGCGGGCATTTCGGCCTCACCACGGCGGTAGACGATGTACACGTGCTCCGCGCCCAGACGCATTGCGCAGCGGGCGGCGTCCATGGCCACGTTGCCGCCGCCGACCACCGCCACAGCCTTGGACTTGATGACGGGGGTATCGGCTTCCTCGGTGTAAGCCTTCATCAGGTTGGTACGGGTCAGATATTCGTTGGCGGACAGAACGCCCTTCAGGGACTCGCCGGGGATGTTCATGAACATGGGCAGACCCGCGCCGGAACCGACGAACACGGCCTTGTAGCCCATCTCGAACAGCTCGTCAATGGTCAGGACCCGGCCGATGACCATGTTGGTCATGACCTCGACGCCCTGCGCTTCCAGCTTCCTGACCTCGTTGGCCACGATGGCCTTGGGCAGACGGAACTCGGGGATGCCGTAAACCAGCACGCCGCCGGCGGTGTGCAGCGCTTCAAAAATGGAGACTTGATAGCCCTTCTTGGCAAGGTCGCTGGCGCAGGTCAGACCGGCAGGGCCGGAACCCACCACGGCCACCTTGATGCCGTTGGAGACGGCCTTCTCAGGCATGGCGTTGACGTTCTCCCGGTACCAGTCGGCGACGAACCGCTCCAACCGGCCGATGGCGACGCTTTCGCCCTTGATGCCCCGGACGCACTTGCTCTCGCACTGGCTCTCCTGCGGGCAGACACGGCCGGACAGGGCGGGCAGAGCGTTGGTGGATGTAATGATCTCGTAAGCGGCCTTGAAATCGCCCTCATGCACCTTGGCGATGAACTCGGGGATGCGGACGTTGACGGGGCAGCCCTCCACGCACTTGGGCTTCTTGCAGTTCAGGCAGCGGCCTGCTTCTTCCATCGCCATTTCGGCGGTATAGCCCAGCGCAACCTCCTTGAAGTTGTGGGCGCGAACCTGAGGTTCCTGCTCAGGCATAGGGGTCTTGGTAAGGGTCATGTTAGCCATTTTGCATTACCTCCTTATTTGATCAGGGCCTTGCCCATGGACTCAATGCGGCAGACGTGGTTCTCTTTGACCTCGGCCTCCCGGTCGCGGTAGGTGCCGTTGCGGCTGGTCAGCTCGGCGAAGTCCACCAGATGGCCGTCGAACTCGGGGCCGTCCACGCAGGCGAACTTGGTCTCGCCGCCGACAGTGACGCGGCAGCCGCCGCACATGCCGGTGCCGTCCACCATGATGGGGTTCAGGGAAACCATGGTATGGACGCCGAAGGGCTGGGTGGTTCTGCATACGAACTTCATCATGGGCACGGGGCCGATGGCCAGCACCTCGTCAAAGGTCTCACCGGCCTCCAGCAGCTCCTGCAGGGGCTGGGTGACCAGACCGTGACGGCCGTAAGTACCGTCGTCGGTCATAAGAATCAGCCGGTCGGCAACCGCCTTGAACTCGTCCTCCAGGATGACGATGTCCTTGCTGCGGAAACCGACAATCACGGTCACGTCCGCGCCGGCTTCCTTGAACGCCTTGGCAGAGGGCAGCGCAATGGCGCAGCCCACGCCGCCGCCCACCACGCAGACCCTCTTCTTGCCCTCCACGGGGGTGGGCTTGCCCAGAGGGCCTACAAAGTCGTGGATGTAGTCGCCTTCCTTCAGCGCACCCAGGGCGTTGGTGGAGAAGCCGACCTTCTGGAAGATAATGGTAACGGTACCTTTCTCCCGATCATAACCGGCGATGGTCAGGGGAACGCGCTCTCCCATCTCGTCGATGCGGAAAATGATGAACTGGCCGGCCTTTGCCTTACGGGCGACAAAGGGCGCTTCGATCTCCATCAGGGTGACGGAGGCGTTCAGCTCCTGCTTGCGAACGATTTTATACATGTTCTAATCCGTCCTTTTCAGATTTTTCAGGGGATAGAGTCACACACACCTATCGAATTCATTATAAAGCGTTCGGGGTATTTTGTCAAATGAGAATGTTCCTTTTTTGTGGAAAATGCTTACAAAACCCGAAACATGTCCCTTATCCCGCCAGCGCGAAGTAAACCAGCACCACCACGCCCAGGATGATGCGGTAAACGCCGAAGGCGGAGAAGGAGTGCCTCCGCACATATTCCATCAGCCCCCGGATGACGAGCAGGCTCACCACAAACGACACCACGCACCCCACGATCAGCACGCCGATCTCTGTGCCGGTGGCGGCGACGCCGCTGAGCAGAAATTTCAGCCCCTTGATGGCGGATGCCCCCAGCATGGTGGGGATGGCCATGAAGAAGGAGAATTCCGCGCCGGCGCTGCGCCCCACGCCGATGAGGATTGCGCCCAGAATAGTGGAACCGGAGCGGGAGGTGCCGGGGATCAGGCTCAGGCACTGGAAGCAGCCGATGAGCAGGGCGGTCTTATAGTCGATGGCGTACACGTCCTCCACCGTCTTTCCCCCCACCCGGCGGGCGTTGCGCCGCTCCACCAGAATGAAGGCTACACCGTAGACGATCAGCGCGATGGAGACCACGGTGGCGTTATGGAAGTGGGCTTCCATCCAGTCGTCAAACAGCACGCCCACGATGCCCGAGGGGATGATGGCGGCAATGACCTTGAACCACAGCTGCCAGGTCTGCTTTTTCTCCCTCTCCGACTTTGTGGGGGAGAAGGGGTTGAGCTTATGGAAGAACAGGACGATCACGGCCAGAATCGCCCCCAGCTGGATGACCACGTCGAACATGCTCCGGAATGCGTCGGAAACGTTCAGGGTGATAAATTCGTTCAGTAAAATCAGATGTCCCGTGGAGGAAATGGGCAGCCACTCCGTGACGCCCTCCACAATGCCGAAAAGCACGGCTTTTAACAGTTCCATCAAATCAGTCTCCTTCTTTCAGCTTGGGGGAAACGTTGGCAGTCCCCCGGTTTTCCTCCCCTATCATACCCGCAAAGTGCCGGATTTTCAAGTGCAACCTGTCCGTTCATAAATTGGGGTGGAAGTCTTTACAATTTGTTCACTAGAAAGTGGAAAATCTCGCTATAATAGTGGGAAAGGGAAATTATAGAGAAATTGGATTGGGAGGAAGATAATCATGGCTGTTTCCGTTTTGATCGTAGAGGACGACCGCAATATTGCGGAGCTGCTGCAAATGTATCTGGAGAAGGAGGGCTACGCCGTCACCGTGGCGGCGGACGGCGGGCAGGGTCTTGCCAAATTCCGGGCCATCAAGCCCGATCTGGTGCTGCTGGACGTGATGATGCCCGTGATGGACGGCTGGTCGGTGTGCAAGGCCATCCGTGCCGAGGCGCAGACCCCCATCATCATGCTCACCGCCAAGGGCGACACCGATTCCAAGGTCATGGGCCTGAAAACCGGCGCTGACGACTATATCACCAAGCCTTTTGAAATGAAGGAAGTGCTTGCCCGCATCGAGGCAGTGCTGCGGCGCACCTCCGGCGTGGCCGCGGAGAAGAAGGCGCGTCGGCTTGTGTTCGATAAGCTTATCATCGACATGGACGCTTTCGAGCTGACCGTAGACGGCAAGAAGGTGGATACGCCCCCCAAGGAGATGGAGCTGCTTTATTACCTCGCTTCCTCTCCCAACCGGGTCTACACCCGCAACCAGCTGCTGGACGAGGTATGGGGCTTCGACTACTTCGGCGACTCCCGCACCGTGGACGTTCACGTGAAGCGGCTGCGTGAGAAGCTGGAGGGCGTCAGCGACCAGTGGAGCCTGAAAACCGTCTGGGGTGTCGGGTACAAATTCGAGGTGCTGTAAGCATGAAAAGTAGCTTCGGCCGCAGCTTTTTCACCGCCGCGGCGATCCTGCTGGTGGCCATGACCATTCTGGGCGCGTCCTTTCAGATAAAGGTCAACCGGTTCCTCACGGACACCACCGTCTCCGGATTACAGCAGAACGCGGACACCATCGCAGAGCTGGCCGCCGCCTATTTTAACAACGGCGGAATGTACAACCGGTCGTTTCAGCTGAACCTGACCGTGGCCTCTCAGGTATCCGGCGCCGACGCCGTAGTCTGCGACAGCGAGGGGAACGTGGTGCTCTGCTCCGACGCACCCTCCGGCTGTGAGCATCAGGGCTTGCAGCTGAATCAGGCGTATCTGCAAAAGGTCATTCGCAGCGGCGGCGACACCGCCACCGGGGTCATCAACGGCCTGTACTCCGACCGCCGCTACATGGTCTCCCGCCCCATTCTCGTGGACGGGAACGTGGGGGGCATCGTGCTGGTCTCCACACCGGCCAATGACATCACCCAGATCATGAATAAGATCTCCAACATCTTCCTCACCGCGGCGCTGTTCGTGGTGCTGATCTCCGTGCTGGCCGTCACCGTCTTTGCCCGGCGGGAGAGCCGCCCGCTGAAAGAGCTGGCGAAAACCGCCAACGCCTTCGGCCACGGCGATCTGGAAGCCCGTGTGCGTCTGGACGACGATTACTCCGCGGAAATGGAGGAAGTGGCCGTCGCCTTCAACAACATGGCAGCCTCCCTGCAAAAGAGCGAGTACCGGCGTCAGGAATTCGTCGCCAACGTCTCCCACGAGCTGAAGACCCCCATGACCACCATTTCCGGCTACGTGGACGGCATTCTGGACGGCACCATCCCGGAAGACAAGCGGGAGCATTACCTGCACATCGTCTCCGACGAGACGAAGCGCTTAAGCCGTCTCGTGCGCAGTATGTTGGACATCTCCCAGCTGCAGAAAGAGGGCGGCATCCCCGAGGAAAAGAAGATGCACTTCGACCTTGAGGAATGCGCCGGGCAGGTGCTCATCACCTTCGAGAAGAAGATCAATGACAAGCACCTGAACGTCAACGTGGATATGCCGGAGCACCCGGTGTACACCATGGCGAACCCGGACTACATCACGCAGGTCATTTACAATCTCATCGACAACGCCGTGAAGTTCTGCCCCGACGGGGGCAATCTGGGGCTGCGCATCAAAGAGGGCGGCAGCAAGGCTTACGTCTCCGTCTCCAACGACGGCGAGACCATTCCCCCGGACGAGCTGCCTCTGGTATTCGACCGGTTCCACAAGCTGGACAAATCCCGCTCCCAGAACCGGGACGGCTGGGGATTGGGTCTGTACATTGTGAAGACGATCGTATGCAGCCACGGCGAGGATATTTCCGTCAGCTCCAAGGACGGGAAAACCGAATTTACCTTCACCATGCCGCTGGTGAATTAGGGCCCTTTTTTCGAGGTAACGATATGGACGAACGTAAAAAAAACAATCATCCCTGGGATGACAGCGTGTACGGCACAGGCCGTACGGAGCCGCCGAAAAGCCACGGCGGCACCGTGGCGCTGCTGCTAATTTTAATTATCTTTCTGTGCGGCATCATCACGGTTCTGGGCGTTCTGAACGTGCGGCTGTTCCAGAAACTGAACACCCGGCGGGAAAGCGAGCAGTCCATTTCCTTCGCCACCGGCGCGGAGCTGCCCGCGGAGACCACCGCCCTTCCCACGGAATCCATTGACGCCACCTTGGGCGAGGACACTCCCACCATCGACTTGCAGAAATGCCCCCAGGGCGTGGATAACGTTCCTGCCGAGGGCGCGCTGTCCCTTCAGAAAATTTACAGCCGGAATATCGACTCCGTGGTATCCATCACCAGCACCGGTCAGGGCACAACCGCCACCGGCACCGGCGTGATCCTGACGGAGGACGGGTACATCGTGACCAACTGCCATGTGGTAGAAAACGGTATCTCCATCACGGCGCAGCTGACGGACGGCCGGACGCTGCCCGCCATGCTGGTGGGCGCTGATTCCGTGTCCGACCTTGCGGTGCTGCACATAGACACGACGGGTCTGACCCCGGCGCAGTTCGGGGATTCCGATTCCCTCCGGGTGGGCGACACCGTGGTCGCCATCGGCGACCCGCTGGGCGTCAAATTCCGGGGCACTTACACCGACGGCATCATCTCCGGCATCGGGCGGGACATGGATATGGACGGGCGCACCATGACCCTGATCCAGACCAATGCCGCCCTGAATTCCGGCAACTCCGGCGGCCCGCTCATCAACTGCTACGGTCAGGTCATCGGCATCAACACCATGAAGATCGGTGCGTTCACCGACTCCGCCGGTGTGGAGGGTCTGGGCTTCGCCATTCCCAGCTCCACCGTGAAGGAGGTGGCAGAGCAGCTGATCTCTCAGGGCTACGTCTCCGGCCGGCCCACGCTGGGTCTGGAGGGGGAGTCCCTGTCCTCTTTCGACCAGTATTACTACCGGCTCCCCGCCGGGCTGTATATCACCAACGTTGACCGCAGCAGCGACGCCGCCGCCAAGGGCATTGAAGAAGGCGACATTCTCCTCAGCGTCAACGGAACCAATGTGACCACCATGGACGCCCTGAACGGCGCGGTCTACAATCTGGACGTGGGCGACACGGTGGAGGTCGTGATCTACCGCAGCGGTAAGCAATACCGCGTCTCCCTCACCGTCACAGAGGACAAAGGATAAGATCATGCCGGCTTTCCCAAGGGAATGCCGGCAGAATCATTTGGAGGAACAATTATGGAACCTATTTTTCAGCAGGATTTTCCCGTTCAGGAGCTGTGCGTTGACCGCTATGGCCGCCTGAAGCCATCCACCCTTTTATATTTCGCGCAGGAGATCGCGGGGCGGCACTGCGACGAGCTTGCGGACACGCTGGAAAGCCACCGGCTGTTCTGGGCGGTGACCCGGCACCGGGTGCAGATCAACCGTCTCCCGGAACTGGGAGAAACCGTCCACATTGAGACATGGCCCATGCCCAACACCCACGTCGGCTATCCCCGTTCCATTGTCATCTACGATCAGGCGGGCAATGAGTGCTCCCGTTCTATCAGCCTGTGGGTTCTGATGGATCAGGATACCAGAAGCAGTGTTTCTCCCGACAAGAGCGGCATCATCGTTCCCGGTACGCTTCGGGGAACGGAACTGGCGCTTCCCGGCGGTCTGGTTCCCAGAGCGATGGAACACAGCTGCCAGCGGGACGTATGCTTTACCGACCTCGACCGCAACGGACATATGAACAACACCCGCTACATGGACTGGATCGACGATCTTCTCCCCAGCGACTTCCACCGGGAGCATCCCGTGAAAGAATTTGCCGTGCGCTACCACAGCGAAGCGCGGGAGGGACAGCGCCTTGACCTGCACTGGGACTTTGTGGAGGACAACTGCCTCCGGGTAGACGCCCGCCGCCGAAACGAAACGAAGGACGAATTGGTGTTTTCCGCCAAAGTTCTGTTCGACTGAATTCCCAAGATACGGTGTTATGTAAATTAGCAATATCTCCACAGTTTTATGCAAAGCTGTGGAGATATTTTGATACGCCCCCTTTTCCCCCTTATTTTTCAACCGTTTTCCCGGCCAATCCTGTGGAGAAACCTGTGGAGAATGTGGATAACTCATTTTATGTAAACGTTACAAGTTGTTACAGAATATATTATGTTAACTTATTTTTCGACAAGACCCGTCACGCGCAGTAGATGGGCGGGTCGCATCAGACGGTTAACCGGCACAGTGGGATAGTGAACCGCACCCCTTGCCTCTCCCTTTGGGAGAGGTGGCCGAGCGATAAACTGTACCCATAAAAATGGACACGGAGGGTGAGGGGTATCCCTGAAAAG
>ERZ772876.3691-NODE-3691-length-10820-cov-3.503112_pt1 | contig 10820 bp, 9 predicted proteins | sample MGYA00580584_ERZ772876 | MGnify/ENA primary metagenome ERZ772876 (study PRJEB29015, sample SAMEA2737728) | human gut metagenome | biome: human gut; feature: human-associated habitat; material: faeces | place: China | collected 2012 ...
AAATATTACTATCCTGTGGAATTTATGGCCGCATTAATGACATCGGTTATTGATTTTCCCAATAAGGTTGCAGAATATATTTTGGTCTGCAGACAGATGGGGATTAAGATCCTGCCGCCGGATGTGAACTGTGGAATGTACGGATTCTCTGTAGATAATGGTGCGATCCGATATGGTCTGTCCGCTATAAAGAGTGTGGGACGTCCGGTTATTGAAAGCTTGGTAAGAGAGAGGGAAGAGAACGGACAATATCGTTCCCTGAAGGATTTTATGGAACGAAACTCTCCGCAGATGAATAAGCGAGCAGTAGAAAACTTTATCAAAGCAGGTGCGCTGGATTGCCTGGATGGTAACCGCCGCCAGAAAATGCTGGTTTATCAGAAGATTTCAGACAGTATCAGTCAGGATAAGAAGAATTCACTGGCAGGCCAGATGAGCCTTTTTGATCTGGTAAGCGAGGAGGACAAGAAAGAATTTGAAATCCGTATGCCCGATGTGGAGGAATTCGGAAAAGAGGAACTTCTGGGATATGAGAAGGAAGTTCTGGGAATCTACCTCAGTGGTCATCCTCTGGAAAATTACCGGGAAATGATGGAGAAAACCATTTCTGCGAAAACCTCGGATTTTCAGCAGGATGAAGAAACAAATCTTCCGAAAGTCATGGATGGTCAGAAAGTAATTATCGGTGGAATGATTACGGATAAAACCATCAAATATACAAAGAATAATAAGGTTATGGCATTCCTCACAGTGGAGGATCTGGTAGGAACAGTGGAGGTAGTTGTGTTTCCCAGAGATTATGAGAAAAGTCAGCAGTTCCTGAATGAAGAAGGCAGAGTATTTATTCAGGGCAGAGTATCTGCAGAGGACGATCGCGCCAGTAAACTGATCCTTGAAAAAATCCGTCCCTTTGACAATATGCCAAGGGAAATCTGGATACAGTTTGACAATAAAGAAAGCTACACACAGCAATCTCAGGAATTGCTTGCAGACCTCAGACGTTCACCGGGTGACAGTGCTGTTGTGATCTACCTGAAAGACGTAAAGGCCATAAAGAAGCTTCCGGTTGGATATCATGCACAAATTCAGGACTCATGGCTGAACTATATGTACGAAAAATATGGTAAAACCAATGTTAAAGTTGTAGAAAGAGGATTGAAAAACTTATAGAAATGCGCTAAACTATACCCGAATATGTGTATAGTAAAAATGAGATAGATTCAGAAGATGGAGGAAGAAAAGATGGCAGAAAACAAGATAAAAACCATTGGTGTCCTTACCAGCGGTGGTGACGCACCTGGAATGAATGCTGCAATTCGTGCAGTTGTCAGAAGAGGTTTAAGCAATGGATTAAATGTAAAAGGTATTCTGAAAGGATACAATGGTCTGTTAAACGAAGAGATTATTGACATGAGCGCAAAAGATGTATCTGATACAATCGAGCGTGGAGGTACAATCCTTTATACAGCACGTTGTGCAGAATTCCGTACAGAAGAAGGCCAGAAACGTGGAGCAGAGATCTGCAGAAAACATGGAATTGACGGACTTGTTGTCATCGGTGGTGACGGATCCTTCGCAGGTGCTCAGAAGCTTGCGAATCTCGGAATCAATACAATCGGTCTTCCTGGAACAATCGACCTTGACATTGCATGTACAGAATATACCATCGGATTTGATACAGCTGTAAACACAGCAATGGAAGCAATTGATAAAGTACGTGATACTTCCACTTCTCATGAGAGATGCAGTATCATCGAGGTTATGGGACGTGGTGCAGGATATATTGCTCTGTGGTGCGGTATTGCCAACGGTGCTGAGGACGTTCTGGTTCCTGAGAAATATGACTATGATGAGCAGAAGCTGATCAATAACATTATCGAGAGTCGTAAGAAAGGCAAAAAGCATCACATCATCATCAATGCAGAAGGTATCGGTCATTCTGAAGCAATGGCAAAACGTATCGAAGCTGCCACAGGTATCGAAACACGTGCTACAATCCTTGGACACATGCAGCGTGGTGGAAGCCCGACATGTAAAGACCGTGTATATGCATCTATGATGGGTGCTCTGGCTGTAGACCTTCTTATTGCAGGCAAGACATGCCGCGTTGTCGGATATCGTCACGGTGAATTCGTAGACTTCGATATCAATGAAGCACTTGCTATGCAGAAGGGTATCTCTGACTATCAGTGGGAAGTATGCCAGTCACTTTCTCATAACTATGATAAAAACAACAAATAACAAATGAATAAAAGGATGCAGTTATATAACAGACTGCATAAATTAAATACTGCTCAGATAATTACCCTCGGTTTTGCGGGAGTGATTATCTTAGGGGGATTACTTCTGTGGCTGCCGTTTTGTACGGCACCCGGATACCACACATCTTTTACAGATGCCATGTTTACTGCAACCACAAGTATATGTGTAACAGGGCTTGTGACAGTTGTTACGGCAACTCACTGGACTCTGGCAGGCAAGCTTATTATTCTTGTCCTGATCCAGATCGGAGGTGTGGGACTGATTTCCCTGGGCAGTATTATTTTTATAAGTCTGAGAAAGAAAATATCGCTGAGGAACCGGCGTGTTATCCAGGAGTCCTATAATATGGACAGAATGGGTGGAATGGTCAGGCTGGTGAAGAAAGTTCTGATCTGTGTGTTTGGAGCAGAAGGAATCGGTGCAGTGTGTTATGCAGTTCGATTTATTCCGCAGTTCGGTCTGGCAAAAGGTCTGGGATACTCTGTTTTTACGGCAGTATCTGCATTCTGTAATGCTGGTATTGATCTGCTGGGAGAGGATAGCCTGGCTCAGTATGTTGCTGATCCGATCGTAAACTTTACAAGTGTAGGATTGATCATTATGTCAGGTCTTGGGTTTGTGGTCTGGTGGGATATCTGGGATAAGATCAAACGAGTCATCAGAGGGAAACTTCCTGTGGGACGTGTGTTTAAAAATCTCCGTCTTCACAGTAAGATCGTGTTGATGATGACGCTGATACTTGTTGTGGGCGGTACAGTACTGATCTTTCTGTTTGATCATGGAAATCCTGAAAGTATCGGGACATATTCGCCGGGAACGAAGTGGATGGCATCTTTGTTCCAGTCAGTTACCACAAGAACAGCCGGATTTTTCACTGTAAGCCAGGAGAGATTTTCCAATGCAACTTATATGCTGTGCCTGATATTGATGTTGATCGGCGGTTCCCCTATGGGAACAGCAGGTGGAATTAAGACAACAACAGTTGCGGTCCTTCTGCTGAGTCTGAAATCCAATCTTCAGGGAAAACGGGATGTGGAAGTACACCACAGGAGAATCAGAGACAGCTATATCCGTTCTGCCATCGTAGTGACAGGTATGGTACTTACAGTACTTATTCTCATGAGTATGCTGTTGTGTGCAGCCATGCCGGAAGCACCTGTAGAAGATGTTGTTTATGAAATTACATCTGCGGTTGCAACGGTAGGACTTAGCAGAGGGCTGACACCCTGCCTGAATACAGCAGGCAAATGGATCGTGATCCTGACTATGTATCTGGGAAGAATCGGTCCGCTGACTCTGGGAACTGCAGTGACTGTACGTGTACAGAAAATGCCGGCAGATTCACATCTGGCAGAAGAAGATATTATGATTGGATAGTAACGGTTTGGCAGTCAGGCGGATATTCGCAGAGGATAACGAATACATGTTCAGAAAGAGAAATGAGGAAGAAAATGAAGAACAAATCTTATGCAGTGATCGGTCTTGGGCAGTTCGGGATGACGGTAGCCCTTACTCTGGCAGAGGCGAACTGCGATGTACTTGCCATTGACGATAAAGATGATAATGTGCAGGATATCGCAGAGAAAGTTTCCTATGCTGTCAAGGCAGATGTGCGTGATCCGGGAATTTTGGAATCGCTTGGAGTTCAGAACGTAGATGTTGCGGTCATCGCAGTAGCCGAGAATATGGAGGCCAGTATTACAGCAACGATGCAGGTGAAAGAACTTGGAGTTCCTTTTGTCATGGCGAAGGCAATGAATCCTCTTCATGGCAGGATACTGGAGAAAATAGGGGCAGATAAGGTGATTTATCCTGAACATTCCATGGGTATCAGAGTTGCAAGAAATCTTCTCTCCAGTGGATTTGTCGATATGTTTGAGCTTTCTTCTGATTTCAGTATGGCAGAATTTAAGATCCCGCGGGAATGGATAGGAAAAACACTTCGGGAGTTGAAGGTCAGGGAAAAGTATAACATCAATCTGATCGGTCTGAAGCATGGCGATAAGATGAATATGAATGTGGCGCCGGATGAAGTGTTTCCGGCAGACTGCACAGTTGTTGCAGCAGGAGCAAACAGTGACCTGAATAAGGTTTCGGAAAATTGAGGATAAGATATGATCACCAGTGTAAATAACGGACAGGTAAAAAATATCATACAGCTGAACCAGAAAACAAAAGCCCGCAGAGAACAAGGGCTTTTTGTTGCAGAAGGAAGAAAAATGTTCGGCGAAGCACCGAAGGATTGGATTTCGAAGGTGTATGTATCAGAAGCTCTCAGCGGTGATGCAGAACTGATGGCTCAGGTGGAGAAACTTCCATATGAGATAGTAACAGATTCTGTTTTTCGACAGATGAGCGATACGCAGACGCCGCAGGGAATTATGACAGTGCTTAAGAAACCTTCCTATATAATGGAAGATATTCTCGGCGGGGAAAATCCGCTGGTTATGATTCTGGAAGATCTGCAGGATCCGGGAAATGCGGGAACTATTCTCCGTACAGGAGAGGGTGCCGGAGTAAGCGGAGTTCTTCTGACAAAGACCTGCGTGGATATCACAAACCCGAAGGTTATACGATCAACCATGGGTTCTGTCTACAGAATGCCTTTCCTATATGTGGAAAGTGTGGTATCATTAGCACAGGAACTGAAAGACAGAAATATCCGCACATTTGCGGCGCATCTGCATGGTAAGAACTCTTATGATCAGGAATCCTACACAGGAGGAACTGCTTTCCTGATCGGCAATGAGGGAAAAGGACTGACAGATGAAGCGGCAGACAGTGCTGATTGTCTGATACGGATTCCTATGTGTGGAAAAGTAGAATCTCTGAATGCTGCCATGGCATCCGGAATTCTCATGTATGAAGCTGCTCGTCAGAGACGATAGCAGACGAAAGGAGGAGTTTCATGCAGCCTTTGATCTGGCTTGGGATTCTTGCATTATTGCTTGTTGTAGAGGCGATTACTGCAGGACTGACCACCATCTGGTTTGCCGGCGGCGCACTGGTCGCTGCTATTGCATGTTATGCAGGAGCGAACCTCACTGTACAGATATTGCTGTTTCTGTGTGTTTCATTGGTACTTCTCATCTTTACCAGACCACTGGCAATGAAGTACTTCAACAAAGAAACCATACAGACCAATGCAAACAGTCTGATTGGAAAGAAAGCAGTTGTGATTCAGGAGATTGACAATCTGGCGCAGACAGGCCAGGTTCGTATCAATGACATTGAATGGACTGCACGTTCTGCTGATGACGAAAAAATCGGCGAAGGCACCGTTGTAACGATCGAAGAGATCCGAGGTGTGAAACTTATCGTAAAACAGAATAAGGAGGATTAGTTATGGGCGTGGTTTTTCTGATAGTTATTATCGTTATTGCGGTATGGGTCCTTGCATCCTGCGTCCGCATTGTACCACAGGCATATGCAGTAATCCTGGAACGTCTGGGAGCTTATCAGGCAACCTGGAGTACAGGAATTCACTTCAAGGTTCCGTTTATTGAACGAGTGGCCAGAAAGGTAAATCTGAAGGAACAGGTAGTGGATTTTCCACCGCAGCCGGTTATCACAAAGGATAACGTAACCATGCAGATCGATACTGTCGTATTCTTTCAGATTACAGATCCGAAGCTTTATACTTACGGTGTGGAGAATCCGATCATGGCAATCGAGAATCTGTCCGCAACAACCTTAAGAAATATTATCGGTGACATGGAACTGGATGAGACACTGACATCCCGTGAAACTATCAACACCAAGATGAGAGCTTCTCTTGATGAAGCTACTGATCCATGGGGAATCAAGGTCAATCGTGTGGAACTGAAGAACATTATTCCTCCGGCAGCTATTCAGGATGCAATGGAGAAACAGATGAAAGCTGAGCGTGAACGTCGTGAAGCAATCCTGATCGCAGAAGGTCAGAAGAAATCTACGATCCTTGTTGCAGAAGGTAAGAAACAATCCGCAATTCTGGATGCAGAAGCTGAGAAACAGGCAGCAATCCTCCGCGCAGAGGCTCAGAAAGAGCGTATGATCAAGGAGGCAGAAGGACAGGCTGAGGCAGTTCTGAAAGTTCAGAATGCCAATGCAGAGGGTATCCGCATGATCAGAGAGGCAGGAGCAGATGAGGCAGTTCTGACACTGAAGAGTCTGGAAGCATTTGCCAGGGCAGCAGACGGTAAGGCAACCAAGATCATTATTCCGTCGGATATTCAGGGAATTGCAGGTCTGGCAAGTTCGCTGAAAGAGATCGTCACTGATCCGAAAGCGGAGACAGACAAATAACAAAAGAGAATAAATGACATCGGGGAGAGAATTATTATGAACTTAAAAGGAAGAAACTTTCTGACACTGAAAGACTTTACACCGGAGGAGATCACATATCTTATTGATTTATCCGCAGAACTTAAAGCAAAGAAGAAAGCCGGCGAGCTTCACGAATATTACAGAGGCAAAAATATTGCACTTATTTTTGAAAAAACAAGTACAAGAACCCGCTGCTCTTTTGAGGTAGCTGCCCATGATCTTGGAATGGGAAGCACATACCTGGATCCGACAGGTTCTCAGATCGGTAAGAAAGAAAGCATTGCAGATACAGCAAGAGTTCTGGGAAGAATGTATGATGGTATCGAATATCGTGGATTTGGTCAGGAAGTCGTAGAAGAGCTTGCAAAACATGCAGGTGTTCCGGTATGGAATGGCCTTACGAACGAATATCATCCGACACAGATGATCGCTGATATGCTGACAATCCGTGAGCATTTCGGAGATTTAAAAGGACGTAAGCTTGTATACATGGGTGATGCCCGTTACAATATGGGTAATTCCCTGATGATTGCCTGCACAAAACTTGGCATGCATTTCGTAGCCTGCACAACTAAGAAATATTTCCCGAATGCAGAGTTAGTTGCTCAGTGCGAGGAATATGCAAAAGCATCCGGCGGAAGCATCACTCTGACAGAGGATGTTCAGGAAGGAACAAAGGATGCAGACGTTATCTATACAGACGTATGGGTATCTATGGGTGAGCCGGATGAGGTATGGACAGAGAGAATCCATGATCTGACACCTTATAAAGTAACAAAGGACGTTATGAAGAACGCAGGAGAGAAAGCAATCTTCCTTCACTGTCTGCCTGCATTCCATGACCTTAAGACAAAGATCGGCAAGGAAATGGGCGAGAGATTCAATCTGACAGACATGGAAGTAACAGACGAAGTATTTGAATCTGAGCAGTCCAAAGTATTTGATGAGGCAGAGAACCGTATGCATACCATCAAAGCTGTTATGGTAGCAACATTAGGAGAGCCGGAGAACAAATAATGGCACATCTATATAATGAAGAAACAATTTCACAGGCGATAGACACAAAATGGGCGGGCAAAACCGTCCATTTTGCAAAAGAAACAGATTCTACCAATTCATGGATCAAGCGTCTGGCAAAAGATGGTGCAGAGCATGGAACTCTGGCAGTTGCGGAATTTCAGTCTGCGGGAAGAGGGCGTTTTGACAGAAGATGGGAAGCACCGGAGGGCAGCTCTATTATGATGACACTGCTCTTACGTCCGGAATTTTCACCGCAGTATGCGTCTATGCTGACACTGGTTATGGGAATGGCAGTGGCACAGGCAGCAGAGGAACTGGGGTTTAACGTAAGTATTAAATGGCCCAATGATATTGTGATCTCTAAGAAGAAAATCTGTGGTATCCTGACCGAGATGGGAACAAATGGTGTGAAGATCAATTATGTTCTCATCGGAGTAGGAATCAATGTAAACCTGAAAGAATTTCCGGAAGAAATGCAGGACAAAGCGACTTCACTGATTCTGGAGGGCGGTCATGAATATGACAGAAATCAGGTGATTGCACTGGTGATGAAATATTTCGAGATCAACTATGAGAAATTTATCCAGACCTGTGATTTTACTCATCTGCTGGATGATTACCACAGAATCCTTGCAAATCTGAACCAGCCGGTCAGAGTGATCGATGGTGACAGAAGTTTCGAAGGAATCTGCAGGGGGATTGATGAAAAAGGTGAACTGCTTGTGGAAAGGCAGAATAAAGAAGTTGTGAAAGTCAGCGCAGGAGAGGTTTCAGTGCGTGGGCTTTACAGCTATGTATAAAGATTCTGAATAATTTCGAAAGAGGGAAACAGTAATTTATGTATCAGGACAACATTACTCTCTGCGGCGCAAGTGCCTATGAGAAGAAATTTTATTTTAATCAGGATTTCAATGCACTTCCGGATCATGTGAAGAAAGAACTTCAGATCATGTGTGTTCTTTACACAGAGGATGTAGGAGGAATCCTGACTCTGGAATTTGACGAAAACGGCAGACTTCAGTTTAAAACAGAAGCTCTGGAAGCAGATGCCCGCTACGATGAGATCGGAAGCGGACTGAAGATCAAACAGCTTCAGCAGGACAAGAAAGAACTTCTGGAATCTCTGGAAATGTATTATAAAGTATTCTTTCTCGGAGACATCCCGGAAGAAGAACTGAAGAAAACACCGGGCAGTGAGGAATAAATTCATGCAAGGGACAGATAGAATGGAAAGCATGAAAGAGAATCCTGCGCGGACAGGTAGCAGACTGGTGGGGGCAGATGGGAAACCAATCCAGATGCAATGGAAAATCGGTAACGTCCAGATTGACAATCCATTTGTGCTGGCACCGATGGCCGGAGTGACGGATCTGCCGTTTCGAACTCTGTGCAAGGAGCAGGGAGCGGGGCTGATCTGTATGGAAATGATCAGTGCAAAAGCGATTTCTTTTCACAATAAGAACACCATTGCCCTGATGGAGATTGATCCATGTGAGCACCCGGTTTCCATGCAGCTTTTTGGCAGTGAACCGGATCTTATGGCAGAGGTTGCGAAATCCATTGAGGACAGAGATTTCGATATCCTGGACATCAATATGGGATGCCCTGTGCCGAAGGTTGTCAATAACGGCGAGGGATCTGCATTGTTGAAGAACCCGAATCTGATTGAAGAGATCGTTCGAAAAGTATCATCTGCAATCAGTAAACCGTTGACTGTCAAGGTGCGAATCGGATTTGAGAATGAACCGGTAGATATTGTTGAAATCGCGAAACGTATTGAGGATGCGGGAGCAGCAGCACTTGCAGTGCATGGGCGCACCAGACAGCAGTACTATTCCGGCACTGCAGACTGGGATACGATCCGCAGGGTAAAAGAAGCGATTACCATTCCTGTAATTGGAAACGGAGATGTAGATTCTCCGCTGAAAGCAGAAGCACTGGTAAAACAGACCGGATGTGATGCTGTTATGGTGGGACGTGCAGTAAGGGGAAATCCCTGGTTGTTCCGCGAACTGAACCATTATTTCCGGACAGGAGAACTGTTGGAACGCCCGTCTGTAGAGGAAATACGTGAAATGATCCTGCGTCATGCCAGAAAACAGATTGAATTAAAAGGGGAATTCGTAGGAATACGTGAGATGCGTAAACACGTTGCCTGGTATACTGCAGGCATGCGTCACAGCGCAGGGCTCAGAAGAGAGTCAAACACCATAGAAAGTTATGAAGCTCTGGAGGCGCTTTTATCAAGATTAGCATAAAAGTTAAAACCATGTGAAATGAGAAATATAAACAATAGCAAAGGCGCTCGGAATGCTTGACAATCCGGGTGCTTTTTTGTATAATACAGAAATTGTGAATATCCTAGAATAAGTCTGCCCTTTTTCAGGTATGATGTATCAGGAAGCACATAAATCCATGTAGTGATCCGGGGTGTATATAAGACACCATAGACTATATACCGGATGTTGAAAGGGAGTAAGGTTATTATGGAAGAAAAGAAAAACTTACTAACTTATGCAGGACTTAAAAAATTAGAAGAAGAGCTGCATGATTTAAAGGTAGTAAAGAGAAAAGAAGTAGCAGAGAAAATTAAGGAAGCCAGAGAACAGGGCGACTTATCTGAGAATGCGGAATACGATGCAGCGAAAGACGAACAGAGAGACATTGAAGCACGTATCGAAGAAATCGAGAAGATCTTAAAGAATGCTGAAGTTGTTGTAGAGGACGAAGTAGATCTGGACAAGATCAGCGTTGGATGTAAGGTTAAAGTACACGATTTTGAATTCGAAGAAGACATCGAGCTGAAGATCGTAGGTTCCACAGAGGCTAACAGCCTTGAAGGCAAAATCTCCAACGAATCTCCCGTAGGAAAAGCACTTATCGGTGCGCATACAGGCGATGTAGTAGAAGTAGAGATGCCGGCAGGAATCATGAAATACAAAGTTCTGGAGATCCAGAGAAACGTATAAGAGACAGATGACTGAGGTGCGCGTAGAGATTTATCATGCAAAGGCATAACGCGCACCTTTCTCTGACTATATAAGCAGATAATAAGAAGACAATAAGAAGTTTGTTATTTCTTATTTTTGTCTGTATATCTGATAAATTGATATTTGAAAATACAGGATTCTGTTGAATGGAATCTTCTGTTATATCTGATATCACATAGAAATGTAGAACAAATAATAATTATACAAGTATATAAGGAGGAACCAAGGTGGCACAGCAGA
>ERZ772876.3693-NODE-3693-length-10814-cov-3.439167_pt1 | contig 10814 bp, 8 predicted proteins | sample MGYA00580584_ERZ772876 | MGnify/ENA primary metagenome ERZ772876 (study PRJEB29015, sample SAMEA2737728) | human gut metagenome | biome: human gut; feature: human-associated habitat; material: faeces | place: China | collected 2012 ...
CCCCCGGCCGTAGGGCCGGGGGCTTTTGGGGGTAACCAGGCTTGTCGATTCGTCAGCGGCCTTTTCTCTTCGCAAACAGCCCATATCCCATGCCGATGCCGCCGCCCAGGCCAGCCGCCCCCACCAGCAGCAGCGTCCACCAGGGGACGCCGGAGGCTGGTGCGGCACTTCCCGGAACAGCTGCGCCCGTCGTCGTGGCCGCCTGGGTCGGTTCGGTCGCCGGCGTGGTCGGCTTCTCGTCCACACGGCCGTCGTGGGCCGCCGCCCGCTTGACAACGACCGTGTACTCCTTCTTGTCTCCGTTTTCCGCCGTGCAGATCACCTGCACCGGGTTGTCCTGCCCGGCGGCCAGATTGTCCCCGCCGATGACCGCCACACTGGCTCTGCCGTCCGCCGCCTTGCCGCTGATCTTCACACTGGCGGTTTCATACGGCAGCCACACCACGTACTCGGTCACGTCGGCGCGGAACCCTGGCGACAATAGAAATCCGTCCACGGTGATACCCGCTAAGGTATTGTTCCCGCTTGCCACATAGTTGGGATCCTTCTCCCGGTGCACCCGGATGGTGTAGGTCTTCTTCGCACCATTTTCCGCCGTCACCGTGACCGTCACATTCGTCGTGCCGTCCGTCTTCAGCGTCGGGCTGTTCACGCTCACCTTCGCCTTGCCGTCCGCCGCCGTCGCCTCCACTTCCAGCTTGGACACGCTGAAGGGTACCTCCGCCGTGTAGCTGGTCGTGTTTGCATGAAAAGCGGGCGATATAGTCGCGTTGCTCACCGTCAGGGAGGTCAGCGCGTTATCGCCGGATAGCGGCGCGCCCACGGTGGCGCTGTAGCGGACAGTGCCGATACCCGCGTCCGCGCTGCCGTCCGAGGCTTTCACATCCTGGTAAGACACGGTGATTTTCGTCCCCGCCGCCACGTCCTTCACCTTGAAGGAGACGGTGAACAAATCCTTGCCGCCGTTGATGGGCGCAGACAGGTTGTTGTCGTAGGCCACCATGTTATTGCCATTGAACTCCACCGCCCAAGGCGCCGCGATTTTCTGCTTGGTGCCGGTCAGCTGGAGCTGGCCGCCGTCATAGGTCAGAGTACCCGACGCGCCCGACAGGTTCGAACCGTTCAGCTTGAAGGTCAGGGTGATGGTGTCCCCCGCCCGGACGGTTCCGGGGCCGGACAGGCTGGCGGAGGCCGCCGTGGCCGACGCCGTAAAGGGAACCAGCAGCAATATTGTCAGCAGCAGAGCCGACAGGCTTGAGGCAATCTTTTTCATATTCGTTTTCCTCCGTCAGCACGCCCGGGGCTGAATCTTATCCTTACCCAGAATGTGCGCCTTGATTTGAATGAAGTCGGTAATGGATATGGCTTTGTCCCCGCTGGTGTCCGCTGCCTTCGCCGCCGCCCCGGCAAGGGCGCTCTTTTTCAGCACATGCGCCTTGACCGCCAGCATGTCGGTGATGGTAATCTGCCCGTCGCCGTTGGTATCTCCGGTCACCACAACCGCCGCTGTCTGCTTGACCGCCCCGCCGTCCAGCAGCTTCACCGCCATGCCGGTGCCCACCAAAGCGTTCCCGGCCACCTCCGTGTTCCCCTTGTACACCTTGCAGCAATCTTTTTCGTTGATGCCGCCCAGCAGCTGCGCCGCCGTGGTGCCCGCTCCGACTTTGCTGAGGAATCCGCCGCCGACGCTGTATGTGCCGCTGGTGATGGACGAGGGGACGCGGCTTTTCACCGTCACCGTGAAGGAAATGGGCGGCGTCTCCTGATACCGAATAGAAATCGTCTGTGTCCCGATTTGGTTGGGGTTGTACTGATCCGCCCCCCAGGAGCCCTCCAGCTTTTGTTCCGCCGTGGTGCCGTTGTTGTAGCGAATGAGGATGACCGCACCGCTCAAGGAAAGCTCCTCCCCGACAAAATAGACGGTCTTGTTCGGCTTGGCCTTCCACGCGATGGACACCGGTTTTTTAGCCTCCACCGTTACGGTGAAAGAGGCCTCTTTCCCTTGATAAGAAATCGCCATGGTTTTGACGCCGGGCGCGGAATCGTACCCTTGAATCGTTACCCGATCGGTAACGATTTCCGAGGTGTTGTTGTCGTAATAAGCCGTGACTTCCATTCCGGCCGCGCTGAAGGCATTCCCTTCGATATACGTCAGCTTGTTCGGCAGCCGGGATACGGCAATTCCGGTAAGGGTTTTGGATAGGACCATCACCGTCAGCGTCGTTGTTTTCCCACGGCAGTCAATTCGCACCTCCTGCCTTCCCGGCTGGCTGAAATCATAGGTTTCCGTCCAGCCGGTGGCGAGGACTTCTTTTGTCCCGTTATCAAATACCAGGGTCAGTTCCATCCCCGTCGTATCCAGCGCGGTTCCTTCCACATAGGTCATTTGATCCGGGTTTTTAGTGACCGCAATCGACACCAGCGCCTTGCCCCGCACCGTCACCTCCAGAGCCGCCGTCTTGCCCCCATAGGTCACGGTGAGCCGCTTGACGCCCGGTGTGGAGTCGTAGCCGCTGATCGCATACCCGGCGATAACCTCGGACGCACCATTATCGTAGTACGCGGTGACCTCCATGCCAGTGGGATCGAATTCATTCCCTTCCAGATAGCCCAGCTTGGTCGGTTCTTTCGTCACCTTGATTTCGGTGAGAGACTTGGCCTTCACTGTCACTTCGAAGGTGGCGGATTTTCCGTCGTAGGTGACAGTGATCGTCTTGATCCCAGGGGTGGAATCGTAGCCGCTAATCGCATAATCTGTCACAATCACAGACGTACCGTTGTTGTAATAGCCGGTTACTTCCATGCCGTCAAGTTCGAGTGTCTCCCCCTCAAGGTACTGCATGTTCACCGGTGGCCGGGTGATCTCGATACCGGTCAGCGATTTTTTCGCCACATCAACGGTAAAGACAGTTGTCTTGCCCCCATATGTTACGCTGATTTCCTGTTTCCCCAGCCGATTGGAATCAAAGCCATTGACCATAGATAAATCCAGCGGTATCTCTTCGGTGTAATGATCTTCAGACATATAGATGATCTGCAGTTTGCCGCCGGTCAAATCCAGCGCCTGTCCCTCAATATAAGACACCCTGTCCGGTTTTACCACACGAATCTCCTGTAGGGTTCTTTCCAGCACGGTGATCATAAAGACGGTTGCTGCCCCTTGATAGGTCACCTCCACCGTGACCTCACCTGTTTGATCCGGTGGATAGGACAGCGCCGTCTCACTCAACTCCACAACCTTGCTGGTGTTATTATTGTAGTGAACGGTCAGCTGGCCACCCTCCACATTTAACGGTTGTCCCTGCACATAGGTTGTTTTTTTCGGCAGGGCGGTAACCTCTATGCCGACGATTGACTTCGGCAGCACCTCAATATCAATGGTTGCGAGGGTCAAGGTCTTGCCATAGAAAATTCGAACAGTCTGCACGCCGATCTTGTGAACATCCAGATCAGGCAGCATCTGAGCCGTAACCTCGGTGACCGCCTCCCACCCGTCTGTATAGGTGATGTGTAGCGTTGCCCCGGTTAAATCCGGAAGCATGCCCTCGATCATGCGGTTATTATCCGGAGGGGTTAGCAACTGTACGCCGCAGATCGAGACCTGCCTGTTCCCGGACAACTGGGGATAGCGATAACGCTGAAGCGGATCAATTTGCCATACCCGGTCAAAATCAAATCCGGCAAAGGTGGCCGCCGACTGCATCTGCTCCTCGGTGCAGGCAACGCCTTTTGCACTTCCGGTGTTCTCCGCCTGAATGGCCGTATCCAGATAATAACTGTGCTGTACTGTGCCACCGAAATTCGCTCCCAGAATACCGCCCAAATACGTGTAGCCAGAAATCGGAAATATCCTGCCAGCGTTGTAGCAGCTGCTGATGGTGCCGTTGTCAAGATCGCCCACAATGCCGCCGGCGCGCTCAGAGGTTATGTCGCCGGTATTATAGCAATCCTTGATCGTCCCACCATCGTTAACGGCTGCTATTCCTCCCGCTACACGCGGTGTCGAATGGGATGTAGAAGAGAACACGTTGCCGGTGTTGTAGCAGATGCTGATGGTGCTTTTGTTTGTTCCAGCGATGCCGCCTGCCACTCTGGCTCGTATCGTACCGGAATTATAACTATTATTCAGGGTTGCGTTGTTTTCTCCTGTGAGCCCCCCCGCATACCCCTTTGAAGAAACTTCGCCGGTGTTGTAGCACAGGCTGATCCGGCTGCCGTGGCCAACAATGCCGCCTGCACAACAGATTAATCCGGTTCTGGGAGGGGTGGCCAAAACCGCCCCGGCGTTGTCGCAGCCGGAAATATCAGTAATGCTGTATCCGGCGATGCCGCCCGCATAGAAGTACGTAGCATCGGCCACGGTCTGGACAGTGCCGGTGTTGTGGCACTGACGGAGAGTAGCTATATTGTACCCGGCAATACCGCCCACATAAGAATAATCGGTTTTCGCGTCGGAGAATACGCGTCCGGCGTTGCGGCAGCCGCTGATGGTACCCCTATTGTGGTACCCCACAATCCCCCCGGTATGGGCAAAAGTGGCTCTTGCCGCAGAAGGAACCGACACGCTGCCGGTGTTATAGCAGTTGGTAATGGCCACACCGTCATGATAGCCGACAATACCGCCCACATAAGGACGCCAGGAAGCCGAGGTGGTGGTACCCGTGATATGACTGTCCACCATGCCGAGGTTTTGAATGGTGCCCTTGCTATACCCGAACAGCCCGGCACACACACTACCGCTACCGATTCTGGTGCATTGCAAACCGATGATCTCATGCTCACCGCCGTCGAACAGGCCGGAAAACGACCGCTCGCTGTCCATACCAATCGGCTCCCAGCCCTGCCCTCCGTTATAAAACTCCCCTCCCTGGGCAAAATCCGCCTCGTTAAATTCAATATCCGCGACCATCAAAAAATGTGCGTCCAGATGGTTCCGCACATTGTTCAAATGCGTTTTGTTTGAAATGAGATACGGACTCTCCTCCGTCCCGTCTCCGCCCAGAAATTCCGCGGTATTTTCCATCGCTGATAAAGTCCCGACAGGGAGCGCCAGCATCCATATCCATGTCGCCAAGAAAAACGCAAGCCCCTTTTTAATGCGTTTCATATGTATCGTCTCCCCCTATAAAATGGCCAAGGCTATTCTCCGGAATATTATAAAATTTTCCAGCGGTTTTCTGTTCTTCTGGCAGGAGAATTTTCAAAAATTTGTATAACAAAATAAAAAACGCCTGCGAAAATTTCCGCAGACGTTGCTTGCAAAGGGTGCCGGATCCTTTATAATAAATACAGGGAGGGGATAGGATGCCGGATTGTGAACAGAAACATTGTCCGTACTGCGGTCACCCCCTGCCTCCCGGGACGTCCTTCTGCCTGCACTGCTGCAAAAGGCTTGTCCAAACCCGCCGGCCGTTGAATCGAAAGCCGTTTCCAGGGGCGCTGCCCCTCTCCGCCGGGGCGCTGCTTCTGGCGGGCTGTGTGCTGACGGTCCTGCTTGTTCGGGAGCCGCCGTCCGGCCTCCCCGTCGGGGCCGTCTCACAGCCACCATCCTCCGCCAGCCAGGCTCCGTCCGAAAACAGCGCGTCAGGCAGCTTGACCCCGCCGGCGGAGCCGCCATCCCAGCCGTCGTTTTCGGGCTCCGAAGCGTCTGTTTCGCCCAGTCCCCCTCATTCCGTATCTGGCTCCGCGCCCGCTTCCTCGTCATCGACGGGCTCCTCCGCCACGATAAATCGGACAGGCTATTACGGCGAAGTCGTCACCAACGCGTACCGGCTGGAACAGGCAATTAAATCCTTGATCCGCCAGGAAGACAGTGGACTCTACGTGCCGTCCGCTATGTACCGGCCGGACATTATGGCCACCGATCCCCTGTATACCAAGTTTATGGCCTCCTATGAAACCGATTTGCGGGTTCTGAAGGTAAACACCTCCCGGCCGGCGGATTTTACCGCCTTGTATGGGAATCACTGGTATACCTATGAAATCCGCTGGAAGGAAAAACCGCTGCTGAGCGTTGTGCTGGAGGACACAAGCGGCTTTGTCCAATTGGACAGCGACGGTTCTTATACCGACCGGGCTTTAGAGCCGCTGCTGATGTTCTATGCCTATCGGGTGATTACTCAGAGCAATCCGGCGCATAGCAGCAGCTTCGACATCTATACAGCCATGCTGAAAACCCGCCCGATCATTTGGAACGATCACGCCCAGGACTACCTCTGGGCGGAGGACTCCGCCGCCTTTGTGGGCAGCGCGCCCTATTGCCTGGAAATAACACAAGAGGGTTATTTCCACCAGTACGAATTGTATCTAGACGGTGAAAAGACCAGCGACGTCCGGCACCGTCTGTATTTCTGCCCCGCCGATCGATATAAGGGCGGCGCGGCCAAGCCCTCTCTCATTCCCCCGGAAAAAACATGGGCTCATCTGACCACCGAGGCCGGGCTGCGCCAGGCGCTGGCCGCATGCCCGTGTGAGATTCTAAAGCGCGAAGAGCTGAAAAACGGCCGGTATCGGTATACGCTGACGCACCGCACGGAAAAGAACCCGTTTACCATGGAGTTCTCCGTGTATGGGGATTACGTGCGCTTTACCATCGAGCAGCGCATCCTCTATCAACCGGAGGCGGTCGGTTCGTCCGACTGGGCCGCCGCCCGCGCCCGTATGGATACCATGCGCAGTGTCGCGGCGGAAATCGCCGCTCGGATAACGCCGGACTATACGGAAAACATAGCGGCCTATTTACGCGCGGATTCCAGCGGCCGCCAAAAGCTGACAAGAGGCATGCTGGTGCAGACGCAGCAGTACCCGCCCGTGGACAGCGCTAAGGACCTTAGCTGGAATCCGGACGATATGGACAAGGACGGGTATGTCACCTCCCGCCATATCATTGAGCTGTATCTTTACTAGGCCCTGCTTGGAAAATAGACAGTATTCTGGATTTTCCAAACAGAGCCTAATCCAGCGGCTTCTCCCCCACATCGTCCAGGGCCTGATTGCAAAGCAGCACACTCTGGTGCGTGTGCAGGGCTCGAATCAGTACGGCGTCCCGCCGGATTTTCGGGTACAGCACCGGATATTGGCAGAATTTTAAGCAGCGCTGGCATTCCTCCAGAGTCAACTGCATGGCCAGCGCCAGGCGCAGGATCTTATCCCGGGCAGGGAATTTCTGCCCCGCGAAAATCGCGTAGGCATAGCTGGTGTGAATATCCGCGGCTTTGATGACATCCGCCCGTTTCTTCCCGCGGCTTTCCACCAGCTCCGTCAGATATTGTCCCACGTTTTGATGGACAAAGCCGTCCCGGTTTTCCTCCAGATAGCTTTCCATATGCAGATCCGCCTGCTGCAGCTCCAGCAGCATATCGTCTGTGGCCCGTTCCAGCATGTGGCTCCCTCCTGCGGCAATACTGTATAAAATTATAGCGAGACGGTGACGAGAATGCAACCATGGCTCGATTGGTTCCAAGCCGAATATGAGGACGTGCGGATACTCAAGCAGACCGCCGCCTCCCGCATCGGCCTTTGCCGTCACAGAAAAACGGGCATGGAGCTGGTGCGGCTGGATCTGGAGAATACCAACGAGGAGGTTTATCGGCGGCTCCTGCCGTTGGAGCACCCCTGCCTGCCGCGGATTTATGAGGTGCGGGCGGACGGAGACCGGCTGATCGTTCTGGAGGAATTTGTGGACGGCGTCACCCTGGCCCAACGGATGAAGCAAGGCGCTGTATCTGGGAAAGAAGCGCGCCGCTATATGCTGGGGCTCTGCGACGCCCTGGAAATCCTGCATGACGCCTGCATAGTCTATCGGGATATCAAGCCGTCCAACATCCTGATTACCAACGACGGAACGATTACCTTGATCGATTTTCACATTTCCCGTATACGCAGCGGCTTTCAGGAGAGAGACACGCAGGTGGCCGGCACGGTGGGATACGCCCCGCCGGAGCAATTCGGACTGTCCGCGACCGAGCCGCGGGCGGATATCTACGCCTTGGGCGTTCTGTTCAACCAGATGTTGAGCGGGGGAGCACCCCTCCGTCCGGATGTGCCGGGGATACCCCGCCCACATTGTTCGAAAATGTACGCGCACGGATGTGGAATCCCGGTATCCTTCCGTTGTCTCCCTGAAGAGAGCCTTGCTGCTTTGGCCCGCCTTCCTTCCCAGATAAAAATCAGTGACCGACTTCCTTCCAGCGCATAGAATGGAATGAGCTCGGAAGAAAGGAGGTCACCGATTATGTGCCTGAAGAACCTGTTTTGCGGCCTGGACTGCACGTGGATCCTGTTCATCATCATCCTGATTCTGCTCTGCGACGACAACGATAGCGGATGTGGATGTGGTGAGGCGCGCGGCTGTGGCTGCGGCTGCTGATTCTTTTCCTCCTCCATAACGGGGAACAGGGGCGCGGTAAATACCGCGCCCCTGTTCCTCGTTTTTAAATCAGCTGTTTGTTCATCCACTTGCCTCGGAAGAACCGGATGGCGAAACACAGGATGCGGAACGCCCAGTCGATGGTCATGGCGATCCAGACTCCCAGCACCCCCATCTGGAGCCCCTTGGCCAGCAGGTAGCTGAACCCGATGCGGAACGCCCACATGGAGACGATGGACACCGTCATGGTAAAGCGGACATCCCCCGCAGCCCGCAGCCCGTTGGGCAGCACGAAGGAGGCGGGCCACAGCAGGATGGTGCACGCGATGCAGTACAGCATCAGCTCCCGGGCCAGCGCCGCCGTGGCGGGGGAGGGGTTGTAGATGCCGATGACCACCGGCAGCAGGGCGAGCATCACCAGATTGAGCGCTCCCATGGCCAAATAGGCGAGGCCGGTGAGCTTCAGCGTATATCGTTTGGCCTCCTCCTGCCGCCGGGCGCCGATGCACTGGCCTACCACCGTCACCATGGCGAGGCCGATGGCGGTACCGGGGATTTGGGGGAAGGCGGACAAGCTCATGCCGATGGCATTGGCGGTGGTGGCCGTCAGGCCGAAGGTGGCCACCAGCCCCTGGGTCATCAGCCGGCCGATCTGGAACATACCGTTCTCCAGGCCGGTGGGCACCCCGAATTTCAGGATATTCTTGATCATCTCGGGCTGGAAATCCAGCTTGAACACGGCCTCCAGCTGGATGACATGGGGCTTGAAGCGCAGCAGGCAGGTGATGAGCACCGCCCCCACCATGCGGGCGAACAGGGAGGCGATGGCCGCCCCCGCCACCCCCATATGAAAGCCGAAAATCAGCAGGGCGTTGCCGGCGATGTTGATGGCGTTCATCAGGGTGGAGGTGAGCATGGAGACCTTGGAATTGCCCATGGAGCGGTAAAGCGCCGCCCCGGCGTTATAGACGGCCAGGAAGGGATAGGACAGGGCCGACCAGAAAAAATACACCCGGCAGTTGTCCATCACCTCCGGCTCGATTTTCCCGAAAATCAGGTCGAGGATGGGGTTTCGTCCGATGAGGCAGACAGCCATAATAAACGCCGACATAGCCGTGGTCACCAACAGCAGCTGCTTGGCGGCGACGTTGGCCCGCTTGTTGTCCTCCCGCCCCAGGTACTGGGACGCCACGATCGCCCCGCCGGTGGCCAGGGCGGAAAAGATGTTGATGAGCAGGATGTTGATAGCGTCCACCAGGGACACGCTGGACATGGCCGCCTCCCCGGTGCTGGCCACCATGATGGTGTCGGCCATGCCAATGGTGACCGCCAGGAATTGCTCCACAATCAGGGGTAAAATCAATTTGCGCAGATCCTTCGCCGTAAACATGCCGCCGCCCTCTTTCTCAAACCTTAATGATAGAGGAAGACCGCCGCGAATGCAAGCGCTAAAGCGATAAAAAATGCGAAAATACGCGAAAAAATCGGCGCGCCGTATGGGTGGCGGGTGAAAAAGTGGGAAAAGTTAAGAAAAAACCGCGGGGTTTTTGCAAATCGGCGCCTCCCGCCGTTGCGATGGCCGGGAATCCTGTGGTATACTATTCCATACCATCAAACAAGGAGGGCTGCGCCGTGAACGTCCAAGTCGGGGACATTCTGGAAATGAAAAAAAACCACCCCTGCGGGGCCAATCGCTTCGCCGTACTGCGGGTGGGGATGGATTTCCGCATCAAATGCGAGGGCTGCGGCCATGAAATGCTGGTGCCCCGCCTGAAAATCGAGCGGCACATCAAACGCATCCACCGCCAGGACGACACCCTCTAGCCGGCCCTGTATACAAGCTGTAAATATAACCAGAATTATACGGAGGCCAATATGCTGGATAAATTGAGCGAAGTGGAAAAACGATATGAAGAAATCGAGCACCGGCTGTACGATCCGTCGGTGGTCGCGGACGTGGAGCAGTACCGCCAGCTGATGAAGGAAAGCGCCGCACTGCAGCCCATCGTGGAGAAATACCGGGAATATACGGCGGCCAAGCGGTACGCCGAGGAGGCACGCGGCCTGCTGGACGGGGGCGGGCTGGACAAAGAGATGCGGGAGCTGGCGGAGCAGGAGCTGGCGGAGAACCGGGAAAAGGCGGAGGCCTGCGCCGAGGAGCTGAAGCTCCTCCTCCTGCCCCGGGATCCCAACGACGATCGCAACGTCATTGTGGAAATCCGGGCGGGCGCGGGCGGGGAGGAATCGGCCCTGTTCGCGAATTCACTGCAGCGGATGTACACCATGTACGCCGAGCGGCGCGGCTTCGGCACCGAGGTGATGAACCGCAACGAAACCGAGCTGGGCGGCTGCAAAGAGGTCAGCTTTATGGTGACCGGTGACGGTGCATACAGCCGCTTCAAATTCGAAAGCGGCGTCCACCGGGTGCAGCGGGTGCCCGAAACCG
>ERZ772876.3697-NODE-3697-length-10798-cov-12.383226_pt1 | contig 10798 bp, 9 predicted proteins | sample MGYA00580584_ERZ772876 | MGnify/ENA primary metagenome ERZ772876 (study PRJEB29015, sample SAMEA2737728) | human gut metagenome | biome: human gut; feature: human-associated habitat; material: faeces | place: China | collected 2012 ...
TAAGTTGAATGATCCGTTTCGATTTGATGGCATTGGCTGCGGCCATAGTCGTTTGATTCCGCACACGGGCATTGTTATCAGTTTCGGGGATAAGATACATCTTCAGATACTCATATGTCCGTTTACCGTCCCGATAGATATCCAAGTACAGACTTTTGTTTCCATTGGCCAACTCTTTCATCCGAAGACGAATCGGCTCTTTGACTTTTGCGGGCTTCTTTACTCGTGGCATAATTCCTCCTTGCTTTACTCGTTATTTCTGCCACAAAGGTAGAAAGAATAATCCGAATTAAGGAACAAATAAGAAACAAAAATGTACCCAAAAAGAGCCAAGCAACAATAATCAAGTAAAACAAGAGAAGATACGGATACAGCGTAATTATTTATTATACAGTATATTTATTTTCATTTGGTTGGCTTTTATTTTCTATCCCAATCTATACTATGTAAATCTGGTAAATTTTGAGACCGGCAAGCACCGCATACCGTTCGGAGCATACGGCTCCGGAGCGGTCGTGCGATTGTTTCCATGCATCAGGCGTGGGCAATGTGCTTGTACGGTCTCGGGGTTTTACCAGTGCCTGTTTTTCGTATAAGTCGCAGAGCTCACGTCTTTCTTTGGGCAGGGAATAATTTTGTCGAATTTTAAGAAACTTAATCCAATGATGCTATCTTTGTAAAACGATTCGTCGGATGGACGAGTTGCCGTTTTGCCACAACCGAATCTAGCAAATTCAGCGACAGGCAAAGCACAATGAGGCCCGATGGTCGGAAGCTCACGCTTTCCGGCATAGGGTATGCTCCGTATACTCATGCTCAGGCGTGGGCTATTGTGCTTATCTGTTGCGAGGTCTTGCTAGAACCTGGTTGTGATGAGTGGCAGTGGTTCCACGCCTTTTTTTGCTTCGGACCGTTCCGGAACGACTGTTTCAAAAAGGTTTTTGTTTGCCGGAAACGGGGCCGATACGTATTGGAAACGGTTTCGGATATAGTCCGAAAAACAGTTCCCGGACCGGATGCCGGCCGTCGGAGCATTTTTATAGAAGAGGCTCGTCGCGGTTTCGGACGCGCTTAAGCGGCTGTCCGGACAAGTTTTGCGGCAATAAAGGGCTTGAATCGGTCCGAATGAAATTGCCTGCATCTTCCGCGAAGACATATATATGCGGGATTCGGTTCCATATAACGAAACTTGCGTTATATTTGCAATAGATTAATGCGGCGAATGTCGTATATAGTACAATGAAAGGATTCGCATCCTTTGTATCGAGATACTAAATCTTGCGACCTCTCCCGACGAGGGGAGGTGATTTACGAGTGGTACAAGGCTTGCCGGTTCTGAGTCATACCCTTGGCCGAAAGGTCAGGGAGGGCTTGGACGTAGGGCAGTTTCTCACTCGTTGGTTCGCAAGGCCGTGTGTCCGGGAGATTGTTCCTACGTCCTTTTTTATCTGTTCCCTTGTTGTAACGCTAATCTCTCAATTCCTTGGACGTGTATCACTCGTTTCCTCATACGGATTGGCAGCGTATCGAGCGGATTGTTCGGGAGTGCCGTACCTCGGTGCTTTCCTTGGCCTTGAGCTTGGGTTTCAAGCGGCCCGATCCGCTCTACCGGATCAAAAGTAACGAACGTAAGATTACGCTGGCTTTGGCGGTCAGAATACTTCGCAACTGGCCTCAGTTCAATCTCGGCTGGCTGCTTACCGGGCAGGGTCCGGTTCGATTGGAAGTCGGTCCCGCTTCGGGGGAGGGAAATCTTTCCCCGCTTTCCGGCGACGCAGTCAGCCCGCAAAGAAAGTTCGGCGCGCCGCCGACGGCCGAGTCGATTGTCGGTCGGTGGGAATTGACTCACGCGTTCTCTCTTGTGGACGAGTGGCAGTCCGACGGGCAACCCGATGCCACGTTTGCCTGCAACGAGATCGTGTGGGATTTCGGCCCTGACCGGATTGTCGTTCAGTACGAATGGGGCGTAGAGGTAGCCCGGGAGGGTTACCTCTACGATCCGGTTTCCGGACAGCTTTTCGTCGAACACAGCGTGATGCAGATCGTCCGGCTGAATGCCGAGACGCTCGAGTTCCTCGACCGCTCCGATAGCGAGAAAGGCTCTGCGGCGGTTTTCGTTTTTCGTTGCGTTCGGTAACTCCGGTCGTACGGTATGCCGCTATGTTGCTCTGTGCGTCGGTACGACGCGGGTTCATTTTTGTCGTACATCCTGGAATAAGGGGCGTCGAGACCTTTTCTGCTCCAGACGTTCTTCCAGTTCCGAGGTATCCGTATGCAAGTAGCGCAGGAATGTGTGATAGTTGATCCCGAATTCTTCCTCTACATGATGCTTCCAAACGGCACGCAGGCATTTGGCACGGCACTCTTTTTCATAATGTTGGGTTACGGTTTCCTGAATCTTTCGGGCGCGTGCCAGCAGACTTAGTTGTTTCATTTTATCGTTTTTTTGATTGGGTTTCCTCGCTTGTTAGCGGGAGACAAGGAGGGGAATGCCTTGTCTTTCGCGTTTTCATTCTGCAAAGGTTATCGATAATTCATATCTGTCAAACCGTATTGCCAGGGTTTAAAAAAATCATAAACATGCCCTTTTTCTTCATATTTGTACGTGGCGTTGTGAAATCTGAGCGTGAAATTATACATAAAGATACGAATTATTCGGAGTAAATCAATGTAAAAGGGTTGTTATTTTTTATTTTGCTAATTATATGTCTGAATGTATGGGGACTATGAATAGTAAATCTTGGGGAGGGCCGCGATTTTTCTGACGGTTATTCGATTCCGACCGCATCGCGCAATATCCTTTCCGAAAGAGGTTTAGAGAGTGTGATTGAGAATGATCGCCATGCCTTTGCCGATAAAGTTTGGCGCACTATATATAAATCGGGTCTGTTTTAATATGTCTTGCGGCTACCATGGCGCCCGTGCGTAAGGCCCGTTGTGGAAAGACCGAATTGCGGCGGAAATCCCGATGCGCGGCTCGCGGTGAAAAGTTTTGGATAAAATCTTGTTCCGGAAAGGCTTCTTTTCTGACGGAACAGGATTTTTCCGTCTTCGGTTCGGACATGCGTATGGGAGATCTTCCGCCGGTAATACGTTCTGTCCAAAGATCGTTTGTCTGTCGCTCCGCTATGGTTTTCTACCGTGCCGGGAGGGTGGGGAGGCCCGTCGCTGGAACGGCATTTGCCGAGCTTCCCGGTAAAATTAACCAATTAAAACCATTCGTTATGAAAAAAATTATTCTTGTTCTCGCATGCGCTTTCGGAGCGCTGGCGCTTAACGCTCAGACCGAGAAAGTGGTTTTCGGCAAGATGCCCAAGAGTGCGCAGGAGTTCGTACAGACTTATTTTGCCAAGGAGAACGTGCAGGATGTCGAGCTGAATCGTGACGACAAGTCCGAGAAGTACACCGTATCGTTCGCCAACGGCAATCAGGTCGTTTTCGACAATAGCGGCGACTGGACGGAGATCAACATGAAAGTGGGACCGGTGCCTGCCAATGTCGTCCCCGCCAATATCAAGGCTCATGTGTCGAACAACTACTCGAAATACCAGATCGTGCAGATGATGCAGAACGATAAGGGGTATCAGGTGAAGCTCTCCAACGGAACCGATCTGTATTACGACAAGGATGGCAATATTCTGAAGACAAGCGACTAAATCGTTTGTAGCGATGATTCAAAGGGCGGTCTTCCTCTTGGGGAAGACCGCCCTTCGCATAGTTGGCTGCGCATGGAGCCGGGGAATGGCTCCTGCGAGACCGGGATTATTCGATTTTGACGATACCCTGCCAGCTCGGATAGTGCTCCTCGATACCGATCTCGTCCATCCAGCGTCGGGTGTCGATGGTTTTCATCCATGCGGTGTTGAAGCCCTCGCCGACATCGTTGTTCCAGACCCACAGCGGGGTAGGCCATAGGCAGGCGCGGAAACGGATCGATCGGTAGAAGCGCTCGTCGCATCCTTGCTGGCCGTGGTGGGCCATTTGCAGATAGTCGCAGTCGAGCAGGGGCTTGTAGGGACTTTCGAGCAGGCGTTCGCCGCTTTCGACTCCCGTGTCTCCCAGAAAGACCATCGATTTGGTCTTGTCCCAGACCCGGAGCACGATGCTCGCGTTGTTATAGGCGTTGGTCAGAATGTCGGGATGGGCGACGCCGATCACTTGCATGTTCATTCCGTCGATTTTCATCTTCAGTCCCGGCTCCGTCAGGTTTACGACCGGCAGGCCCGAGCTGTCGAGCGCGTGGAAATAGGCGTCGGCCAGTTTCTTGCGGTTCATGTCGGTGCGGAGCTGCTCGTCCGTCATAGGCGACTGGTAGACCGTGTCGATGGTCATTTGCTGCGGCGCTTTCAGTATCTCGGTCAGCGCGCCCATATGGTCCGCGTGGGGATGGCTGACGATCCACTTGTCCACATGATTCCCGAGCGCCGCGATGAATCCTCTCAGGAAAGGCGCGTCGTCGGCCGTCCCGCCGTCGAGAACCACCACACGGCCTTTGTCGGTTACGAATACGTAGGAGTTCATTTGAGACGGGCCTTGCGGGCTCAGTTGCCAAAGGGCGAATCCCGGTTTCTTGGCCGAAGCCTGACAAACCAGCAGCAGCCCCGTAAAAAATAGAAGAATGGTTTTTTTCATCATTCGTGTAAGTTTGGTATGTTTTGACGGCTCTCGGCCGGGGGCCGGAACGGACTCGCGTAAAGTTAGCGATTATCCGGCAAAAAAGAATATCCGGCAAACGGACATTCTGCTCGGAACGTCGATCCGGACGATTCCGCCGGATCGGAAGGGATTCTTCCGCTGCGGGGCCGGAGCGGCATGGAGGATTTCGGACCGACAGCGCTCTGAGATGTCGGTTCTCTCAGGCCGGCACGGAACATGGTGAAAACAGAGGACTATTTATAGGGTTGCCCGGGGGCCGTCTTCGCCCGGTAGAAATCGCAGCCGGCCGCTCGTGCAGCCGGTGAGGGTTCGGCCGGCCGTTCGCAGCCCGTCAGTTGCAGACCAGAATGTATGCGTTCAGATAAGTGGCGAAAAGCAGCCAGAGAACGTAAGGGACGAACAGGACCGAAGCCGCCTTGCTCGCCCGGCGGCTTTGGACGACGTAGGCCGCAACGAGCGCATCGAGGATCAGGATGTCGACGAGTCCTGCCAACGGGCTGCGGAAATAGAAAAAGGCGACGCTCCATGCGAAGTTGAAAAGAAGTTGGACGCAGAACAGAGCGATCAGTCGTTTTTTCCGGGGCGAGTCGCCGCTGAGGATCAGTCCGGCCGAAATGCCGATGCACAGATAAATGACCGACCATGCGATCGGGAACGCGATGTTCGGCGGTGTCAGGGCCGGCTTGTCGAGCAGCGGGTACCAGTTCTCGATGGCGTCCGACTGGATTCTGCCGGCGATGAACCCCAGCAGGAAGCAGACCAGTACGGGAATCAGGTAGTACGGCGTTTTTTTCATTTTCGGGTTCCTTTTTGCCGCTCATGTGCAACAATCGTGCGCAAAGGCTCGGTTTTTCCGGTAGGACGGGTATGCGCTCGCATATGTCCCGGGCGTAACGGAAGCGGTCCGATGCTTGTCGTTGCGATACCGTGCGAAAGCGTAGGGGAGACGACGGGCCGCTCGCCCGGGCCGTCCTATGGCAGAGCGGACGTCCGGTAGCGGAGGCATTCCCGGACGGATATCCCGCCTGCGGATGCGGAAGCGCTCAGAACTCGACCGTGACCCCGAACGCCGGGACCAGCGTGCCGCTCTCCTGTTTGATGTACTTCATCCGGTAGCGCTGCTCGGAAGCCGGAGCCGACGGGTTCTCGACGATGCCGGTGCTCATCAGCACGTCGGGCTGTCGCAACTTGCTGCCCGTGACGTTCTGCAGGTCCACGTAGATTCCGAGCGTGCAGCGGCGGAAGTAGAACGCCTTGTCGATCCTCAGGTCGAGCTGGGCGAAAGCCGGCAGACGCCCCTCGTTGTACCGCGAATAGTCGTAGTAGGGGCGTCCTCGGGCGTCCCATGCCTCCTTGAGCGACGACTTTTCGGTGTCGTAGGGCGTGTAGGGCGCTCCGCCTATCGCGCTCAGTTTCGCGCCGATGCTCCATGCCTTGGGCAGTTCGTAAGTTCCGCTCAGGTTCAACACGAAGCGGTTGTCCCAGGCCGAGGCGATATACCGGGCCCGTCGTCCGCTGCGGTACTCGCTGCGGTAGACCGTGACGGAGCCCACGACATGCAGCCTGTCCGGAATCTGCCATCTGACCATCGCCTCAATGCCGTAGGCCCGCCCTTCGGCTGTCGGGGCGAGCGGCTCGTCGCCGACCGTGCCGTAATCGTTGCCCTGACAGGTCAGCGGAATGCTGTCGGCGAGCGAGAGCGGGACGCCGGTGTAGAACTTGTGAAATCCCTCGATCGATACGGTCAGCCGGTCGCGCAGCCTCCAGTCGAAACCGGCCGAGGTCTCGGCCACGCGCATGTATTTCAGTCTGCGGTTGACCCTTTCCCCCTGCCCGTTTTCGAATCCGAGCGCGGTGAAGGGAGGCAGTTGATAGTACAGTCCGGCGCTGGCGGCGACCGTCCATCGCTCGCTCAGAGCGTAGCGGACCGATGCCCTCGGCGAAAGCTGATGCCACGGCCGGGCGGTTTCCGCCGAGAAGTCGCTCCCGTCGGCCCGGATTCCTGCCGATACGGTCAGCCGGTCGTCGGCCGAGGCATAGTCGGCTGCGACGAACGCTCCCCAGCCGGTCAGTCCGAGCCGCGTGCGGTAGTTCAGCGTGCCGGCCTGTTCGGCGAAGAAACGTCGGAAAGTACGGTTCGTGTAATGCGAGTAGCTCAGCTCGACGCCCTCACGCAGCGTCCAGCGTCCGAGGTACGAGCGGTTCTCGGCCCGCAGCGACGTTTTCTGCTCGACGGCCCGCAGGCGCAGGGTCAGATTGTCCTCCGACGACTCGTCGTTGCCGAGGTATTTCGTGTTCCGGTTATTGAGATAGGAGTGGCTCAGCGTGACGGTCTGCGCGTGCCGCCCGGCATAATGCCGGTACGACGCGCCGACGGTGAAGGTTTCCTGCCGCAGCCGGGGCAGATAGCTTAGCAGGTATTCGGTCTCCTCTCCCTTTTCGTCCGTATTGAGCCGCATATTGTCGATGCCTGCCAGCGCCAGCACGGTCAGTTCGTCGCGTTGCGAGAAACGGATTCTGACTTTCGCCTGAGCGTCGATGTAGTTCGGCAGGAAGGGTAGGCCCAGCAGCTTGAACAGCATCTGAAGGTAGGATTGCCGGGCCGAAAAGAGAAAAGTCGCTTTCTCTCCTATGTGGCCGCTGCCGCTCAGGCCTACTTCCGAGGCACCGAGCGTCGCCCTGAACCGCTGGCGGTCGGGATCGCCGTCGCGGAGCCGGAAATCCAGCACCGAGCTCAGCGCTCCGGCCCGGTCGGCGGGAAAAGCTCCCGTATAAAAGTCGATTTCGCGGATCAGATCCGAGTTGACGAGGCTCACCGGGCCTCCGGAGGCTCCCTGAGTCGCGAAGTGATTGATGTTGGGTATCTCGATTCCGTCCATGAAGAAGCGGTTCTCCGACGGCCCGCCTCCGCGCACGATCAGGTCGTTGCGGTAGCCTACGGGCGAAAACGAGACTCCGGGATAGGAGCGTACGATGCGGGCGATGTCGCGGTTCGAACCCGGGCTTTTCTCGATTTCGCGCAACCCGATCGTTCGGACGCTGACCGGACTTTCCGCCGTGCGGCGGACGGGAGAGGGCATGACCGTGACCATTTCGATTCCCTGCGCTTCTTTTTCGAGCTCTATTTCGATGAACGGCGTGCCGGCCGAAACGATGTATTCCGAAGTGAGCGCGCTCCGATAGCCCAGCATCGACGCCGACAGCCGGTATATGCCGGGCTTCACCTGAGCGATCGTGAATTTGCCTGCCGAGTCTGCCATCGCCCCCTTGCCCGGCTGTCCGGAGATGACGACGGCGGCGAACGGCACGGGCTGCCGTGTCAGCCGGTCGATCACCCGGCCGCTGACCGGATAGCTTTCCGTCGCGCCGTACAGCCGGCATACGGCCGCGAGCGTTAGCAGAATCGGAACGAGGAGCTTGTGCATGATTCGTCGGTTTTGCTTTGGTAAAAGTACGAATTAACTCCCGATTTACGGCCGGCGCACGGCGGTCCGGGCCTTTCCCTGCAGATTTAGAGCTTCCGTACGTATCGTTCGCGCCTCGGGCCGGCATGTATGGAACTGACGCATCGAACGGTTTCCCGGCCGTGCCCTGCTGCAATTTGAAATGATCTGATTTTGATAAATACGTTCAAGATGCATTAGAATATAATTTATTTGTTCATAGCGCCTTGAAATAATCTTTTAAATTTGCGATTATTGGTTGCTGTACTCTAAAGTTTAAGTGTTATGAAAATACTAAAATTCAGATTTGAAAGCGTGAGTCCGTTATTGCAACATGATGACAAGATGGCCAATCCGTTTAACGACTACACAAAACGAATGAAAGCCATCTCGTCTAAAAGGAAGAAAACGGATGATGATCTGATGGAAATGGCCAGGATCGAGTGGATGGCAAGTCTGTACCACACCGAGAGAAAAGGCTATTACATGAAAGCCGAATGTATCGAAGCCGCCATGTTGGCTGCGGCAAAGGATAAGAAACTGGGTAAAGCGTTTCAGGCGGCCGTAAGCGTTCCGGACGATCCGGTCTTTCATTTCGAGCATGAATCGTTGCCTCCGGAAGAACTTTTCCGAATGGACGCATACAGGGATTTCAGGACTGTGAAAGTTCAGCGTGCCAAGATTTTGCGTTGTCGGCCGATATTCTGCGACTGGCATTGCGATGTGGATATATGGTATGAAGAGAGCCGCTGGAACGAGCGGGAACTGAAAGATGTCGTGGATTTTGCAGGACGGTATGTCGGTATTTGCGATTACAGGCCTAAATTCGGTAGATTCAAAGCCATCGAAATAAAACAATGAATCGGTGGTTATCTGTTTGCGACCGCCGGTATTACCATAGGTGAAAACTTGTCCGCAGGCCGATGATTCCTTCGCGTCGGAATTTTTGATCTTATCATACTTATGGTATGGCGGGGCTGGGTCCGGTTAGGCGTGGCGAAGAGAGGCAAGGTTTGACACGTTCGGGCTGGGTGCGGTACGGCTGGATATGGTCAGGCACAGTCAGGCGGGGCGAGGCTTGGTTTGGAGTGCTGAGGTTCGGTCCGGCATGGCATGGTAGGGCTCCGGCATATGGAGTGGCTTTAAAAGATAGCTTGGAGCATGCGGGGGTTCGATTCCCCTGCTATCTGCGGAGATGCAAAATCAACGATTTATGGAACGGATGGAGATCGGATCGGCCGAATGGACGCGACTCAAAGAGACTATCGTGTCGGAATTTATACCGGGGCAGCTCATAAAGCACGAATGGCTATGGACAGCGTTTCGGTTGGAAGATTTCAGCAGAGCGGAGTTCGGGGATTATGAAAAACCGGCCGATTTGATCGCGGCGGTAAAGAAAGCGGATATGGACTATATGGACTTCGTGTCGGAACTGCGACATGAGTTGCTGGTGGAACGGAAAGGACTTTTGGTCAACATATTCGGTAAGGGATACAGTATGTTGCCTGCCGACGAACAGGTCGGGCATGCGTTCGATAAGTTTGTCGGTATGGTTAACCGGCTGATCCGAAAGACCCGGTTTATCATGAATCACGTTCCTCCGGTTTCGGCAGAACAGAGTAAGATAGACCGCGACCTCAAAGCGAAGTTTTCTCTGCATGAACAGATGTTCGCCGGAATGAAAAAATAATTGTCGACGCTGAGGCATAAGGCATACACGACAATTACGAGAGCTTATGTCTGCTTATAGGTCTGATTCGGAAAGAGATAACGGTAGATGCCGAATATTTGTTTAAAAGACGAGGAAGGATAGGTTTTTATTAAAAGAATTTTTGCCCTATCTCTTACTCGGCCCGGCAATAAGGTCTTTCTTTTCGGAGTTTCGTTATGACGTAAGTCGTTACATGCGACCTTGTTGCCGTCAATAGGTAATTTGAAGTTGTTTTCACATAGCGCAAATTGTATATGGTTGTCAAAATGTTTTCGGCGAGACGGGCCGTTCGGGGTAATTCGGAAACGTCATTTCAATAAAAATTATGTTGCGGGTGTTGTACCCCTTTATCTTTGCAGTTTCTCCTCCCGTTTCGGCATACGGTGGCCGGTTATAACGTTTCCGGAATCGGAGCGGGACTTGCCGGGCGAATTTTCCGAGGAAGACGTTCGTACAGTTCCGTTTGAACGTCAGCGAAATTTGGTGCCGGCTTAACGATACCAAGAGGTTGCAGCGCCTGTTTCTTTCTTGTTTTTATCCGTTCGGCAGGGGGCGACCCGTCGTTCGCCGGGCGAAAAACGTCTGCTTCCCGTGCATGGTTCGGACGACTCGTCCGAGCGTTTTCGCCATTTTTTTGCAAGAACCTTTGGGAGAATGAATATTTTGATATATATTTGCACTCGCAAAACGGAGATGCGGCAGAGTCGTTCTCGAAGCATTCCGCAGAATATTCCTCAATAGCTCAGTTGGTTAGAGCACCTGACTGTTAATCAGGGGGTCCTAGGTTCAAGTCCTAGTTGAGGAGCTTAAAAATCAAGCACTTGCAAAGAAATTTGTGAGTGCTTTTTTTGCAACCTCAATTTTGCCGTAAAAATTTGCCGTAAAACATATTCAGTATTTTTGTTTCGGCGGATTAAACATTCAATTTATCTGTACAAAGTTACTACAAAAAAGTGAAATGCGGAAAGATATAGTGATAGAATTGAGT
>ERZ772876.3700-NODE-3700-length-10793-cov-7.945334_pt1 | contig 10793 bp, 9 predicted proteins | sample MGYA00580584_ERZ772876 | MGnify/ENA primary metagenome ERZ772876 (study PRJEB29015, sample SAMEA2737728) | human gut metagenome | biome: human gut; feature: human-associated habitat; material: faeces | place: China | collected 2012 ...
TCCCCGCTGCTGCTTGAAAAAATAAGCTTATGCTGTTACGCCCGGCGGCCCGCCGTGCCGGGGATGCCCAGCTCCTCTCGGTACTTGGCCACGGTGCGCCGGGACAGGACGCAGCCCTTCTGCTCCAGCAGACACCGCAGCTTTTCATCCGACAGGGGGTGGGCCTTATCCTCCCCGTCGATCAGCTCCCGCAGCTGCAGCAGCACCGCCCGGCGGCTGACATCGCTGCCGTCTGGGGCCGGGGCAGAGAAAAAGTAGTTCAAAGGAAACACCCCCTGCCGGCACTGGAGATACTTGTCCTTCACTGCACGGCTGACGGTGGACAGATGCACGTCCAGTGCCTGCGCCGCCTCCGTCATGTACATGGGCCGCAGGGCACGGGGGCCGTCTCGGAAAAATGCCTGCTGCCCCGCCGCCACGAACCGGGCGCAGCGCAGCATGGTGCTCTCCCGCTGCCGCAGGGCAAACAACACGTTCTCCGCCTGCACCAGCTTCTCCGCCAGATACTTTTTGACCTCCGGATCATCCGTCTGGCGGTACAGATCCTGATAATACCGGTTCAGGTGCAGCATGGGGGCCGGACGCCGGTGGTCATCGCAGACGAACTCCCCCTCCTGCTCCACCACGAACACATCCGGGTACACCATGGGGGCCGGCTCCGGCGGGCTGAACTGCCGCCCCGGCCGGGGATCCAGCTGCCGGATGCGCTGCTGGGCCTGCCGCACCTCCTCCTGCGAGATATGCAAGGCCTGTGCGATCTGGTGATAGCGGTTCTTGGCCAGCGCCTCCAGATGGTGCAGTACGATCTGGGTAGCGGGGCCGTCATCTCCGATGCGCTGCAGCTGCAGGTACAGGCACTGGCTCAGATCCGCAGCCCCCACCCCCGCCGGCTCCAGCGTCTGCAGCCGTGCGATGCCGCGGCGCAGCTCCTCCTCCGGCACACCAGCCCCGGCGGCCAGCTCCTCCGTCGGCACGGTGAGGTACCCGCTGTCCTCCAGACAGCCCACCAGATAGTAAAGCAGCTGCCGCTGCCTCTCCGGCACCTCCAGCCCGGCGATCTGGCGGCACAGGAAGCTCTCCAGCGTCTCCGCCAAACCGCCGTCGGTGCCGATGCGGTTCATGGGGGAGTCCTCTTCCTCCTGATTGGGCCGCTCATAGTAGCTGTTCTGGCGGTCGTTATCCTCCAGCCAGCGCCAGCGGTCCAGCCAGCGCTCGGCCTGCCGGGTCAGAGGCTCCTCCTCGTGGGGCAGCTCCAGCTCCACCGTGGGGTTTTCCTGCGCCACGGTCTCCAGATACTCCCGTATCTCCAGCCGCCCCATTTGCAGCAGCCGCAGACTATGCAGCTGCCGCATGGACAGCTGTTGCTCCTGCCTCAGCTCCAGTTCCACTGTGCTTCCCTCCCCGATTTCCCTGCACGGGATTTTTTTGTTATCATATTATCATAGTTTATTATAGTGCATCCACCGCCCCGGCGCAAGCCGTTTTTTCGCAAGGAGACCGCAGCGCCGCCGTGTTCTGCGTCCGCTGCGGTCTCCTACTTGAGGGGGTGTAGAGAGCAAATTGGTAAAAATATTTTTACGCCGCATCCGATTTCATTAACTATTTTGTAAAAAATCTTGTATTTTCCCTTAGTATCTCTTACAATAGAGTGAGTACCTCAGAACTTCACGAAGGGCGAGAAGTCGAAGGGCTTGGCCTCCGGCAGCTCCGTCTCCGCCCGCAGCAGAGAGTTGACGATGTGAATGGCGTGACCGAATTTGGGCGGGCCCAGCTTCACCGCCGCCGCTCCGCCGGCGATGCCCATGTCCGCCACAGGGTCGTCGCTGACGCCGCCTGCCCGGATGGAGGGGATGGAGAACATTCCGTGATCCACGGCATACCGCTGGGCCTCCATGGCCTCCGTAACGGTCCCCACCTGATTGGGCTTAAAGACGAAGGCCCCGCAGGCCCCCATGTCCAGTGCCTTGCGAAGATAGTCGATGTTGGTGACGGTGAGGTCATCGCCGCAGAGGGTGGTGCGATCCAGCGCCTTGGCGGCCTTCACCCAGCCCTCCCAGTCGTTTTCGTCCACCGGATCCTCGATGTAGAGGAAGTTATACTTCTCTGTGGCCTGCTTCAGGATGCCGATGATCTCGTCCAGATCCACCTCCCGGCCGCAGTAGTGATAGGTTCCCCGCTTGGCGTCGTAGATCTCGCTGAAAGCGCAGTCCATATGGAAGGCGATCTTCTCCTCGCAGCGGCAGCGCTTGGCCGTCTCATAGAGGATATCCAGACAGTCCATGAAATCGGTGCTGGGGGCCATATACTCCGACATGGCGCCGATCTCCGGGCGGCGCCCCCCCTGAAACTCCCGGATGACCTCCGGCAGCTTCTTATAGACCTTGCAGAGGATCTCCGTAGCCTCAGCGATGGAGGATGCCTTATAGGGAACAATGGTGGTCTCCTGCACCGGCATGGTGTCGTCCTCATAGCTGCCTCCGGCGAACATATCCGAGGTGGGCAGAGGGATGGTGCGGATGTCACCGGGGTTCAGATAGCGGTACTGGGACACATGGCGCAGCTGGCATCCGGCCCGCATGACCGCCAGCGACGTGCTGTACGTGACATTGCCCCCCAGGCGGGACTTGTTGGGGGTGCCGTCCAGCTCCATGAGACGGCGGTCCAGCGCCTGCTGATCCAGCACGTCCATGCCCCGGATGGCAGGCAGGACCACCTTCTCCGCCATCTCCACGGCCTTGCGGACGCCGTTGCCGTCATAACGGCTCCGGTCGCCGTCCCGCAGCACCATAGCCTCGTGTTCCCCGGCGGAGATACCGGAGGGGGACGCTGCCCGGCCCATGGTGCCATCCTCGGTGATGATATCCACCTCCAGCAGGGGCTTTCCCTTGCAGTCGATGATCTCTCTGGCCCGCAAATCCTGAATTTTCATAATAGTTCCTCCTTACTCCTGTGTACCGATGTACAGCACATTAAAATCGCACAAATTGGTTCCCGTGTTCCCGGTGAGCACCGTATCCCCCAGCGGCTCCAGCGCCTCATAGGCGGCGTGCTCCCGCAGCGCCTTCCGCAGGTCGATGCCCCGCTCTGCGGCAGCAGTCCCGGTGGTGCCGTCGGTCAGGCCGCCTGCCACCGGGGTGGTGCCGTCGGTACCCTCGCTGTCCATGGACAGCAGGCACACATTCTTCAACCCCTCCGCTGCCACGGCAAAGGCCGCCGTCATTTCCTGTGACGGGCCGCCATGGCCCCGGATAAGGCTGCTGTCAGGAATGGCGGTGGTCGTCTCCCCGGCGGAGAACAGGAAGCAGGGCGCCCGGAAGGGCCGTTCGTTCTTCACCACCTCATGGGCCAGCGAGGCCATAAAGGTGCCGTAGTCCCGGCTCTCCCCCTCGGCGTAGGTGGTCAGCACATGGGCGGGTATTCCCATCTCCTCCGCCGCCTCCAGCGCCGCCTGGCAGGAGTCCGGCAGGGTGTTGACGATATAGTAATCCACATCGTTGGTCATGGCCTGGGGCGTTTCCTGCGCCGGGTCATAGTCCAGCAGATACCGGGCCACGTTGGGGGGCAGCTTGTCCTCGATATGGTACTTGCGGAGGATGGCACCGATGTCCTGGAAGGTCACGGTGTCGTAGCCCACAGGGGTCCCCATAATGGGTACCGGCTCCGTGTAATCGGTGATATCATCCAGCCCCACGGCGTCCCAGATCTCAAAGCAGAGGATCTTGGCCCCGTGGATGTGCTGCCCCAGCCGTCCCCGGCTCATGCGGGACAGATGCCCCCGGATGTCGTTGATGTCCATGACCCACATCCCGGCTTTCAGCATCACATCCGTGGCCTCCTGCAGATCCTCCAGTGTGGTTCCCTCCACCGGGTAGCCCATCAGCGCTGAGCACCCGCCGGTAAGGCCCAGCAGCAACAGGTCGTCCGGCCCCATCTGCTCTGCGATGTCGATCATCCGCTGGCAGCCCCGGATGCCCTCCTCATTGGGCAGGGGATGCCCGCCCACATAGACCTCCGTCTTTCGATAGACGTCCTCCTCATCCCGAAGCTTGATGATGGTGACGCCCAGCGTCAGATACTCCCCCAGCAGATCCTCGAAGGCCCGTGCCATGTGATTGCCCGCCTTGCCGGAGGAAAAGGCGTACACATGACGGTACCGGCTCAGATCGTGGCGGCGGCTTCCGATGACCAGCTCGCTGCCCTCCCGATGCATCATCTCGTGGAGTCGCTTCCGGGCATCCAGCCGTTGCAGCACCCGCTCCGTCAGCTCCAGCACCTGCGCCTTGGCCCCGGCGTCGCCGTGGGACAGCAGGCTCTCTTTATTCTTGATTTTATGATCGCTCATGGTATCTCCTCGCATATTTAGTTGATGCCAAGATAAATAGCAACTCCCGTGCCAGCATGACAGCTTCCACGGTTATTCCGCAAGTTTCGCTCCTCGTCCAGCGGTTTTCACAAGATTTTCCCGGAAAACTCGGCGTTTTCGCCAAACAGTCACCCGATCCGGCAGTGCAGCCGCCTTTCACTTCCGCCCTTGCTCTGCGCCGTGTCAAGATTTTTTGTCTCGCCCCTTCCCCATTCTTTTTCTCAGGAGGTATGAACTATGAACAAGAACTTTGAACAAATGCTCCGTCTGGTGGACTATGTGGACGGCCTGATGGTGGTGGACAAAAACTGCATCATCCGCCACTACTACACCGCCTATCCCGATCTGGTAAACCTGCGGCAGGACGAGCCTCTGAACCGCAGTCTCTTTGAAATTTATCCCACCCTGAAGCGGGAGGACAGCTACATCTGCCGGGCGCTGAAAACAGGAGAGAGCTTCATCAACTACGAGCAGACCTATATCAACTACAAGGGGGACGCCATGGAGGCCAACTGCAGCGCCGTCCCCATTAAGGAGCACGGCGAAGTGGTGGGCGTTATCGACATGGTCATCTACAAGGATGCCCACGTCACCGAGCGGCGGCTAAGCTTCGACATCAGTCTCATCAGCGCCCTCACCAAGAGCTACAACACCTCCGACCAGTCGCTGGAGGACATTGTCACGCGGGATGGCGAGATGATCCGCATCAAGGAGAAGATCTTGCAGACCGCCGACAGCGATGCCCATGTGCTGGTCTACGGCAAGACCGGCACCGGCAAGGAGCTCATTGTCAACGCCATCCAGAAAACCAGCCGCCGCAAGGATGCCCCCTTCATCAAGCAGAACTGTGCCTCCATCCCCAGTACCCTGCTGGAGAGCATCCTCTTCGGCACCACCAAGGGCAGCTACACCGGGGCTAAGGATACGCCGGGTCTGTTCGAGCTGGCCGACGGCGGCACGCTGTTCCTCGACGAGATCAACTCCATGGAGCTGACGGCACAGGCCAAGCTGCTGCGGGTGCTGGAGGACAACTGCATCCGCCGCATCGGTGCCAAAGAGGAAAAGCAGGTGAACGTGCGGATCATCGCCGCCGTCAACGAGGACCCGGAGGGCTGCGTAGAGCGGAATAAGATCCGGGAGGATATCTTCTACCGCCTGTGTGTGCTGCGGTACGATATCCCGGAGCTGTACCGGCGGAAGGGGGATATTCCCCTGCTGATGGAGTATTTCCGCAAGCACTACAACAAGAAATTCCACAAGCAGATCATGGCATACAGCAGCGAGGTGCAGGATATCTTTCTGGCCTATAACTGGCCCGGCAACGTCCGGGAGCTGAAAAACGTCATCGAATCCGCCTTCCACAACAATCACACCGCCATCCTCACCCGCAACGATATCCCCAACTACATCCTCTCCCGGCTGGCGGTGGACACCATGCACGCCGAGGACGTCCGAGGCCTGCCCCTCCACGAGATGCTGGCCCGGTACGAGGTGCTGCTCATTGAGGATGCCTACCGCCGCAACGGCGGCAGCCTCACCAAAACGGCGGCGGAGCTGCAGGTCAGCAAGCAGAACCTCGCCTATAAGATGAAAAAGTACAATATCCGGTGAAAAACGTGTGCTGTCGAAGGGCGGCGCACGCTATCAGGGCATAACAGCAGGAAGGACACCCTTGCGGGGTGTCCTTCCTCCCTCTGGCTGCCCATAGCTTTTTGCGATCCCTGCGATCAGCGGTATGTGACCGAGACCCAAGGGTATTTCTCCTGAAGGTCACTGAAAATCTCCTGCATCGGAGCGGCGTACGCCCGCAGCCCCTGCGGCATGGCGTCAAAGCCCTCCACCACAATGTGCCTTTGCACCGGCTGCAAAAACACATCCGTCAGGCAATCCCACATGGCATCCCAGTTTTCCCCGTAATAGTCGGGAAATCCAAATGCCTTGCGGATACGCTGATGTAATGTGCCCCAGTCCCTGCAGCTGTTCAGGCGCAGTAAAACGGGGTCGGCTGTAATGGGCGTATATGCGTTGCGATTCATAACAAAGCTCCTTTCTGTCAAACAATCTCGACAAATGTGGCGTAATGGTCGTAAGTTGCAAAGATCAATCCGTCACTGGAAATGTATGCAAGGGGAACCTTAGTCGGATTTCCCTTGCGTGTTAAATCACCCGCCCGCAGGCGACCACTTTTGCGGAGCAAAAATGCTGCTCCAAAAAGAAAGACACCCGTAGGGGTGTCTTTCTTTTTGGAGCAGGGTACGGGAATCGAACCCGCCTCCTCGGCTTGGGAAGCCGATGTACTACCGATGTACTAACCCTGCATTTTGAATACCTGTCTATTATAGCAGATATCCCCCGGCTTTGCAACCGGAAATTTTGTCGATGGCGGCATGAAAATTTCACCGCCGCATATGCTGGAAACAAAACGGAACGGAGGGCTGCATATGAGACGGATGGCGGGCTTATGGGCGGCGCTTCTGCTGGTGCTGGCGCTGACGCCGGTACAGGCCGGAGCGGTAGAGCTGCCGATACGGGCGGAGGCGGCGCTGCTGATGGAGAAAGAGACGGGACAGGTGCTGTACGCCCAAAATGAGCACGAGGCGCTGGAGCCGGCCAGTGTCACCAAGGTGATGACGCTGCTTTTGACCATGGAGGCCATCGAAAAGGGCAGCCTCCACTACGACGATGTGGTGACGGTCAGCGCCTACGCCGCCTCTATGGGCGGCAGCCATGTCTACCTGTCGGAGGGTGAGCAGATCACCGTAGACGATCTTTTAAAGGCGGTGTGCGTGGCCAGCGGCAACGACGCCGCCGTGGCGCTGGCGGAGTGCGTGGCCGGGGTGACGGAGCTGTTTGTGGAGCAGATGAACACACGGGCCAAGGAGCTGGGCATGACGGACACCCACTTCGTCAACTGCACCGGCCTTCCGGCGGAGGGACACGTCACCAGTGCATGGGACATCGCCCTCATGAGCCGGGAGCTCATAGAAAAGCACCCGGACATCCGCCGCTACACCACCATCTGGATGGATACCCTGCGGGACGGCACCTTCCAGCTGGCCAACACCAACAAGCTGATCCGGTTCTACGACGGGGCCACGGGTCTGAAAACCGGCTCCACCGACAGCGCCAAATACTGCCTGTCCGCCACGGCGGAGCGGGAGGGCATGGAGCTCATCGCCGTGGTGCTGAAGTCCCCTACCGGCCAGCAGCGGTTCGAGGATGCCAAGGCCCTGCTGAACTACGGCTTCTCCACCTATGCCCTGCTGCACACGGCGCCGGAGGAACCCTTCCCCGCCATCCCGGTGGTGCTGGGGGAGACGGAGACGGTGCAGCCCTGCATCGACCCGCAGGAAGCGGTGGCGCTGGTGCAGAAAAGTCAGGCCGGGGGTCTGTCCCAGTCCGTCACACTGGCGGAACAGGTGGAGGCCCCGGTGTCCACCGGACAGGAACTGGGGACTCTGACAGTGACGGATGCCGCCGGCGAGACGGTGCAGTCCATCCCCATCCGGGCGGCGCAGAGCGTGGAGCGTCTCACCTTCGGTACCATGCTGCGCCGGATGCTGTCGGCGGCATTTTTTGCCGGCTGAAAGCCGCTTTTGGGTAGGTTTCCTCTTGTATTCCACGGGAAAACGTTGTATGATAAACCAAATTGTACAGAGGAGGCATCTGATATGATACAGATGGATCTGTCCCATATCCGGCAGTTTATCCCGCTGCCCTACGAGGAGGCCCGTGCCGCCCAGCTGCGGCTGGCCCACAGCCATTTGCAGCACGGTGACGGCGCAGGCGGCGAGTTCACCGGCTGGGTGCAGCTGCCCCGGCAGTATGACCGGGAGGAGTTCGCCCGCATTCAGGCGGCGGCCCGAAAAATTCAGCAGGACTCTCAGGCGCTGGTGGTCATCGGCATCGGCGGCTCCTATCTGGGCGCACGGGGCGTCATCGAGTGCCTGTGCTCCCCCAACTATAACCTGAAAAAGAAGGACACCCCCAACATCTACTTCACCGGCAACGGCCTGTCCTCCGACCAGATGGCGGAGCTTATGGACCTGCTGGAGGGGGTGGACTTCTCCGTCAACGTCATCTCCAAGTCCGGCACCACCACGGAGCCTGCGGTGGCCTTCCGTTTCTTCCGGAAGCTGCTGGAGGAGCGGTACGGCCCGGAGGAGGCGGCCCGGCGCATCTACGCCACCACCGACCGCCGCAAGGGGGCGCTGAAGGCTCTGGCGGATCAAGCGGGCTACGAGACCTTCGTGGTGCCTGACGACATCGGCGGCCGGTACAGTGTCCTCACCGCTGTGGGCCTGCTGCCCATCGCCGTGGCGGGGGTGGATATCTGCCGCCTGATGGAGGGTGCCGAGACTATGATGGAGGTCTGCGCCAAGACGGACATGGCGGAAAACCCCGCCTGGCAGTATGCCGCCGCCCGGTATGAGCTGTACCGCACCGGCAAGAAGATCGAGGTGCTGGCGGCCTACGAGCCCAGCTTCCGGTTCATGGCGGAGTGGTGGAAGCAGCTGTACGGCGAGTCCGAGGGCAAGGAGCACAAGGGGCTCTTCCCCGCCAGCGTGGAGTTCACGGCGGACCTGCACTCCATGGGTCAGTATATCCAGCAGGGGGAGCGTTCCCTGTTCGAGACGGTGGTGCGCTTCGGCGCTTCCCACCGGCCTCAGGTGGTGCCGCTGGATGAGACCGACGGCGACGGCCTGAACTTCCTGGCCGGGAAGGACGTGGATTTCATCCGCACGCAGGCCATGGACGGCACACTGCTGGCCCATGTGGAGGGCGGCGTCCCCAACATCATCCTCCGCACCGGCCAGATCAATGCCTTCACGCTGGGTGAGCTCATCTACTTCTTCGAGTACGCCTGCGGCCTGTCCGGCTACCTGCTGGACGTGAATCCCTTCGACCAGCCGGGGGTGGAGGCGTATAAGAAGAATATGTTTGCCCTGCTGGGAAAGCCCGGCTACGAGGCCCTGCGGCAGGAACTGGCGGAAAAACTGCACAGAGCTTGACCGCCTCTTTACACCATTTCTACAAATCTGTAAAATAGCGTTTTTCCCATTGCCATTTGGTCGGCAATATGGTATCTTAATGACAGGGAATAACCATCCCGATCTTATCAAGAGGAGTGATACTTATGGTTAGATTGATCATGGGCGCAAACGGGGCCGGTAAGACCAAGCAGCTCATCGACCTGATCCACAACGCTGTGGAGGCGGAGAACGGCAGCGTCGTCTGCATGGAACCCAGCGCCGACATGACCTATAACATCAGCTATAACGTTCGTCTGGTGAACGCCAGCGAATATTCCGTGGATTCTTTTGAGTGCCTGCGTGGCTTTATCAGCGGTCTGTATGCGGGCAATTACGATATTTCCCACGTTTTCGTGGACAACCTGTGCAAGATCGCCGGCACCAGCGACCTGATGGCGGTGGAGAAGTTCCTGAACTGGCTGGAGCGCTTCAGTGAGAAGAACAGCGTCAAGTTCACCGTGACCATCACGGCGGACGAATCTCTGGCCACCGAGGGTATGCGGAACTATCTGTAAGCATTTTCGTAAGAGCATCGGCTCCCTGCCTGTGGGCAGGGAGTCGGTTTCTTTCCCGGAAAAGGAGCATCATATGACACAACAGGAACAGATCTGGCAGGACGTCATGGAACTTGCCAACCGCCCCGGCACCTTCACCCACGGGCTGGGGCTCCACGTCACCGGCATCGGTGACGGGTGGGCCGAGGGGGAGCTGACGGCAGGCGACGGGATGCTGAACCCGCTGGGCATCGTCCACGGCGGGGTCTACGCTGCCATGATGGATCATGTGGCGGGAACGGCGGCCTGCAGCCGTGGCAGCACCTGCCGGACGGTGAACTACGACCTGCATTATCTGGCCCCGGCCCAGCCGGGACTGCTGCGCTGCCGGGCGGAGAGCGTCCGCATGGGGCAGCAGATCGTGGTGATGCAGGTCTGGGTGGAGGACGCTCAGGGCGTCCGCTGCGCCGAGGGCTGCTACACCTTCCGCTGCAAGCCCGCTGAACACAAGGACTGATCCCTCCCCGACAGATAAAGGCCCCCCGGCGCCGATGGCGCAGGGTGGCCTTTGTGCTGAGACTTTCAGGTAAATCAGGGAAAGAAGAGGTCCCTCCGGTCACATGGCCGGAGGGACCTTTTCAACTATTAAGGAGTCCTGTCAGCGCTTAGCCGTTCTGCTTCTTGCTGTGCTTGGTGACAAGCAGCACCACCAGAGCGATGATGCCCAGACCAGCCACAGTCAGCACCACCCACAGGGCGGTCATGTTGCTGCTGTCGCCGGTGGCGGGCGTGGTGGGCTGAGACGGCTCAGCGGGCTTCTCCGGCGTGGTAGGCTTGCCGGAATCGCCGGGCTTGCCGGGCTCCACGGGAGTGGTAGGCTCCTCAGCGCCGCAGCGGCTGCAC
>ERZ772876.3705-NODE-3705-length-10785-cov-2.834762_pt1 | contig 10785 bp, 6 predicted proteins | sample MGYA00580584_ERZ772876 | MGnify/ENA primary metagenome ERZ772876 (study PRJEB29015, sample SAMEA2737728) | human gut metagenome | biome: human gut; feature: human-associated habitat; material: faeces | place: China | collected 2012 ...
TGCAGGCAGTTGGAACGATCCAACACGAATAAGACGGTTGGTATCATCCTCTGTTTCGTCTTGCTGATCGTTTCTCTGATCGGCTATTATCTCTTGTATATGAGGAAGATGTTGCAGAACCGTCTGAACCTGGAACAGGTGCTTGAGATAAATCAGAAAGTTTTTGCCGCCTCTTTGGTCAGACCTCAGACTCAGGAGAACGAGGAAGCGCTTCAGAGAGAGGAAAATACACTTAAAGAGATTCCGCAGCGCATCGTGAATGAGGCTTTTGGCTCAGTAAATGAGTTGTTGACAATCAGCCTGATGGGCATTGCTGTTTATAACGAAACCACGCATCGGCTGGAATATGCTTCCTGTCCCGGGCAGGAAATGCCGGAAATGGTGCAGCAATGTTTTGAAACAGGGGAATATCTCTCAGAACAGAATTTGCAGGCGATTCCGTTGATGGTGGAAGCCGGAGGTGAGCATCAATGTGTAGGTGTGCTTTATCTGGAACGGAGGGAAGGAACGCAACAGGAAACGGATCATCTTCTTTTTGAGCTGGTAGCACGTTATGTATCGATTGTGGTGTTCAATGCAGTGGTAAAGCTTGCCACGCAATACCGGGATATCGAGTCGGCACACGAGGAAACACGCCGTGCTTCGTGGGAAGACAGTATGCTTCATGTGCAGAACATGGTGCTTGATAACTGCCTTTCAACGATTAAACATGAGACAATTTATTATCCGAACAAGATTAAACAGATTATTGGTCGGTTGAATACGCAGAACCTTCCGGAAAAGGATGAACGGGAAGCTGTGGAAACGATTACAGAACTGATAGAATATTATAAAGGGATCTTTACGATTCTGAGTTCATGCGCTGCCCGACAGCTGGAGGAGGTTACTTTCCGCCGGAATACGATTCCGGTACAGGAGCTTTTTGATGCTGCTGGAAAATACTTCAGGAAGGTCACGAAAAATCGGACGGAAAAGGTAGAACTAATCATAGAACCGATGGACGCCAAAGTGATCGGTGACGTGAATCAGTTGCGTTTCCTGTTTGAGAATCTGATTGATGAAGCATTGGCGGTTCGTGAAGAAGGAGTGATACGCTTGCAGGCTCGTAAGGATAACGAATATATCCGTTTCCTTTTTACGGATACCAGACGCGAGAAGAGTGTGACGGAGCTGAACCAGTTGTTCTATCCGAATTTGGCTCGTATGACTTCCGGTGAAAAAGGAGAATTGCGTGGAACGGAATATCTGATATGCAAGCAGATAATCCGTGACCATGATGAATTTGCGGGGCGCAGGGGATGCCGTATCAATGCCGAACCGGCAGAAGGGGGAGGATTTACGGTTTACTTCACCATCCCACGCAGATAAAGAAGAAGACACATAAAAGTTATTAGATAAATAAAATGGAAGAACAGAAGTTTAAAGTTATTATTGTAGAGGACGTAAAACTGGAATTGAAAGGCACAGAAGAAATTTTCCGTCATGAGATACCCAACGCAGAAGTGATCGGCACGGCAATGACAGAAAGCGAGTTCTGGCCGTTGATGGAAGCACAGCTTCCCGATCTGGTTTTGCTGGATTTGGGACTGGGAGGTTCTACGACGATTGGCGTTGATATCTGCCGGAATATTTTCAAACGTTATAAGGGGGTTCGTGTATTGATCTTTACGGGGGAAATACTGAATGAAAAACTGTGGGTGGATGTGCTGAATGCAGGAGCGGATGGCATTATTCTCAAAACAGGAGAATTGCTGACCAAGACAGACGTACAAGCTGTGATGGACGGCAAGAAGCTGGTATTCAACTATCCGATTCTGGAGAAGATCGTAGATCGTTTCAAAAAGTCGGTAGCGAATGATGCCAAGCGTCAGGAAGCGGTAATCAACTATGATATTGATGAATATGACGAGCGTTTTCTTCGCCATCTGGCATTAGGCTACACCAAAGATATGATTGCCAACCTGAAAGGGATGCCATTTGGCGTGAAATCACTGGAGAAACGACAGAATGACCTGATCGGACGTCTCTTCCCGAATGGAGAACGGGTGGGAGTGAACGCGACCCGTCTGGCTGTCCGTGCATTGGAATTGCGCATTATCGATCTGGATAATCTGGAAGCTGATGAAGAGTAAATGGCGTATGCCGCATCCCGCTACGATGTTCCTGCTGCTGACAATGGCGGTGGTCTTTCTTTCGTGGATATGTGATATCTACGGACTGAAAGTAACGCTGCCGCAATCAGGGGAGGATATTCGGGTGCAAAGCCTGCTGAGTCCTGAGGGAATTCGCTGGTGGTTGCGGAATGCTATCAAGAATTTTACCGGTTTTGCTCCGCTTGGCATGGTGATTATCGCCATGTTCGGACTGGGTGTGGCCCAACATTCCGGATTTATCGATGCGTGCATCCGTCTGGGAGTGGGAAACCGGAAAGAGAAAAGAAAAGTTATCCTGTGGGTGATTGTCCTCGGATTGCTGTCGAACGTCATTGGTGACGGCGGTTATATTATTCTGCTTCCCATTGCCGCCATGCTGTTTCAGTGGGTGGGACTTCATCCGATAGCGGGGATTGTGACGGCTTACGTTTCCGTGGCCTGCGGATATAGTGCCAATATCGTACTGAGTACGATGGACCCGCTCTTGGCGCATACCACTCAGGAAGCCGCGCTCACACTGATGGGATATCAGGGAAACACGGAGCCGCTGTGCAACTACTTCTTTATGAGCGCTTCGACAGTGGTAATTACAGGGATCGTTTATTGGGTGACTCAGAAATGGCTTCTCCCGAACTTAGGAAAATATGAGGGAAGTGTGAAAGTCGAAGCCTACCGCCCTTTGTCACGGAAAGAACGTCGTGCGCTGATGGTGGCTGTCGTAGTGGCAGGGATATACGTTGCCCTTATTTTGTGGCTTACTTTCTCTTCCTATGGTATCCTGCGTGGCGTTAACGGAGGTTTGATGCATTCGCCCTTCATTGCCGGTATCCTGTTTCTGCTATCTCTGGGCGCAGGCTTTACGGGGATGGCTTATGGGTTCAGTTCCGGTCGTTATCGCAGCGATAATGATGTGATCGAAGGACTTACCCAGCCGATCAAACTGCTGGGTGTGTATTTCGTTATTGCTTTTTTTGCTGCCCAGATGTTTGCCTGTTTCGAGTATTCTCATTTGGACAAGTGTCTTGCGATTATGGGAGCGGACCTGCTTTCTTCTTTTGAGCCGGCTCCTTTGTCCGCACTCATCTTGTTTATCCTGTTTACGGCATTTATCAATCTGATTATGGTATCCGCCACTTCCAAATGGGCATTTATGTCTTTCATCTTCATCCCGATGTTTGCGCAGATGGGGATTTCGCCGGACGTCACGCAGTGTGCTTTTCGTATCGGAGACAGTTCGACGAATGCCATTACTCCTTTCTTATTCTATATGCCGCTGGTGTTGACGTATATGCGGCAATATGACAAACAGATCACATACGGATCGTTGCTGAAATATACATGGAGGTACTCCTTGTGCATTCTGGCAGCATGGACATTGCTGTTTATCGTATGGTATCTGTTGAAGATACCGATGGGGTTATAATTCACGATTCAAAGTTCCGGTTTTAATAACCGGAATTTTGAGTTTCTGAATTAATCGCTATATTTGCACCCGTCCCTTAAAGAAAAAGAACGAATGAATTTACCAGAAGTCTCTGAAAAACTAATCGAACAACTGAATCACGGTAGCACCAAAGCATTTGATAAAATTTATCATACGTACTATTTATACCTGTGTGCGATAGCTGTTTACTATGTACATGACAAGAGAGTCGCCGGTGAAATAGTCAATGATGTCTTCGTCTCTTTCTGGCAGAATCGCCACCATATCACTTATCCTGCCCTTCCGTATCTTCGTCGGGCTATACAGAATGCAAGTATCAGTTATTTGCGGTCTTCCGCTTTTAATGAGCGCATAATGACCGAACAGATGGAGGAAATATGGGCTTTTCTAGAAAATCATATTCTTTCTTCCGACAATCCATTGCAGGCATTGGAAAGCAGTGAAATGAACGAGATCATTCTGCGGAAAGTAGAGGAACTCCCTGCCAAATGCCGTGCTGTTTTTAAGGCGAGCCTGTATGAAGGCAAATCGTACAGCGAAATTGCGGAAGAGCAGAATATTAATGTCGCCACCGTCAGGGTGCAGATGAAAATTGCGCTGACTAAATTGCGCGAATCCCTTGGTACTCCCTATATGATAGCTATTTTGATGTTTCTTTAAAAAAAACGGTTTTCTTTTAAACGTTTCTTTTTTTATTGCGTATCTAGTTATATACACCATAGAAAAAGAACGGTTTATGATAGAATATTACGATAAAGAAGAACTGGAATTACAGATTAGTAATTATTTGTCGGGCAATAGTACCGATGAAGAAAAAGAAACGTTGCTTGCCTTTCTGGCTTCCAATGAAGCAGCTGCCCGGACTTTCCGGGAAATGTCTGCCGTATGGGCACTTTCTTCCGTACCGTCGTTTGCAGAAATAGAAAACTCCAATTTAGTGCGGATAAAGGAGAGAATGACTGCTCCTGCCTCTTCGAAGCCTGTCCGGAAACTGATACCTGTCTGGCTGAAAGTGGCTGCCGCCGTTATTCTGCTGATCGGCTGCAACTATTTCTGGTATACGTATACGGAAAATCTGACGGAAGTATATACCAACGCCGATTCTCCTTACGAAATCAAGGTTCCTGCCGGATCAAGAACGAATATCGTTCTTCCTGACGGGACGGAGGTTTCTCTGAATGCAGGTTCTGTATTGCGCTATCACCGTGGGTTTGGTATCCGCGAACGTAATGTGACGTTGGATGGCGAAGGATACTTTAAAGTTGCGAAAAATGCAGAGGTTCCCTTCTTCGTGAAGACGAACGATGTGCAGGTGCAGGTAGTCGGCACGGTATTCAATGTCCGTGCTTATGATGACGATAATTATGTGATGGTGTCTCTGCTGGAAGGCAGGGTGAATTTATCGGCGTCTGCTAATTCTGTGATGAAATTATTCCCGAATGAGCAGGCACTGTATAACAAGAACACCGGACGAATGGAAAAGCTGAAGACCAATGCAAGTAAAGCCTGCGATTGGCTGGATGGCGGGTTGACCTTCGAGAATGCTTCATTCGCTGATATTGCCCATCGTCTGGAACGTAAATTCCAGGTGAAGATCAGCATAGAAAGCGAACGTCTGAAGGCCGAACACTTCTCCGGTTCTTTCGACAGCAATCAGAATATTTATGATATATTACACGAAATCAACGTTGAGAAACAATACACGTGGAAAGTCAGTGGTGACACCATCTTTATTACCGATAAAAGAAAGGGGGTAAGATAAAAGGAAGGAGAAAGAAAATGGACACAGCCGATAGATATACCGGCAGTCCGCAGCTACGATAAATAACTATATGTTAACCTTTAATAGTGATAAAAATGAGATTGATAATAAGAAAAACATTATTGATGTTTCTGCTTTTGTCCCTAAGTAATGTCCTGACAGGTTTTCAACTTTCAGCACAGGAACAAAACAAGAAGTTCAGTGTCAAAGCAGATAACGTTACTTTGAAAGAAGCCATTGAAGTAGTCAGGAAGCAGGGAAATTATTCTTTTCTGATTCGCAATAACGACATTGACCTGAATAAGAAAGTCTCTGTGAACGTGGACAAGGGTACAATTAATGACGTGATGGCCCAACTGCTGACTGGTACGGGGATCAGTTATGAAGTGAACGGAAACCGGGTGGTCATATTCCATGCCGCAGTGCCTGAAAAGGAACAGGGAAAAGCGTTTGTCCTGAAAGGCAAAGTGACCGATCCTTCGGGTGAAGGAGTGATTGGTGCCAATGTGAAAGTGCTGAATTCTACGGAAGGTACGATTACGGATATGGATGGAAACTTTTCTCTGTCGGTGACTCCGAATGCACGATTATCCGTGTCTTATATCGGATATGCTACGCAGGAAGTCGTTGTCAAAAATCAGACTCCTTTGCACATTGCTCTGAAAGAAGACAGCCGTCTGATTGACGAAGTGGTGGTAGTAGGCTACGGTGTACAGAAGAAAGCGAATCTGACCGGTGCGGTAAGCAGTGTGAAGATGGATGAAGTATTGGGAGACCGTCCGGTAGTGTCGGTCAGCGATGCCTTGAAAGGTGCGATGCCCGGTTTGCAGATTACGGGTAACTCCGGTAGGCCGGGAGAGGAAATGAGTTTCAATATCCGTGGTGTCAACAGTCTGGATAAGAATGGCAAACCGTTGGTTCTGGTGGATAACGTAGAAATGGATATCAATATGCTCGATCCGAATGATATTGAATCAGTAACGGTCTTGAAAGATGCTGCTTCTTCGGCTATCTACGGGGCACGTGCCGCATTTGGCGTCATTCTGATTACGACAAAGAAAGGATCGGATTCAACCAGGCTTTCTATTAATTATTCTAACAATTTCTCATTTAGCAGACCTGCCAATATGCCTCGTAAGGCAACACCGCTTCAGACGGTGCAGGCTTATAAAGACATGGGAACCATCAACTATCAGAGTGGACAGAATGTGGATACGTGGCTGGATTTATTGAAAGAATACAATGCCAATCCTTCGGCTTATCCCGATGGGTATGCAATGGTGGACGGATTGCGCTATAGTCTGGCAGAAACCAATCTGTTTGATGATATGATGGAGACCGGTTTCCAGCAGACGCACAATCTTTCTGTAGGTGGCGGCACGAAAGATATATCTTATCGTTTCTCTTTCGGTATGGTCGATGAGAATGGAGTGCTGGCCTCGGACAAGGATGCGTATAAACGTTACAATGTGTCTTCTTATATCCGTTCGGACGTATTCTCATGGATTACTCCGGAACTGGATATCAAATACACGAACTCGAAATCAGAATTGCCGGAGACTTCGGGAGGATATGGAATCTGGGGAGCAGCCGTTGCCTTCCCGTCTTATTTCCCTATCGGAACAATGAATATCGACGGAGAAGAACTACCGATCAATACTCCCCGGAATCTGATTAATCTTGCTTATCCGACGACTATCCAGAAAAACAATATCCGTATCTTCGGAAAGGTGACGATTACTCCTTTGAAGAACGTCAAACTGGTGGGTGAATATACATACAACCATCTGAGTAATGAAAAGACCAAGTTTGAAAAGAAGTTCTATTATGCCCACGGAGGTAACTTTGTGAAAGAGACTTCGACGGCAAACTCTAAGTATGAAAACTCCAACGGCATTACCGATTATAATGCCTTGAACTTCTACGGAAACTACAATAACACATGGGGCAAGCATGAAGTCACCGTGATGGGAGGTTTCAATCAGGAGAGCAGTGACTATCGCTATGCGGAAATGTCGCGTATGAACATGATTAACGAAGACCTTCCTTCTATATCGCAGGCTACAGGAGATTATTTCGCTAAAGATAAATTCGAACGCTATACAGTAAGAGGATTATTCTATCGTATCAACTACTCCTTTGCCGGCAAATATCTGATTGAAACGAACGGACGCTATGACGGCTCTTCCAAATTTCCGAAAGACAGTCGCTTCGGTTTCTTTCCTTCTGTCTCTGCCGGATGGCGTGTGAGCGAAGAAGCGTTTATGAAACCGTTGACATCCGTATTGTCTAACTTAAAATTGCGTGCTTCGTGGGGTAATATCGGCAATCAGAGTATCACTCCATACGCTTATATTCCGGGTATGGATGCCGAGCAGGCTTACTGGACCGTTTCGGGTATCAAGGTAACTACCCTTAAACCAGCTGCATTGGTCAGTAACAGTTTTACCTGGGAAAAAGTGACGACTGTCGATGTCGGTTTTGATCTGGGTTTATTGAACAACAGGCTGAATCTTGTATTCGACTGGTATCGTCGTGATACGAAAGGTATGCTCGCTCCGGGAGCGGAATTACCGGCTGTGCTGGGTGCAAGTGCTCCTTTGCAGAATACTGCCGATCTTCGTTCCAAAGGATGGGAGATCACTGTAGACTGGAATGATCAGATCGGAAAAGTGAAATACAATCTGGGCTTCAACCTTTATGATGCTAAAACCAAGATTACCAAGTATAATAACGAGACAGGTCTCTTCGGCAAGGATAAGAACGATAAAGATACTTACCGTGTAGGTATGGAACTGGGTGAAATCTGGGGGTATGTTACCGACCGCCTGTATACTGTTGATGATTTTGATGCCGATGGCAAGCTGAAAGCAGGCATTCCAAAAGTGGAAGGCTACAATCCGAATCCGGGTGATATCCTGTATAAAGATCTGGATGACAACGATATTATCAACGGAGGTACAAGTACGACGAAAGATCCGGGCGACCGTAAGATCATCGGTAATAGTACCCGTCGTTATCAGTATGGCATCCACGGTGGTGCAAACTGGAAGGGGGTCTCTTTATCTTTCCTGTTGCAGGGAGTAGGCAAACGTGATTTGTGGATTATGAATGACTTGTTCTATCCGCACTATGACGCATGGACGACGGTATATGACACACAACTGAATTACTGGACGCCGGAGCGCACAGACAGCTATTTCCCCCGTCTGTATGAGAAAGCTGCCGGAAATACAGCTGCCAATACACGTATTCAGACCCGTTATCTGCAGGATGGTTCCTACCTGAGTATCCGGAACATCACCTTATCTTATAATTTCCCGTCCAAGTGGATGACTAAGATCGGTGTCAATAATCTGGCTGTCTTCTTTAGCGGTGAGAATCTTTATACATTCGATCATTTGCCGAAAGGACTCGATCCGGAACGTTCGGTAACGGATGACTTGGGACAACGCGGTTTTACCTATCCGTATATGCGGCAGTATTCGTTTGGTATCAACCTTTCATTCTGATTGTTTCACTATTTAAAAGAGTAATTGTTATGAAGAAATATATACTGGGTACGGGCATTAGTCTCTGTTTGCTGATGTCGTCTTGTTTGAATGACTCTTTTCTGGAAGTTTATCCGAAAGGACAACAGACGGAAGCGACAGTCTTTACTACCTATGATAACTTCAAAACGTATGCATGGGGATTATATAATGTATTCTTCGGATATACGTATGATACGGGGCAGACGGACGAAATATTCCGCGGAGATTTTGAGTCGGACAATATGATCAAAGGTTTGTCCGGATATGAAGGGCAGTGGGCATACCAGAAGGCGAAGGCAACAGATGAAGTCAAGGAATGGGATTACGACTATATCCGCCGGGTAAATCAGATGCTGGACAATATCGATGGTTCGCAGATGAATGATACGGAGAAGGAGCACTGGCGCAGTGTCGGCTATTTCTTCCGTTCATATAAATACTTTCAGATGCTTTCCCGCTTTGGAGATATCCCTTGGGTGGAGAATGCGTTGAAAGAAGACAGTCCGGAACTGTACGGCAAACGGGATAGTCGCGATCTGGTGGCTTCGAATATCCTGTCCAACCTGAAATATGCGGAGACACATATCGGTGCGGACGATGGCAAAAACACCATTGGTATATCTGTGGTGCAGGCACTTATTTCCCGTTTTGCTTTGTTCGAGGGTACTTGGCGGAAATATCATGGATTGTCTGATGCCGAGACTTACTTGAAAGAATGTGTACGTGCGTCGGAAGAAGTCTTGAAGGTTTATCCGAATGTGCATCCACGGTATGACGAGCTTTTCAATTCGGAATCTTTGGATGGGGTAACGGGCATTATCTTGTATAAAGCCTATGAAACCGGTCAGTTGATGCATGGTCTGACACGTATGGTGCGTACCGGTGAATCTTATATTGAGGCGACAAAGGATGCGGTAGACAGTTATCTGTGTACGGATGGTCGTCCGGTAAGTACTACCACCAGTCGGTATGGCGGTGATAAGGAGATTTATGGACAGTTCCGCGACCGTGATTACCGGTTGTATCTGACGATATGTCCTCCCTATATGGTAAAGAAAGAAAATGGTCCGAGCACGGCCGACTGGAAATATACGGATCATGCGCAGGACAGAGAGTTTATAGATCTTCTTGCTACAATCTCCGGTGAGACTTATCATCGTTTGCCGTCTTCCAACTTCAAAGGATTCACGGTGCAGGGGCAGCCGCACTTCAAGAATCAGAACTGGGGACAGGGCTGGAATGCTTCTCAAATGGGATTCTGGGTATGGAAGTACTATAATACGCATACCGTAGCTACCAATGCCAACGGAGTGAATACGACAGATGCGCCTTTGTTCCGTGTAGGAGAGGTAATGGTGAATTATGCCGAAGCCATGTGCGAATTAGGTAAGTTTGATCAGACGGCTGCCGATAAATCCATTAATAAACTTCGTGCACGCGGACATGTAGCGAAAATGACGGTCGAAGACATTACAGATGATTTTGATACGACCCGTGATCCTTCCGTTCCTGCTCTTCTGTGGGAGGTACGCAGGGAGAGACGTGTGGAACTGATGGGGGAAGGATTCCGTCTGGATGACCTTCGCAGATGGAAAAAAGGAGACTATGTCAATAAACGCCCGTTGGGAGTATATGTGACGGGAGCTTCGGCTAAAAATCTGAAAGTAACCGGCGGACCGAGTAATGACGAAGGGTATGTTTACTTCTTTGACGCTCCGCTCGGATGGCAGGAACATTATTACCTGTATCCGCTGCCTCTGAAGCAACTGGCACTGAATACGAATCTGGAACAGAATCCGGTATGGACTAAATAATTTTTTGAGTAAAAACAGAGGCAAGACCTGTAATATTTTGTATATTGCAGGTCTTGAAAATTTAAACTATAAAATGAAG
>ERZ772876.3707-NODE-3707-length-10771-cov-38.820175_pt1 | contig 10771 bp, 9 predicted proteins | sample MGYA00580584_ERZ772876 | MGnify/ENA primary metagenome ERZ772876 (study PRJEB29015, sample SAMEA2737728) | human gut metagenome | biome: human gut; feature: human-associated habitat; material: faeces | place: China | collected 2012 ...
CCGCCCGCCATCGAGCAGAGTTTTACACCTAATTGGGGATAAAACAGCTCATGGCAGGCGGCGGCGTTGCCCTTATCGGTATGACCCTTGTACCCCTGCTTTCCGGCTTGTTCGGTTAAGAAGCGCGGGTAAAGGCTTATGCAGAGCATACTTGACGCGATTAACGAATGGATAAAGGAAATCCTTATCGGAACTATCAACGGTAATCTGTCAACTATGTTCGGGGACGTAAACGAGAAAGTCGGCACTATCGCCGCAGAAGTGGGACAGACCCCGCAAGGTTGGAACGCGAGCATATTTTCCATGATACAGACGCTATCGGAAAATGTGATTATCCCCCTTGCGGGGCTTGTCATTACCTATGTCCTGTGCGTGGAGCTAATCAGTATGGTAACGGAAAAGAACAATATGCACGACGTTGATACATTCATGTTCTTCAAGTGGTTTTTCAAAGCGTGGGTAGCAGTCTATCTTGTTACCCACACCTTTGACATTACTATGGCAGTATTCGACGTGGCGCAGCGTGTCGTTTCCGGTGCGGCAGGGGTAATCGGCGGCAACACCAATATTGATGTGACCGCCGCCCTGTCGTCCATGCAGGACGGGCTAAACGATATGGAAATCCCCGAACTTCTGTTGCTTGTCATGGAAACAAGCCTTGTGAGCTTGTGCATGAAAATCATGTCCGTTCTGATAACCGTTATCCTCTACGGCAGAATGATTGAAATTTACCTTTACTGTTCGGTGTCGCCTATCCCATTTGCAACTATGACAAACCGGGAATGGGGACAAATAGGCAGCAACTACCTAAAATCCCTGTTCGCACTTGGCTTTCAAGGCTTTCTCATTATGATTTGCGTTGGCATTTATGCGGTTCTTGTGAACACGCTGACCGTTGCGGATAACCTGCATAGCGCGATTTTTTCAATCGCCGCCTACACCGTTATCCTGTGCTTTTCCCTATTTAAGACCGGCGCACTTGCAAAGTCAATCTTTCACGCCCACTGATGAAAGGAGGTTTTTTCTTGGCGTATGTACCCGTACCCAAAGACTTAACAAAAGTAAAAACAAAGGTTGCGTTCAACCTTACCAAACGGCAGCTTATTTTCTTTGCGGCGGCGTTGGCTCTTGGCTTGCTGCTGTTCTTCCTGCTCAAAAACAGTGCAGGGACAAGCCTTGCTGCTATGGTAATGATTGTGGTTATGCTCCCGTGTTTCCTCTTTGCCATGTATGAAAAACACGGACAGCCTCTTGAAGTGGTAATTAGAAACATCATCAATACAAAATTCACCCGACCAAAGGAACGCCCTTATCAGACACAGAATTTCTACGCCGTTCTGGAACGGCAGGCAAAACTGGAAAAGGAGGTATCAGCGATAGCAAAAGGCAACTTCAAAAAAGGCGCAGCCAAAAAGCCCCGCAGCCGGGGCTAAACGGAAGCTAACCCGCGCCGAAAAGAAACAGATTGCGGAAGTCATACAGACCGCAAAGGGCGACGGGAAGCCCCACACCGCACAGCAGACCATTCCCTATATGCAGATGTTCCCGGACGGTATCTGCCATGTTTCCGGGAAGCGGTACAGCAAGACCGTAGCCTTTGAAGATATTAACTATCAGCTTGCACAGGCAGACGATAAGACCGCCATTTTTGAAAACTGGTGCGATTTCCTCAACTACTTTGACGCAAGCGTACAGGTGCAGCTTTCGTTCATCAATCAAGGCGGGCGCGGCAGCGAAGCCGAAAGTGCTATCCATATCCCGACGCAGGACGACGCTTTTAATTCTATCCGCAACGAATATGCGGATATGCTGAAAAATCAGCTTGCAAAGGGCAACAACGGACTGGTGAAGCATAAATACATCACCTTTTCCATTGAAGCGGACAGCATGAACGCGGCGAAATCCCGTCTTGCCCGTATCGAAACCGATATACTCAACAATTTTAAGGTCTTGGGCGTATCGGCACACCCCATGACAGGCTATGACCGCTTGGAAATGCTGCATGGGATTTTCCACCCGGAGGGTGAACCGTTCCGTTTCTCTTGGGACTGGCTTATCCCGTCCGGGCTTACTACAAAGGATTTTATCGCCCCGTCCTCTTTCCGTTTCGGTGAGGGGCGCACATTCCGCATGGGAAAGAAAATCGGTGCGGTATCATTCCTTGAAATCCTTGCGCCGGAACTCAACGACCGTATCTTATCGGAGATTTTGGACTTGGAAAACGGCGTTATCGTCAATCTGCATATCCGCAGTATCGACCAGAGCGAAGCTATCAAGACCATTAAGCGCAAAATCACCGACCTTGACAAAATGAAAATCGAGGAACAAAAGAAAGCGGTACGCAGCGGCTATGACATGGATATTATCCCGTCTGACCTTGCCACATTCGGCAACGAAGCAAAAAATCTTTTGCAGGATTTACAGAGCCGCAATGAACGAATGTTCCTGCTGACGTTCCTTGTGGTGAACATGGCAGACACGAAGCGTAAACTTGACAATGATATTTTCGCCACGGCGGGCATTGCACAGAAAAACAACTGCGCCCTTACCCGTCTGGACTATATGCAGGAAGCGGGCTTTATGGCGAGCGTTCCGCTTGGGGAAAATCTTATCCCCATTCAGCGGGGACTTACCACATCAAGCACCGCTATTTTTATTCCGTTCATCACGCAGGAGCTTTTTCAAACAGGCGCAGCCCTGTACTACGGACTGAACGCACTTTCTAACAACATGATACTCTGCGACCGAAAGCAGCTTAAAAATCCAAACGGGCTTATCTTGGGAACACCGGGCAGCGGTAAATCCTTTGCGGCAAAACGGGAAATGGCAAATGCCTTTCTCATTACCGACGACGATATTATTATCTGCGACCCGGAAGCCGAGTATTTTTCCCTTGTGCAGCGTTTGAACGGTCAAGTTATCCGGCTGTCTCCGACTGGCAGGGGCATTGACGGAAAGCCCCAGTATGTGAACCCTATGGACATAAACCTCAACTACTCCGAGGACGACAGCCCGCTTGCCTTGAAGTCCGACTTTATCCTCTCCCTGTGTGAGCTTGTTATCGGCGGCAAGGAGGGCTTGCAGCCCGTGGAAAAGACCGTCATTGACCGCGCCGTAAGGAATGTGTACCGACCGTTCCTTGCCGACCCAGACCCGGAGAAAATGCCTGTCTTGGGCGATTTGTACGACGAGCTTTTGAAGCAGCCAGAACCCGAAGCCGCCCGTATCGCGGCAGCATTGGAGCTTTATGTTTCCGGCTCTTTGAATGTCTTTAACCACCGTACCAACGTGGAGCTTGAAAATCGCCTTGTCTGCTTTGATATTAAACAGCTTGGGAAGCAGCTCAAAAAGTTAGGTATGCTGATTGTGCAAGACCAGGTATGGAACCGAGTGACCGTCAACCGGGCAGAAAAGAAATCCACCCGCTATTACATGGACGAATTTCATTTGCTCCTAAAAGAAGAACAGACCGCAGCCTATTCCGTGGAGATTTGGAAGCGATTTCGTAAATGGGGCGGCATACCGACAGCAATCACACAGAATGTCAAGGATTTGCTTGCGTCCCGCGAGGTGGAGAACATTTTTGAAAACTCTGATTTTGTCCTCATGCTCAATCAAGCGGCGGGCGACCGGGCTATCCTTGCAAAGCAGCTCAATATTTCCCCGCAGCAGATGAAGTATGTTACCCACTCCGAAGCAGGCGAGGGACTGATTTTCTATGGGAATGTGGTGCTGCCGTTTGTTGACCGCTTCCCGAAAGATACAGAGCTTTACCGTGTAATGACAACAAAGCCGGAGGAAGTCGAGGGCGCATAATGCGTCCTCTGGAAAGGAATGGAGGTGATACCGCATGAAAGACCCATTGAAGCCCCGTGATAAAATCACACAGAAAATGAGTCGCGACGGACTTATCGAGGTGAACGAAACCAAAGAAACCGCCGAGCGTATCAGCCGCCGGGAACAGGAAGCGGATTTCTCCAAACAGCCGGAGCAGGCAGCGCAGGACACGGCGGCACAGCTTACCTCTCCCGGTACTTTTCCAAAAAACGATACCGGGAAAACAGAGCGCGTCATGGAGCATATCGGCGCAGTGCAGACCCGGCAAGCGTCCAAAAACGCAGTACGACGGGCGCAGGAGGAAGCCGCAGCCAATGTAAAAACGTCCCGGCTGCAATTTACCGCCGAAGAATTATCCAACCCGGAGCTTGAAGCATATATCCGAAAATCCCAGAAAGCGGCGGACAACTTGGACGCAGCGCGGGCAGCTCTCCCAAAGGAAAAAGTGCTTGTCAAAGAGCGTGTCTTTGACGAAGCCAAAGGCAAAGGCAAGACCCGCCTGCACTTTGAAGAACGGGAAAAGCCCATGCCAAACGGCAAGCACCATAAAAAACCGTTGTCCCGTCCGGCGCAGGAAGCGGGGATATTCGTCCATAACAAAATACATGAAGTGGAGAAAGACAATTCCGGCGTGGAGGGCGCACATAAGACCGAAGAAGTCACCGAGCGCGGCGCAAAGTATGGGGCAAGGAAAATCCGGGAGGGCTACCACAGGCATAAACTGAAACCCTACCGGGCAGCGGCAAAGGCAGAAAAAGCCGCGTTCAAGGCAAACGTGGAATTTCAGTATCAAAAGCTCTTGCAGAAGAACCCGCAGCTTGCCGCGTCAAACCCACTTTCCCGGTACTGGCAGAAACAGCAAATCAAAAAGCAGTACGCAAAGGCGGTACGGACTGGCGGCGTGAAATCGGCAAAGACCGCAGCCGACCATACCCAAAAGGCAACGAGGAAAACCGCTGAATTTGTGACAAGGCACTGGAAAGGTGTTGTGCTGCTTATAGCTGCGCTGCTTCTGTTCATTATGACAGCAGCCGGGGTATCGTCCTGTTCCTCTCTGTTTTCCGGGCTAATGAACGGCGTACTTGGAACGTCCTACACGTCCGAGGACAGCGACCTTGTGGCAGTTGAAAATAACTATGCCGCTATGGAAAATGAGCTGCAACAGCGGATTGACAATATCGAGCGTGATTATCCCGGTTATGATGAATACCGCTATGACCTTGATAATATCGGGCATAATCCCCACGCTTTAGCTTCTTATCTGACCGCACTTTTGCAGAGTTATACCCCGCAGAGCGCACAGGCTGAATTAGAACGTATCTTTGATATGCAATACACCTTGACGCTGACCGAGGAAGTGGAGATACGCTATCGCACCGAAACAAGCACCGACCCGGAAACCGGGGAAACAACCACCGAACAAGTCCCTTATGAGTATTACATTCTCCATGTGTCCCTTACCAACCGGGATATTACCACGATTGCCCCGGAAGTTTTAACTGCCGAGCAGCTTCAAATGTTCCGGGTGTACTTGGAAACAAGCGGCAATAAGCCCCTGCTGTTTGGAGGCGGTTCTGCGGATACGTCCGCGTCCGAGGATTTAAGCGGCGTTCAGTTTGTAAACGGGACGCGCCCCGGCAATCCGCAGCTTGTGGAGCTTGCAAAGGGGCAAGTCGGAAATGTGGGCGGTGCGCCGTATTGGAGCTGGTACGGATTTGACAGCCGTGTTGCATGGTGCGCCTGCTTTGTTTCCTGGTGCTATGGACAGGCGGGGTTATCCGAACCGCACTTTGCCGCCTGCCAGTCGCAGGGCGTTCCGTGGTTTACCTCTCACGGACAATGGGGTGCGCGGGGCTATGAAAATATCGCTCCCGGCGACGCTATCTTTTTTGACTGGGACTTAGACGGAAGTGCAGACCATGTAGGGCTTGTCATTGGCACAGACGGAAACCGCGTCTACACCGTAGAGGGCAATTCCGGCGACGCTTGCAAGATAAAGAGCTATCCCCTTGATTATGCCTGTATCAAAGGCTACGGACTGATGAACTGGAACTAACATTTGAAAGGAGTATTGACCGTATGGCAACAAATAAAATTGACCGTATCAATGCGGAAATCGAAAAGACCCGCGAGAAAATTTCCGAACAGCAGGCACACTTGAAAGAGCTGCTTGCACAGAAAACGGAACTTGAAAACCTGCAAATCGTACAGCTTGTGCGCTCCATGCGCCTTACCCCTGCCGCCCTTACCGACCTGCTTTCCGGCGGCGGTATTCCCGGCATGAAAACTGTACCCGAAGCACTCACCAGAGAGGAGGACACCGACCATGAAGAATAAACCATTTTTCCGCAGCTTTCTTACGTTACTTTTTGCCCTTATCTGTATGGGCGGCGTTTCCGTGACCGCGTATGCACAGGGCAATGATATTCCCACCGACGACAGCGGCGTTATCGTGGAAACCGAGCCGCAGCCCCTTACCCCGGAGGGCAATATGAGCCTTGTTGATGATATTTCCGGCGAAGCGTCCGGGGATAAACAGTTTATTGTCGTGAAAAGCAAAGGCGGCAACTATTTCTATATTGTCATTGACCATGCAGCCGAGGGCGAAAATACTGTCCATTTCTTAAATCAAGTGGACGAAGCCGACCTCATGGCGATTATCGGGGCGGAAGAAACTACCGCCCCGGCAGTCTGCACCTGTACGGATAAATGCGTGGCAGGCGCAATCAATACCACTTGCCCGGTATGCTCTGTGACGATGAGCGCGTGTACGGGCGTAGGAAAACAGACCGAGCCGGAACAGCCCGAAGAACCGCAGGAAAAGCCAAACAAAAATATAGGCGGTTTGGTTATCTTCCTTGTGGTGGCAGCTCTTGGCGGTGGCGGTGCGTTCTACTACTTTAAGATTTGGAAACCGAAACAGAATGTGAAAGGCAGCACAGACCTTGACGAGTTCGATTTTGAAGATTACGACGAGGACGAGCTGGAAGAAACCGACGACACAGGCGGCGGGGAAACGGAGGGCGAGGAAGTATGACCTTTTTTACTGACAGTCCTTTTGAAAAAATGATGATACAAAGACCTACCGGGCGGCGTGAACCTACGCCGCCCGTTCCTGTTTCTCCGGCTTGTGCGTCCTGTCCCTATCGGGGGCAAGCCCCTTGTGTGGGCTACTGTTTGAAACAGCTACGGGAGAAAAAATTTGCGGAAGTTGAACAATCGGGAAATGACACCACCTAAATAAAAAATCCGCTACCAATTTTGCTTTGATAGCGGATTTCATTTCAATATTCTGTGGGAATGGTTTTGGTAAAAATTATTCCATAAACACTCGACAAAAGGTTTATGTTTTCTCTGAATACATTTCTAAATTGCTTCATAGCAGAAGAAAATGCACTATTCGCCCAGTCGCCCTTTTCATTTTTAAAGATTATTCCTGTTTCTTTTACAGTGTCTAATCTATCTAAAAAGTCATTGCAAGCACCAATCATTGAGCGAATACAACCGATTGTATCTTTAGAAAAATCACATTCAGAGAGTGTGTCTACCAACCTACGCTTGATTTCAAGAGCAGATTCAATGCACCATTGCTTAATTTCCATTTCAATCGGGTTTGTTAAAAGCCTTTTTGATTCAAGAAAAAAGAATAACTTTTGAATTGCCTGTTTCTCTGTTTCCGTATATTCCCATGAAATGCCCCCAAATGGAACATCAATACCTGTTATTCGGATTCCCATATTTTCACCCCCTGTTCAAACATATTTTATCGCAAATTTAATTCTTAGACAATTACGAAAGGAGATTTTATATGCAGTTAGTCATTGCAGAAAAGCCGAGTGTGGCACAGAGTATCGCCGCCGCACTTGGCGTAAAAGAGAAAAAAGACGGATATATCGAGGGCGGCGGCTACCTCATTTCATGGTGTGTCGGACATTTGGTACAGCTTGCGGAAGCTGCCGCCTATGGGGAACAGTACCGAAAATGGAGCTATGACAGCTTACCTATTCTGCCCCAAAACTGGCAGTACACCGTAGCCGCAGACAAAGGAAAACAATTCAAAATCCTAAAAGAGCTTATGCACCGCGCCGACGTTTCGGAAGTCGTGAACGCCTGCGACGCGGGACGCGAGGGAGAATTGATTTTCCGTTTCGTCTATGAAGTTGCCGGGTGCAAAAAGCCCATGCGCCGTCTGTGGATTTCCTCAATGGAGGACGCAGCTATCCGCAGCGGTTTTGATAACCTCAAAGACGGGCGGGATTATGACGCGCTCTTTGCGTCTGCGCTCTGCCGCGCAAAGGCAGACTGGATTATCGGTATCAATGCAACACGCCTGTTTTCCTGCCTGTATAACCGCACCTTGAACGTGGGGCGTGTCCAGACCCCAACCTTGAAAATGCTTGCCGACCGGGACGCGGCTATCTCTACATTCAAGAAAGAAAAATACTACCATGTGCGGCTTACCTTATCCGGCACAGAAGCGGTAAGCGAAAAGCTCTCCGACGCTGCCGCAGCGGACGAACTGAAAGCAGCCTGTGAAACCGCACAGGCAGAGTGTATTTCTGTGACCCGTGAGAAAAAGACGGTATCGCTTGGATTGCCTTTTGGCGTGAGGGGCGTTCATGGAACGGTGAGGACTTCTATCTGGACACAGGCGACAGCCTTACCGCCGAACAGAAAAGCCGCCTTGAAGAAATCCGGCAGAAAGACCCCGCAGCCGTTATTCTGAACAGCTATTACTGCGGCTATTTAGCCGGGGATATGACCGTTGACGAGCTGACCGCCGGAGTGCGTCGGCATTATGAAAACGGCTATAACGACGTAGCGGATTTTATCGCTGCACATGATGATACCTTATCCCCGGAAGTCTTGGAAAAAGCGCGGGCATTAGCCCATGCCGCAGGGCTTCCCTTTTATGAAAGACCTTATAACGGGGAAGAAATCGACCCGTATATTTATGACGGATATATGAGCATTGAGGACTACGAACTCATGCACCAAAAGATTGCACAGGAAAGGAGCGAACATTTGGCAGAACAATTTTCAATTTTGATTGACAGCCGCAGCCATTTTGAAACCGGGCAACCGGGCGGCGTATGGCTTCCTATGCCGACAACTGCGGAGCAGCTTCACAAAGCGATGAACCGTATCGGCATTACCGCAGAAAATTCACAGGATTTTTTTATCAATGGATTTGCAAATACCGAACAGCAGCCCTTTGATGTACCACTTTCTGTTATCCAGAGTGCAGGAATTGACGAGCTGAACTATTTCGGGAAGCTCTTAGAAATGCAGCGTGACGAGGACAGGGACAAATTTGCGGCAGCGGTAACACTGGGCGAATATGCCGGAAGCGTGAAAGACCTTATCAACCTTGCACAGAACCTTGATTGCTACTGGATTTATCCCACCATACAGGACGAAGAAGCTTACGGGCATTACCTTATCGACGAACTGGACGAATTGGAGCTGCCCGAAGCCGCAAAAAACTATTTCATGTATGAGGAATACGGACGGGACGCGGTAAAGAATGACAGGGGGATTTTTACCGCGCAGGGCTATATCTACAACAACAAAAATACCTTTTCGGAATGGTACAGCGGGCATGAGAATGACATACCGAAAGAATACAGGGTTATGAGCTTCCCGCAGCCGGAACGCCCAGACCCGGCAAAGGTGGAAATGGACGCTGCCGCACCACCGCAGCAATCCGTACCGCCTGCCGTAGCGCAAGAGTCGCGCCCGGTTATCCCGATTGTGCTGACTTCCGAGAAACCCGCGGATAAGCTCAAAGAAATCACAGACCGCTTGGAACAGGGTATCAAGGAACTGTTCGACAGTGACCGCTACAAGGAATATCTGCGCGTCATGTCAAAATTCCATAATTACAGCTTCAACAATACGCTGCTTATCGCCATGCAGAAGCCAGACGCTTCCCTTGTGGCAGGCTTCCAGTCTTGGAAAAATAACTTCAAGCGCAATGTGGTAAAGGGGGAAAAAGGTATCAAAATCCTTGCCCCGTCCCCGTTCAAAATTAGGCAGGAAATGGAGAAAATCGACCCGGAAACGCAAAAGCCCGTAATCGGCGCAGACGGGAAACCCGTCAAGGAAGAAAAAGAAATCACTATCCCTGCTTTTAAGGTGGTATCGGTCTTTGATGTTTCCCAGACCGAGGGAAAGGAGCTGCCGGACATTACTGTGGATATGCTGACCGGGGATGTGGAACACTTCAAGGACGTTTTCGCAGCCCTTGAAAAGACTTCCCCTGTCCCTATCGGCTTTGAAAAAATCGAGGGCAATTCACACGGGTATTACCACTTGGAGGAAAAGCGCATTGCCATTGACGAGGGAATGAGCGAGCTTCAGACCATAAAAACCGCTATCCATGAAATCGCCCATGCGAAGCTGCATGACATTGACCCCAACGCCCCGAAAGAGGAACAGGCAGACAGACCCGACCGCCGTACCCGTGAGGTACAGGCAGAAAGCGTCGCTTATGCGGTCTGCCAACATTACGGGCTTGATACGTCGGACTATTCCTTTGGATATGTCGCCGGGTGGAGCAGCGGACGGGAACTTGACGAACTGAAAAGCTCCCTTGAAACAATCCGCAGTACCGCAGCGGAAATCATCAACAGCATTGACGAGCATTTGCAGGAAATTCAAAAGGAACACGACAGGGAACAGGTACAGAAAGAAGTAGCCGAGCCGGACAAAGACACCTTTTCCATTTACCAGTTAAAGCGTGGTGATGAAACGCGGGATTTCCGCTTTGAACCGTATGACCGTCTGGCAGCAACTGGACGTACCGCAGACCGGGCAAATTATGACCTTATCTATACCGCCGAGCTTACGCCGGGGACTTCCCTTGAAGATATTTATACCCGGTTCAATATCGACCACCCGAAAGATTTTAAGGGACACAGCCTTTCCGTTT
>ERZ772876.3713-NODE-3713-length-10759-cov-2.852578_pt1 | contig 10759 bp, 7 predicted proteins | sample MGYA00580584_ERZ772876 | MGnify/ENA primary metagenome ERZ772876 (study PRJEB29015, sample SAMEA2737728) | human gut metagenome | biome: human gut; feature: human-associated habitat; material: faeces | place: China | collected 2012 ...
TTTAAAAGACAAAGAAGATATTGAAATAGTATCAATCCGTGAGGATGACGGCTATTCAGGGGCAACTTTTGACCGTCCGGCATTTAAACTTATGATGCAGGATGTGAAAGACGGTATTATAGACTGTATCGTTGTAAAAGATCTTTCGAGGTTTGCAAGAGAGTATATCGACGCAGGGAGATACATTGAGCGGATGTTTCCTGCAATGGGGATACGATTTATAGCGATCAATGATGCCTATGACAGTGCAGATACACAGGCACAGGGAAACGAGATAATCATTCCGTTTAAGAATCTTATCAATGACGCTTATTGCAGGGATATTTCCATAAAAATCCGAAGCCACCTTGAAACAAAGAGACAGAACGGAGAATTTGTAGGAAATTACTGTGTCTATGGCTACAAGAAATCTGAGATTGACCATAATGTGATTGTTCCTGACGAATATGCTGGTCCGGTGGTTCAGGATATTTTCCACTGGATAAAGAACGGAATGAGCCTTGATGCCATAAGCGATAAGCTGAATGTTCTTGGTATCCTGTCACCTATGGCATACAAACTCAGCAATGGCGAAAATTATAAGACAGCATTTCAGAAGAAAGACGAGCTGCTGTGGACTCCTGTTGCGGTAAGGCGTATCGCAACGAATATTATTTATACAGGAACGCTTGTACAGGGCAAAATCACAACACCTAACCATAAGGTTAAAACAAGGATATTAAAGCCACAGGAGAAATGGGCAGTATGCCACAACAATCACGAGGCACTGGTATCTTTAAGAACATTCCAGATTGTACAGCGTCTGTTGTCAGTGGATATGAGAATGGCACCGGGGAAAGACTCTATCTATCTTTTATCCGGAATAGCAGTATGTGCCGATTGTGGAGCACTTATGACACGAAAGGTGTCTACGGTAAATGGGAAAAAGTATGTTTACTATATGTGTTCCAATAACAAGAAGAATAAGAAGTGCAGCTCCCATAGGATAAAAGAGGCAGACTTGGAAAGCCGTGTATTTGATACCTTGAGGGAAATGACAGCAACACTTCTGGACGCTGATGAAGTGATAAAGGAAGCTGGCAACAATGCCAATTTCAGAATAGACCAGAAAAAGACAAAAGAGAGGATCAGTGCAAAAGAGAAAGAGATAACCAAATACAACCAGATGCTTGTTTCGCTTTATGAGGATTACCGAGATGGAATTGTTGATAAATCAGATTTTGCGATTATCAAGGAGAGTTTTGAGGTAAAAAGAGCAGAGGCGGAAAAGGCAATCGACAGGTTGCAGAAGGAAGCGGAAAACATTGCTGCCGGGATTGAAAGAGATACCGAGTGGCTGGAAGAACACAGGAAATGGAAAACAATGCCTTCTCTTACCCGTAATGTGGTAGTAAGCCTTATACAGTCTGTAAAGGTATATGAGGGCGGTGATATAGAAATCGTACTGGACTGTGACGATGAATACAGAAAAATCGTTGCAAGAGCCGGGGAGCTGGAAAGACAGCATGATGCGGAAAGGCTGGTGGTTTAAATGGCAAGGAAGTCAAGAACACAGCCGAAACAGTCCACGGATACGCTGAAGGCTTTATCCAAAGTGTATAAGACTGCCATATATGTGAGGTTATCTGCGGAAAAAGATGAAACGAGAGACAGAAAAACCCTGATCAATCAGAGAAATCTCATTAAGAACTTTGTGGATCAGCAGATGGACATGGAAGTTTATGACATCTATATGGACGATGAAATTTCCGGTACAACATTCGACAGACCGGAATTTGAGCGTATGATGTCGGATATGAGGGCAGGAAGGATCAACTGCATTGTCGTAAAGGATTTGTCCCGCTTGGGTAGAGATTACATTGAAACGGGCAATCTGGTAGAGCGTGTATTCCCGATGATGAATATCCGCTTTGTAGCGATTACGGATAATTATGATTCCTCAAAGAAAGACGCAGACCTTATGGTTGCGGTCACGAATATAGCCAATGACCTGTATGCTAAGGATATTTCAAAGAAAATATCTTCCAGTAAGCAGGAAGCGATGGAAAAAGGTATTCCGACTGGAAATGTGGCTTATGGCTATAAGGTAGTCTTTAATGAAAATAAAGTCAAGGTAATGGTTGAGGATAAGGAAGCCGCAGATGTTGTAAGGTGGATTTTTAATGAGGCAGAAAAAGGTACACTGCATTCTGTGATAGCGGCAGAACTGAATGCGAAGCATATCCTTACACCTGCCCAGTACAAAGTAAGGCATAATATAGAGAAACTTGAAAAGCTGCGTGGAGTTAAGTGGACTGTTGATACATTGTCACAGATTTTAAAGAATGAAGTCTATATTGGAAGATATGTGACTGGTAAAGACAGGGTATGCCTGTACAGACACGAAAAGAGGCATACTACCAATAAAGATGAGTGGTATGTTTTTGAAAATCATCATATTGCACTTATTGCAAAGGAACAGTTCTATGCGGTACAGAAGAACAAAAGAAAGGTAATAAAGCCAGCAAAAAAGCAGACAGTGAATATGCTGAAAGGCAAAATCATTTGCGGCTGTTGTGGAAGCAGTATCCATATTCACCCAGAGAAACACGCAAAGGTTTATCTGTGTACGCATAGAAAAAGATATGGAAAGGATAGTTGTAACTGCCTGCCTGTAAAGGTAGACGATGTATATGCAGCGGTGCTTGCCGTTATAAAAGAGCAGATACAGGTCTTTGTTGACAGGGAAATGATATTAAAGGAACACCACAATGACAGCAGGGTAATCAGACAGGAACAGGTATATACGGAAGCCGTGAATAAGTGTGTCAAGGAAATGGACAGGCTTATGGAATTAAAGAGCGGCTTGTATGCAGATTACACAGAAGAACTGCTTGATGAAAAGGAATACCTGCAACTGAACAGGGAGTATTCGCAGCGTATTGAGAAATTGAAGATACAGGCTGATGAATACAGGCAGGCGGCAAGTCAGTATGAAAGTGCTGAAAAGACCGTTGCCCAGTTAAAAGCTGAAATGCTCCGTTTTAAAGGAAAACGCAAGTTGACGCAGGAAATGGTCGATTTGTTTGTTGCACAGGTACGCATATACGAAAACAAGAATCTTGAGATCGTTCTGAACTATGAAGATGAACTGAAAAAATTCGCAGAACTGAATATGGAAAGAGAGGCAGGATAATGGCTGAGAAAAGAAAATTAGCCTTTTATATCCGTCTCTCTGATGCGGATGAGGAGGTAAAAGCAGGAACAAAAGACGAAAGTAACAGTATTACAGGACAGAGAAAACTCTTGTATGCGTATATCAAGAAAACAGAGGAATTTGCAGGTTTTGAGGTACTGGAATACTTTGATGACGGATATTCGGGAACAATGTTCAATAACAGGGCAGAATTCCAAAGGCTCATACAGGACGCAGAGCTTGGAAGATTTGAATGTATCATAGTAAAAGACTTTTCACGATTTGGAAGGGATTACCTTGAAGTAGGCAACTATCTGGAGTTTGTATTCCCTGCAATGGGAATGAGGTTTATTTCTGTCAACGATAATTATGACAGTGACAGAAACTTTGGTGTTACCGGAGGAATGGATGTAGCTTATAAGAATCTGATTTACCAGCTTTACAGTATGGATTTATCAAGAAAGGTAAAGAGTGCCAGAAGGACAAGAAATCTGAGCGGCGAATACACGGCATCATTTGTCTGCTATGGATACAAGAAAGATCCAGACGATAAGCATAAGCTGATAATAGATGAAGAAGCTGCAAAGGTTGTTGTGGAGATATTTTCACTGATCATTGCAGGATATAATGCAAGTGAGGTTGCCCGCATATTAAATGAGAGAAAAATCCCGACAAGAGTTCAAAACCAGTGGAAGAATGGAATCAATTATGTTCCGGTTCATAATAAAGGGGATTATATGTGGGATAATTCAGAAGTTATAGCGATTGTCCAGAATGAGCAGTACAAAGGAATAATGATCCAGAATAAATGTGAAACTGTTGGTTTTGGAGATAATAAGAAGGTTCGCAAACGAAATAAAGAGGACTGGTCTGTTGTAGAAGGTGCAATACCAAGAATAGTAAGCGATGAAATGTTTGATGAAGTCAATAAAATGCTACGGGTTGAAGCCAGAGGGATTGAAAAGAGTACAAAGAAACGTAAGAAAAATCTTTTTATCTGTCCCTATTGTGGAAGAAAGCTGATGAATTCCAGTGCAGTATGTACACCGAAGCTCCTCTGTCCAAAACGCAGGATGGTAAGGACTGGCGAATGTCAGCAGATTTTTATGCTGAAGTCAGAAGCACAGGACAAGGTGCTGGAAATCACAAAGGAAATCTGTAGAACACTTATACAGGAAGAAGAACTTAAAAGGGCATCAAAGGATAAAAGGAAGGTGACAAGCGATGAGTATTTGATTAGTGAGCTTAAAGCGGAGTATGACAGAATATCAAACAGCACAGTTTCTTGTTATCAGTCATACAGAGAGGGAAAGTACACAAAAGAAGAATATGTGCAGCTAAGAAAAAAAAACCAAGAGCTGTTAGCTGATCTGGAGAATCAGATATCAGATTTGCAGGAGAAAGCTGCAAATCAGGAGCCTGACACAGAGGAGAAGATAGAACAGCTAACCCAGTATAGTATGCTGGAGCAGTATGACGGAGATGTACTTTCAAACATAATTGATAAGGTGCTCATTTACAACGACAAAGATATAGAGGTTGTGTTTAAGGGTGAGAACTTTATCCGAAATGCAGTGTAGTAAACAAAATGAGTAATACAGAAAGCCAGTAGTGAAAAAGCTGCTGGCTTCTTCTATGGGTAGTAACGAAAAGGTTAAGAGTAATAAACTATTCTGTACTTTAAAAATCAGTAAGGGTTTGATAGAATATGTACAGAAAAAAATAAAATTTTTTTTGTCCCAGTCTTGACAGATGCAGGAACTCCAACGTGGTGGTATACGATGGCACCTGCAGTGCTTACATTTTTGACAACAAATGATTTTACAGGAAAGACAGTGATTCCATTTATGACAAATGGTGGATGGCCGGGGCATGTTATAAAAGATATGGAGGAAAATTGCAAAGGAGCTGCCTTTGCACATGAAATGCAGATTCAGTTTGATTCTATGGGTAAAGATCATCTGGAAACTTCGGAAGATGTGATTACAGAATGGATTGGGCAGATAAATACTGATATAAACAAATAACCATAAGGAGAGATAAAACAATGAGAAAAAATTTTGGAGCAAAAACTTACACGTATCCACAGCCGGTATTTATTCTGGCGAGTTACGGAGAAGATGGTACACCGGATGCTATGAATGCTGCCTGGGGCGGTATTAGTGGTGGCTCTGAAGTAACCATGTGTATTAGTGCCCGTCACAAATCAACGGAAAATATTTTGAAAAAGAAGGCGTTTACCATCAGCATGGCAGATGCTGCACACGTGAAAGAATGTGATTATGTAGGACTTGCTTCTGCAAATGACACACTAGATAAACTGGCAAAGGCAGGCTTCACGGTAAGCAAGGCTGAGTTTGTTGATGCCCCTGTTATTAACGAACTGGCTGTTTGTGTAGAATGTAAGCTTGTCAGCTATGACGAGAAAAGCGGTCACATGGTAGGCGAGATTGTAAATGTCAGCGTGGATGAAAGTGCTCTTACACCGGACGGTGAGGTTGACGTTGCAAAAGTTGAGCCGATTTCATTTGACCCTTTTAATAATAAGTATGTGAAAGTTACAGAAATTGTAGGAAATGCTTTTTCGGATGGAAAAGAATTGATGTAGGGATTCATTGCAACTGTTTACAAGGTAAAGAATATGTGATAAGATAAGAACAACCCGCAAAGAGGGAGTAGTTCCACGCCAAAAGGCGAGGTGTAGATTTCGTCAGTACGATTTGAAAGAATCCGGAATTTACGGAACAAATTAGATTTGTTGAACAAGACTTTTTGTGCATGTGTTTTGCATGCACAAAAAGTCTTTTTTTATTAAGGCGGGCTGCAAACTTTGAAATTGTTATTAATCAGAGAAAGGAAAGAAAAGATGAAAGAAATTTACCGGATGACCAAGGAAGAAATACTCCAACACCAACATGTCTCGGAGAAAGGCCTGACAGAAGGCAGGGTGCAGGAGATAAGGCAGAAAATAGGGGAAAATCAGTTACAAGCAACAAAGAAAAAAAGTCCGGTGCGCATTTTTGCGGAGCAGTTTCAGGATTTGCTGGTTATTATTTTAATGATTGCCGCAGTTGTGTCGATGTTATCCGGAAATGTGGAGAGTACGGTTGTAATCTTTGTTGTTATTGTGATGAATGCTGTGCTTGGAACGGTTCAATATCTCAAGGCAGAAAAATCACTTGATTCTCTCAAGGCACTTTCATCACCACATGCAAAAGTACTTCGTGATGGTAAAAAAATGAAAATCTTTTCTAAAGAGATTGTACCAGGGGATATTCTTCTTCTGGAAGCAGGGGACATGATTGCAGCAGATGGACGCATTTTGGATAATTATTCGCTTCAGGTTAATGAAAGTTCTCTTACCGGGGAATCCACAAATGTGGATAAATCAGAAGATGCTATTGAGGAAGAGGCGGCATTGGCAGACCGAATCAACATGGTATATTCCGGTACATTGGTTGCGCAGGGACGTGCGGTGGTGTTAGTAACGGCGACAGGAATGAAGACGGAGATGGGAAAGATTGCGGAACTCATGAATGCCACGCAAGAGAGGAAAACACCTTTGCAGGAAAGTTTAGATGATTTTGGGAAAAAGCTTGCTATTGTAATCATGATTATTTCCACAATAGTGTTTGTGCTGAGAATTTGTCAGAAACAGCCAATACTGGATTCATTAATGTTTGCTGTGGCTCTTGCTGTGGCGGCAATTCCGGAGGCACTTAGTTCTATTGTTACGATTGTGCAAGCCATGGGAACAAGGAAAATGGCAGAGGAGAATGCCATTATTAAGGAATTAAAAGCGGTGGAAAGCCTCGGGTGTGTGTCGGTAATCTGTTCGGATAAGACAGGAACGCTGACACAAAACAAAATGACGGTAACAGATATATATATTAATCATACTGTTGTTAAGCCAGAGAGCCTTAAGCTAACGGAACCGCTTCACAGAATTTTTTTGTACAACGCGATTTTGAATAATGACGCCTCCGTTCAAATGAAAAAGGAAATTGGAGATCCCACAGAGAGCTGTCTTTTGACAATGGCACAAAAAGCCGGATTGACAAAGGCTGGAGTTTCGGAAGAGGTCATTCGTGAAATGATACCAAGAATGGAAGAACTTGCTTTTGACTCAGAACGTAAGCTTATGAGCACCAAATACCGCCTGCATGGTATAACGATGATACTAACGAAAGGTGCAGTCGATGTTTTACTGGAACGATGCGTAAAATGTGCCGAGATTGGTGGAAATCGTGATATGACTGACAAGATGAAAGAGAAAATTTTGCAACAGAATCAGAAGTTTTCTGAAAATGGTCTCCGAGTACTTGCTTTTGCATATAAAGAAGTTAATGAGGGCAAGAAACTGACGTTGGAGGAGGAAAATGGATTTATCTTTGTCGGTTTGGCAGCAATGATTGATCCACCGAGAGAGGAAGCAGTGGATGCTGTACAGACAGCCAGACAGGCTGGAATTCGCACAGTTATGATTACCGGAGATCATAAAGTAACAGCAGAGGCAATTGCAAAAAAGCTGGGCATTTTCCAAAAAGATGATTTGGCGGTGACGGAATTAGATGCTATGAGTGACGAAGAATTAGATGGGCTTTTGGAAGAAATTTCTGTTTATGCAAGGGTTTCACCGGAAAACAAAATACGAATTGTGAGAAACTGGCAAAAGAAAGGCCGCATTGTAGCTATGACAGGAGATGGAGTAAATGATGCACCGGCACTAAAGAAAGCAGATATTGGCGTGGCAATGGGAATTACAGGAACAGAAGTATCAAAAGATGCCTCCTCTATGATTTTAGCAGATGATAATTTTGCTACCATTATTAAGGCTGTGTTAAATGGAAGAAACGTGTATCGCAATATAAAAAATGCAATACAGTTTCTGCTTTCCGGAAACATGGCTGCAATTATTGCGGTACTTGTTTGCTCGGTAGCGGCACTCCCATCACCCTTCAAACCGGTTCATCTTCTTTTTATAAATTTGTTGACAGATTCGCTGCCGGCACTTGCCATTGGAATGGAGCCATCGGATCCCGAACTATTAAAGCAAAAGCCGAGAAACCCGGAGGAAGGTATTCTTACAGGAAAATTTGTGAGCCATCTCTTTGGCTATGGTGCGCTTATTGCAGCAGCAACAATGGCTGCTTTTTGTATGGGGTTGAATAGGAGCGATGCAATGGGGGCTACAATGGCATTTGCTACCCTGACATTGGCACGGTTATTTCACGGCTTTACCTGTCGGAGCGAGCGTTCGCTGGTAGATTTGAAATTTTCTACGAATCTATGGAGCATCGGTGCTTTTGCAGCGGGAACATTACTACTTGCTGCAGTGCTTTTTCTGCCGGGATTGCAGACACTTTTTGAGGTGACTCCATTAAGTGGAATAGAGTATGCAACTATTCTGGGATTGGCAATTACACCCACCATATTTATTCAAGGTTATAAGTTCATAAATAGCAAAAAAAGAAAGAATTTGTTAAAATAAGAGAAAGAAAAGCAAGAAAAGCGGCGCAAAACATACATTTTGAGAAAAGAGGCGATGATATGAATACAAAGCGGGAATTTTGGCAGCGAAATGTGGTTGCAGTGGTTGGTATGTTAGTTTTTTCAGCGGGTATTAATCTTTTTATCGTACCGGCAAATCTTTATAATGGTGGTGTTTTGGGAATTAGTCAGGTGATTCGTACGGTATTGGTGCGTTATTTTCATTTGGCATCCGGGACAACGGATATTGCGGGTATTATTAACATGCTTTTGAATATTCCATTGTTTGTACTTGCCTATGTATTTGTCGGTAAGAAATTTTTCTTTCGGACATTGGTTTGTGTGGTGAGTCAAACATTGTTTCTTAGTTTGATTCCGATACCGGCGATACCAATTGTAAGGGATTCCCTTACTGCAAGCATAATTGGTGGAATTTTTGGAGGAACAGGAATTGGGATAGCATTGCAATCCGGTGGCTCAAGCGGTGGTTTGGATATTGTTGGTATGATTTTTACCAAACGGTTTAAAGGATTTAGTGTTGGTAAAGTGTCACTGTCGGTAAATGCAGTTATTTATATTGTTTGTGCAGTATTGTTCGGACTTCCTACGGCAGTATATAGCATTATATATTCGGCAGTAAGTATGTTGATGACGGATCGGGCTCATACGCAGAATATTAACACGGAAGTGGTTATATTTACCAAAAAGAAGCCTTTGAAGATTATTGATTACATTGTCAATGAGTATCACCGTGATGCGACTTGGTGGGAAGCAAAAGGCGGTTATACCGAAGAAAATACATATATGGTTATTGTTGTTTTGTCCAAATATGAATGTGCTCATTTAAAGCGGGAATTAAAAGAAGTGGATGAGCATGCATTTGTAATTGTAAAAGATGGGATGTCTGTGGTTGGAAAATACGAAAAGCATTTACAAGGGTAAAAGTTGTTGCTTTCATACTGGAAGCTTATGATACAGAACTTGCAGAAAAGATATCAATGATGGTAACGGAATCACCTTACCGTGTGACCGCAGAAACCATAAGCAATTCCTGCGGAGTTTGTGACAATTGTTCGCTGCTAGTTTCTTTGGTTTCCAGTAATTTCGTAGAAAAGCTTTGTGACTCGTGGGTTTGAGTACGTCGGTATGTGGCACTGGTAGTTTCAGTGTCCATACCGCTACGCACTCAATTAGTGGGAACGCCCACGAGACGCAAAGCTTTTCTGCGAAATTACGGAAACTAAAAAAGTGCCAATGAACAATTGACACAAACAGGCTTATTTTCAAACTTGACAGAACTAAACCTAAGCGATACAATGTATTTAGTAATACTAAATAGTTAAGAGGTGAGGGCATACGGCGAGTTTTGAACAACAGTTAAAAAAGGGTGTATTAGAGATGCTGGTTCTTGAACTTTTGGCAAAAAAGAGTATGTATGGGTATGAGATGATACAAACCTTGAAAGCGGCGAGCGAGGATTTTTTCGCTTTAAAAGAAGGAACGCTATATCCGATTTTATACCGCTTGGAGGACAATGATTTTGCAAAAAGCAGCTGGTCTGAGCCGAAAGATGGCAAGGCACCCAAGAAATATTACGAAATAACAAAGAAGGGGAGAGAGAGACTTTTGTTTCAAAAGGAGCATTGGACTTTGTTTGAAAAGAAAGTGGATGAATTATTAAGGGGGAACGGCAAATGACAGAACAACAATTTTTACGACAGATAAAGCGGCTCCTGCATTGTAAAGCGGACAAAAAACGAGAGATACTGCGCCAGCTTGAGTCAGACATTGCGAGTGCGAAAGAAGGCGGAAAGAGCTGGGAGGAGATAAGGCAGGAGTGGGGAACACCGGAGCAGTTTGTTAGTGAATTTAATGAAGATGGACGGAGCATACAAAAAGGGAAAAGAATCCTGATTGGCAGCGTGGCAGTGCTTGTTTTATTTGCTTGTGTGGCGGCAGGTGTTTGGTTTGCACACTCGCACGAAAAAAACAGCGGGCAGCAGTTGACAAAGAATGTTGAAACTCAGAAAATCGAGAAAATTCCTGATGTTGTACGAGAGGTAATTACCGATTTTTCGGATGGCGCATATGAAA
>ERZ772876.3716-NODE-3716-length-10747-cov-2.826599_pt1 | contig 10747 bp, 7 predicted proteins | sample MGYA00580584_ERZ772876 | MGnify/ENA primary metagenome ERZ772876 (study PRJEB29015, sample SAMEA2737728) | human gut metagenome | biome: human gut; feature: human-associated habitat; material: faeces | place: China | collected 2012 ...
TCCTCCGGTGAAAGTATGATTGACGTTGCAACTGAATTGAAGCGCCGCAATGCAAACCGTATTTTCGTTGCTTCTACTTTTGGTCTGTTCACAAACGGTCTGGAGAAGTTTGATGAAGCTTATAAGAGCGGCTTGATTTACCGTGTCATGACGACAAACTTAGTATATCAGCCGGAAGAACTGTTACAGCGTGAGTATTACATCAATGTTGATATGAGCAAGTACATTGCTCTCCTTATCGATACTTTAAATCATGATTCCTCAATTGCGGAATACTTAAATCCAACCGAGCGTATCGAGCGCATCCTGAAAAAATATCATCAGGAACACTAATAGAAACGTGTGTCGCAAGGCGCACCTATTAAAAAGCCTGTCAAGCATTTGCCTGACAGGCTTTTTTTAGCTCTTATTTTTTATTCTGCACCCTCTGCTGCCGGGTCTGCTGCCGGGTCTGCCGGAGGCTCTGTCACAGCCGGTTCCGCTGTTGCCGGCACTTGTGTCGCCGGTACCTGCGTGGCCGGTGGTTCCGTAACCTGTGTATCCGTTCCATCATCCGGATCCACATCAACGTCATTATCATTCGAATCTGCCGGGTCCGTATCTACACTTCCACCACTTCCGGTATCTTCCTGTGGAGTCGTATAACCACTACTGCTGCCACCACCGGAACTTCCCGATGATAACTCACCCAAATCAAATTCTTTTACATCTAAGTCTTTATGAATCTCATTCATGTACTCATGCCAAATTCGTCCCGGATAGGTGGAACCATACAAGTCGGCAACCGTTTTGGGGGAATCATAGCCAACCCAGACTGCCGTTGTATAATATGGTGTAAAACCACAGAACCAACCGTCTTTTTTATCATTGGTTGTTCCGGTCTTGCCGGCACTTGGCTGTCCATTATCAAGGCCAAGACCACGTGCCGTACCACGTTTGATTACACCGGTCAGGATATCAACCATCGCACGTGCTGAATCCTTCTTGTAAACACTCTTTTGCTCGACTTTATCGGAAACAATTTCATTTCCATCGGAATCCAAAATTTTCACAATACACGTTGGTTCCCGGTACTTTCCGTCATTTTCCAGTGTTGCATAACCGGATGCCATCTCTAACGTACTGGTACCGTATGTCAATCCGCCAAGGGATGCCGACAAGTAGTAATCCGACTTCACGATTTTGGAATAATTCATATCCAATAAATACTGCAAGCCAACTTCCGGTTTTAACTTCTCAAACAGCTGCCATGCAACCGTATTCAAGGACTGCTCCACCGCAAAACGAAGCGAAATATAACCATAGTAACGTCCACTGCTGTTTGACGGACCGCCCTTAAACTTATAATCATGTACGGTCGTGCTTGCCGTTGAACCACGCTCCAAGGTCGGTGTATAAACAATCAACGGCTTAATTGAACTACCCGGCTGCCGGTAAGACTGGTACGCACGGTTTAAGGAAAGTCCTTCTGTCTCCTGGCTTCGTCCGCCCACCAGCGCAACAACACGTCCGGTCTTATTATCGATACATACTGCTGAACCCTGCATTTTGTAGGTTCCGTTTGTCTCTTTATCCTTAAATCCGGACAAATTATGATTGACTGCTTTTTGCAGTTTTTTCTGTTTCTTCAAATCAAAGGATGTATAAATCTTATATCCTTTATTCAAAAGCATCTGCTGAGCCGTCGAGTACGCATCATCATACTCCGTCTCATAGGTCTCTCTTTCTTCCTTATCCGCAAATGAATTTTTAAACTCAAATCCATTCTTTTTCATCAACTCGCGAATCGCACAGTAAGAAACAAACGTCTGGATGTAATCTCGTTTCTGCACTTCCTGAATGTTCAGCTTAATTTCTTCCTGGTACGCCTCATCGTAATCCACCTTCGTAATCACGCCATCATCTAACATCTGGTCTAAAATACGATTTTTACGTTTGACCGTGTTATCAAAATTTTTCAATGGATTATAAAGGGTTGGATTATTTGGAATAGAACACAAAAAGCATAACTGCCCAAGTGACAATTCCTGACAGCTCTTTCCGAAATATCCGCGTGCCGCCGCCTCAATTCCATAGTAACCATTTGCATAATAAATGGTATTTAAGTAAAATTCCAGAATCTGGCTTTTGGTGTACTTCTTTTCCAGCTCAAGCGCAATAAAAATTTCCTTTATTTTACGCTCATACGTCTTCTCCGTCGAGAGGAAAACACCGCGTGCTAACTGCTGGGTAATTGTCGATGCTCCCTGTGTTTTCTCACCGTTGTTCTTAATCAATGCAAAAACCGCACGCATAATACCTTTGGCATCAATTCCGTTATGTGAGTAAAACTTTTTGTCTTCGGTAACAATTGCTGCATCCTTTACCGCCTTTGGTATTTTGTCCAAGGTAAGGTAATAGGAGTCTTTTTCTCCCTTTAATTTCGCTATCTCTTTGCCCTTATTGTTATACACAATTGATGTCTCGGATGAACGGAATGTATCTATGGACGACTCTTTCACAAGCGCAACCGCGTCATCCTGCATTGCGAAGATATCTTTTCCATATTTGAAATAAAAGATAATTCCGCCGACTAATATTGTGAGCAGAAACAAAAGTAATACAATTTTAAACCCAAACCAAAACTTAGGATGTTTCCGCTGTTTTTTGTTTTTTCTAGCCATCTTTACCTCCATTTCTCCCGCTTTATACTACGTGGACGCTTTGACTTATGTATCATCATACCACATTTAGCGTATCTTGGAAAGAATTTCTTTATGCACAGCCCCTGCACGGTGTTCCCATGTATGCGACTTCTCAGCCGTCTCATACGCCGCTTTCTGCATGTGCTCCCATTTCTTTCGATTTTCTAAAATTCCCTGCACCATATCCGGCAGGCATTCAAGTGCATCCAGTTCATAAAAGAAAATATCCTCTCCATCCCGTAAATTTTCTGTCAAATACCGGCTCCAGTCGGTAAAACATACAGCGCCGTTTAACATCGAATTAAATACGCGGTCATGTGCGCCATCCTTAAACCACGGCATTACATTCAAAGAAACTTTCGCCTTGCTTAACGCCTGCAGACACGCCAGTGAATCAACGCCACCCTCTTTTATCAGATTTTCCGGATGTTCACAGGGAAGAAATTCCCATCCAGCTCCAAAACAATGCACGGAAACACCGGCATCCACAAGCGTCTGCACCACTTTTCCACGAAAATAATTGCGCACATACAAATCGATCATAATCATATTTGGCATCATTTCTTTTACACCGTCTTCGGTAATATCCTCAACCTCGGAAAGCAGATGCTCACGAATTCCGACATCCATCCCCAGATGCGGATGTTTCTTAAAATCCTCAATAATTCCGTAATAAAAATCGGCATACTCTTTGCCATGTCTCTCAATCGTCGGTTCAAATTTAGAAAGCGGCGTGTAATTTCCGGTAAATACAACGTCATACGGGCGTTCTTCCCACTTAGGCAGCGTATCTTCTTCCCACAACGACGTTCCCGCTAATGGCAGAAACGGCCCCCGCTTAATTTCCGGAAAATAATACTGCAAATAAGCTTCATGCTCTCTGTCAATCGAAATCTGGCAGTAGTCTTTTGGCAAAAATGGCAGAAATTTATGATAGTAAAACGGATGGTCAACCACAATATTGATAACCGGTATTTTTCTGTCATCAAACAAATGAATTCCCTTGCAGTCAATAAAATATCCCTCACCACAGCAGCCGTCAAAATTAAACGTCACTGCCGCTGTTGCCTCCGGTTTGGCAAACAAAAGCAATTCGGCAAGACTATCATACGATTTACACTGGTCAAAGTAAAACACTTCATATCCCAATTTACTAAAAGTCTTCCCAAGCTGCTCACTAAAAAAACTTAATGTTTCAATTCCCTTGGTAAATAAAATAATTCGTTCGATTTTCATACTGCCTCCGCTATTGATTAAATATGATCAAATGCCTTCTGTCACAAAGAGGGTATTCCGATTTTACAATCAAAATACCCTCTTTCTTATCTTGTTTCTTTTACCTTACGGCAAATGAATTTCTGAATATTCTTTCGGTGGCAGTGCAGTTGTTGAATCCTTAACAAACTTGCGCACAGCCTGCGCCGCTTTCGATATCGCAATATTCGTACCAACACCGGCAACACAGCCACCCGGACAGCCCATACCTTCAATCAGACAGCCATCCTTTTTACCGGCCTTCGCCATAAGAAGCATTTTCTGACAGTCGGATAATCCTTCCGCATGTTCAATATAAACTTCCGTTCCCGGATAATATTCGTTAATGCAGTTTTCAATGGCATTTGCAACACCACCGGCAACGGCGTAACCACGTCCGGTTCCTGTTGCATCATGAATTGGCTCCTCTGCATCATAGGTTTCCATATCAATTCCTTTGGCAGTGAAAATCGCATCCAATTCTTCAAAGGTAATTACAAAATCCACATCACTTCGTACCGAACGGCGGGAAGCTTCCAGTTTCTTTGCCGCACACGGTCCGACAAATACAATCTTAGCTTCCGGATGACGCTGTTTAATTGTACGTGCAGTAGCCACCATCGGTGTCAGAGCACTTGAAACAGTCTCTACCATATCCGGCAGTGTTTTCTTTGCCAACATCGACCAAGCCGGACAACAGGAAGTCAGCAAAAATGGAAGTTTTCCTGTTTTTACTTCATTTACATAATGTCTTGCTTCCGTAATCGCTCCGATATCTGCACCAAGTGCAACTTCGAACACTTCCGCAAAACCAATCTCTTTCAACGCTGCTTTGATTTTCCAAAGACGGACATCGTCACCAAACTGTCCGATAACCGCCGGAGCCAATTCGGCAATAACCGGTCCCTGCTTCATTGCCTGAATCAACTGGAAAATCTGGGATTTATCTGCAATCGCTCCAAATGGACATGCAGCCATGCATTGTCCGCATTTTACGCATTTTTCATCATCAATCTGGGCACGTCCGCGCTCATCACTGGAAATGGCTTTCACACCACATGCAGCTGCACATGGACGAACCTTCTTCGCAATTGCATCATAAGGACAGATTGCCTTACATTTTCCACATTTAATACATTTATCTTTATCAATATGAGATTTTCCGTCTACAATGCTGATAGCACCTTTCGGGCAAACCTCTACACAAGGATGTGCCACACAGCCACGGCACTGATTGGATACTTCATATACGTTATCCTCACACATATCACAAGCCGACGGAATTACCTGCATCAAAGGCGGCTCATAATATTTTTCTGCCACATTACTCTCATCCAATCCACTTGTAACGTGAACCGGTTCGTCATCCGGTCTTAATGAAAGTCCCATCGCAAGACGCACACGCTCCGAGCAGATAGCACGCTCACGGTAAATACTCTCACGGTATAAAGGCGCATCTCCCGGCGTAATTTTATATGGGATTGCCTCGATATCATCATTTATGTTTTGTGAATCAAAAGCAACTTTTGCAACTTCTGTAAACACTTTCTGTCTCAGTGTCTTAATCGGGGTTTCTATTCCTCTCATTCTTGTCCTCCTTGGCGTAATTGATACAAATTCTCATAATCAATGGTAGAATATCATAGTTTCCAAATATTTTCAAGATACTTCCGATACTTCTCTTGTTCTTCTTTTGGTTCCACGATCGAAACACCCTTTCCAATCCCCGCAAGCCAGCCATAAAACTGCTTGCTGACACTGATTTCTACGAATGTCCGAAACTGTGTCTCGGACTCTTTTAAAACAGGAATTTCCTTTCCAAAACGGTCAATTGCAACGCCAATCAGCGAATTATCAAAAACAAGCTGAAGCCTTTTTTTCTCCCCGGCAAACATTCCAAACGTTTTTTTTGAAAAATCCGTGACATCCAGTTTTTGATATGCTGTTTCCCCTTCTCTTTTTCCCTCTTCTCTCTTTAACTGTCGAAGTTTATCTACACGGAAATATTTAATCATCTCTGCTTTGTGGTCATACGCCAGCAGATAATAATTTTCGTCTTCCCACATAAGCATCCATGGAGAAACAAGATAGCGTTCGCCACCGTGCCGCGGCACAAGTTCCTTGTTCTGATTCCATTCGCAGTAAACAAAAGTAACCGGTTGATTTTCGTGCATTGCCTGATGAATGTCATCAATCAGATAAAGGGAAGACAAATTTTCTGTTTTCACACGGTCATTGACACAAACTTGACGCTGTAACCGATTTGCCTCATGGCGGCTCGTGAAATGTTCCAACTTCTCAATCAAATTTCTGCTTTGTTTTTGCGTAATAAATTTGGACGCCTGCACAGCATCAACTAAAAGTTTTAACTCCGCCAATTCAAACTCACGGCTTCCCAGATAGTAACCCGCCGGGTTTTTCTGACATACAACATCGTACCCGAGTATCTGCAAAGCTTCCATGTCCGAATAAACACTTTTTCTTTCCGCATGAATACCATTCTGCTTTAAATACGAGATGATTTGCGGCATCGTTACCGGATGTTTTTCGTCACTCTCACTTCGCAGCAGTTCCAAAATATAAAATAATTTGTATTTCTGGTTTGGCGCTTTCGGCATCAGGATTCCTCCTCCCTTGATTCCATTACAATCTGGTCTCGCCCATGCTCTTTTCCATAATAAAGAAGTTCGTCCGCACGGTTAATCGCTTCTTCCATTTTCTCTTCATCACAGTAAGTTACAATACCAATCGTCAGAGAAATTGAGAATTCCATACCGTTATGTGAAAACTTTTTCGATTTCACATCATCCAAAAATCCCTGCAAAACTTTTCTCGTCTCATTTACTGTTCCATCAAAACCAATCAAAAATTCTTCGCCACCCCAGCGTGCGGAAAAACCATCTTCACCAACTGCTTTCCGTAGTGCTCCGGCAACATATTTTAGAACTTCGTCACCTTTTTCATGACCATAACTGTCATTGACACTCTTAAAAAAATCGATATCCGCAATCGCAAGTGAAAAACAATCGTTTTCTCTACGGTAATCCATCTGAATCTGCGCCGCACGCCGGTTCAGAAGTTTTGTCAATGGGTCACGTGACACCATTTCTTCCAATGAATCACTGACCGCCACTGCATATTCGCCCATTTGCGCCAGTTCGTCGCCTCTCTTTAAAACATTTTCCGGCATTTCATGATGAAATTCTCCATGCGCCACTCTGCCAAGAAATCTCTTAATTGCCTGAATCGCCTCCACCATTTTCTGTGCCGACAGATTACAGATAAATCCGGCAAGAATTATGATAAACAGGCAGATAATCACATTCCCCTGCGTCATAAATCTCATGGAAGTATTCACAGACTCCGCCGACTCTCCGGCAAAACTAACACCTACAACTTCATTCTCATCATTGCGAATTGGCACATAGTAGCCAAAGTATCTGACTCCCATAACGTCAACATTCTGGGAAAAATATTCTTCCCCGTCTTCAATCACTTGTGAAGCAACTTCTTTATCTAAGTGAGAGCCAACCAAACGATTTCCTTTTTTATCAACCAGTGTTGTAAGACATCTCTCATCACCAACAAATACAGTAACATCCGCACCGGTATCATTTTTAATATCGTCTAAAACGCGGTAATCCGATGTAATTTCTGTTTCCCCCTTATAAACCCTATCGTCTTTCTGTGAAAAATCTCCCGCATCCAACACATTATAAATACTAATCAGATTATGAGCGATACCGGACAAACTCTTTTCAATCTCAAATACCATACCTTCATGAACCGAATTCTGACTGTAAAATGTCATGACAACTCCTAAAATTGCAATCGGAATTACTGACATTCGCATGATGGTAAAAATTAGACTTTTCCTTTTTTTTCGCGCCATATCCGACACCCCCTCATTTCCATTGTATACGTTTACTCTTCGTCCTCTTCCGGCAAAGCCATTTTCTGCTCTACCATAACTTTTTCATCCAAGCAGTTAAAAATTCCATCTACAATTGCTTCGTCCGGTTTCTTCGTTATTACACTAACAACCGGGACAACAATCAAACCAGCAAGCATTGCTAATGCTCCGGCGTTAATCGGTGATGCAATATAATTGATAAACATGTTAGAAACCGTAATTCCAACTCCGGCAATAAAACTTGCCCAGACAGCCGCTTTTGTCACGCGCTTCCAGTACAGTCCATACAAAAATGGTGCTAAAAACGCTCCTGCCAGAGCACCCCAGCTGATTCCCATAAGCTGTGCAATAAATGCCGGCGGATCAAGTGCAATCACAACGGAAATGATGATAAAGAACGCAAGCAGTATTCTCATCCAGATTAACTGCTTTTTCTCACTCATATCTTTTACAAACAATGGTTTGATAAAATCAAGTGTGAGTGTGGAACTTGACGTCAGCACAAGGCTCGACAAAGTCGACATGGATGCAGACAAAACAAGCACAATGACAATTCCAATCAGAATGTCAGGCAGGCTTGAAAGCATCGTCGGTATAATAGTATCATATGCCACACTGCCATCGGCTGCTTTTGTCACACCGGAAATCTGGCTGAATCCACCAAGGAAATAGCAGCCGCCGGAAACAACTACGGCAAACAACGTCGAAATAATAGTTCCTGTATGTACTGCTTTTTCATCTTTAATGGCATAAAATTTCTGAATCATCTGTGGAAGGCCCCACGTACCCAATGAAGTTAAAATCACAACCCCAAGCAGATTCAATGGGTCTGGTCCAAAGAAAGATGCATAAGCTCCCGGCATTACGTCACTTGGCACATGCGCAAGTTCCTTCACTGCAGCCAAAAATCCGCCATGACCGGAAAGCACTGCCGCAATGACTGCCACAATACCAAATAACATAATAATTCCCTGAATCAAGTCATTCAGTGCAGTCGCCATATAACCGCCCACAATAACATATACACCGGTCAGCACCGCCATCACGACTACACAGATGCGGAAGTCAATATCAAATGCCATACCAAACAAATAGGAAAGACCATTATACACCGATGCGGTATACGGAATGAGGAAAATAAAGGCAATCATCGACGCTGCAACGCGAAGCGATTTACTGCCATAACGTTTTCCAAAGAAATCCGGCATGGTCATGGATTTCAAATGCTTTGTCATAATTCTTGTACGTCGTCCCAATACAACCCATGCAAGCAGAGAACCAAGCACTGCATTGCCAATTCCAATCCAAGTGGAAGCAAGTCCGTATTTGTAACCGAACTGTCCTGCATATCCGACAAATACAACCGCTGAAAAATAAGACGTTCCATATGCAAATGCGGTCAGCCACGGACCAACCGAACGTCCTCCCAACACAAAACCATTCACATCTGTCGCATGCTTTCTGGAATAAAATCCAATCCCAAGCATCACGGCAAAAAATACCAGTAACAAAATCACCTTAATAACCATAATAAACTCTCTCCTTCGTATGTTATTGCAACTACCCTATTACTCACTATTTTACCATAATTTCGGAGGGGTTTCCATAGTGAGTTTTTTTGGTTCCGTAATTGTGTAGAAAAGTTTTGTGACTCGTGGGTCTACGTTCCACTCCGGTCCGCGCAGGTCAGAGGTTCCCCGAACCTCTTGCGCCGTTCTCACTAATTGAGCTGCGTAGCAGCAGGGGTGCTGAAACTACCAGCACCTCTTCCCCAAAAAGCAAAAAATAAAAAGAAATCCCCCGAAAAGCTATATTTGCAACGCAAATATCCTGCTTTTTAGGGGATTCTTTTTATTTTTCAGCTAACTGCAACCGAATCAACGATTTTCGCAAAGCCAAATCTGCTCGTGCCATGTTAATATTTTCATCCGCGCTTTTTAAGCGGCGCTCGGCTCTCGCCTTCGCCTCTGCCGCACGATTGATGTCAATTTCTTCCGGCCACTCGCAGGACTGAGCAAGAATTGTAACTTTATCCGGTGTAATTTCCATAAAGCCTTCCAGCACTGCTGCCTCTTTGAGCACGCCACCCGGCTCGGTAATCGTCATTACACCAGGTGCAACAATCGTCGTAAGCGGAATGTGATCCGCATAGATTCCGATGTCACCTTCCGTCGTCGTAAGTTCCACCATCTCAGCATCTCCGGTATAGAAAATGCGCTCCGGCGAAATCACTTCAAGACGAAATGTTTTACGTTCTGCCATGTTGTAACCACTTCCTTTCCTATCCGCCCGAAATTACTGGCGGCTCTCTTTGTATCGTGCTACAACATCATCAATACTTCCGGCATTTAAGAAATAACCTTCCGGAATCTCATCATGTTTACCATCCAGAATTTCTTTGAATCCCTGAATCGTATCAGACAACTGAACATATTTACCGGGAAGACCGGTAAACTGTTCTGCGACGTTAAATGGCTGCGACAGGAATCGCTGCACTTTACGCGCACGGTTGACAAGCATTTTCTCGTCTTCCGACAACTCGTCCATACCAAGAATGGCAATAATATCCTGTAACTCTTTGTAACGCTGCAAAATCTCCTGAACACCACGGGCAACCTGATAATGTTCTTCACCCAGCACACGAGGGTCCAGCATACGGGATGTTGAAGCCAGCGGGTCTACTGCCGGGTAAATACCAAGTTCTGCAATCGAACGCTCCAATACGGTTGTTGCATCCAAGTGGGCAAAAGTCGTCGCCGGAGCCGGGTCTGTCAAGTCATCGGCCGGTACATAAACCGCCTGAACGGATGTAATCGAACCGCTCTTTGTCGAAGTGATTCGCTCCTGCAAAGCACCCATCTCTGTCTGCAGTGTCGGCTGGTAACCTACCGACACT
>ERZ772876.3722-NODE-3722-length-10739-cov-8.703856_pt1 | contig 10739 bp, 9 predicted proteins | sample MGYA00580584_ERZ772876 | MGnify/ENA primary metagenome ERZ772876 (study PRJEB29015, sample SAMEA2737728) | human gut metagenome | biome: human gut; feature: human-associated habitat; material: faeces | place: China | collected 2012 ...
CGGCGAGGAGGCCGATAAGGGCACCCTCGAGACCAGCAAGCTGGCCGACCTCGTGGTGCTCGACCGCAACCCCTTGGCCGTCGACCCGCGCGAGATCCGCGACATTCAGGTGCTCGCCACCATCAAGGAGGGCGAGACCCTCTACGAGCGCGACGCAAAGTAGCGGCAGCCGATCGATCGAGGAAACCGACCGAAGCAGAAAGGGAGGCGCGAGCCTCCCTTTCTTTCTGCCATCCGGCCCGTGGCCCGCAAGCGCCCTCCGAGCAGGCCGCCGCACCCGCGCCGAATCAGCCGACTCCCTTCCGGGCCGCCCCGGTCTCGCTCCTACTCCGGCTCGGGGAAACAGACGAAGAAGCCGTCGTCGCTCACCAAGTCAGAGGTGTCGGCGTAGTCCTCCACCAGCCGCTTGAATCCCTGCGTGAGGGGGGTGAGGTCCGCCCGGTCCCCGGGCGCCGCGACGAGCACGGCGGCCATGGTGCACTGCCCGCACTCGGCGCCCTCGCCCTCTTCCAGGCGATAGATGCGTATGCCCGTTCTCCGGACGCCCAAACCGCACCAGGCGAACACGAGCGTGCGATCCTTCACGACAGACAGCGTCCACACGAGCCGCTCGAAGCGTGCAGGCGGCATGTCGATGAGCCCGTCCGCCGACAGGCGCTCGTGGAGCGAGCCGAACAGGCTCTCCGGGGAGGATCCCACCGAAAGCGTCTCCCGCTCCCACGCGGTGTGCACCTCCCGGCCCCGCCGCCAGAGCGGCACCGAGGCGATGATATGGTCGACGTCGCTGCGGCTGACACCCGGGGACACGGTCACGCTGGGGAAATCGACATCCAGCGGCTCGAACGAGACGAGGAAGTCGAAGCGCTCGAGCAGCGTCGAGTTCGGACGCGCCACGGCGGCGAGCACCTCGTTTTCCGTCAGCACGTCGGTCACCTTGAGACGGCTCGTCAGCTTCTCGATGCGGTGCGCGCCCCACAGGGCCAGATCGATTCCGCAGTTCACCACAAGCCCCACGCGGTAGCAGCGCAGGGCGCCGGCCTGATCGAGGTAGTCGAGCAGCACGAGCGCGATTCGGGCGTAATCCGGGCTGAACAGGTCGGCCTCGACAAGAGAGGGCACCTCGCAGAGCACCGAGGCGAGAAGGCAGGCGCCGTCCATGGTCTCGTACTTCACGGCCTCCTCGTTGGGGTTCGGGGCGACCAGGCCGCACGTGCGCCGCGCAAGGCCGCTCTCGAACAGGATGGCCAGAGGCTTGCGCAGATCCTCGGGCAGCGGCAGCCCGAACGCGTTCTCGAGGGCCGAGGCGATGTCGCGCGCGCCCGCTCGCCCGGCTCGTAGGCCTCCATGGCGGCCAGGCTCCACTGCCACGTGCAGCAATGGGCCATGTCGCGCAGAAGCCCCATCTCCGCGTCGCTCACCGCAAGCGAGAAGTGACGCTCCAGCCGCTTCTTCAGGTAGGCGAAAAACGGCGTGGCCCCGTCCGCGCCGCGCCAGGAGGTGAGCCCATATCCAAGCCGGATGCGCGTCACCATGATGCACAGGTACACGCCGAACTGCCACTGCGCGTTGCTGGAGAACTCGAAGCCGAGATCGCGCTGCATCTCGGCGATGCAGCGCTCCAGAAACTGCCGGTCGTAAGGGTCGATCGTCCCGAACAGCGACGGCAGGATGCGCCGGCGCACTGCGGCGGTGGAAAACGAGAACAGCATGGACATGACGAAGCCCCGGATGGTCCATTCGGGGCCCTCGACCGTGATCTGGCGCCCGACGGACAACGAGAGCCCGCTCACCTCGAGCATGCCCTGCCACCAGCGCAGATCGGACTGGATCTGCTGCTTGTTGCGGAACATGCGCCGCGCCAGGCTCTCGGCGGTATGGGGCCCCGGATGGCATGTCAGCGCGATCATCTCCTGGCACAGCCGCTCGTAGCGCGGGTGCATCTCGGTCTCGCTCTCTTCGAGCAGCCGCACAAGGCGGTTCTCCTCGTCGGGCACGAGCGAGAGCCGCAGGCCGGCGCCGCGCTGCCGGCCCACCCGCGTGGCAAATCCCTCGTGTTCGAAAAAGGCGTTGAGGGCCTTCACGTCAGTGCGGATCGTGCGATCGGAGCAGCCGAGCCGTCGAGCGTAATCGGCGGACGTCCGGTAATCGCTGGCCTCGAGCAGCGCCCTCAAAAGCGCCCCCTGTCTACTGTTCATCGCTCCTCCTCACACGCATCCGGGAAACGCGAGCGCGTCTCCCCTCGCTAGTGTAGACCCGCCCGCAACAGTCGCGGGCGACGATACCGTGGCAAGATGGCAACAGTTGCACGAGATTTCGGGCGACACGAAGGACGAGGGGCGCATTCGGGGGAAAATTCCCTACGAGACAACAAGATATCGAGACGGCGCCAGACGGCGCCGCGGCGAGTTGAGAGGTTCACTATGGCGACAACGATCCTCACCGCCGAGGGCGCAACTCGGCGAACGGAAACAACGGCGAAAGCGACGTACGCGCCCCTGGTCGTTCTCGCTCTCGCCCAGATCGGCACCTCGAGTGACAGCGCGGCGATGAACCTCGCCACGGCGAGCCTGGTGGGGACTTTGGGCGCCACCCTCGACGACATCCAGATGGCGACCACGCTGTTCTCGCTCATCGCCGGCGCGTTCATGATCGCCGGCGGGCTCATCGGCGTGACGATCGGCCTGAGGCGCACACTGGCCATCGGCCTCTCCCTGGCCGCGCTGGGAGAGATCACGGCGGCGCTCTCCCCCGCCATCTTCTCGTTCACCTGGGGCGGGCGCGTTGTCACGGGACTCGGCGTCTGCTTGGTCACGCCCTCGGTGCTCGGCCTGGTCGCGGCGCTCTACCAGGGACGGCAGCGCGCCATCGCGTTCGGCACCATCGCCGGCGCGGCCGCCCTTTCGACGCTCTCGCCCCTGATCCTGGGCATCGTCATGGACTCGTCGGGCTTCCGGCTCACCTTCGCCATCATGGCGGCCTACTTCGTTGTAGTGCTCTGCTGCGCGCGGCTCATCCCCCGCACGCCCGCCTCCGGCGGCCACACGCACTTCGACGTCGCCGGCACCGTCGTGGCCGCCCTCGGCATGGGACTTGTGCTGTTCGGCGTGGCGCACCTGTCGGATTGGGGCATCGCTAGCCCCCAGAAGCTCTGCCCCTTCACCTTGTGCGGGCTGCCCCCCACCCTGCCCGCCATCGTCGTGGGTCTGGTGCTCCTCGGACTGCTCGTTCCCACCGAGCGGCGCGCCCAGCGCCGCGGCAACCCCCTCATACCGCGCGCGTTCGTCACCTCCCCCAGCGTGCGCGCGGGCCTGTCGGCGGTCGCCCTGCCGTTCTTCTACATGGGGGCGGTCGGCATCCTGGCCACGCCCTACCTACAGCTCGTCACCGGGTTCACGGCGCTGCAGACCGGAATGCTCTCGCTCCTGTCGGGCATCCCCATGTTCCTTCTGGCCACCTTTCTCCCCAAGCTCGCGCCGCACCTCTCATCCCGGCTCATCATCCGCGTCGGCTTTATCGCCATCGCCTGCGCGTGCGGACTCATGGCTTTGGGCGTGCAGCAGCACGGGGTGACGACGGCCCTGTTTGGCGGCATGGCGCTCGGCGGCTTCGGGGTGGGCGCCGTCAACTCCCAGGCCAACAACGCCGTCGCCTGCGCGGTGACGCGCGAGGAGGCCGAGCAGTCCGGCGGAATCCAGGGAGCCGCCCGCAGCATAGGGCTCGCCCTCGGCACCGCGCTTGCCGGGACCTTCCTTCTCCTCACCATGGCGGGAGGATTCGCGTCCCAGGCCGCCTCGGCGGGCATCGACCAGAGCTATGTGGGTCCCGCTGCGGAAACCGCCTCGACGCTCATGAGCGACAGCGCCTTTTCCGACGAGGCGAGAGCCTGGGGGGCCGACGCCGCGCAGGTCGACAAGCTCGTGGACGTGAAGGCGTCCGCCCAGGCCGACGCCATGCGCCTTTCCTTTGGCGCTCTCGGCCTCCTTATGGCAGCGGGCCTTCTCACCACCCGCCACCTCGTGGAAACCGCCGCGCCGCGCGCCGAGCAAGACAAGGCGAAGGCGAGACGTCCCCGCTGAGACCCCTCTTGGCCGGGGCCATCGAACGCAGTCGAACCCGACCTGCTGGTACGCTCGTTCCGGCAGGTCGGCACCACCTCGGCCGTCGGATACAAACAAGGGCAAACGAGAAGGGAGCCCGCAGGCTCCCTTCCGCAATGTGATTCGAAATGCGCGGTGCACGCAGCTTGTTAGGAAAGCTCGTGGTAGGCGAAGGAGTCCTTGCCCAGGTGCACTTCCTTGCCCTCCTTGATGAGCTGGCGGTACTCGGCGGTGGCCGTGAACACCACGTCGGAAGAGGAGTTCAGGCCCGTCTCGCAGGAATCCTGGATGACGCCGATGATGAAGCCGATGCCGACAACCTGCATGGCGACATCGTTGCTGATGCCGAACAGCGCGCAGCACATGGGGATGAGCAGAAGCGACCCGCCGGCCACACCCGACGCGCCGCAGGCGGACACGGCGGCCAGCACGCACAGGATGACGGCCGTCACCGGGTCGACCGCCAGATCGATGGTCTGGCAGGCGGCCATGGTCATGACCGTGATGGTAACCGCCGCGCCGGCCATATTGATGGTGGCGCCCAGCGGGATGGACACCGAGTAGTTGTCCTTGTTCAGGCCGAGCTTGCGGCACAGCTCCATGTTCACCGGGATGTTGGCGGCAGAGCTGCGGGTGAAGAAGGCCGTCAGGCCGGAGTCCTTCAAGCAGCGCAGCACGAGCGGATAGGGGTTCTTGCGCGTGCAGATCCACACGATGAGGGGATTGGTGACCAGCGCGATGATGAGCATGCAGGCCACGAGCACCAGAATGAGGTGGCCGTACTCGGTGAAGATCTCCAGGCCCGAGGTGCTCACCGAGGCGTACACCAGGCCCATGATGCCGAAGGGGGCCAAATTGATGACCCAGCGCACGGCCTTGGAGACGGCGTCGGAGATGGCGGTGAACACTTCCTTGGTGCGCTCGCCGGCGGCACGCAAGGCGATGCCGAGCACCACGGCCCAAGCGAGGATGCCCACGTAGTTGGCGTTCATGAGCGCGTCCACCGGGTTGGCCACGATGTTCATGAGCAGCGTGGTGAGCACTTCTCCGATACCCTCGGGCGCGGCCTGCTCCACCATGGATGAGGTGTCGAGCGTGAGGGACGTCGGGAAGATCTCGCTGCCGATGAGGGCGACAATGGCCGCGACAAGCGTGCTGATGACATAGAGCACGACGACGGTCTTCATGGTGCCGGCGCCCTGGGCGTTGCAAAGGGCACTGATGACCAGGAAGAACACGAGCACGGGGGCGACGGCCTTCAACGCGCCGACGAACAGCGAGCCCAGAAGCGTGATGATGTCAGTCCAAGGCTGCGCATTCGGGATGAGCAGCGCCAAGACGATGCCAACGGCAAGGCCAACGAGAATGCGCTTGATGAGGCTGATCTCGTTGTACTTCCTAAATACTGCGGGGACTGCCAAGGTAATTCTCCTTTGTCTTCGCGCGCCTCTGACAAGGCGCGTCACGGCCGCACGACCCAAACGGAACACGAGCGGGAAATGGTGCGGGCGAAAGGACTTGAACCTTCACGGGGGTTGCCCACCAGAACCTAAATCTGGCGCGTCTGCCAATTCCGCCATGCCCGCTTGCTTGTCTTTCTGACTCACAAGTGAGTTTATTATAACATAGGGTAGTTCAAAATGGAAGAGTTTTTTTTATTTTTTTGAATTTTTTCGAAAGTTCTTTTAGAAAAAATGTGCGGCAAATTCATCGATACTGAAAGTCCGTGTGATCCTTGTACCGAAAAGTGTGTACCTATAACGGAATATTTGGTTCCGCTTGAAATCTCAAAAAAACAAAAAAGCCTTGAAAACAAAGGAAAAACCAGTGTTTTCAAGGCTTTCTCTATCATGGAGACAACGGGATTCGAACCCGCGACCTTTGCGTTGCGAACGCAACGCTCTCCCAGCTGAGCTATGTCCCCGTCCAAACTGTTATCATTATAGCACAACTGGAATGAATTGCAAGTAGAGAATAAAAAAAACGGAAACCCTTGTAAATCAAAGGCTTCCGTTCTTTTCTAGCAGAGCTGCTGACGGGAATCGGACCCGTGACCTCCGCACTACCAATGCGACGCACTACCGACTGTGCTACAGCAGCATCTTTTTGTTTTCGGCTCATCTCTAAGCCTCGATTAGTTTATCATGATACAATCGTTTTGTCAACGGTTTTTTTGAATTTTTTTTATTTTTTTAAATTTCCCGTTTTTTTCATCGGATGCCTCCGTTTTCATTCGCAGACATCCGATTCTCATTTCCTATCTTTTCATATTTCTATATGATTCCAACGGGGAGGGGAGCAGCGGAATCGGTTGCCCGATACCTTTCACTTACCCTACATCATTCTCTGACGCACAATCTCATATGCCAGCACGCCAGCTGCCACCGATGCGTTCAGGGAGTCGATATCTCCCTTCATCGGGATCGATGCGATGAAATCACATTTTTCCCGCACCAGACGGCTGACACCTTCGCCCTCATTGCCAATCACCAGACCGATCGGCCCTTTTAAGTCGAGGCGGTACATGCTCTCTCCTCCCATATCGGCACAGACAAACCAGAGTCCTCTCTCTTTCAGCTCCTCGATCGTGGCTGAAATATTGGTTACCTTCGCCACCGGCGTATAATTCAGCGCTCCCGCCGAGGTCTTCGCAACCGTCGATGTCAGTCCCACTGCGCGGCGTTTCGGGATGATCACGCCATGTGCGCCTGCCAGATTGGCAGTACGGATGATCGCACCCAGATTGTGCGGATCCTCAATGCCATCCAGAATAAAGAGAAACGGCGGCTCGCCTTTCTCTTCTGCCAGCTTTAGCATATCTTCCACCTCTGCATAGCGGTATGCCGCTGCCTGTGCAATCACGCCCTGATGCTTACCGGTCTCAGAAAGCTGGTCGAGTCTCTCCTTCGCCACATAGTGGATGATCGTATTCTGCTTTTTTGCCTCTCTCGTGATCGTCTTGACCGGTCCATCCTGGCAGCCATCCAGCACAAACAGCTTATCCACCGTCTTGCCCGAACGGAATGCCTCTAAAACGGCGTTTCTGCCTTCGATCATCGTCTCTTCAAATCTATTTTCCTGCTTATTTTCCTGTTCCATCTATTTTCCTCATCATGATTTATAACGATATTAATTCTCCCATCTGTTCCAGCCCTTTTCCCAGAAGTTCTGCCATCCTGTCAAACTGCTCGGTCAGATAGAGATAGCCCATCAGCGCCTCAAATCCGGTCGCCATCCGGTAATCCTTCATCGTCGCGTGCTTCGGCATCGTAAAAGATTTCGCATTGCGTCCGCGTCGGTATGCCGCCTTCTCCGCATCCGTCAGCTCTTCCTCCAGAAGCAGATAAAAACGTGCCTGTGCGTCCGCCTTGACCAGGTTCGCCGTCTTCTTGTGCATCTTGTTGACCTGCATATTGCCGCGGTTCATGACAAGGGTGCGGATCGCCAGCTCATAGACCGCATCGCCGATATACGCCAGCGCCAGCGGGGAATACTCCCCCGCCTCAACGTGTTTTAAATGCAGCGCTTCCTTAAACGCATTTAAGCCCGTTTCCATTTGACGCCCTCTCTCGTATCTTCCAGAATAATTCCCATATCGAGAAGCTGTCCACGGATCTCATCTGCCAGTGCGAAATTCTTGTCTTTTCTCGCCTGCTGGCGTTTTGCGATCAAGTCTTCTACTTCGCTGTCCAGAATCTCTTCCTTCTTCTCCGTGATAATACCGAGCACATCGCAGAGCTTGTCCATCGTCTCTTTGACATAGGAAACGTATGCCTTCGTCGATGCTTCCGAAATCGTGGAGTTGCTCAGGCGTACAATCTCAAAAATAGCTGAAATCGCATCTGCGGTGTTGAAATCATCGTCCATCGCCGTCTCGAACTTCTGAACCAACTCCTCGACTGCTGCCTGATTCTGCTTCTCCTCTGCCGTCATCTCGCCCTCTTTCGCTGCTTTCAGGCAGTCTGCCTGATGCTCTGCCGCAGTGCGGATGCGCTCTAAGCTGTTTTTCGAAGCTTCCATCAAATCCGCGCTGAAATTGAGCGGGCTGCGGTACTGGGCGCTCAGCATGAAGAGACGCAGAACCTGCAAATCGTATTTCTCACTGATCTCACGCACGGTAAAGAAGTTTCCAAGAGATTTGGACATCTTGCGGTTATCAATATTTAAGAATGCGTTGTGCATCCAGTAGTTGGCAAAGGTCTTGCCGTTCGCGCACTCGCTCTGCGCGATCTCATTTTCATGGTGCGGAAAGATCAGATCCTCTCCGCCTGCATGGATATCGATGGACTCGCCAAGGTATTTCTTGGACATCTCGGAGCACTCGATATGCCAGCCTGGACGGCCCTGGCACCACGGAGACTCCCAGAACGGCTCTCCTTCTTTTTTCGGTTTCCAGAGAACGAAATCGGTCGGATCTTCCTTGCCTTCCTCGCCGGTTACCTTGATCTCACGGAAGCCGGACTGCAGATCGTCCAGATTTTTATGGGACAGTTTTCCGTACTCTTTAAAGGATTTGGTGCGGAAATAAACCGTGCCGTCAGCTGCCACATACGCATGTCCTTTTTCGATCAGCGTATTGATCATCTCGATCATACCGCCGATCTCCTGAGTTGCCTGCGGATTCTTCGTCGCCGGTTTGACGTTCATCATCTCCATATCTTTTTTGCACTCTGCAATGTAACGTTTGGAAATCTCGTCGGCTGTTACGCCTTCTTCAATGGCTTTCTTGATAATCTTGTCATCTACATCCGTAAAGTTTGATACGTAATTTACATCATATCCTTTATATTCAAAATATCTTCTTACTGTATCAAATACGATCATCGGTCTTGCATTTCCTATATGAATAAAATTGTAAACCGTAGGACCGCATACATACATTTTTACTTTTCCTTCTTCCAACGGCACAAATTCTTCTTTTCTCTTTGACATCGTATTATAAATCTTCATTTGCTGCGTCTTCCTTTCTTTTCTTCTCTTCCTATTACTTGATTTAACACCCTGTTAAATCAAGTCTTTTGTCTCCAAATAACAAGGCTTTTAGAAGCAGAAGCCTTGTTATTTCCGTCCTGGAAATAAATGTTTCCCCAACTGCATTAACAATGTTAACGCAGGATTCCGTTCAATTCCCGTTTGATTCTTGTTTGATCCTTGTCTGATTTCTGTTTGACTTCTGCTCAATTTCCATTCACTCCCCGTCTGATTTTCGTTTAATTTCCGTTCACTCTCCATTTGATTCCGGTCCAATCCTCGCCTGATTCCTACCGACTTTTCAGTTTAACCCTGTTTGACTACCATCTGACTCTTATCTGACTTCCGTTTGATTCCCGTTCAATCCTTGTCACAATCCCGTCGTATTTTCTGTTTACCCCCTGTTAAAATCCCTATTTTCTCCTCAATTTCCTCCCGCAAACACTTCTCCTTCTCCCTTTCTCGGCAAATCCCCTTTTTCCTCTCCCCGGTAAATTTCCCCTATATAATATAATAATGTGTCCCTTTTCCTCTCTTCCTTCCCTTCCCCCATCATCCTGTATTAAAATCCTCCTCTCCCTCAGCCCTTTACGTTTTTATTCAAAATATTTTCAAAAAAATCCCCTTTTATATTTGTCTCTTATCTCCTAATGCCTTACTTTTGCATCCGCTTTCCAAGAGACGGACAGCATTTAATTTTGACATGTTGCAACGGCGTAGGATTTGCCTTACAGAATAACAAAAATAATTTTCTTTTTATTTGGATCATTATTATAAAAGTCGTTATCTTTGCAGTCCGATTCGCAGAGCGAGGGCCTTTGGCTGTCTTTTCTTTCCCTTTCGCACAGAGAGGCTTGGAAATAAAAGACGGGCATTGAAAAAAAACTTCCCAAAACATTTGGCAGTTTAAAATAAACCCCTTACCTTTGCACCCGCTTTTGAAACGAAGCAGAATTTAAAAAAGAAGAGTTCTTTGAAAAATTGATAAACAATACAAGTAGTACAAGTCAAATTTAGAACCGTCAATACTTATTATATAGGTATATAAAAATGACCGTCAATAAATTTTCGACATCCTGAACAGAGCTAATATCATCCCTTATGGGATATATAACAATACTTTTACAATGAAGAGTTTGATCCTGGCTCAGGATGAACGCTAGCTACAGGCTTAACACATGCAAGTCGAGGGGCATCAGGAAGAAAGCTTGCTTTCTTTGCTGGCGACCGGCGCACGGGTGAGTAACACGTATCCAACCTGCCCTTTACTCGGGGATAGCCTTTCGAAAGAAAGATTAATACCCGATGGCATAATGATTCCGCATGGTTTCATTATTAAAGGATTCCGGTAAAGGATGGGGATGCGTTCCATTAGGTTGTTGGTGAGGTAACGGCTCACCAAGCCTTCGATGGATAGGGGTTCTGAGAGGAAGGTCCCCCACATTGGAACTGAGACACGGTCCAAACTCCTACGGGAGGCAGCAGTGAGGAATATTGGTCAATGGGCGCTAGCCTGAACCAGCCAAGTAGCGTGAAGGATGAAGGCTCTATGGGTCGTAAACTTCTTTTATATGGGAATAAAGTATTCCACGTGTGGAATTTTGTATGTACCATATGAATAAGGATCGGCTAACTCCGTGCCAGCAGCCGCGGTAATACGGAGGATCCGAG
>ERZ772876.3739-NODE-3739-length-10704-cov-3.768523_pt1 | contig 10704 bp, 4 predicted proteins | sample MGYA00580584_ERZ772876 | MGnify/ENA primary metagenome ERZ772876 (study PRJEB29015, sample SAMEA2737728) | human gut metagenome | biome: human gut; feature: human-associated habitat; material: faeces | place: China | collected 2012 ...
GTTGTTGCATACAATCAGCCTGTTACCAAGGCTTTTGTGGAGCAGGTGAGGGGCGTTGATTGCAGCGGTGTTCTCGGCAGTCTTACCACAAAGGGACTTGTCGAGGAAAAGGGCAGACTTGAACTTCCGGGCAGACCGTTGCTTTACGGAACAACCGAGAACTTTTTAAGATGTTTTAATCTTGAAAGCATAGAAAATCTCCCTCCGCTTCCCGAAAGTGACAAAAACGCAAAAATGCCCGGCGGCCGCAGGGCGCATGTGAAATGGGGGGATGCTGGTGGACCAGGAGCTTGACATGCTGAAGGATGAAAACACCCGTCTGCGCGTGCTGGCGGAGCACGACTGGCTCACCGGCCTGTACAACCGCCGTGCTGCGGAAGCGCATGTGGATGAAGCGCTGCTGAAAAACGGCGGCGGGATGCTTTTGGTTTTGGATATCGACCATTTCAAACAAGTGAACGACCGCTACGGCCATCTCATCGGCGACGCTCTTTTGTGCGAGGCGGCGCGCACGCTGCGGGATATCTTTTTTCCGCGGGATATCGTCGGCCGCGTGGGCGGCGATGAGTTCATCATCTACATTCTGGGCGGATGCTCTCAGGAGGCGGTGGACGGCCGTGCGGCGCAATTGGCCGAGCGCCTGCGAAAGGCGGGCCGGCGTTACGGCATGCAGTGGAACCTTTCCTTTACGCTGGGCCTTGCGGAAAAGCAGGCGGGGGACGATTATATTTCCCTGTTTGACCGTGCCGACCAGATGCTCCTGGCCCGCAAAAAAGCCCGCCGCGCCCGCCGTGCAGACAGTGCGGATGCCGGAGGAGAACGCAGCATCTGCACAGACATGGCGCTCATCCGGCGTGAGCTGCGGGAAAAAGACCCGCCCAAAGGCGCGTTCTGTCAGGATTACGAGACCTTCAAACAGATCTACCGTTTTGTGGAGCGCGGCCTCAAGCGCAGCGGGCAGAGCGCATATATTATCCTGATGACCCTTACGGACGCACAGGGGCAGTTTGTGCCGCTGGCCGCGCGCGAGGAGTATATGAGCCGCCTCAGCGACGACCTGCAGGCCAGCCTGCGCAGCGGCGACCTGTTCGCGCCGTACAGCGGCTGCCAATATCTGCTGATGGTGCTGGGCGCGTCCAGCGAGAACGCGGCCGTCATCGCCGGGCGCATCCACACGCGGTTTATGTCGCGCGTTGCGCCCGATGCGGGGCTGCTGCTGCGGTATGACGTTTACCCCATGGGGGAACTTCCCCTGCAGCCGAAGGGGTGAAAAAGCCATGGTTTTACGCGGTGAAGGGCTGCTGCTTAAAATATTTTCAAAAAAAGTCAGCAAAAAATCGTTTTGTGACCAAGTTGTGACCGGCGACCGTTATACTGAGTATGTAAGATACATTTCCCGCCCCAAGTGGACGATCAACACGCATTCCAAAAGGAGGAAAAACGCATGAAAAACACATCCAACGCTCTGCGTCGCGTCATGAGTGTGGTTCTGGTGTTCGCGATGATGTTCACCAGCATGCCCACAGGCGCGCTCGCTGAGGATGTTGTCGACCCGGCCCCGTCTACGACGGCGGCCGAGCCGGCTGCGTCTGAAACGACAGAGCCAACCACACCGGAGCCTGCAAGCTCGGAGGCGGCGCCTGCCGCGAACAGCGCCGTGCTCCCGGCAAATGACGGGGACCCGGCGCCTGTGACGTTCACCGTCACGTTCGTGGCCAATGGCGAGACGCTTGTCACCCAGACCATTCAACAGGGTGGCAGTGCCGTGGCGCCGGACGCGCCGCTGGTATCCGGCCAGCGTTTTGTACGCTGGGATACGGATTTTACCAACGTGCAGAGCGATTTGACGGTGACGGCCGTTTACGAGGCCATTACCGCCAAAAACATGACGGTGGAGTACCGGTACAGCGACGGCACGCAGGCGGCCCCCTCCCATGTGGAGCAGGCCGTTGTGGGCGAACCGTTCCATAAGACGGTTCCGTCTCCGGCGCTCGACGGCTTTACGCCGGACAAGGCGGAGGTCGTATTTGCGGTCGAGTCGGTCACCGAAGACCTAACGGTCGTTGTTACTTACAGCGGCGCCGCCCGGAATTACACGGTAAAGCACCTGTTCCAGAACGTGGAAGGCACCGCTTATGCGGAAGACGAAGCGCTGCGTGAAACGCTGGAGGGCACCACGGGCCTGGACACCGCCGCACAAGCGAAAACGGTGGAGGGCTTTACGGCTCTGCCCATCACCCAGGTGAAGGTGGCGTCCAGCGGCGAAACGGTCGTGGAAGTAAAATACGACCGCAACAGCTACCTGCTCACGTGGAACACCGACGGCGGCAGCTATATTGAGCCGCAGATGCTGAAATACGGCGCTGCGGTGTCGGCTCCGGCTGACCCCACGAAGGTGGGCTATACGTTCGCTGGGTGGGATTTTGTTCCCGAAACGATGCCTGCCGCCGCCACGACGGTGACGGCGCAGTGGGCGAACGCCACGCAGGCGTCCTACCAGGTCGTATACTGGGGCGAGAACCTGACGGGCGGTTACGACTACCTCTATGCGGACAAAGAGACCGGCACTGTGGGCGACGATATCCCATACAGCACGTCCCTGACCGCCAGCCGTATGCCTCAGGGCCTGGAAGCGGCCGGGTTTGAGCTCGACAGCGCCAAATCTGCGGGAAATGTGGAAATCACCGCGGACGGCAGCGCGGTCAAGAATGTTTATTTCAGCCGCAGGACGTTTACGATTAAGTTCTATCGGGAAGACCGGAGGGGTCGGTGGAGCGAGGATACCAGCCTGCGCATCACGGCGAAGTACGGCGAGGATGTTTCTGCCCGCTGGGAAGCTGCATGTGAGGATGACGGCTGGGGTCCCAATAAAAATGATAATATACAGTATACGCTGATTGCGAATATGCCGGCCGAGAACCTGACGATGTATGAAAAAAGTTCCGGCACGGGGACAACTATTGAGTATCGCGTAGAAAAGATAAACGGTTCTGGATACGATGTATACGCAACATTTAAAGCATCCAGTGGTGTTCATTTAACAGATGAAGACAAGATGCCTATCACTGGTTTTGCTTATGATAGCTGGAAACAGTATACAAACGGCTGGGGCGATAGTACCTTGTGGTTATATTATACGCGCAACAGCTATAACCTCGTCTTTGAAAATTGCACGGGAGTTTCGCCGAGAGCGCTGAAGTTTGAAGCTCCGCTCTCTGGTGCAAAGCCTGCTGATAGCAGCGTGGGCCGGCCGGCCGGTATGGACAGCGACTATGTGTTCATGGGCTGGTATCTGGACGAGGCGTTCCAGACTCCGGTGGACTGGAGCAGCACGATGCCCGCACGGAACCTGCAGGTCTACGCCAAGTGGGCGAAGCCGGATTATACGGTTTCCTTCAACACGCATGGTGCGGATACGGAGACTCCGGCGCCCATCGGCGTGGCGAAATACGACACAATTGAGGACCAGATGCCCGCAGACCCCACCCGTGAGGGCTACGTGTTCGCGGGCTGGTATACGGACGAGGCGTACACCGTTCCGTTCGTGGCCACGCAGCAGATCGTCCGCAACCTGACGCTCCATGCGAAATGGACGCGCACGGACAGCTGCACCTATGTCATCGTGGCGAAGGACACGGAGGGCAATGAGCTCAAACGCGTCGATGGCTCCGAAGTGGAAGTGGGCGCGTCCGTCACTGTAAATGCGCCTGTCATTGACGGTTATCAGGCGCAGCAGAGCAGCCAGAACGTCAAAATTCTGGATGACGGGCAGGAAGTAGTGTTCGTCTATGACAAGCTGCAGAACTGGACGGCCACGGTGCATCATTATATTGAGGGCACCACGGAAAAGGTTGCCGAGGATGTTATCCGCAGCGACCTGACGGTCAACAGCCTGCTGGTATATTCCGCGACGGTCAGCGGTTATGAGTTGGCCGAGGGTACCAGCTATGTTCAGACGGCCACCCGCGAAAACAGCGAGATCACGTTCTATTATAAGAAAATCGCGGATTCGGCGTATACGGTCAACCACTATTACGGCAGCAATGCTTCGCTGACGGAAACTGTTACGGGCACGGCCAAGGCCGGAAGCCTGGTGACGGCGGACGTTATAAACAAAGCCGGGTACACCTGCGTTACATCCGGGGCTGCGCTTTCCGCGTATGTTGCGAAAGACGGCTCTACGGTGATTAACGTGTATTACGCGGCCAACGACCAGACGTACAGCGTTTACTATTATCTGGAAGGCACAGAGACGCCTGTACCCGGCACGACGGCGAAAGAAAACGTGTCCGCGAAGTTTGACGAGACGGTGACGGAAACGGCGCCCGCAGTCACGGGTTATACTGTGGCGGGAGACAGCACCAGGTCCATCACGGTCGGTGCGGACAATGCAGCCAACAAAATCGTTTTCTACTACACGGTGAACAGCTATCCGCTGAATATCACCTACAAATATGCCGATGACGTGCCCGACGCAGCACTGCGGGGCCAGAAGGCGGCGGAGCCTGTATCCAGGGATATCGCGTTCGGTGCGCCTTACAGCGTTGCCAGCCCGTTGATTCCGGGTTATACGGCCAGCGTTGCAGCGGTAGCAGGCACAATGGCGGAGAACGGTGTGACCGTGGAGGTCGTTTACCGCGCCGCTACGGACACGGCGTATACCGTCAAGCACATGCTGCAGGATGTGACAGGTGACGGTTATACTGAAGATGTGGCGGCCCGGCAGACCCTGCACGGCACGACCGGGGCGGACACGAACGCTGCGGCGAAGAGCTATGAAGGCTTTACGGCGCAGGCGGTCGTTCAGCAGGCCATCGCCGCGGACGGCAGCACGGTGGTTGAGATCAAATACGACCGCAACAGCTATGAAGTGACCTATGCTTATGTGGGCACGGCGCCCGCAGGCGCGAGCGCGCTGCCGGAAAAGGCGACTGTGAAATACGGTGCGCCTGTGGCGGTGGCGGCGGCCGCCACGGCCCCGGGCTACACGTTCAGCGGCTGGAGCCGGGAAGACGGCTTCACGATGCCGGCCGAAAACGTGACCATTACCGGTTCCTTCACGGCCAACGGCGAAACTCCTTATAAGGTGGAGCACTATCAGCAGAACCTTGAGGATGACGGCTATACCCTTGCGGAGACCGAAAATCTGACGGGTGAGACCGATACCACTGCTACGGCAAACCCGAAAACCTATACAGGCTTTGCATTCGACGGAACAGCGGAGGGCACAGTTGCCAGCGGCAATATCGCAGGCGACGGCAGCCTGGTGCTGAAGCTGTACTACACGCGCAACAGCTATGACGTGACCTATGCCTATACGGGCACGGTGCCCACGGGTGCAAGCGCGCTGCCGGAAAAGGCGACCGTGAAATACGGCGCGCCTGTAACGGTGGCAGAGGCCGCCACGGCCCCGGGCTATACGTTCAGCGGCTGGAGCCGGAATGACTTCACAATGCCGGCCGAAAACGTGACCATTACCGGTTCGTTCACGGCCAACAGCAACACCGAATACACGGTGCGGCACCACTTCCAGAACATTTTGGACGATGCGTACGATGCCGACACGGCCATGCTCAGCGAAACGCTGAGTGGCACGACGGATACGCTCACGGCTGCTGCTGCGAAGACCGTTGCGGGCTTTACGGCTCAGAGCTTCCAGCAGAAGAACATCGCGGGCGACGGCAGCACGGTGGTTGATATCTATTACAACCGCAACAGCTACGGCGTGAGCTACCGCTACCTGAATACTCCTGCGGGTGCAAGTGCACTGCCTGCGGGCGCGAGCTACCGTTTTGGCGCCGCCGTGACGGTGGCGGAGGCGGCCACGGCTCCGGGCTACACGTTCAGCGGCTGGAGCACCGGCGATTTCACGATGCCCGCACAGGATGTGGAGATCACAGGCTCCTTCACGGCCAACGGCGATACCGCTTATACAGTGGAGCATTATCAGCAGAATCTGGCGGGCGACGGTTACGACCTTGTGGAGGCGGATACCGAACACCTGACAGGCGAGACCGATACCACTGCGACGGCAAACCCGAAAGCCTATACAGGCTTTACATTTGACGGGACCGTGGAGGGCACGGTTGCCAGCGGCAATATCGCGGGCGACGGAAGCCTGGTGCTGAAGCTGTACTACACGCGCAACAGCTATGAAGTGAGCTACGCTTACACGGGCACAGTGCCCGCGGACGCAAGTGCACTGCCGGAAAAGGCGGCTGTGAAATACGGCGCCTCTGTAACAGTGGCGGAGGCCGCGACCGCAAAGGGCCATACCTTCAGCGGCTGGAGCACCGGCGACTTCACGATGCCTGCACAGGATGTGGAGATCACAGGCTCCTTTACGGCCAACCCGTACAATGTCACGGTCGAATATTACTTCGACAAGGTTCAGGATACGGATATGACCCGGGTGCAGTCTGTCACTTACGGTGAGACATTCACGACTGCGGCGGCCGCAGAAACGGACCGGAACGGCGTACACTATACGCTGGACTGGGTCGAAAACAACGGCCTGACGGTGAGCGACATTGAAGCCGACAACGTGGTCAGGGTGTACTACGCAAAGGATGAAGAGGGCGGCCCGGACGACATCCCCGATTATGCGCAGATCGTATTTACCTATCAGAGTGCGGACGTTCGGAAAGGTACGGTTGATAAGAGTGTGGAAATCCACACCTTTGAACGGCTGAACGGCGAACTGCTCGAAGAGAAGAAAGCCAGCCCGGCCGGTGCAAATGCGGCGGGACGTGAGGGCTATGCATTCGATTACTGGACCGATGGAACCAAGCGCGATGTGACCTCCGGTATGGAGACGCTGAAGAGCGAGGTATACACGGACAATGCAGAATTCACCGCATATTTCGACGTTGATACAAAGGGCACTGACCCCGAAAACCCGGATAAGCCGGACAATGTGCCCGACAAGTATCAGGCGAAAGTGACCTATCAGGCTGTCAATGGCGCAGTTACGCTGGGCGGCAGCACGGGCACGGAGCTGGTCACCTATGTGACTCTGTTCGACGCGGACGGCAAGTGGGCCGAGAACGGCACAGGCAAGCTGGCTGAGGCTCAGGTCCCGACTGCAGCCGCAGCCGCGGATTACGACCCGGCCACCGAACGCTGGACACCGGCCGTACCGGCCGAAGGGGCTGAGATCACGGCTGACGGCGCTGTCTTTACAGTGACGTGGGAGCTGGCGATCTCCGGTTACCAGGTACACTACTACTACGACGGCGTTGAGGATACCGCTTCTGCTGTGAATGCCACCGGCAAGATCGGCGACGCGATTCCCTACGACACCGGCAAGACCACTTTTGACGGCGCGAACTACGTGCTGGAGAATGTGGACGGCGCGGGCAAGCTCATCTCGAAGGATGCGGCTGCGAATATCGTGAACGTCAACTTCACAAAGGATGAGAAGTCCGACCCGACCAAAGACCCCGACCCGGAGGTCCCGGGTGACAACATCCCGGATAAGTATCAGGCAACTGTCACATTTGAAGCGATCAACGGCGTACTCCAGCCCAAGGGCGGCACGGACGCTCAGAATACGAAGCAGATGACCACGGTCGTGACACTGCTGAACGAGAACGGCGAACCCGCTGAGAACGGTACCGGTTATCTGACTGAAGCACAGATCCCGACAGCGCTGGCGAATCTGGGATACATCGCCAACACGCTGTTCTGGGGCCCGGCGACTCCGACGACCTCTTACGCCATCACAGGCGACATCACCTTTGTGGCGGACTTCAATGCGGAAGGCGTCATTCCGGAAGAACCCCCGGTGCCTCCGGTGACCCCGGTAGGTCCGACGGCGCCGGAAGAAGGCCCGGAGGAAACCATCGACGAGCCTGAAACCCCGCTTGCTCCGGCTGAACCCGAAGCACCCGCGGAAGAGCCCGCCGAAGAGGAGATCGAGGAAGCCGATACGCCGCTCGCTTCCGGCGCCGCATGGGCGCTGCTCAACCTCATCCTGATGCTCTGCACGGCCCTTGTCAGCATCCTGCTGCTCATCGGCTTCCTGGGCAAAAAGAAGAAAGAGGATGAGAACGAGAACGTGGAGTACACGGTGAAGCGCAAAGGCGTGACTCGTGTGCTGAGCCTCATCCCGGCCATTGGCTCCATCATCGCCTTCCTCCTCACGGAGAATATGCGCAATCCGATGGTGTTCGTGGACCGCTGGACATGGCTCATGGTGCTCATCGCTCTGGTGCAGGTCATTGTGTGCATCTTTGCCCGCAAGGAAAAAGAAGAGCCCGATGACAACGCGCAGACCCCGGCTCAGGCGTAAGCACGGAACGCGAACCTCAGGCAAATCCATAACGAAAGCCCCCGAAGGATAATCCCTTCGGGGGCTTTTTGTACATCCTGTAAATTTTGCGGAAAATACGGGACGCGGCGGCAGAGGCTGTGATACAATGAAAAAAACACGTCCTTCGTCCGCATACGGACGGAGGCGAAAGCGGCGGGAAGGGCCGCGGAAAAGGGAGATGCAAAAGCCATGAAGGTAACGTTTATCGGCGCCACGCATGAGGTTACGGGGAGCTGCTCCCTGCTGGAGGTGGGGAACAGCGCTTTCCTGGTGGACTGCGGGATGGAGCAGGGGGAAAACCGGTTCGAGAATATCCCGCTGCCTGTGAACCCGGCAGAACTGAGCTGCGTGCTGCTGACGCACGCCCATATCGACCATTCTGGATATCTGCCCCTGCTGTACAAAAACGGCTTTCGGGGCACCGTGTATGCTACGGAATCCACTGCCAGCCTGTGCCAGATCATGCTGCGCGACAGCGCGCATATTCAGGAGAGCGAGGCGGAGTGGAAAAACCGAAAGGCGCGCAGGGCCGGACGCCCGGAGGCGGAGGCGCTGTACACGATGGCGGACGCAGAGGGCGTTTTATCCCGCTTCCGTCCGTGCCCGTACAACAAGCTGACGGCCGTTGGCGAAGGCGTTGCGGTGCGCTTTACGGATATCGGGCATTTGCTTGGCTCCGCCGCCATTGAGATATGGATGAGCGAGGGCGGCGTTACCAAAAAGATGGTGTTCAGCGGTGACGTGGGGAATACGCATCAGCCCATCCTCAACGACCCGCAGCGGGTGGAGCAGGCAGATTATCTGGTGCTGGAATCCACCTACGGCAACCGGCTGCACGGTGAGCGCCCGGATTATGTGGGCGCGTTGACGGAGATCCTGCAGCAGACCTTTGACCGGGGCGGCACGGTGGTCATTCCCTCCTTTGCTGTGGGCCGCACGCAGGAAATGCTGTATTTTATCCGGGAGATCAAGGAGCAGGGCCGGGTGCACGGGCACGACGGATTCCCTGTTTATGTGGACAGTCCGCTGGCCAATGAGGCAACGAGCATTTTCCTGCAATGCCCCACGGAAAATCTGGACCCTGAGGCGCGGGAACTGGTGCGGAGCGGGGTAAATCCGCTCTGGTTTGAAGGGCTTAGGACCAGCGTGACGAAGGAGGATTCCCAAGCCATCAATGCGAATGCCGTGCCGAAGGTCATCCTTTCTGCCAGCGGAATGTGCGATGCGGGGCGTATCCGGCATCATTTAAAGCATAATCTGTGGCACAGCGAAAATACGGTGCTGTTTGTTGGTTATCAGGCAGAGGGCACGCTGGGGCGCGCGCTGGTGGACGGCGCACCATCGGTAAAAATATTCGACGAAGCGATCGCAGTCAACGCAGAAATCCGCGTGCTGGCGGGCGTGAGCGGGCACGCGGATAAAAACGGGCTCATCCGCTGGCTCCAGGGTGTTTCACCGAAGCCGGCGCAGATATTCGTCAATCATGGCGACGATGAAGCATGTACGGATTTTACCCAGTGCCTGAGAGAAGAATACGGTTACAATGCGATGGCCCCGTACAGCGGAACGTGTTATGATCTGGCCGCCGGGGCGTTTCTGGCCCAGCCCGCCGGAGTGCTGCGCAAAAAGCCGGAGGAGGCCGCGCGCGACCCGCGCGCAATGGCGGCCTTCAGTGAGCTGCAGCGGGCCGTCAAGCAGCTTTCCGCATTGGCCCAGGGGGCGGGAGGAAGACCCAACAAGGAACTCAAGCGCATGGCTGCGCAGGTACAGGCCTTGTACGACGCCTGGCGCGCATGAGCGTATCCTTTGGGGCGTAAAGAGAAAAGAAGTGTCCGCAGAGCCTCAGGAGGCTCTGCGGACGTTTTTTGCCGGAAGCGAGGTCTCACGGCTGCGGCCGCTGCTTTGCGCGGCGCGTACTCCGTTCCGCGCGAGCGGGAGAGGTTGTCAGGCGATAGCTGTCGGAGATCATTTCGCAAAGGTCCTCCGGCGGGACGCCGGCGTTCACCTCCACGGTGTTCCAGTGGGTATGGTTCATATGCCAGCCCGGCGTAACGGCGGGGTAGGCCGCCCGCCAGAAATCGGCTTTCATTGGTTCACATTTCAAATTTACGCATAATTTTCCGTCGCGTTCAAAAACAAGAGCAAACCATTTGCGCCCGGCGGCGTGACGTACCACGACATTGCCGCCGTCCTCAAACGGGCAGTCCACAGCAGCGCCGGGATATGCGGCGCACAGGGCAAGCAGCTCGTCCTTTGTCATTTCCCGGTTCCTCCTTATTCTCAAAGCCCTGCGCGCCGGCACAGGGGCTTGTGCAATGCACACGCGCAGCCGCGCAAGCGGCGGGTTTGAGGCTATTATACCATGGCGCCGCGAAGCGGCCCCAACAAAA